>Ga0209284_10004176_pt1 | contig 16617 bp, 15 predicted proteins | sample FRY03_FD_187211 | JGI IMG/M metagenome (GOLD analysis project Ga0209284, IMG submission 187211) | Freshwater microbial communities from Lake Fryxell liftoff mats and glacier meltwater in Antarctica - FRY-03 (SPAdes) (version 2) | ecosystem: Environmental > Aquatic > Freshwater > Ice > Glacier... | reverse complement strand
CCGCCACACTGGCCTAAAATCCGACCGGCGTTGACAGCCTACAACGCGCCTTTCGAGAAAGGCGTACTGCGCGACCTGGCTGCGCTCTTTCCAGACCTGAAGGCCGCCTTGCTCAGCATGGCCCAGCAAACGGTTGATCTGCTGCCCGTCACTCGGAACCACTGGTATCACCGTGATCAGCGAGGCTCCTGGTCAATCAAGGCAGTGCTGCCGACGATGACCAGCCTCGACTACAACAGCCTGGACGTGAAGGATGGTACGGACGCCCAGCAGGCCTATCTCAAAGCCATCCGCCCCGAGACCAGCGATGAAGAACGCTCGGTCCTTAGCGATGGGCTGAAGTCATATTGCGCGCAGGACACCTGGGCGATGGTGGCGATGGCGCGCTTCTTGTCAGCCGCTGCATAGGGATGTGGGAGAAGAGCATGCCTCACCAGGACCCGGCTTGCGGGTAATCAGGGCGCGCGCAATACCCCAGCTAAATATAACACACTGATTACGAACAATTTTATTCAGAGAGAGTTGGCTGGCAGGCTCTCTCCCACCGCCAACATCTCAATGCGAATCAATGAGATGTCCCGATACAAGGCAAAAAATCCCCAGCTTCTGCGGGGTTTTGCCGGTGGCATGTAAACCCCAGAGACTGCCAGAAACCCCCAAATCGGTCTCTGACCGGCATTTGTCTCTTTTCACCTAAACCTCGCTCGAAAAGGTATAGTCCCTCTAAGTGGCTGACCTCTCACGTTTATCTTGCCCCCGGGACCTATACCTTTTTCACCTGATCTTGGCAGGCGATGCGGTGAGAGAAGCCAAGGTATCGTCGCCTCACCCCATCTTTGCCGACGGGATATCCCCCCAGCGTGTGGTGAAACTAGGCGACAGGTTCTCCCGGCGCATGTGCCACTCACCGTCCTTCTGGGCCAAGCCAAGCCGGGCTGTGCTGCGGCCGTAACGGGCATTGATCTGGTCCATCGCCTTCATGAGCCCGTCATCTGGGGCGTCGATCACATCGAACAACGAAACTGGCGCCTGGCCTGGCGCGCCGAGATCCAGCAGCGCCATCCCCATCACCGCGCCAAAACCCTCCAAACCGTGGCATTCCGGCACCGTCAGGGGGTCGAAATTGGACGCGAAAAGGGGGTCGCGTTTAGATGCGATTTGACACTCATCAAACCGCGCATCAAAATGGCCTCCCCAAAAGCCACGTTGAATCAGAACTGGGCCTTTTTGGGAATCCCCTTTGTCAACACATCCTAGATTATCGAGCGGAATGCCATTGGTGAGTTCGGCTTCTCGGTCGTTATAGTTTGCATAAGCAGTGAGCAGCGTTTTCTCACCAAGGTCGAGTTCAAACTTGCCGAAGATGTTCCAGATTTTCCGGCTGCTATTGTCGCGCCATCCCTCGTAATTCTCGTAAGAGCCGCTTAGCAAAATGCCGCCGTTGTCCCCCAGTTTGCGAGAGAACATCGCTTCACCGCGATGGAAATCGTCGCTGCCTGCGCTGAATGATCCACCGATGCTGTCGGTCCGCGCGGACTTGGTGATATAGTTGACCGCCCCATAGAGCGCGCCGCGTCCGTAGAGCGCCGAAACCGGACCTTTGACGATTTCAATCCGTTCCAGTGCGTCGTAAGGGATTTCGTTGAGTTGAGCCTCTTCAAAAATGCCAACCACGGGCATCCCGTCGATGAGAGTCAGAAAACCTTCGGTCCCCGTCGATCCTCGGATCGATACGAAAGGAAATTCATCGCCGTCGCCTTCGCCACGCCGAAACGAAATGCCAGTGACACCACGAAACTCGTCGGTGCCATAAGTAAACCCGTTACGTTGCAGTTCTTCGATGTCCTGCACGGCGATGGCCGCTGGAACCTGCTCCAATGTTTGCTCAGTACGAGTTGCCGTTACCACGATAGTATCAGAATCTTTATTTTCGGAGTCTTGGGCTTGCGCAAGAGCAGGCCAAGTTACAACGAACGCGCCAAGCAACAGGTATGTGCGAAATTTCATCTTTCGTCCCTTAAATAAATTAAATCAGATTGGTTGAACGCCAGCTGTCGCGCCGGGATTGATCACCAGCACCAGCCGCTCTTCGCCCATTCCCTCGATTGGCGGGGAGCGGTGAATGGCGGGGGCATCGGCGGACCAGAGGCGGCCTTTGAACAGAGCGACATCGCCAGTGGCAAGCTGGCGGATATTGTGCGGGTCGCCGCAATCGCAGTCCGCGGCATTTTCACTGTCGAGCCACTGCGTGCCTTGGCCGGCATAGGTGCAGATCAACCGTGCGGTGACATGGTCGCCGTGGAATTTCTTGCAAGCATTGGTGGTGACATGCTCCAGCCGGATTTCCACCCCGGTCAGGTTCATGATGGCCGCAAATCTGTTGGCAAGCATTGAGATGTCAGTGATCAGCATATTGCGGCCAACGGACCGTTTGTAGCCTGCGCCGTCGAGTTCCGCTTCGAGCTGGACGAGCAATTCGCCCAGCAAAGCCTGAAAGCGAATGTTCTTGATATTGGTCAGTGGCAGATTGGTGATGGCCGACGGAGCTTTCTTTTCCCAGATAGCCAGCGAAACATCCTCATCACGGATGGCGTGAAAGACATCGGCATTTCCCGCAATGATCGCCCGAGACAGTGTAGCGACTGGCATTATGCGGGCTCCAGCATTGACTGCTGCGCTTCGCCCCATACCGGGAAGGGATCAGAGAGCTTTGCCCAGCTTTCAGCATCGAATGCATTGCCCTTGACCAGACAGGCATCGAGCGCGGCGCTGATTTTGGCCTGATCCATACCGATGCCGATAAAAACCAGCTCCTGCCGCCGGTCGCCCCAGACCGGGTCCCAATGCTTCATGACAAATTCTTCGAAGCTGCCATCTTCGGGCCAGCGGTCCTTTGGCACCGCCGCCCACCAGCGGCCCATGCGCGAGGTGATTTTCTGCGTTCCCGCGATCGCCAACTCTCCAAGATAATCAGGGCGCGTTGCGAGCCAGAAATGCCCCTTGGCGCGGATAACTTTGTCGAGACCGGCCGCCGTTAGAAAGCGATAGAACATCGCCGGATGAAAGGGCCGCCGCGCGCGATAGACAAAGCTTTCGACACCATATTCTTCGGTCTCGGGCCGGTGATCGGCATAGCCATAAAGCTCCTTGGCCCAGAGCGGATGCGTTTCCGCCTTTTCATCGTCGAACAGGCCGGTATCGAGAATGCTGTCGAGTTCGACCTTGCCATAGTCCGCATCAATGATTTGGGCATCGGCGTTGAGTGACGCGACCACCTGTTTGACCACCGCAAGCTGTTCTGCGCTGACCGCGCTCACCTTGTTGACGATCACGACATCGGCGAACTCAATTTGCTCAACCAGCAAGTTGACCAGACGGCCATCATCGCCTTCGCCTGCGGTTTCGCCGCGATCAGCAAGAAAATCCTCGCTCGAATAGTCGTTCATCAGATTGACCGCATCAACTACGGTCACCATGCAATCGAGCCGCGAGACATCGCCTAGGCTGTCGCCTTCCTCATCGCGAAAAGAAAAGGTCGCGGCGACAGGAAGCGGTTCGGAAACGCCGGTGCTTTCGATGACCAGATAATCGAAACGCCGTGCTTCGGAGAGCTTGCGAACCTCTTTTAGCAAATCATCGCGCAGGGTGCAGCAGATGCAACCATTGGTCATCTCGACGAGAGTTTCTTCCGAACGCGACATCGCCGCCTCGCCACCGCGCACCAGATCTGCGTCGATATTCACCTCGGACATATCGTTGACGATCACCGCAACGCGCTTGCCTTCACGGTTGCTCAGGATGTGGTTGAGGAGAGTCGTCTTGCCCGCGCCGAGAAAACCCGACAGCACCGTTACCGGCAACCGCCTGTCTAAATTATTTGTCACTTGAATCCCCACTTGCGAATCATGATATGATGTATCATTGTATTACGATATTGGAGTTGTCACCCCCTTGACGCGAGTTTTTTGTAGCGGGACGGATATGAAGATCAGGCAATCCTTGTTGGACAGCATCGCGATTGGGGCGTCCTTTGCGTGCATGATCCATTGTCTGGCGGTGCCAATTCTGCTCGCTGCCCTGCCGGCGTTCGCCCAAATCGCGGACATTCCAGAGTCGTTTCACCTCATCATGCTAGGCGTCGCTGTGCCGACTAGCGCGCTGGCGCTCGTTAGAGGACATCGCATTCACGGGGCCGCAATTCCCGTCATTTTTGGCGCGCTTGGAATTTTACTGCTTTGCATCGGGGCATTTTGGCCGAACAACGAATCGCTTGAAACAGGGCTGACGGTGTTGGGCAGCTTAGCGTTAGCGACGGCGCATATCGGCAACTGGCGGCGCAGCGAACAAAAACTATATGCAGCATGACATAATCTTTGCTACAGTATATCATTACGTGAGTTTGAATTGAGGATCGGGTTGATGTGAGTTTCAGTGATAGTGGTAACAAGCTTGATCGCTCTAATCGCCGCGCCCGTCGCAGCGTGTCCTTTTCATGGAAGCGGCTCATGGCGTTTTTCAGCATTTGGTGGTTTGGGGAACATGCCTGCGCCGGATTTCGAAGACCCATTTTCATCAACACCAGTCACCACTCAGGCGACCACGTTGATTCCGCTAGGATCGCAAACATTTTCGGTGTCAAACCCTCCGGTGGATAATGCGACCTTGGTTAAATTGGGTGCGCAACCGACGCAGAATGAAAAAGCTAAATCTGCGACGACAAGTGACCCCGCGCTTCTTACTCCGAAGAAGACTTGATCCCGGAACACGGGGGCAAGCTAGGGTCAGGACTCATTAATTGAGCCAGAAGATGACGGTAGCCGCGATTGCTACGGCGGACAAGAAAGTGTGGGCGCACCTATCATAGCGTGTGTGGATACGTCTCCAGTCTTTAAGTTTACCGAACATATTCTCGATTTTGTGGCGCTGGCGATAGAGGCTTTTGTCGAAGCTTGCGGGGAGCACTCTCCCCTTCCGAGGCGGGATGCAGGCCGTGATGCCCTTCGCTTTCAAGGCGGCTCGATACTCGTCACTGTCATAACCTTTATCGCCGATCATGCATTTACCATGACTAGGAAGCGCCGGATATGTGAGCTTTGCGCCGATATGATCGCTCATCTGGCCCTCGGTAAGACACAGGATCAGCGGTCTGCCTGACCCGTCACACACGGCATGGAGCTTGGAGTTTAGGCCGCCCTTCGTTCTTCCGATATATCGGGGAACAGACCCTTTTTTAAAAGGCTGGCAGCAGTACGATGCGCTTTCAGATGCGTGGCATCGATCATCAGCACATCATCGGCATCGCTAGTAGCAGCCAGAGCAGAGAATATCTTGTTGAACACACCGAGGCGGCTCCAGCGAATAAATCTGTTATAGATCGTCTTATGTGGCCCGTAAGCTGCAGGTGCATCGCGCCAGCGCAGGCCGTTGCGGATCACAAAGACAATACCGCTCAATATCCTCCGGTCATCAACCCTCGGTACCCCATGCGGCAAAGGGAAATAAGGCTCTATCCGGCGCATCTGCGCCCTGCTCAACATCAACAACCCACTCATCAGCAACACCTCCTTCAGTGCCGCCATTGAATCACAAAAATACCGCGGTGGAAATCCCTTTAATAGGTCCTGACCCTAAATGATCTAAATTTCAAATGGCATCATAAAGTGGCCGGGTCGATTAAACCAAATGCTGCAATGCGGTGAAACGAGCTTGATACTATGTATAATAATCGCTAGTGGATATATTATATCAAATCATAAGGAAAAATCATGATCAGGGCAGCTTTGCTTTACACCGCCGCGACACTGGCAATCATATCACCGGCTTTTGCCGAGGACGCAGCGCCGGGCGAAGGTAATTATCATGAGGAAATCCCAGTCGAAATCGTCGTGACCGCGCCCTTCAATCAGGATGCAAACGCCCGGTTGTCCGGGACGACTGTGTTGACCGGCATCGATCTGATCCGCGAGATTCGCACGACCATTGGCGACACTCTCTCACGCCAGCCGGGTGTCTCGTCGACCTCCTTTGGCCCCAACGCATCGCGGCCTGTTTTGCGCGGCTTTCAGGGCGAGCGTGTGCGCGTCCTGACCGACGGCATAGGTAGCATCGACGTATCCAACACATCGGTCGATCATGCTGTGGTCATCAATCCACTGACCGCAGAACGGATCGAAATCTTGCGCGGGCCGTCGGCATTGTTGTTCGGGTCTTCCGCAATCGGCGGCGTCGTGAATGTGCTAAGCAGCCGCATTCCGCGCAGGGTTCCCGACGAAGCGATCCATATCGACGCGATCGGCACCTACGGCACGGCTGCCGACGAGTGGTCGGGGACTGCTAAAATCGACGTCCCGATCGCGTCCAATTTTGTCGTTCATTTTGACGGTGGCTATACCAAGACCGACGATCTGCGAACAGGCGGGTTTATCTTGACCCCGGCTCTGCGCGCGCAAGCCCTGACGAGAGCCGATCCGGATATTCAGGATCTGGCTGACTTGAAAGGTAACCTTCCAAACAGCGCCGCACGAACGTGGGAAGTGGCTGGCGGCGCGGCATATATCGACGAAGGCGGCAGCCTTGGTTTCTCCGTTTCGCGCTATGACAGCCTTTACGGCGTACCCGTGCGTTATTCGCTGGACCCGGCGGTAGAGGCGGAAGAAGTCCGGCTCGACGTCAAGCAAACCCGCGCCGATGTGCGGGCAGAAGTGAATACCGGTGACGGGTTTTTGGAAAAAATTCGGTTTCGCGCGGGTCAGGCGAATTACCGGCACAACGAGATCGAGGATACCGGCGAGATAGCGACGACCTTCCTCAACAACAGCATCGAATCCCGGCTTGAGCTGGTCCAGAATGACAAGAGCGGTTGGCGCGGGGCATCCGGCGTTCAATATTCGGTACGCGATTTCAACGTGATCGGCGCAGAAGCCTTTGTTCCCAAAAACACTACGTCCCAAATCGGCATCTTCACACTTCAAGAAGTGACAAGTGGCCCACTCAAAATCGAGGGCGGCGCGCGTTTCGAGAACACCAAAACACGCGCCTTTGCCAGCGACCAAATCGGTAATTCCGATATGCGCCGGACCTTCAACGCCTATTCTGGCTCAATTGGCGCCAGCTTTGAATTAGCCAGTGACATTCGGTTGGGGCTAAACTTTGCCCATACCGAACGCGCACCCGCTGCCGAAGAGCTTTATGCCAATGGTCCTCACGCTGGGACTCAGGCATTCGAGATCGGCGACCCTACCTTCGACAAGGAAGTCAGCAATGGTGTGGAAGCAACACTACGCGGCAAAGGCGAGGGCTACAGCTTTGGTGCTTCGCTTTATTACACGAAATTCAAAAACTACATTTATGATGTTCAAACAGGTGATATTGAAGACGATCTCCCCGTGTTCCAGTTCCTCCAGGCCGGAGCGCGTTACTACGGGTTCGAGGTCGAAGGATCGTTCAAGCTCGCGACCATCGGAAGCTTTTCAATTGTCGCCGACGGGCTGGCCGATTTGGTGCGGGCGCGTATTTCTGGCGCTGGTCCGGCCCCGCGCATTCCTCCGCTGCGGCTTCTCGGCGGCCTAGAAGCACAGTCCGATATTGTGCAGGCCCGCGTAGAGGCTGAATGGACCGACGATCAGGGCCGCGTGTCCGGATTTGAAACACCGACCGAGGGTTACACACTCGTCAATGCATCACTCTCGTTCAAACCCTTCGGTGCGAATAACAATACGAGCATATTGGTATCGGCCAACAACATCTTCGATGTCGAAGCGCGTCGTCACGCGAGTTTTCTGAAAGACTTTGCGCCGCTGGCCGGGCGTGATTTCCGCGTTACCGCGCGTGTTGCGTTCTAATTAAAAGGGAGCGGGCTGAATGGACGTTATGCGCGCCAGTCAGCCCGTAGCGCCGCGCAGCGTTCGGTGTCGCACCAACCCGGCAAACTGCCTGGCATGCGCCGAGCGGTGCTTATTGAGCTGGCTGCGAGTCCGGTTCCGCTAAGCGCTTACGGCCTTACTCATGCCTTGACGCTACGATACCGTCAGAAGCGCCACGCAAACAGCGTCTACCGCTCTCTTTGGGCACTCATGACGGCCAACGAAGTCGTCCTCATCGCAAGCTGGCGGAAATATGCCATCCGCCAGCATGACCGCGAAGCCGACGCGTGGCTGTTGTGCGAAAACTGTAATACAGCGGAACCCGTGTGTGCTGCCGATACGGTCGCGCCGCTTGCGCTATTGGCAAGTGCCCATGATTTTCGCCCGTCAAAGATCGTGCTTGAAGTGCTGGGCGAATGCGAGAGTTGCCGGAACAGGCAACGAACCGAGACTGTTTTGGTTGCAAATTAAACGACACGATATATCAATTCCTGGTGCTCTTTTCCAATTCCCTCGTTCGCTGCCTGATCGCTATCGCTGCGTTGTCTGTGACCGCGCCCGCCCATGCCGATCCCGTGCGCCAGACCAAAGGCGCTTACGAGGACAAGTTCCGTCAGCTCGAAGGCGAGGACTGGCCGACGCCCACCGATTATCGCAACGCCTCCGGTGCGCCGGGCCACCGTTACTGGCAGCAAAAGGTCGATTACGACGTAAAGGTCCGTCTGGATGAGCCGAAGCGCCTGATTACCGGCAGCGCGGATGTGCGTTACAAAAACAATGCGCCTGACGATCTACCTTATCTGTGGCTGCTGCTCGACCAGAACGATTACAAGCGCGACTCCATCGCCTCACTTTCGGACACGGTCTCTGGCGAAAAAATAAGTCTTGGCGAAATCCGGCGAGCCAAGCGGATGCAGGAATGGGAAGGCGGCTTCAATATTACCGCCGTCCGCGATGCCCAAGGCCGATCGCTTATATTCTCGATCACCGACAGTCTGCTGCGCATTGAATTGCCCGAGGCTGTCAAGGCTGGCGGGGGCGAGACGGAATTCACCATTGAGTGGTCGTTTCCAATGGTCGAAAACAAGGTTGTCGGCGGGCGCTCAGGCTATGAATGCTTCACTCAGGCAGGTGAGGATGGGAACTGCATTTTTGAAGGTGCCCAGTGGTTTCCCCGCCTTGCCGTCTATTCGGATTATGAAGGCTGGCACAACAAGGCCTTTCTGGGCTCGGGCGAATTTACGCTAGAATTTGGAGATTACCGCGTTGCGCTGACGGTGCCGAACGATCATGTCGTCGCCTCCAGTGGCGAGCTTCAAAATGCGGACGCTGTTTTAAGCGCGGCCCAACGACAGCGATTGGAAACGTCCAAGTCGGCCAAATATCCCGTCTATATCGTCACTCCCGAAGAGGCAGTTGCCGCTGAGCGTGGCAAGCCCAATGGCGAAAAGACCTGGATATTCGCTGCCGATAATGTGCGCGATTTCGCCTGGGCGTCCTCGCGCAAATTTGCGTGGGACGCGCTTGGCGTAAAACAGGACAGCGCCGAACAACCGCTTGTCATGGCGATGTCGTTTTTCCCGAAGGAAGCGCGGCCCTTGTGGGATGCCTATTCAACCAAAGCGATCGCGCACACCCTCGATGTCTATTCGCGCTTTTCTTTTCCGTATCCCTACCCCACCGCGCAGTCGGTCAACTGGCCGGTTGGCGGGATGGAATATCCGATGATCACCTTCAACGGCCCGCGCCCAGTGAAGGACAAGAAAACCGGCAATCTGACCTATACCGAGGCCGCGAAAAACCGGCTTATCGGCGTGGTCATCCATGAAATCGGGCATATCTATTTCCCGATGATCGTCAACTCGGACGAGCGGCAATGGACGTGGATGGACGAGGGGCTGAACACCTTCCTCCAGTTTCAGGCCGAGAAATTGTGGGACAAGGATTTCCCGTCACGGCGCGGCGAGCCGAAAGACATCGCCGAATATATGGTCTCGCAAAACCAGATGCCGCTAATGACTCAATCGGATTCTGTGTTGCAATTCGGTGCCAATGGTTACGGCAAGCCAGCAACGGCGCTGACCATATTGCGCGAGACGGTCATGGGCCGCGAGAAGTTCGACCGGGCATTCAAGGAATATGCGAACCGCTGGCGCTTCAAACATCCCACGCCCTATGACTTCTTCCGGACAATGGAGGAAAGCTCCGGCGTCGATCTCGACTGGTTCTGGCGCGGCTGGTTCTATTCGACCGATCATGTCGACATTTCCCTCGACCGCGTCATTCGCGCGCGGATCGATAGCGGCGATCCAGAACTGGAATCAACGAACCGCAAGCGCGAGAAGGATAAACAGCCCAAATCGTTGACCGCTTTGCGCAATGACGAGCCGAGCGTGATCGAGCGTGATCCGGCGATGCGCGATTTCTATAATGAAACAAACGAGTTTACCGTTACGGTCGAAGAGCGGCGCAAGGCCGAAGAAGCCGACAAAAAGCTGACGCCGGAGGAACGTGCGGCGCGGTCAGTGAAGGATAATTTCTACCGCTTCTCCTTCCGCAACATCGGCAGATTGGTGATGCCAGTCACCCTTAAAATGGATTTTGCCGACGGCACGACCGAGACCGTGCGGATTCCAGCCTAGGTCTGGCGCTACGATCCCAAGGCGGTGACCTGGCAATATGTCACGACCAGGACGCTGGCACGCGCAGAGCTGGATCCTCTTTGGGAAACCGCCGATGCTGACCGGTCCAACAATGTTTTCGATGGCCGGATCGACAGCAAAACACTGGGTATCGAAACGCCCGAAGAAACGCAGAACCGGATGAAAGATTCCGATTTGAAGGTCTTGCCCGACTCGACTAGAACTTATCCAGCACCGCCCGAGAAAAAATGATGTTTCGACCCGGTATGATGGCAGCGCTCGCGCTTTCGCTCGTCGCTTCGCCCGCAACCTCTCATCGCGGGCATGATGCCTTGAGCGTCGTCGCCATCGCTGGCGATGGAAAAATCAACGTATCGCACCGGTTTGAAGCGCACGACATCGAACCGGCGCTTGGCGACATTGCGCCCGATGCCCAGCCCAGTCTGGACGATCTGGAAGCAATTGCGGCATTGAAACTCTATGTCGAGCGGAAGTTCAAGATCGCGGTCAAGAAGAAGGTCGTCGCTTTAACGGTCGGCAATGTCGATGTTCGCGGCGGTCAAGTGCGCGTTGAGATGACCGGAAAGCTCAAAATTCCGGTCGGTACATTGCAGATCGGTTCGACTTTGCTGACCGACATTTACCCCCGACAGATCAACCAGGTGATTGTCCGTTATCGTGGGGTAACGCGTACTTTGCGTTTCTCAGGGTCAAATATGCAGGCGCTCAAACTCGACTAACAGCCAAAACCTGTTTGTCCAAGTGGGCGATATTCTTTGGGTTAATCGCACCCGGTGTCGATGGCCGAACTGCATCGATCGCAATGGCCAATCAATTCCACCACGATGCGGTTAGGTTTGAATCCAATGTTGTGTGCGCAGCTTTCAAGGTCTTTGCGAATTGCCTCGTTGGGGATAGTAACGATCTGGTGGCAGCTAGCGCACACGAGGTCCAGGCCTTGCTGCGGGGTAGCGACGACAAAAGCCGTCAGACACTCAACACGCCGAATACGTTCATCCTCAACAAGCCTTACTAATGTTCGATACACCTGATTTGGCACAACATTGTCGCCCGTTTCAGACAAGAAATTCGAAATTGCATATGCGCCAACCGGCACGCTTGCATTTTTGATGACGTCGAAAATGAGCTCATCCAGCTCTCGCTTTCTGCGCCGCGGCTGGCTGGGCGCAGTACCGAGTGCTGCCGGGATCACTGGCATTTTCTTTTGGCGGGTGGTACTGGATCAAAGCCATGTCTGCTAAAGGGATGGCACCGCGCCAACCGCTTGATGGCGAGCCAGCCGCCCAAAGCCGCGCCGTGCCGTTCAATCGCTTCAGCTGCATATGCCGAACATGTCGGGCTGAACCGACAATTCGCGCCGAGCAGCGGTGAGATAAATCGCTGATAGACGCGGATTGATCGAAGAAGCAGAAACTTCATCGCTATAACGCGGTGGCAGAATCGGGATCGGTTGCCGTCATGCTGCGGCGTCCAAAGCGAAACCATCCCACGCTTTCAGATTATAATTTTTAACGCGTTTGGTAACCATCGTCAGCATCGCGCGCAGAACGTCTTCGTTGACGTCTCGCGTGATGAACACAACTCGGCTGCGCCGGTCTTCGCTCGGCCATTCGTCGAGCATCACTGGATGATGGAATATATGCTGAACGCCATGAATGACTGCAGGCCGATCAAACTCGGCGAGGTTGACGATACCTTTGATACGAAGCACGTCGGTCAGCATCGTTATCAGTTCAAGCCAGTCTTCAAATACTTCGGCCGATAGTGGTGTATCGAATGTCAGGCAGACGGCCCTGATCCGGTCGTCATGCCGGTTGGCGTCGTGATGATGATGATGATGATGGGGTCTGTGGTTATGGCCCTTATCGTGGCCCTCATCGTGACCATGGTCCCCGTGCTTATGACCATGCTCATGATCGTGGTGGGTATGATCGTGATGATCATGATTATAGACATAGCGTTCGGCGTTCAACCAGGCCTGCACGTCCGCCTTTTTTGACATTGGGTCGAACAAAGCGGCCGCTAGCAGCAAGCTCGCATCAACCTGTCCGTTCAGTGCGATGATCGGGTCGATAGCCGGGTTGATTCTCGCCAGCCGGGCAATCACCGCATTCGCTTCCTCCTCGGACACGAGATCGGTTTTCGTCAGCAATATGCGATCCGCAATTGCCGCCTGTTTGACGGCTTCCTGCTGCGTGTCGAGCGTTGCCATCGCGGTCGCGGCGTCAACGGTGGTGATGACCGAGTCGAGGACATATAGCCGGGCAATATGATCGTCGGTCAGCAACGTGTGGATAATGGGCGCAGGATCGGCAAGGCCAGTGGTTTCAATGACAACGCGGTCGAACCAGCGCTTTCCATCGCGGGCGAACCGCCAAGGTGCATCACGCAATGTGCGCTGCAAATCGCTCCTGATGGTGCAGCACAGACATCCGCTCGCCATCTGCACCACGGTATCTTCGTTCGAGGCGGTCACCAGATCATGGTCGATGCCAACCGAGCCGAACTCGTTGATGATCACCAATGCCTTCGCCATTGCTGGATCGTTGATGATATGGTTCAATATCGTGGTCTTGCCCGACCCGAGGAATCCGGTCAGCACGGTAACGGGAATGCGGCTGTATTCGTCGGACGCGATGTTGGTCATAGCTTTTTTTCAATCTGTTTCGGTAAAATGGCGGCTGTATATCGCGCTGAAACGACTTGCCAATTTACGACCCGCCACCACGCATCGAGATAATCGGCCCGCTTGTTCTGATAGGTCAGATAATAAGCATGTTCCCAAACATCATTCCCCAATATCGGCACGCCTTTGACATCGGCCACGTCCATCAACGGATTGTCCTGATTCGGTGTTGACGTGATGGCAAGCGACCCGTCGCTTTTGACGATTAGCCACGCCCAGCCCGAACCAAAGCGGCCAAGCCCTGCGGTTTTGAATTTTTCCTTTAGGCTCTGGAGGGAACCGCACTGGTCATCTATCGCCTTGGCCAAAGCCGGAGACGGTAGGCCTCCCGCGTCAGGACGAGTCATCGTTTCCCAGAAAAATTCATGATTCCAGTGACCGCCTGCATTGTTGCGAACGGCGGACGGCAATGCGCCTGCATTTTCCAGCATGGCTTGAAGCGACAGATTTTGGAGCTTCGGGTCCGCCGCCACCGCTTTATTCAGCGCATCGACATAGGCTTTGTGATGCTTACCGTGATGAAGCTGCATTGTTTGCGCGTCGATCACTGGCGCAAGTGCCGATTCATTATATGTCAACGGCTTGAGAGAAAAGGGCGCGGCCGACTGCGCTATAGCCACAGGGGATAATGCAGCCATCGGGGCTTGAGCCGCGATTGCCGAAACGCAAATCACCGGTGAGCGCCACAACGCTTCAAATAAAAATTTCAATAGCCCACTCATCATTGCAATGATATACCGTATCATGTAGTGAGCGCAAGCTTAGGCTAATCTAAATTTCACCTCCCGGAGCAATCATGACTTTATCGAAAATCCCTGTGACCGTTCTGACCGGCTATCTTGGCGCCGGCAAGACGACGCTCCTGAATCGCATCCTCACCGAAAACCATGGCCGCCGATATGCCGTCATCGTCAACGAGTTCGGCGAGATCGGTATCGACAACGACCTGATTGTTGATGCTGATGAAGAAGTTTTCGAAATGAACAACGGCTGCATTTGCTGCACCGTTCGCGGCGACCTCATCCGCATTATCGAAGGGCTGATGAAGCGCCGCGACAAGTTCGACGCCATCATTATCGAGACAACCGGGCTTGCCGATCCTGCGCCGGTCGCCCAAACCTTCTTCGTCGACGACGACGTGCGCGCACGCTCCATGCTCGATGCGATCGTCACAGTGGTCGACGCGCGCCATGTGGGACTGCGACTGGCTGACAGCCACGAAGCCGAGGAGCAGATCGCCTTCGCCGACGTGATCCTGATTAACAAGACCGACCTCGTCACGCCGCAGGAACTCGAGGAAGTGCGCCAACGTGTGCGCACGATCAACGGCCAGGCGCGAGTTCACGAGACGGTGCGATGCGAGGTGCCGCTAGCCGATGTGCTCGAGCGCGGGGCGTTCGACCTTGACCGCATCCTCGAGATCGAGCCCGACTTTCTTGGCGAGGATGATCACGAGCATGACGATAGCATCACGAGCGTTTCGGTCCGCTCGGAGGCGCCGCTCGACGTCAATCTGTTCAACACCTGGCTTCGGCAATTGGTGGCGGTGCAAGGCGTCAACATCCTGCGACTGAAGGGCATCATTGCCTTCAAGGACGATCCTGAGCGCTTCGTCGTCCAGGGCGTTCACATGCTGCTCGACGGCGATTCGCAGCGGCCGTGGAAAACCGACGAGGCGCGCGTCAGCCGGCTTGTGTTCATTGGCCGCAATCTCGACCAGGCAGCGCTTGCTGAAGGTTTCAGGACCTGCGTCGCCTGATGTCGGCGGACACGGTCGAACAGGTTCCATTAGTCTTTACGCATGGAAAACGGCTCGCGCCGGGTGCACCTGTGTCAGCGGTGGTGTGGCTGGGCGATGAGGCAGCGCTGGCGCTGGGCGACGGCTCGGTGCGGTTTGCGGGGATGCTTGGAGAGCGTGCGCGCATCGATGCGCACCAAGGCGCTATCCTGTCGGCGGCGCGGCACCCCGACGGCGCTGCGCTGGTGAGCGGCGGCGATGACGGACGCGTATTGTGCGTTGGCGGGGATGGCACCGTCACTGAGCTCGGCGCTTTCGGGCGCGACTGGGTCGGCGGGATCGCTGCGAGCGCGCGGTCGAAGTTGATTGTCGCTGCCGCAGGGGCGGTCGCCACCGTCTGGTTGCCAGGCGCGGACCGGCCCTCGCACTCTTATACTTTTCCTTCGACAGTCGGCGGCATTGCGCTTGACGTGAAGGGACTTCGGCTTGCTGTTTCGCACTATGGCGGTGCCGCGCTGCTTTACCCCAAATCGGCGCAAAGTAGCCGGTTTGCTCTGAAGTGGGGGGGCTCCCACCTCGCTTGCACGCTCAGCCCCGATTGCGGCTATCTCGTCACCGCGACCCAGGAACTCGGGCTTCACGGTTGGCGGCTGCCGATCGGCGCCGATATGGCGATGAGCGGTTACCGCGCCAAAACGCGCAGCTTTTCATGGGACCGGCGTGCCAAATGGTTGGCGACCAGTGGCGATGACCGGGTGATTCTGTGGCCGTTCGATGGGAAAACCGGCCCGATGGGGCGCAAGCCCAACCTTACCGGCGCGCGCGGGGCGCTGGTGACAATGGTCGCATTCCATCCGGCGCAAGACATTATCGCTGTTGGCTACGCCGATGGCGCGGTCGTGCTCGCCAGAATTGACGACGATAATTTCATCCTGGTCGACGAGCCGGGCGGTGCAGGCGTCAGCGCGCTTGCCTGGAATGACGCGGGTACGATGCTCGCCTGGGGCGACGAGGACGGCGGCGCAGGACTGCTCGACATGAAGGTGCGCGCATGAAGTCGCCGTGCATCGATGTGTGCATCTTTGATAGTGCAACCGGTTGGTGCAACGGCTGCGGGCGAACGCTTCCCGAATGCCGTGCGTGGAAGAAAGTGCGACCCTTCGCGCTGAAGCGCATCGCAGCCGATTTGCCGCGCCGTATCGCCCGGTTGGAACAACGAGACAGCGCGATATGAACAACGCGAATTGTTTTGAAGCCGGCATGCAGTGCCAACTTCGCTCAGCCGCAACAAGCGGTGAGGAGACGTGTGCGAACGCGCCGGTGCTAAGCTGTGCAAGACGCGGTCAGCACACAAATCACGATGCTTGCTATCCATACAGTGATGCCACGTGACCGGCATGGCTACCTACGACGCGTCGGCGCTCGTGCTGATCTTTTTGCTCGGGGTGCGGCACGGGCTTGATCCTGACCACATCGTTGTCATCGATAATCTTACCTTCCGCGCGGTCGACGAACGGCCCGCCTGGGCGCGATGGACAGGTGCGCTATTCGCCGTTGGTCACAGCCTGTCGGTGGCAATAGTGGCGATCGGCGTGGCGCTGATGGCGGGCACAGTGTCGTGGCCAGAATGGGTCGCGGTGGCGGTTGACTGGGCGGTCGTCGGTCTGC
>Ga0209284_10004170_pt1 | contig 16622 bp, 17 predicted proteins | sample FRY03_FD_187211 | JGI IMG/M metagenome (GOLD analysis project Ga0209284, IMG submission 187211) | Freshwater microbial communities from Lake Fryxell liftoff mats and glacier meltwater in Antarctica - FRY-03 (SPAdes) (version 2) | ecosystem: Environmental > Aquatic > Freshwater > Ice > Glacier... | reverse complement strand
GGCGAGCGCTCCTGAAACATTACGATCGCGTGACGATTCCGCTTCTCGTGGTGATTGCGCCCGATGGTCGCGAGGTCTTCAAGAGCGATACATACACTCGATCACAAGTGCTCGCCGCCATAGAAGCCGCGACGAGCAAGAGTGGCCAGAAGCCACAATAACACGGCAAATCATGTCATTTCGATACACCGTCACGGTCACCTTCACCGAGTCCGCGATGGCCGACAAGTGGATCGAGTGGATGCGCAGCGAACATGTCGCGCAAGTCATCGAGGCGGGCGCACAGCGAGCCGAAGTGCTCACACTCGACGGATATCGCGCGCGCTGCGAAGCGCGCTACGACTTCGCGAGTCGAGCAGCATTCGATGAATATGTCGCTGATCATGCGCCTCGATTGCGCGCCGAGGGCTTGAAGCATTTCCCAGCGGAGTGCGGCGTCGAGTATGCCCGCAGTTGCGGAGAAGTGGTCATCAGTACGGCGCGCGCGAATTCAATCGAGTGATTCGCCCGAGTCGCTCAGTGCGAGAGTGCGCCCATCCCCCGCTCACTTCAACCGCGAGCGCTGCTCATCGATCACGCGCTTGCGATCCGCCGAGAATTGACGCACTGGATCGAGCGCGAACGACTCGTTGCAATCGAGCGCACTCTCAAACGCGGCGCGTGCAGCAAGCGTGTTGCCCTGGCCAGCGAATACGGCGGCCAATCGCAGCCAACTTTCGCAGTGGCGCGGATTGATCGCCAACACATCTTGGAGCGCCCGTTCGGCCGCTTGCCAGGAACCAACCGAAAGTTCCGCCTCGCGGATCGCGATGGTGGAGAGCAGCAATCGAGCTTGGAATTGACCCGAGTAGGTCGCCTCTGCGCTCTGAGCTGACTCTCGCGCAGCGCGCAACCATCCGATGGCTTCGTTTGGAAGTGGATCGCACATTGCCGCCGCTTGCAATTGCTCTGCGGCGTGCAAGGAATAGATCGTGCGCGGCGGCCAGATTTTCGCTGCATAAGCCAGCGCAATTCCCGCTTGAGCTCGACCGATCGCGAGAGCCTCGTTGGATTTTTTATGCGCGCTTTTGTTGAGAAGTTCAGCGGCGTCGATTGCAATCTCGTCTTGCCGGCTCAGTGCTGGTGAGATCACAAGAGCACATCCAATCGCAATCGCGAAAGACAGAAACGCCATGCTTCCAAGGGCCAATCGACTCATCTGTGCTTGGGCGTGCGGGAGGGCTTGATCGCGCGAACCGCGATTCCACCATGCTGCGATTGCCAACACGAGCCATGCCCACAGCGCGCTGCCTGGAAGCCAGAAGACCATATCGATTTGTCCGTGAGTGAGCACAACGGCGGCCATTGCGCAGAGTCCAAGACCGACGACGCGTTCAGCTTCATCGCCACCTTGCTCGAGTATTCGCACAATCGCCCATGCGGTGATTGCGCCAGCGGCCAGTCCACCCAATCGCCATGCATATGCGATCGATTCGAGCGCTGGCGATTCGAATGCGATGGAGATGATTGATGCAAAGACAACAGCGGCGACCGAAATCTCAACAACACCGGGCATTGCGCCATTTCGTTCGCCGTGCGCCACGGCCGTGCGCGGCGCCGACCACCATGCCAATGCCAATTGAAGTGCGATGATTCCAATTCCAGCCACTCCAAAGGCGATCATCCAATCTGCAAATGCGCCGTGCGCGCTGACAACTTCCTCAACGCTTTCGATTGGGCGTGTCTGCATGAATGCCGACTGAAATCCAGCAGGTCCGACTCCCGTCCACGGCGACGAAACGAATGTCCAGAATCCGCCCACGAGATAGTGCCATCGAAAGAACAAACTCTGCTCTGCCCAGTTCGAACCGATGATTCCCCGCAGAACAACGGCTCCAATCGCCAAGAGAGGTAGTGCGACAAGCAACCATCGCGACCATCCACTCCAGCGCCGCACGCAAATGCTCACGATCAATCCCACCGCAAGCGCGCCCACGCCACCTTTGGATCCGCTCGTGACCACGAGGCCCGCGCACATGATCGCGCACAATCCCAGCCACGATCGCGCCACGACCATCCCACGCCCGAGTGCGGCACTGGCCATCAGCACCGCCGATGCAGCTGCAACTGTGGCAAATACATTGGCAAATCCCAGCCAACCCGTTGCCTCGTTTTGTAAGAGTCGTCTTTCATATGACAATGCCTGCGATGAATTCTCAAGCCATCCTTGCGACTTGAGGAATGTGCCACGATTGGCTTTGTAATACTCCACAGTCAATGAATGCTCGCTCGTCAATTGCGCGATACCTCGCACCGCAAGCACCACGGCGACTCCCGCAAGCGCTGCGACCAAGAAGCGCCGTAAGAAAATGGATCGCTCGCCGCCCACTTGCGCCAACAATGCCAGCGCAACCATTATTCCTGCGACCCATGTGCTTGCATGCCAGAGTTGTTCGCTGTCGCTGATCGAATGGGCGAACGACAATGCGATGGCTGGAATGCAGAGCGCAGTCAGAACGATCCATCCCCAATCGATCCCGTGATCGATTAACAATCTGCGCACCAACAACCACGATGCGCCAGCGAAGGCGAGCGCGTCGAGCAGAAGACTTTGCGCTGGAGTCGCGCCAATAAATTGCGAGCAATCAATCGCTGGATCGACATCGAAGACCGCGACTGGTGCGAATGCGATCATCAAGCGCGCACCCGCAGCGACCACAATCGCGGCCACTGCAAGTCGATCCACCAGTGTGCTCGCATGCGCAGTCAAGGTGTCGCTATCGTAGAACCCAATGAGAACTTCCGTGTCGCGTCCAGCCATCACCGTCTACTGCGCTAGTGCGCCAGGGCTCAATCCTGACTTCATCGCAGCGGCCCGCTGCTTCGGCGAGGCGATCGGCAAGAGCGGAATGGATCTTGTGTACGGCGGCGGAGGCATCGGATTGATGGGCGAATTGGCCCGCAGTGCACAACGCTCTGGCGCGCGCGTAACCGGCATCATCACCGAGCAATTTGTCCAACTCGAACAAGGCTGGGTTGGCTGCGACGAGATGATCGTCGTTGATTCCATGCGCGAAAGAAAGCGGCAACTCGAAGAACGCGGTGCTGGATTCGCCGTTCTTGCTGGCGGTCTTGGCACATGGGAAGAATTCTTCGAGACCTTTGTCGGGCGCGTGATTGGTCGTCATGCCAAACCAATTGGATTGCTGAACACCAACGGATTTGCTGATCCGCTGTGGCAGTTGGTGACGCACGGTGTTGATCACGGATTTGTTCGATCGGCTGCGCGCGATTTGATGTGGATTGAAAGCGATCCTTACCAACTTGCAACGCGCTTGCATGTCGCCATCACCACGGGAACTGCGGTCGATCATGATCCAAAAGCACTTCTGCCGATGCACGGTCCCAAGGCTTGAGTCGATGCAGCGTGCGCCGCGTGCGCCGCGTGCGCCGCGTGCGCCGCGTGCGCCGCGTGTGCAGCGTGCGCAGCGTGCGCAGCGTGCGCAGCGTGCGATTGCCCGTCGATTGGACCAAACCGCTATAACAGAGCGATGAGCAACGGGTCATCACTCCCAGCGCGCGTCGGCATGATCGCGGGCAGCGGGCTGCTGCCGATCATGGTCGCCGATGGCATCCGTGCCAGTGGTCGCGAAGTGGTGTGCATCGGTCTTCGCGATCAATTTGATCCAGCTCTCCCCGGCCACTGCGATGCATTTTCCACCGCGGGAATCTTGCAAATCGGCAAGTGGATTCGAGTCCTGCGGCGGGCCAAGATTGAGCATGCCGTCATGGTGGGCAGGGTCGCAAAGGCTCACATGTACGAGCCATTTCGAATTCTGCGGCAGATACCTGACTTGCGCGCCGCTCTGCTTTACTATCGTCGCCTGCGGTTCGATCGTCGAAGTCATGTGCTGCTCAGCGCAGTCGCGGACGAACTGGCAACCAGTGGAGTGCAACTGATCGACTCGACCACATACATCCCCGATCATCTGGCCACGACGGGCTTGATGGGACGCATCGCACTCTCGGCCGTGCAACAACGCGATGTCGACTTTGCGTGGCCGATGTTGCGCTCGATCGCCAACCTCGGAGTCGGTCAAGCGATCACCGTTCGTGAATGCGATGTCATCGCAGTCGAGGCGATGGAAGGAACCGATGCGATGATTGATCGCACCAAGCAACTCTGCAAGACCGGTGGATGGACCATGCTCAAGACCGCGCACGATTCGCATGACATGCGCGCCGATGTGCCGACCGTTGGAGTCGCAACGATTGAACGAATCGGCGCCGCGGGTGGACGACTGCTCGTGCTTGGCGCGGGAAGAGTCATCATGCTGGAGAAACCCAAGATGATCGAGCTCGCCGACCGGCTTGGCATCGCCCTGCTAGGCGTCTCAAGCCACTAAAGAAGCGAGGAATCTCAGTGGAATTCGTTTCTCGAGCTGGCATCAAGATCGCCCATGCGCTCGATGCGTTTGGCATCGACCCAACCGGGCTTGCATGCGCCGATTTTGGCTGCAATGCTGGAGGTTTTACCGATTGCCTGCTGCAACGAGGCGCATCCAACATCATCGCCCTCGACACCGGATATGGCATGCTCGATTGGAAGCTTCGCAACGATCCGCGAGTCGATGTTCGCGAGCGAACAAATGTCCTGCACACCCTGCCGCCCGCGGCTGGAGTTGACCTTGTTGTGCTCGACATGGCGTGGACGCGCCAGCGACATTCCATCCCTGTCGCGCTGCGTTGGTTGCGCCCGCATGGTCATATCGTGACGCTCATCAAGCCACACTACGAGTCGGAGGGCGACGAACGCAAGGCTCTTATTCGAGGTTGCTTGCCTCCCGCAATTGCTGCCGCCGTCGTGGCACGGGTGCTCGCGCAGATGAGCGAATTCAATGCGCGGGTGATTGCCGATTGCCCAAGTCCACTCGAAGGGGGCGGAGGAAACACCGAGCATTTGGCGCATGTGTGTCGGCGTGAATGAGATGCAGAGCGCCAGTTCAAATTCACCAAAAAATAGACCGCTTTTACAACAAAATCTACGCCGTTGAGCCGGCAAACTTTGCGCATTTTTGGTAGCATTTCAATCTCGCCGTGACCGCTGTTCCATCCCCCCCATCTGATCCAAATTCGACGCTCGGTCATGTGATCGATAAGACGATCGACCGTGAATTGCACGAGTCCTATCTCGTCTATGCGATGAGCACGATCATGGATCGCGCACTGCCGGATGTGCGCGATGGACTCAAGCCATCGCAGCGCAGAATTCTCGTCGCGATGCATGATCTGAACTTGACGCCGGGTCGCAAGCAGATCAAGTGCGCCAAGATTTGCGGCGATACGAGCGGCAACTATCACCCGCACGGCGAGTCGGTGATCTATCCGACCCTCGTCAACCTCGGACAGTCGTGGAAGACACGCGCGTTGCTCATCGACAAGCAAGGAAACTTCGGATCAATCGAAGGTGACCCACCCGCTGCGATGCGATACACCGAAGCTCGAATGACGGGCGTCGCCGTTGCGATGCTGGAAGACCTCGACAAGGAAACGGTTGATTTCAAGCCAAATTATGACGATCGGTTGATGGAGCCCGTCGTGTTGCCCGGCAAGTTCCCCAACCTGCTCGTCAACGGATCATCGGGCATTGCGGTGGGAATGGCCAGCGCGATGCCGCCGCACAATATCGGTGAAATCGCCAACGCCATCGTGGCGACGATTGATAATCCACAGATTGGTCTCGATGGACTCCTCGCGCTCGTTCCTGGCCCGGACTTTCCAACGGGTGGATCGATCATTGGTCGACGCGGTATCGCCGAGGCGTATGCAACTGGTCGCGGTCGACTGACGGTTCGTGGTCGCGTGCGACATGAGACGCGTGATGGTCGCAACATGATCATCATTGAAGAGATTCCATATCAGGTGGTGCAGAGTTTGCTGATTGAGCGCATCGTCGACGCCAAGAAAGACGATCGCATTCCCGACATCGTCGATGTGCGCAATCATTCGGGACGCGATGCGCAGACTCGCATTCTCGTTGTGCTGCGCAAGGGCGCCGATCCTGCTGTGGTCGAGCGACAACTCTATGAATTCACGCCGCTGCAGACGACTTACAGCATCATGAATATCGCGCTGGTCAACGGCCAACCACGCACACTTCCACTGAGCACCTTGATCTCGTGCTACATCGATCACCGCTGCACGGTGATTCGGCGCCGCACTGAATTCCAGTTACGCCAAGCTCGCCAGCAGGCGCACCGGCTCGAAGGACTCGTCTATGCGGTCTGCGATATTGATGCGGTGATCGCCATCATCCGCGCAGCGCGAACTCGTGAGGATGCGATTGCGGCTCTCATGGCCCGCGCCTTCCGTATCGCCGAGGATCATCCAAGTGTGCATCTGGTGCCCGATCGCATCGCGCGCGCGAGCCGCATTGGTGACGGCATCAAATTGACTCGTGTCCAAGCTGATGCGATCGGCGCATTGAGACTCATTCAGTTAGTCGGTCTCGAAGTTGAGAAACTCGCCAAAGAATTCGCCGACTTGCTGCTCGCAGTCGAAGGATATGAGCGACTTCTTGCGGACAATTCGCTGGTATTGAAGATCGTTCGCCAAGATGTGTTGGATGTCGCCCAGAAGTTCCCCAGCGAACGGCGAACGACGATTGAGGCCGACGAAGCCGGCGATTTTGATCTCGCCGAACTGATCCAAGAGCATGATGTCGCCGTCACTGTCAGCCACGACGGATTCGTCAAGCGACTGCCAGTCGACACATTCAAGACGCAGGGTCGCGGCGGTATCGGTGTTCGTGGGTCCGACGCGAAAGATGGCGATTACATCGAACGCGTCTTCATCGCCAGCACGCACAACGACCTGCTGTGCTTCACCAACACTGGCCGTGTCTATCGCATTAAGGTGTGGCAGATTCCTGAAATGTCGCGCACCGCCAAGGGGCGTTCGATCAACAATGTTGCCGAACTCAAGGAAGGCGAACGCATGGTCGCCTATCTGCCAGTCAAAGACTTCGAGAAGAGCGAAGATTATCTTTTCTTCGCGTCATCCAGCGGACGAGTGAAGCGCTCATCGCTCAAGGATTTCAAGAATGTCAATCGAAGCGGCATCATCTCCGTCCGGCTGAACGACGGCGATCGACTCGTCAATGTGGTGCTCACGCGCGGTAACGACCATGTGCTGCTGGCGACCGCGGGCGGAATGTCGATTCGCTTCGACGAAAATGATGCGCGAGTGATGGGACGCAGTGCGGCTGGCGTCGGTGGAATCGATCTCGCAGACAAAGACGAAGTTGTTGGACTGGTCCGCTGCGACGATCAGGCATCCCTCTTCACCTGCACCGAAAATGGATTTGGCAAGCGCACTGCGCTGACCGAATATCTCGTGCATCAAGACGATGGCCAAACTCGTGCGCAATCTCGCGGCGGCAAGGGGCGCATCGACATCAAGGCCGATGAGCGCAACGGTCGCGTGGTCGCCGTGCACTCGACGCTCGAAGATGACGACCTGATGTTCATTTCACGCGGCGGAATGATCGTGCGAATTCGCGCCAGCACGGTTCGACTGGTTGGTCGCAACACCCTGGGTGTTCGTGTGGTGAAATTGCAGGAAGGCGACGCACTCGTCGCCGCTGCCCGCTTCGAAGGCGGCGAGTCGTTGGATACCGAAGACAATTTGGATCCCAAAGACAAGTCGCCAGCCGAACCCACCAATTCGCACTAAATCCAACTGCTAGGATGAAACAATGCCGCTAAGTGACTGGTCAGAAAATGTTGTGCTCGCAGAGTTGACGGACGAACCAGTTTTGAGTGAAGACTTGGATGCGTTGATCGCGCGCGCCGAGAAGAGCCCGCCCAACGCGCACTTTGTGCTCGATATGCGCATGGTCACCTATCTCAACTCCTCCAACCTCGCGCAATTATTGCAACTTCGCAAGGTGATCGCTGCCAACAAAGACACTCTTCATCTGTGCGGTGTGACGGACACTGTGTGGAGCATCCTGCTGATGACGGGCCTTGATCGTCTCTTCAAATTCACCGACGATTTGCCGACGGCGCTTGCCGCTGCGCAACTAGGTCTTTGATCAACCTCGTCGCACTCCATGCGCATTCGCCGCACAACCCACGAACCACGCATCGAACTGATCCCGCTCATCGATGTGATGATGTTCTTGCTTGCGTTTTTCATTTACTCGCAGGCGTTGGCTGTACGAGTCAGTGTGATTCCCATGGAACTGCGCAAGTTTCAGAGCGGACAGAATGCCAAGCCGTCCACCGCGGCCACGATCTCGATCGACCTCGATGGACGCCTCTACTACAACCGAATCCCCTGCGAGATGAGCGATATCGCGGGCAGAGTCGCTGAATCCAAGGTCGAGGATCCCAAGACGACCATCTATATCGCCGTCGCCGATGGGCAAGGAACCGTTGATCGAGCGCCGATTATGCAGGACATTTGGGACAAACTGCGCGGATGCGGCCTCGCGGTTAATTTCGTAGGCAAGCCGATCGATGCTGATGAAAAGTCGCTGCCCGCGACTACGATCCAGCCGTGAGCGAAACTCGGCAACAGAACGCACCGCTGTATTTCGGCTTTGTCATCGCCGTGATGCTGCACTTCCTGGTGGTTGTTCCAGTCTTGAGCGCTTCATGGGGAGTCGGCGGCAAGAGTCCGCTTGATTCGGCGCTCGATGGAAATAGCGCAAGTGAACGGCGTCAGCGCGAGCGTCTCGAGGCAGCGCTGAAGAAGGCGCTTGCTGAAGCGCAGAACAAAGAAGACGACGAAGTGGTTCCCGGTTTGGAAGATGGTTCCGATGAGGGAATGACTTGGATTGGATACAACGAATATCAAGAGCAACTTGCGCAGCATGCGGAAGTAGAGCAAGCTGGATTCACCGAAAAGGATGCGGCGGGTGGCGGCGCACTTGCGCAAGGTGAAATGCAGCAAGGTCCTGCTGCTGCGCCAGGTCCGCAGGCGCAACCTCAGCCTCCAGCGCAGCAATCACCTCCGTCTCTGCCGACTCCCGAGCAACCAACTCCCACGGAACAAGCGCAAAATGAGCCAACGCCGCCTGCCCCAGCCGCCAAGCCCATCGAAGCAGTTCGCGCAGCGAGCCCAAGTGAAACGCCGCAGCCCAGCGATCAAGCTGGTATCGCCCCCGCACCCGTGCAGCGAGAAGATTTGCCCTCAGCGCCGCTTGGTCCTGATGCAGTCGTGCCGGCTGGACTTGATCGACCCGATGTTCAACCGGATCCTTCGAAGATTCTTCCTCCAACTGCGCCAGTTAATCCAACGCTCACTCCAGATCCAGTTGCGCGCGAAGAAGTGCAACCAACTCAACAAACCGCGCAGAGCCAAATTCCAGCGCAGCCGAACCAAACACCACCAGCGCCGCAGTCTCCTGCTTCGCCTCCCCCGCAAGCGAATGCGGGTGCGCAAGGCGCCACTTCACCAGTTGTTGCACCGGTAGCTGGTCCGCCAGGATCGGTCGGTGCAAGCCAGACAAGCGGCGAAAAATCGGACCGCGAATCGGATGCGACGAGCATCGCCGATGTGCCGCCATCGCTGTGGCGAACCGGCAAGCCGCTCGCTCGAAAAGGGCTGGAAATCAAGACAAAAAAGCCTGAACTGCCGATCCTGACAAGGCTCACGACTTCGCCCTCCAATCCAATCTGTGAGATTCTGTTTGGCCGCGATGGCGTGCCAGTGGCATGCAAAATTTTGCAGTCGAGCGGATTTGAGGAAATCAACGGCCCCGTTCTCGACGCTCTCTATCGTTGGCGAGCCAAGGGATCTCAATTGGAAAAACTCGCGCCGGGAAAGACTCTGCGCTTTCGAGTTCGGTTCATTCTCAACTGACGCTGCGAGTTTGATCGAAGACCGATGTGGGCGGCGCGCGAGCCTGCGAACCTCATGCGGCACCATGCGCACCGCGCGCACCATGCGGAACCATGCGGAACCATGCGGAACTAAGCCTGCAAGCGAGCCCGCCACGCGTCCAATGACGCATCGTCCGTCAGGTCATACCAGAGTGGAGTGATCGTGACATTGCGCTCATACAACGCTTCGACATCGCTTCCTTCTGCGGTATGCGTGAACTCCATTCCATTTCCGCACGGCCAGTAATACGCACGACCATCTGGGGCTTCACGGCGTTCGTGACGATCGACTCCAGCGGCCGTGTTCATTCGCACAACGCGCAGTGCTGGCATCGGTGCATCGGCACGCTCGGTGCGCGGCACATTAATCGAGATCACACGGTGCGCATCGAGCGGATGCTCGACCACACGGTCGATCGTCGCGCGGGCGATTTCTGCGGCGCGTGCCCATTCGATGCGCGTCGAATCGCCGATGTGCAAACTCACGGCAATCGCTGGAACGCCTAGAAATGCGGCCTCAATTGCAGCCGCGACCGTGCCGGAATAAATCACATTGATGCCGACATTCGCACCGCTGTTCATGCCGCTGATGACCAAATCGGGTCGCGATCCAGCACCGAATCGTTCGGGCCAAATTGTCCGCAGGCCAAGTTTTACACAATCTGCTGGCGTTCCTTCGACTGCGATTCCGCGCATGTCCTCGTTCACCTGCACGGCGCGCGTCAACAGCGGACGGTGAAAGGTAATGCCGTGACTCATCGCGGACTGCACACCGGCTGGAGCGATCACCACGACTTCTCCCAGCGAACGAATCGCGCCAAAGAGCGCCGCGATTCCTGGCGCGGTAATTCCATCATCGTTGGTCAGCAGAATTTTCATGGTCATGCAAGGATAGGCATTTGAGTTTGCTTCCCGTTCGTGGGCACCAAAATGAGCGAGAATGCATGAGGCCGAGTATTCCGCCGCGGTTCAAGCGTCGGCGCCGCGGAATAGAAAATTGTGCTGCGGCGCTAATCTGCGACATACAGGATGAAATGCGAAGCGATGGTCATTCGCCAAGAGGCTACAAAAGCCGCAACATCCAATGCCTGATGTTGGAATTCAAATGGAATGCGAGGCTAAGCAGCCACCACATTGAACCGAACGCCGACAGCACGAGCGACTTTCACGATTGTTGCGAAACTTGGATTTCCATTTTTACTCAGGGCCTTGTAAAGGCTCTCCCGGCTCAGCCCGGTATCACGGGCCACATTCGACATGCCCTTTGCCCGAGCGACATCACCTAAAGCGCGAGTGATGCCGACAAGATCGTCGGGGGCCTCAACCAGCCACGCGCGCAGATATGCGACCATTTCCTTGGGAGTGCGCAACTGCGCAGCGACGTCGTAGCGAATTGTTTTGGTTTTTTTAGAAGCTGTTTTGTGTTTGGTCTTTGGCATGGTGTTGATCCTAAATATTTCTGGCCAGCGTCAGGGCGAGTGCGACATCCTTCCGCTGGGTTGATTTGTCGCCGCCTGCAAGAAGCACTATGAGTTCACTGTGCTGTTCGGTGTAGTACACCCTGTAACCAGGTCCGACATCGACTTTCAATTCCGAGACGCCGCCGCGAAGAATGCGGTGCGAACCGGGATTGCCGTGGACGAGACGATCCACGCGAACCTGAATGCGAGCACGGAGGGTTCGGTCCTTCAGACTGTTGATCCAGTCCAGATTAGGTCTCGGTCATCCGTACCCGCATAATTCAAACTGTATCCTATGGGATACATACTGTCAAGCACTTAGGAAGAATTTCTTGGCAATAAATTCGTTTCCAATTTCTGATATTCGCCCCCATCGACAGCGCGACTGCGGTGATAGCCGAGTTCAAACTCCCGCATCATCACCATTCGAGTTTTGAAGATCCCAGCGGTTGTGGGCCGCGGACATATCCGGGTTTAATCTCGGGCATCTCGATCAGCGTCGGCAGGTAAGTGATTACCCCGAACGGACTGGCGATTGTGGTCACCGGACCGCCGCAATTCCAGCCGCGCCGGCATATGCGGCGAGATAGTCGGCGAAAATCGCCTGCAACGGCATCATCGGCGCGTCAGTTGCGCCTTCAGCATCCACATAGCCCGACACACCGTTACAATCGCAATGAGATGCTCTGCCGCGGAGCGCAGTGTCGGGGCGGTGCGGTCCAATCTCAGTTTCGCTCGTGCATCAATGCTGCATGGGCTTGATCACATATTCACGGCCGCCCCATCGCACCGGCTTTTGCGCGCGCAGATCCCGGGCAGCCCGCAACTGAATGCGTGCGACGGCGATCGATCCATATCCATACGCCAGAGCGGCGATTGGGGGAACACCGATCAACTCGAAAATGCGCCGCAGTGTCCACTGCTGAAAGAAGAGCGCCGTGCAACCTGTCGCGACACCTGCGATTGCCAGTGGATAATCACCCAGCACCCATGCGACAATTCCTGCGGCGCACGCGAGCAATGCGATGATCGCAACCCCAGCACCAACGACGACGCACTCGGTCGCATATCGCACGAGCCGCCGCGGATTTCTGCGGGCAGCTTCGATGAAAATGCGGCGCCATCCCTCGCGAAACTGTTGATACGACTCATACATCCGCACACGCAAGAGTTCATCAGCGACGAAGACTCCCGCGCGGCGATGCAATTGATGCACCATCGCGTTGGCAAAGGCGAGATCTTCGAGCAAATAATCTTTCACCGCGGTGTGACCTCCAACTGCGTCGTATGCCTCACGCGTGAACACCATGAATTGACCATTGGCAAATGGGCGGGGCCGCACAAGATCGTTGGCGCGCGCGATCGGATAGAGCTTCATCAACTGCATCGCAGCGACCGGCTGAACGATCGCCTCAAACCCATGTCGAATGCTCACCGCAGGCAGCGCCGACAAGAGTGAAAGTTCTCGCTGTCGCAAGAGTGCGACTGACGCGCGCACCAGCGCAGGATCGAATGTGGTGTCCGCATCCGTGAAGAGCAATATCTCTCCAGTGGCCAACCCTGCTCCACGGTTCGCGGCGTTGCACTTGCCGGCCCAATCCTCGGGGCACTCTTGATTGTCGATCAGTCGAACCCGCATGCGGCGTTCGTCCAGCGCGCCGTGATTGGCCAATTCCAATTCCAGCGCCGCTCGGCTTCCATCGGTACAGCGATCGAGCACGAAAATGATTTCGATCCTCGCGCCATACGCTTGCGCCAAGAGACTTCGCAGCAGATCGGGCGCATGTTGCTCCTCATTATGCGCTGGAATGATGATCGAAACGCTCGGCCAGTTCGGCACTGAAATGAGCAGACCTTCGCGCAGACTCGGTCGATTGCGTCCATCGCGGTGCACGCGCCAACGCACGAGAATCCAATACGCCGCCCCGACGAGCGACAGAATTGCCAGCACCCACACAGCGACGACGAGCACGATCATCACAGGAGCGTATCGCTTCCCAATCGCGTTTGTGTTGATCATGTTCACGACTGCGCTCTTGCGGTGCCAATTCGCCACTCACGCATCGAAGCTGCTCGCTATGGCCGATCATGCACGCAGGACTACGGATTGCCAGCTGCCGTCTTGATGACGCATGCAGCCGTTGAGTGCGCAGCGATTATTCGTCGTGAACTGGCGGGCAAACCGGGTCGAGTGGAAGCGTGCACAGGAGGCAGAGGAAAGAGCTGCGAACGATCGTCCAGCTCATCGCGGCGACGACAACGACATCAGGATTAACAGTGCGGTGCGAGCTGGACACGGACGATTATCCCCGCAAAGTAAAGATTACTGATGCGCAGATGAAGACGATCCGCCTCGAGCCAGAATCGTTCCATGGAGAATGGAACTATACCATTCGGCCCAGATTGAAATAAGTCATGTTATTTTGCTGCAGGCCCTTACTATTACAAATCCAGGCTAGCCACTCTTACAGTCTTATCCTTATCATCCGTCCACGCAAATATCAATCTTTTTCCAGATAGGGTCATTTGTGGAAATCCACTTGACCGGGATTCGGAAGATGAAGTAATTTGAATTGAAGCTTGTTTTGTTCCATCTGCCGTTACTTTTACTGCTTTAATGACTTCGCCTTCCATCCAACTAACCATAGCCGTTTTTTCATCCAGCATTACTACATCCACACGACCAATTGGGTTGCCTTCATCAATACGGATAGGTTTTTTAAATGTTGCTCCTCCATCTTCTGAAAAAATTACATTAACCTGCCCCTTTCCATCCGGCATAGAAAACCAGGCGACGGCAAGGTGATTGTCAATTGCATCTGCACGAGGGCCATTAACCGGGCAACCTTCAATTTTCCATTGGTCAGCAAAAATTATTTGAGGTGCTGTCCATTGACCATTGATATAACGAACGATTGCCATATCCCTGATTTCGTCGTTCGAACGGTCTCTGTAAACTACAACAGGGCCATTGCTTGTTACTGTTGCGCCGGTTTGGCAACAATCACAGACACGGTTATCCAGTTCCCATTCTTCTTTTTTATTTCCCTGTTTGTCAACAATAGCACCCCGCAAACTCATTTGCCCATAATGTCCTTCATGACCTCCCTTACCTTCTTCCATTCTGGTATTTCTTCCATCCAACCATGAAACAAAAAAGTCATTCTTATAAGGAACCATAAAAACAAATCCATGCTCAGCCTGCTTGCCGTCATCATGAAGTGTCTTTGCAACAGTCCATGATTTTCCGCTGTTGCCAGAACTCAAAACCTTTATGTCATACGTATATGTATCTTTCCCACTTTTTTCCAGAAAATGCGCCATTAAATGACCAGCTCCATCAGCGACCAGCATTGGATAATCGGCCCAGTTGACAAACCAATTATTTCCTGTGTCTATAATTACAGGTTCTGACCACTTATCCTTTTCAAGGATAGAAAATTTAAAATAATTCGCCTCGCCCTTTTTTTCAATCCATGATAAATAAACCAATCCCTTACTGTCTGTAAACAGGTAGGGCTGAGCACATGAATCCTTCGCAGGAGAAGAAAGCTGTTTTACTTCTGCCATTGCAGTGTCTTGCTTTTCTTTTTTATCCATCTTGCATGACGCAAATAGCATGCTGAACATTCCCTTGGTGGCATCGCTGTTGGCCGCTGCGGTTGGCGGCGCAGCGGATGCCTGATGGGAGCCCCCAAACCACGCCAGCGCCGCAACGAGCACAGCCGCCAGCGGACGCACAACACCTTCGCGCACGAGACCAGCCTTGGATCGAACCATCCAACCCAAACCGAATTGCGATCGTGTCATGTTCAACGCTCCTTCAGTGAAGACCAGACCCCGGGTTCCTGCGGAACCCCACGGAGCCAAGGCTACAGCCATGGGGGGCGATTTGCAAAACAAATCGCCCTCAGAATTATCCGCACCCGTGAAGATCAGTGGACTTTCACTCGAATTGTGGACACCCTAACCGGTAAGCTTGCGCCTGCCAGAAGGAGAGTGTTTCATGTCCACGAAAGTGAAGCAAGCCCAACGAATGTGTCCCTCTGCGCTATTCGTTGTGGTGAGACACACTCTACCGGTGGTTCTTGCCTTTTTCGTCATCGTGACGGCTTGGATGGAGCCAGCCGCGCGATGGATCGCATGGGCAGCCGTCTCAAGCAAAGGATTTCTCCCGCGCGGCGAGTTGTGGCCCTCATCAACAACCTTGTTCACCTCATGGACCCCTTTTATTGACGGCCTTTCAGACTCTGGATGGCGAGACTTGGGACTTTGGTTCGACTCGACGCCCTGGCCAGCGATTGTTGTGTTGGGCATCGCAACCGTCAGGCTGGTTATTTGGACTGGCGTCAAACGATTGTCAACGCGGGTTGATGAGGGGAAGGCAACACACAACCTGCGATTCGGCGGCTGCGCAGAGAGCGTGTCGCTGATTGCCTGGACCGCTCTTGGCGCTGGAGCCTGGCGTTTCTGGTGGGGCTTGATGTGGGATTGTCCACAGGGTGCTGTCGTGGTGTGGTTTCCCACTATGGATGGAGCAGCGCACATTGGCTTGCTCTGGCTCGGAGCAGCGCTGGGATATGCGTGGACGATAGCGCTGCTCATTCAGCATCGCACAATCCGGCCACCTGGTTTGCGGCGATGCATCAACTGTGGATATTCTCTTCAAGATCTTGATCTTCGCGAGACTTGCCCAGAATGCGGACAGGATCAACGCGCGCCACGAAAAACCAATCTTCTGTCTCGCACGATAAATGTTTTCAGGCGTTACTGGCCCTTGGCTATTGCTGGTATGTTTCTCGCATCACCGTATGTCTCCACGCTTCTCGCGGCTGTGTTGGCGCACGTTTGACGAACACAGCCAGCGACATTCAATCGAAGTGGGGTCCCTGTCACTTGCCGACAATCTCTTTGAGCAATTCGCGCTGCGCATCCGTGAGGCGAACAATATGCTTTTTCTGCATGGCACAACCTTTCTTGGTTGATGCCATCATCGATATTTATCGCCGTATGGCGTTATCATAATTTGAAGGCATGACAATGCACTAGCAAGAACAGTCCCGCTAGAATAAATTTCTCAACATCTTCTTTGTCAGACAATTCAAGCTTCTTAAAATGTGGAAATTCGGGGATCATTATTGAGTTTTAAAATAATTATTTATTATGTTTCGTAAATATTTTTTTATATCTTCAAAAGCAACATTGTGCCCTTCTTTAAAGATGAGCGGCTCTGGCAATACATCATCAAAATACACGAGTGACTTTAGGATGACATTTTTATCCAAGCTTGGGT
>Ga0209284_10004165_pt1 | contig 16632 bp, 18 predicted proteins | sample FRY03_FD_187211 | JGI IMG/M metagenome (GOLD analysis project Ga0209284, IMG submission 187211) | Freshwater microbial communities from Lake Fryxell liftoff mats and glacier meltwater in Antarctica - FRY-03 (SPAdes) (version 2) | ecosystem: Environmental > Aquatic > Freshwater > Ice > Glacier... | reverse complement strand
CAGCTACCTATCTACCGCGCGCAAACAAGGCGTGAACCTCATCACCAGCATCCGTAACGCTCTCGACGGAACTCCCTCCTGCTTCGCTAGGGGTGCTGAATAGTTACATCATTTTTTAATATGACTCAGAGCGATAAAATTTGGATTAGGTCACTGCAAAAAAGAGATTTAATCCGTGGGCCAGTCTTGGAATTGGGGACTGGATATGGCGGCGAGACCTCAAAAGATCTGATTCTCACCAGTGGATTGGAATATACTGGAACGGATTTGGTTGAGGGGTCTAATGTTGACGTTGCGGCTGATTTTGAACAGTCAGAACAAATGGCAAGGTTTGCCAACCATGCACCATTTGGCACAGTACTCATGCTCAATGTGCTGGAACACACATTTGATCCCATCCGTGTAATCGACAATGCCATGAGGTTGCTCTGTCCAGGTGGAAGGTGTGTCATTTTAGTTCCTTCAATCTGGCCCCTTCACAATTTTCCAATGGATGCCTGGAGAGTTTTGCCAAACTTTTTTGAAGAATATGCAGCGCGCAGAAAAGTGATGCTCGACAAGGAAACCTTTGAATGGATTCAAGGAGGAGCAGTCAGTCAGCACCTCAATGTGGATGGCTCATACCGTTTTCCAGATGTCGGGCGTTCGCCCTTTCATTCCATATGGTCCAGACTCATCCATCGCCTTTTTAAAACTAGTGGAAGAGGTGTTCAGTTTGGTCCGCACCTCGCGATTGGAGCAGTTTTGCAACGGCCGAATTGAGCATGGTTTGAAGTTCTATTGGTTATGAAGGGTGTTTCCGTCATTGTTAGCAATTTTAATGGGGCAAAGTACTTGCCCCGCCTCATCAGTACTTTGTTGAAGCAGGAGTGCATTGATTTGGAGTTGGTCATCGTGGATCGAAACAGTTCTGATGAATCTGATGAAATTTTAGCCAAAAACCCGAGCATCAAAGTTGTTAAATATCCGCCTGAAAGTGGATTGGTGGCGGGTTATACTGCTGGCCTTTCTACGGCCACGCACGATTTTATTTTCTTCTGCAACGAGGATATGTGGTTTGATCCGCAGTGTCTCCATAAGTGCATGGAGTTGTTGTTGTCTTCCGCGCAAATCGGAGCGGTTATGCCGATTCAGTGGACCTATGATGGTATTGCCATCGTAAATGCTGGCATTTGGTATCAAAAAATGCTCTGGCGGAGAGACAGTCCAGTTCTGACCCGTGGCGCTCAACGGCACCTGGTAGGCCACCCTGCTCAACTTTCTTTCGCAAACGCTGGTGCATGTCTTGTCAAGAGAGAGGCTTTTGAAGCTGTTGGTGGCTGGGACAACAGTTTCTTTCTCGACTGCGAGGATGTGGACCTCGGATTACGCTTATGGCAGCATGGCTGGGAATGCTGGGTCGCGCCCGATGCCACTGTGGGACATGCCGTGGGCGCATCGAATCAGAAGGTGCTGCCCAACACCGGGTCGCCGGTGGGGCGCAAACGATACGTTTCGAGTTTTTCCAACTTCCTGATGATCGCCTTGAAGTATTTTTCCGTGACGGCCATTCCGCGGGCGTTTTTGGCTTTTGGCGACGTTGTGCTGAGAGATCTCGTCACCGGACGTTGGGACAGACTGCTGTTGGATTTCAAGGTTGTGGTGCTGACGTTGCAGCGTGCTCCTGACTGGCTGGCTTGGAGAAAGCAACACCGGCAGCTCAACAAAATGCACCCCGGTGAGAAGTTTTTCTTTGAACCCAGGTTTCAATATCAGGCTATCGGAGCCAACCGCTCGAATCGGACTCAGATTGAACCAGCGGGTTGATCGTACGCCACATGTCTGTTGCCGAAAAAACCTATCAAAACGCAGGCAACCCTGCGGTGACACGCTGGGTGGAACCGGAGGACCGCAGCATTCTCGATTTAGGTTGCGGCGCGGGTGACAATGCACGGATTCTGGCACATCAAGACCGTACCATTGAGGGCGTGACCATGTCGGACGCTGAGGCAGGCATCGCAGCAGAGTTCATGCGTGCCGTTTACATGCATAATCTCGAAGGAGGACTGCCGGCGGCTGCCAGCGGGCCGTACGATGTGGTCATTGCATCGCATGTGCTGGAGCACATTTGCTTTCCAGCGGCTGTTCTGCAAGGAGTCCGCGCGAGACTTTCGCCTCGGGGACGGTTGATTGTGGCGCTTCCCAACCTGCTGATGCTCAAATACCGAATACGACTTCTGATGGGGATATTTGAGTATGAGTGTGGAGGCATCATGGATGATACACATTTTCGCTGGTACACCTTTGCCAGCGGCAGGAAACTGCTGGAGAGAGCTGGATTTCAAGTGATTCATGCAAGTGTGGAAGGGCATCTTCCGCTTGGTCCCCTTCGAAAGATTTTGCCATCGAGTCTGCAGGCTTGGTTGGACCGAGCGGCCTGTGCGTGGTGGCCGGGTTTGTTTGGCTCGCAGCTCATTTATGTCGCGAAACCGGTTCGCTGAAAGTCCCATGGCCATCTCCGTCATCATCAGTAACTTCAATGGGGCGAAGTACCTTCCCCGCCTGCTAGAGACCCTCAAGGCCCAGCGGGAGGTTGAGCTTCAAATCATCGTGGTGGACCGCCACTCCACCGATGAATCGCACGCGATTTTAAGCGAACACCCGGATGTTCTGGTGGTGGCCGAGCCACCGGAATCCGGTTTGGTCTCCGGCTATGACACCGGGTCACTGCATGCGATCCATCCCAATTTGTTTTTCTGCAACGAAGACATGTGGTTCGACCCAGATTGTCTGGCCCAACTGGAGAGCTTGATGGACGTCAAAAACAGGGTTTGGGCGGTGGACCCCTGGCAGTGGACGTATGATGGCAGCGTCTGGATTCACGGCGGAACACGGTATCAAAAGACCAGCGGATTCTTGCCAAATTCAGCGCATCCATTTCGCTTGAATAAGTTTTGTGAGCACCTCAAGCGGGGCGAGTTGGTGGCTTTTGGCTGTGCGGGAGCTATTCTGATGAACCGGGATGTTTATCGCAGTCTGGGAGGCTGGGACCGGAGTTTCTTTCTCGACCGGGAGGATTTGGACATCTTTATCAGAGCATGGCGTGCAGGCTGGAAATGTGTCAGCGCTCCAGAAGCCAAGGTTTACCATGCCGTCAATGTCTCCAATGCCAAAAGCATCGAAAACGGTAGGCTCAATGTGGGCAAGCGCAGGTACATCAGCGGCTGTTCGAGCCAGTTGATCACGAGCATCAAATATTTCCCAGCACACTGGGTGGCTTATCATCTCATGATCTATTTGATCTGGTCATGCTACCACCTCTGTAGCCTCCGAATCAAACAATTCACATGGGAGATTCTGGCCGTGCGTGAATTCGCGATGCGGTTTCCCCAAGCCTGGAAATATCGAAAGGACACTTGTGAGATTCGCCGTCTAAAACCCGGACAGACGTTCTTCTACGAACCAGCGTTTCAGGTGGGGGCCGACTGTTGCCAGGAATCTCCAGCAGGAAATGGTAAGTGACCTCGTAAATGCCAGCCTCCAACATCCTTGATTTAATGCCCCTGCTTATCATGAAAGTGCTCAAAGGGATCAAACTGCTGTTTTCCAATCCGCTGTCTTTTGTCGAAAGACTGCGCCAGATCATCGTTGTCGCAAGAACTCGTCGCAGGCTCGAAGCTCTGGGCAGAAAAAGTGATGGGATGGTATGGGTGGCGTATGGGGATGTCGAATTTCCCTATCACACAAATACCGCAGACGAGCAGGAGTTGCTATATCATGCATTTTTTCAGGAGTGGTTCAAAGCCACCGAGGTGCAGTTTGCAGAGCATGTGAAACCCGGAGACACAGTCATTGATGTGGGTGCCAACATGGGATTCATCACACTCGTGCTGAGTCGGTTGGTTGGCTCCAGCGGCAAGGTCCATAGTTTTGAACCTGGAGGCTCCATGTTTACGAAACTCAAAGAATTGGTGGGCCGAAACAACCTGGCGCAGGTTGAGCTGCATCACATGGGCTGTGGTGATAAGTCAGACAAACTGACCCTGAGTATTCCCGCGTCGTCAGGCAACGCCTCGCTCCGGCTTTCACCGCATATCTCTGACGAGGTCAGATGCACAGAATCGGTTGTCATTGAACCCCTGGACGCGGTGATCGGGGATCGGTTAAGTCAATTACACTTTCTCAAAATCGATACGGAGGGATTTGAAATCGACGTACTGCGCGGTGCCGAACGAACCATTGATAGACTCCTGCCAATTATTTATATTGAGCTTTCCAAGGAATACCTCGATTCATCCGCCGCGTCGATTGCTTGGCTCACGGCACATGGTTACACCTTTCCCGTTCACCCGGACTTGGAACAATGCCGCAATGGGGACAATTTTTTTGTTATTCCTCCGGTAATGGGACGAGCACTCACTTGAGGCTCCACTTTTTCAACATTGCCTAATTTCCTATCATTGGTGGCTCAAAACCAAACTGGCGTTTTGATCGCCTACTTTCTCACGCATCCCATCCAGTATCAATCGCCGTTGGTCCGGACATTGGTGGACGCCGGGCTGGATGTTCATGTGGTGTATGGCCCGATGGCAACCGACTGGGCGGAACACGATGAGGAATTGGGACGTGATCAGCCCTGGGACATTCCGCTGCTGGAAGGCTATCCCTGCACGGTTTTGGAGTCGCCGTTCTGGTTTGGTCCGGCGGGTTTTTTCTGCCTTCGCTCGCGCATTAAGAATCTGCTTCAACGGAGGCGACCGGATGCGGTGTGGATTCATGGCTGGGGAGATGTCTATTCCGTGGCCGCGTGGAATGTGGCCTGGCAGCTTGGCATTCCCGTCCTGCTGCGCGGGGAGTCGCACCTCAAGTGCTTGAAGGGCGGGTGGCTGCGGCGCTGGCTGCACCGGCAGATTCTCTCCCGCTGCTTTGGTACGGTGTCCCGCTTCCTGGCCATCGGTTCCGCCAACCGTGAGTTCTATCGCAGCTATGGCGTGCCACCACGAAAGATCGTGGACGTGCCCTATGCGGTGGATAATGCGCGCTTCGCGTATTCGGATGCGGGGTTGGACGCTGCGGTGACGGCTTGGCGGGAGCGGCTGGGCATCGGTGCGGGGGAGAGCGTGATTGGTTTTTTCGGCAAACTGAAAGCGGCCAAGCGGCCCGACCTGGCCTTGCGCGGTCTGGCGCTCGCGTCGGCTGATTTGCCGCCGGATAAAAGACCCTGGCTGCTGTTCGTCGGCGACGGTGCCTTGCGAGTTCGTTTGCAGAAACTCGCGGCCAAAATTTACCCGGAGCGCACGCTGTTCCTCGGATTTCAAAACCAGTCGCGACTGCCTGCGCTGTATCGTTTGATCGACTTGCTGCTGCTGCCCTCGGACTTTGAGCCTTGGGGCTTGGTGGTCAATGAGGCCATGTGCGCAGGTCGCGCCGCCGTGGTGAGTGACCGTGTGGGGGCAGGGGCCGATCTCGTGGCCGGCACGGGAGTTGTATTCCCGGCTGGTTCAGTCGAGAAACTGGCGGCTGCTCTTGGACCGCTGTTGCAGGATCGCAGCCTGCTCGACGAGGCGGGTCAGCGTGCTGCGGAGCGCATTCAGGCATGGTCCTTCACTGAAGATGCTGCCGGATTGAAGGAGGCGCTGAAGGCTCTGCCGCAGAGCGAACAATCCGTCGCGGCTGCGCCGAAGCGTGACGGCGTGATCGCCGCCTACCTCGGGGTGCATCAGGTGTTTCAGATGGGGGCAGCCGCAGCCGAGGCAGGGCGGCTGACGCACTTTTATTGTTCACTTATCCGCTTCCCCCGGCGCTGGGGAGACCTGCTGGCACGCTGGCTATTCATACCTTCCGCCTTGCCGCTGGGAGCTGAGGTGCTACCGCCGGAGCGGGTAAGCGAGCAGCCGCTGCCGCTGCTGGCCCAGCGCATTGCCGAACGGTGTGTGGCGCCGCGCAAGGTCAATCCGCTCTTCACCAACCGCTGGTTTGCCACGCAGGTGGCGCGGCAATTGCCGCAGCACTCGGAGGCTGGCATTTTGGTGGGGGCGGAGACCTGTGCCTTGGAGCTGTTTGTGGTCGCCAGAAAGCTCGGCATGCGCTGTGTGATGGACTGCCACGGCATCCCCACCGGATTTCTCCAGGAGGGCATCCAGCGGGCGGCGGCTGAGTTTGGGCTGCATGCGCCCCGTCTGCTCGACAGTCCGGCGATGGCCGAGCGCAAACGCTTGGAGCGGGAGCTGGCGGATGTGCTGGTGCTGTGCTCGGAGTTGCAGCGGCAGCTCTACTTGGCTGAGGGGTTGCCGCCGGACAAGCTGCGGGTGGTGCCGCTGTGGGTGGACGCGGACTTCTGGCATCCTCCCGTTAAACGGGAGCTGAGGTCGCCGGATGAGCCGCTGCGGGTGTTGCACGCCGGTGCGGTCTCGCTAACCAAGGGCATCCCCTACCTGCTGGAGGCGCTCGACCAGGTGGACGGAGCCGGGGTGGAGACGACACTCGTGGGACCGTTGCAAACGGACATGAAACCCTTCCTAAAGAAACTGAAGTCACCGCTGCGCTGCCTGGCCTACTGCCCGCGTCCGCAACTGCGCGAACTTTATGGGAGTCACGATGTGCTGGTGATGTCCTCGCTCGGGGACAGCTTTGGGTTTGTGGCGGTCGAGGCCATGGCTTGCGGGCTGCCGGTCATCGTGACGGACCGCTGCGGTGCGCCGGTGCCGGACCCGTCCTGGCGGGTGCCAGCCTTCTCATCCGCTGCCATCGCCGCCCGGCTCAACCACTACCGTAGCCAGCCAGAGCGCTGCCTGGAGGATGGCCGTGTCGCCCGTGCCTTTGCCGTGCAATGGACGAGCCGGCGCTATCGCGATTCGATCGCCCGGATTTACCAGGAGCTGGAACCGGAGGTGCTGAGCGCGTGATGTTCCCCCCCCGCTACCAAGATCCTGGGGCTTCCTAAAAAATCGTGTTGCCTAACCTGTGGCTGAACACACCTTCTAATTCATGGCTTTTGCATCGACACCACGCCTCATTCCCACACCGGTTGACACGCGTGGGCGCTATGCTTTCACCGTGGCCGATTATCATCAACTGATCGTCTCCGGGCACTTCACGCGGGCGGACCGCATTGAACTCATCAGCGGCGAGCTGACTATCATGCCTCCCATCGGCCCCGAACATTCGGCACACACCACGCGTATCACGAACACGCTCCCTGCAGAACTGCCCGCCGGGGTCTGGCTGCGCATGAACGAGCTTATCACGATACCCGATCACTCCGAGCCGCAACCGGATGCCGCCATCGTGCGCGCTCGTGCGGACGGCTACCGCAAGGCGCATCCGGGACCCAAGGATGTGCTGCTGGTCATTGAGGTGGCTGACAGCAGTGTGGAATTCGACCTGAAGGTGAAGGCCAAGCTCTACAGCAAGGCGGGCATTCCAGAATACTGGATGGTTGATGTGCCGGAGTGCCAGGTGCAGGTGTTCACCGGCGCGAGCGCACGTGGGTACAAGAACGTAAAAGTGTTTGAGCGTGGGGATGTGCTCAAATGCGGGTCCGTTAAAGGTCTGAGTCTGAAGGTGACTGAACTGCTGGCCTAAAGGCTGGCTGCCGCTGCGACACGTTGGCGAGGAGGCGCGGGCCTTTGCCGCGCAGTTCACCCCGGAGCGCTATCGGGCCAGGGTGGGGGAACTGTTTAAGGAGTTGCTGGCATCATGACGACCCGCAAAAAGATGGCACCTCATCCACAGATTTCGCAGATTTCGCAGATTATGCAGATTATGCAGATGAGCTTCAATCGGTGAAATCTGCGTCATCGGTGGAATAAAATTCAAGTGAGTCGGGAAGCTTGAAGTGCTCGGAGTAAAGAATCCGTGAAGCCTCTTTTCCATTTTTTAACTCTTTCGGCCAATCATTCTAGAAGTTGCTTCAACTCAGAGATGAGCCGCCGAAAAAAACGAAAGAGATAAAAAGAGGGGGAATGGCCAAGAATCCGTGCGGGGATTGGGAGACCACGTTCTGTGCTCGGTGGGTGTTGTGGATGCCTTGAAAAGCCTTTCGATGCTGATAAGTTCCTGCCTATGAAGCTTCATTTGGACAATCTGCCAGCGTCGCTGCAAAAAGACAGCGCGGTCCTGGAGCGCTGCCTGATCGCGATGGATCAGGCGCTGCCGATCAAGCAGGTGCTGTTGTTTGGCTCGCACGCCCGGGGGGATGCCCGCAAAGACAGCGATGTGGACCTGTGCTTGGTGGCTGAAAACGCCGGTGCGCAGCTCAAAGCCTCTCGCATTTTTCGCAACGCGATTTGGGAGCTGCGCGATTGCCCGGCTTTCACCCTGCTGCCAATCACGCCCCAGCGTCTTCGAGAAAAACGCGAGAGCGGAGATCATTTTTTTAGAACGGTCCTCAAGGAAAGCGTCGTGCTGGCGAATGAAAACTGATTCCAGCAATCCAGGCGACTGGATTTTGTTTGCCGAGCGGGATCTGGAGGGAGTCCAGCTCCTTTGTCAGAACCAGGTGAGTTTCGAATTGTGCCAGAGCAAGCTGGCTGAGATTGTGGGAAAAATTCTCAAGGCGGAATTGATCCGCGCAGGCTGGTTTCTTGAGAAGACACACGATTTGCAAAAATTGGCCTCGCAACTGCGCGAACGCGACCCGGAATTGGCGGATCGCGCCCGTGAACTGGTGGTGTCTCTCGCTGAAGCCTACTTTTCGGCCCGTTATCCCGGCTTTGATTTGGAGGAACCAGACTGGCCTGACCTGCACGGTAAAATGGAGTCGGCTGCCGAGCTGTTAAGTGTGGTCCGCTCTAGATTATGAAACCCCATGGCGAGGAACACATAAACGCAATTGTCAAAGTGCGGAGATTAAAAACCATTCTTGTTTCAACTCAGAAACGAGCCTCCGAAAAAAAGGAAAAAGAAAAATTGGGGAATGACAAAGAATCCATGAGGCTTCTTTTCCATTTTTTTAACTCTTTCGGCCAATCATTCTGGAAGTTGCCAAAGTGGCAGCAGGAGAGCGGTGGATGGCTGCGGCCTTCTTTGGGAACGCTCATCAGCGAGGTAATAGCATGACGCAAATTTTGCAAATACTCCCGCGTGTGCCGCCTGCGGTGTGCGGCATCGGGGATTATGCCTGGCAACTGGCGCAGGCGCTGCGGGACGGACATGACATCCAGAGCAGTTTTCTTTCCGCCGGCACCTCCTGGACCCAGCCGCAGGGGGAAACCGAGTTTCCGGTGTTCCGGCTGCCGCAGCTCACGGCGCAGGCGCTGGTGGATTTCATCGCGGCCCGGGCAGGGGAGTATGAGGCGGTCGTGCTGCACATGTCCCCCTACGGCTATCAGAAGCGGGCGGTGCCGTTGTGGCTCGCCTCCGCCTGGCGACAGTTGGCGCAATTGAAATCGCGCCCTCGCTTGCTCACGATGTTTCATGAGCTGTATGCTTCCGGTCCGGTGACCAGCTCCGCTTTCTGGCTGCAACCGTTGCAGAAGCATGTGCTGCGCACTGTGGCGTGTGCTTCGGATAGCCTGCGGACCAATCGGGAGGCTTATGCGGATTGGTTACGGCAAGTTACTGGCAGACCCGGCGGCGAAGTGATCGCCCTGCCGGTGTTTTCGAATTTCGGCGAGCCTGCCAATCTGCCGCCTTGGGATGCTCGGGAACCTGCCATGGCCCTGTTTGGTTGGGGCATTCACAGCGGGGAAAGTCTAGAGGCCATCGTTGCCAAGGCGGCAGGTTTCTGCCAGCGCTTTGACATAAAAAAGCTCCATCTCATCGGGGGCGGCGCGGAGCCGCTGAGCGTTCCTGCGGGCCTGGAGTTGGTGCGGCATGGTTATCTGGCAGCCTCGGCGGTGTCGGCGCTGCTACAATCCTGCCGGATGGCTTACACCGCTTACAGTGCCGAGCATTTTGGTAAATCCACCCTCATGGCAGCACTGGCCGCTCACGGTTTGGCGGTGATCGTGCAGGGGCACCAAGCCAGCCTGCCAGATGGTTTGGGCGATGGCCTGAATGTGATCCATGAATCCTCGGTGCAGGGGGGGCGGATTCCTGATTCCGCCGAATCGGAGTCTTTGGGGCAGGCGTTGCGACAGTGGTATGAGCGGCATTCTTTGTCGCAGAACGCCACGAGTTATGCCACGCAACTGCGGCTGCTGGAACCAGTGGCCCAGCCACGCAAAACACCTCCATGTTGAAGCTGCTGGCAGATCTTTGGTGTCAGCGCTCTCGTCCACCCCTGGGCAGCCAGGCTTGGTTCAGAGCCTGGGCCAAACGTGCTCAGCAGTTGCCGAACCTGCTGAAGCAGGGCTGGTTCCATGCGCGACTACGGCAGGCGGGGGCTACCGTGGATCCTTCGGCCTTTTTTTCCGACGCGAAGATGATCTCCGGGCAGTTGCTGTCCCTGCAGGTGGGGGCGCACAGTTTTGTGGGCCGCGTCGAACTCGCGGTACATGCGCCGCTGACGATAGGCCGTTGCGTCTGCATCAACGATGGGGTGAAGATTTTGACTGCGAGCCATGATGTGAATGATCCTGCCTGGGGATCAATGTCCAAACCCATCGTTATCGGAGATTATGTGTGGATTGCTACCAACGCGCTCATTCTGCCAGGAGTGACCTTGGGACGGGGGGCAGTGGTGGCCGCAGGAGCTGTGGTGCTCAAGGATGTGCCTCCTTTGGGGATTGTGGCTGGCAATCCGGCACGATTATTGGAAAAATCTCGGGTGGAAACATTGAACTATCAGCCGACGAATTCGCTGGCTTTGTTTCGTGCCTGGTAGTCTCTCTAATTTCGATTTTTCTGTAGTTTTGATATGAATGGGATCTTTCTAGCCGCCAAACTGCCGCTCTCCACCTTGCTGCTGGTCGGGGGTATGGGGGCTCTCTTGCTTATTTCCTGGAGCTACTCCAACTGGCGGGCGGCGGTGAAGGTGGCCTTCGTGGCGGTTCTGGTGGAAGGAGCCATCCGTAAGTGGCTGCTGCCCCAGGGGCAGGAACTGGTCTATTTCCTCAAGGACGTGTTTCTGGTGGGGGCCTACTTGAAGTTTTATTTTGCCCCCGATCCTGATCTGCGTGCCTATCGCCTGCGGGTGCCGGGCATGCTGATTTTCCTGCTCTGTGCTTTGGTTTCATTCAGCGCCCTGAATCCGAATATCGGCTCCCTTCTGCTCGCGGTTTATGGTTTTAAGATCTATTTCATGTATGTGCCGCTGGCATTCATGATGCCTTACCTGTTCCGCAACCAGCAGGAGATGCTGCGTCAACTCACTTGGTATGCCTTGCTGGCCATCCCCATCTGCATTCTCGGTTTCCTCCAGTACACCTCAGACCGTTTCAGTGTCATGAATACCTTTGCTGCAGGCATGGGTGAGACCGGCGCGACGGGTTTTGGGGTGGGGGATCGTGCCCGCGTGACGGGAACCTTCTCCTACATCACGGGTCATACAACTTTCGTGATCATCTTCTTTGCCCTGGCCATCGCCCTGCTCACCATGAAAGAGACGAAATGGAAGGCGGGTTTGATCTTTGGTGTGCTGCCTCTGCTGGCTGGCAATGCCCTCATGAACGGTGCCCGAGCATCCGTCGTGACCATGGCTTTTGTGGCTTGCGGCTTCGCTCTCGCGGCGATGACAGGACGTCTGGCTACCTCCCGTAACTTTGTGATGACGCTGATCGTGAGTGCCGTTATAGCGGTGGGTGGCGCGGTCTATTTCTTTGCTGACGCCTTGGCGCATTGGGAGGCGCGTTTCATGACTTCGGGGGATTCGATTGCAAGTCGAACGGTTGATCACCCGCTGGCTGCATTAAATTTGGCGATTAAGGAGGGTGGAGCATTTGGCTTTGGCATTGGTACGGCGCATCCGGCCACGGCTGCGATCCGCAGCAAACTGGAGATTCTGCCCATGAAGGACAAGGTGCCGCCGATGGACAATGAGCCGGGACAGATTATGGCGGAGCTGGGTTTTTTCGGTTTTGTCGGCTGGTACGGCCTGCGATTTCTGCTGCTTTGGCTTGCCTGGATTTCTTATCTCAAGTCGCCGCCAGGTCTTGTCCGCGCCATGAGCTTGGCGGTGGTGCTGATCACCGGTCCCTTCCTGTTCATGTCCGTGGTCTATAACCACACGGCCAGCTTCTTCATCTTCGCCCTGGCCGGCTTTGGCCTGATCCCGTTGGTGGAATCGACCGTGCAGCGGCGTTTCGCCCCACGCGGGCGGGGTGGTTCGTCACATCTCCAGAACCAACCTCGCCGACCAGCGTGACGAAATGGTTGCTGGTGTGCAGTGGAAAATCCCACCATGCAGGGTGACTGTTTTTTTCCTGAATGAGTATTCCTGATGTATGCCTGATCTCGGCCATCGTGCCAGCCTGTCGGCGGCGCGATGCGCTGCTGCGCACCCTGGCACGCCTCCGTGACTGCCGCCCGGCCCCAGCGGAGATCCTGGTGCATGTGGATGGCGGCTCGACTGAGATCGTGGCGGCGGTGCAGGCTTTCGATCCAGCGATCCGCATTCTTACCTCGTCCGAACTGCTGGGACCGGGAGGTTCCCGCAACCGCTTGATCGCCGCAGCGAGTCACGAACTGGTGGCTAATTTTGATGACGACTCTTTCCCAGCCGCGCCGGACTACTTCGCCAGGGTGACGCAACTGGCGCAGCGATTTCCCGAGGCCGCGATGTTCAGCGCCGCCAGCCATGCGAAGGAGTGGCGGTCACTCCAGTTGCAGCGCATCGCCGTGCCCTCCGGCTGCGGCTGCGTGTTTCGCAAAAGTTGGTTTGAACGCACGCATGGCTTTGTGCCGCTGCCGGTGGCCTACAACATGGAAGAGGTGGACATCGGCCTGCAACTGCATGCGCTGGGCGGCGTGATCGTGCATGATCCGCTGCTGCGGGTGGTGCATGACCGGCTGGTGGCAACGGAAATAGATGCGGCGACCAATGCGCAGGTGCTGGCCAATACGGCCTTGTTTCCCTTCCTGCGTTTTCCTGTCTGGCTCTGGCCGCTGGGGGCCTGGAGCGTGCTGCGGCGGGTGGTTTTACTCCTGTGCTGGGGCTGGACGGCCGGGCTGCTGGAGGGACTGTGCCTGATCCCGCGCCATTTGGAGAAGCATAAAAAATTCCGCCATGAGGTGAGCAGTCCCACACTGCTGACCTGGCTGTGGCTGAAGCGTTGGCCTGTCAATTGGGGAGATGCCCGACAGCTCAATGCGGCTACAACAACAATCAATGATCCAACAACCGTCTTGAAATGAAACTTGTTCAAACATTGGTGCGCCGCCTTTATCCTCACGATGCGGTTCGAACTGTATGGCGGTGGCCACTGCGGGGGAAACGCTTCGTGGTGGTGCCGAGTATGGGAGTGACTTATGCCTCGGGCTTTGACAGTTGGAACTGGCGTTTCCTGGCCGAGCGGGTAGCAAAAGGCAGCGTGGTGTATGATGTGGGCGCGAACTGCGGGCAGATGGCCTTGTTTTTTTCTCACTGGGTGGGGACAGGTGGGAAGGTGTTGAGCTTTGAGCCAGTGCCGCAAAATGTGACCACGCTACGACGCAATCTGGATCTCAACGGCTGTGCCAATGTAGAGGTGCTGGCCGCTGCGGTGGCCGGCGACACAGAACCCCGGAGCTTTTGTTTTGATGAGTCCCACCACACGATGGGCACGCTGGAGGGGGCGTTAGTCAAGCTGGACTCCCGGCAGACGACGACTCTTGAAGTTCCCTGTGTCACGCTGGATGGCGTGCTGGCAGGCGGGGCGAGGCCGCCGCAGGTGCTTAAGATTGATGTGGAGGGCTCTGGATTGGGCGTGATCGAAGGTGCCTACCATCTGATTGAACAGCATCGCCCGGCCATCTATTTTGAACTGCATGCCGCTGATGCCAACGCCCCCGAACTACAGGCGGTGCGCCTGCTACAGAAACGCTGGGGTTATCGCATCACCGATCTGGATGGAACCCTGCAACACGAAGTAGGACCCATGTGGGGTGGAGCGGTGTGGTGTGAACCGGCCACTACTGGCGGCCGACCATGACCCACATGCTATCTGCATTGATCCATGCATGGCATGAAGGGCGGGAGGCGGCTGCCGTGGCCGCTGATGCGGCCTCGGCCCGGCAACTGCGGGCTGATTTTTTTTGGAGCCGGCTGCTGCGGTTCGGCAAGCTGCCGAGCTACAACCGCCCGCGTCGGGTGGTGTTGAAGGACGGCACGGTCCACTACCGCTTCAACCGCGGTGATCTGCAAAGCCTGCGGGAAGTTTTGATTCAAGAGGTGTACGCCTGGGAACTGCCGCTGGAACCACGCACGGTGCTCGACCTGGGGGCCAACATCGGACTCACGTCGGTTTGGCTGTGGCGGCGTCACCTCGGCAGTCAAACCCTGTCAAACCCAGTCAAGCCTTGGCTGCTCGCGGTGGAACCGGTTCTTGAAAATGCCGCCGTGGCTGAAATGAACCTCCGCGACAACGCCATTTCCGGCGCGGTGCTCTGCGCGGCGGTGGGACAGCGGTCCGGCGAGGCGCGGTTCGACCTGCGGGCAGAGTCCAATCTGGGGCGGGTCGTGGCGGCGGAGTCGGGGGCTTATCTCACGCGGGTGCCGGTGGTCGGGATTCGTGAGTTGCTGGACCGTTTTCCACAGGGACGGGTGGATTTGGTGAAAATGGACATCGAAGGCGGCGAGCAGGAGCTGCTGGGCCAGGACACCGACTGGCTGGAGCGCGTGCAGGCGCTGATGGTCGAGTGGCATGATGATCGTGCTGACTCGCGGCCCTTGATTCAAAATATCGTGGCCGCCGGGTTCCAACATCACCGGCTCAATGCCGCCAGACAGGAGAACCTGAGCGTATTTTGGCGTTCAGACGGTCGCAATGCTCCGAGTCAATCCGACCGAATCCAACCCAATCCAACCAGTTTATGAAACGTGCGCTCATCACCGGCATCACCGGCCAGGACGGTTTTTACCTGGCGGAATATCTCCTGGGCCTCGGCTATGAGGTGCATGGCCTCGCCCGGCAGTCCGGGCTGGAGCACATCAAGGGCAACCTGCTGCGGGACGTGCCGCCTGAGTTGCACGAGCGCTGTCATCTGCATGCCATCGGGCTGGATAATTTCCCCGGCCTCTTCCGCTTGATCTCGCAGACGGAGTTTCATGAGTGCTACAGCCTGGCGGCGTCCAGTTTCGTCGGGGAAAAACTCGGCGACGGCTTCCAGACCATTCACAACAACATCAGCAGCACGCATTACCTGCTGGGAGCCTTCAATGAGTTTCAGCCCAAGTGCCGGTTCTACTTTGCGGGTTCGAGCGAGATGTTTGGCCGGCCTGCCGCTGAACCGCAGAATGAAAGCACCCTGCTGATGCCACGCAGCGCCTACGGCATTAGCAAGGTGGCGGGCTACCATCTGGCGCGCAATTATCGTGAGCAGTACGGCATGTTCTGCGCGGCTGGCTTTCTCTACAACCACGAAAGCCCACGGCGCAGGCCGGAGTTCGTCACCCGCAAGGTGACGATGGCTGTGGCCAGCATCCGGGCGGGGCGGCAGCAAACCGTGGAGCTGGGCAATCTGGATGCCGCCCGCGACTGGGGATATGCACCCGATTATGTCCGGGCGATGCATGCCATCCTCAATCACGACGTGCCGGATGATTTTGTGGTGTCATCGGGTCGTCTGCACACGGTGCGCGATCTGTGCCAGGTGGCGTTCAGTCACGCCGGACTGGACTGGGAGGAGCATGTGCGCAGCAATCCGGTGTTCTTCCGCAAAGAGGATGACATCCGGCTGGTGGGAGACAGCAGCAAAATCAAACGCGAGCTTGGCTGGGAGTCGCGCATGGGCTTTGCCGACATGATTCGAGAAATGGTGGATGCGGATGATGCCAGAATTTAACCCAACCGGCTGGATTCACCTTTGGGTGCCAGGCATTCGCGAGGGGGCCGGCGGCATCCAGGCGTTTTCCCGCGTCTATGTGCAGTCACTGCGGGAGGCTTACCCTGAGTTGAAGTTGCGGGTGTTCGTGAAAAATGACGCGCCTGCGGCGGATGATCCACTGCGCGGGATGGGCGTGGTGTTTCATTCGGTGGCGGAGTTTCACCCGCTGCTGCGCACGCTGGTGCTGGTGCTGCTGGGCCTGGGGCATGGGCTGTGGGAACGGCCAAAGTGTGTGGTGACGACGCACCTGCATTTCCTGCCAGCGTTGCGCGTGCTGCGCTGGCTGCGGGGCATCCCCATGATGAGCGTGCTGCATGGCATCGAGGCCTGGAATCTGCGCGACGGCCTGCGGGTCTGGGCGCTGCGCAAGGCGGATCATCTGCTGGCGGTCAGCCACCACACCCGGCAGGTGGTGATGGACGCTTATGGCATCGCTCCGGCCAACATCAGCGTGGTGCCCAACACCTTCGACACGGCGCGTTTTACCCTGGGGCCAAAGCCGGCGCATCTGCTGCAGCGCTATGGCTTGCAGCCTGACCAACCGGTGATCCTGACGGTGAGCCGACTGGCGATTTCGGAACGTTACAAGGGACACCGGCAGGTGTTGATCGCGCTGGAAACGATCCGGCGGCAGTTCCCGACCGTGCGTTATCTGGTGGTGGGCACCGGTGATGACTTGCCCAGTCTGCGCCACGCAGTGGCGGCACGCGGCCTGGAAGACTATGTGATCCTGGCCGGTCAGGTGCC
>Ga0209284_10004163_pt1 | contig 16636 bp, 17 predicted proteins | sample FRY03_FD_187211 | JGI IMG/M metagenome (GOLD analysis project Ga0209284, IMG submission 187211) | Freshwater microbial communities from Lake Fryxell liftoff mats and glacier meltwater in Antarctica - FRY-03 (SPAdes) (version 2) | ecosystem: Environmental > Aquatic > Freshwater > Ice > Glacier... | reverse complement strand
GGTGGCATTTGTACCCATTGTTCCTGTCCTTCTGGTGTCATTATTTTTTTTACAAGAATTTCTCTGCCATTTAACATAGCAGTTGCGATGTTTTTGTATTTGTTGATGAATTTTAAGCTAGTCGATGGATCTATTGGCTTTCCATTCGAAGTGACAATTTCACCCCATTTACCATCATTAAGTTTTACAAATTTTCTAATTTCAGAAGAACCTTTCAGAGTCAGCGACACGAAAGTTTTCCCATTTCCTTTTATATCGTAACTGTTAATGTTAATTATATTTTGCAAATCTTCTTGAGTATAAGATTTGTCTAATTTAGATTGCATGAAAACAGGCGTGAACTCTCCGGCAAATTTAAATTTTTTGGTTGGAAAAAATCTTCTTCCTTTTTGATCGCCAAGGAGTTCTTTTGGATCTACATTTACAGTTTTTCCGTCAACTGATACAGATATTGGCTCTTGTCTTGATATTAAAGCGTTTTTTGCATAACCACCATCATCTGAAATCATGAGACTTGAAACTGGGATTGATGTTTTGTCTGTGATATTTTGAATTCTTGAATATTTTTTTCCTGCTTCATCACCAATTCTAACTGTATTAAATCTTTGCATACAAGTTCTATTTTCATCGTTGAAGATTAAATTCATCAAATGTTCAGTTACCTTTTTTTGAACCTCTTTATCTGAAATGTCCATATACATTGGATCAAGATCAATTTTTGGTGATCCTGAAATTCTTATTGAAACCCATGGCCATGTTTCAGTTGGGTCATTTGCCATTCCACTTCCGGGTCCACTTTCGGGAGAATTTAATGGAGGCAAATTAAAGAGATATTCGATTGTAGCCTTAGCTGTTGCTTTTCCATATTCCCACTGCTTGTCTGATCCAGTAAAACGAATCCAAGGAACCAATTCTCCAGTTTCATCATCAAATTCTTTAATATTTGCTTTATTCTGTAATCCAAATATTTTTGATAAAATCTTTTTTTCGTCTTGAACGACATCAGGGTTGAGCTTGCCGTCTTTGATCATTGTTTTTAAAAATTCTATGTCTCTGTGAGAAAAATCTTCAATTTCTTCTCCGTTTTGTATCTTGTCCACGAGTCTAAATAAAATATTGTTAGTATTCCTTTCTGCACGTGATAACATTGAGTGAATTGTATTCAAGTTGAACGATGGATTATACCCACCCTGAAAGTTATCCCCTACATCATTAGTATTTTTATTGTCGAATACTCTTTCAGCATTGCCTAAACTCACAAAGCTGGATTTGGAATAAGGATCGTTCATTGTTCCGCTATAATTTGGCGTTCTTCCCACACTCATGTCATGTCCGTCGTTTCCAAAATTTGCGGCTCTGCTTTTTTTATCTTTATTCCACGGTCCTTTTTCATTGTAAGCAATAAAGCCATCTGGTCCTCCAAAATATAATGGAGTTTTTCCTTCCATTTCAAGCGAAGCATTTACATGCCGCAAACTTGCAGAGCCTCGTTTTTCTATAGAAGAGGATTTGTCTGAAAAAGGAATAATGTCCGGTTCATTGTCTGGATCAGAAAACCACTTGTGTTCAATCTCATCAGCCATCTCTCCAAGTTGTGGAATTTCTTTGTATGCTTGGCGACTAAACACAGCTTCTTCCCATTTTTCATCATTCCATTTTGGGTTAAAGTTAAACCTTTTTAACAATTCTTGTTTGACCCATTTGGAAAGTTCATATCTCGCTATAGAGGCATGTGCAGAAGCCATTCCTGTGATCCATTGAAACACATAATGTCTTTTTGCTTTTGGAAACTTATTCAATACGTTGGCTACAGAAACTTTAAGATTTTCTGGAGTTTCTCCATTCCAGAAATCTATTGGTCCGGGGTACGGCGTAGTTTCTCCTCGTAACGTGGCGTTCTGTGCCATGAATTTTTTTGATTCCATGAATATCGCCGGAAATTTGCGGCAATAGTTTCTGAACTTCATGGTGTTTTTACTGTTTCCAATCATAGTCATGTATATATTGTTGGCTTATAAAAAATATGGAGGGAAAAACATGTCTTGCGGAAACCAAACACTGGCAATTAATAGACCTTCACAATCTCAATTTAATAATTCATGCGGAACTACAACCAAATCGGCGGCTGCTGCATGTGGAGATTCTGATGCTTGTAAATACGTTTCTGCTCATGACAGAGTTTTGGGTCCAAGAAAACACAGAGAAAAAGTAAGAGAAGATATTAAAGATTATGTGCTTCTTATGCTTGGTGCCCCTGTAGTTAAAGTGGAGTTAGATGTCCAGCAACTTGATTTGGCTGTTAATCAAGCCATGAAAATTTTTGAAGAATATGCTGGACGTGAATTCTTTGATTATTACACGTTCAGAACAATTCCTGGTAAAAGTGTCTACAAAATGCCAGATGATGTCGGTGTTATTAGGAATGTATTCTATCGTGAACAAGGTGCAAATTTTGCATTCAACTCACAAGATTTGGGTGGGTCTCTTCCACTAGAATACTTTTATCCCGGATCTGCTGGTGGTTCAGTCGGCATGATCAATCCTGTTCAGCCGATGTGGGGCAATATGGGCGAGTGGGTGTTGTTTAAACAATATGAAAATATGTATGCCAGAACATCCAGCCAGATTGGTGGATGGGAGTGGGTTTCAGATTTAGGATACATTAAATTGTATCCAACACCTTGTGGCGGAAATACAGCCATGGTTCATTACCTTCAGAAATGCAAAGATTGGCGAGAAGTGAATCAAGCAATGCAAGAAGGTGCTTTAGCACTAGCGATGATTATGTTAGGTCATATTAGAGGAAAATATGCTTCTCCTCCCGGACCCGGTGGCGGTATGCAACTTGATGGTGAGTATATGAAAACCAAAGGATGGGAAATGAAAAAAGAATGGCAAGAAGATCTAATCTATAAATTTGGTGATTTACCGGCCATTACAATGGACTAAGGGTGGACTGAATTAAGCCGCCTCATTGTTTTGGGATTGCGGAAAAAAGAGATGGGAATATAAAAATTAAAAATTTTTCCAAACACATTCCACAGACTTCTTTTTTACACTTGCATGTCCAGAATGAAGAAAACTAGATTTGTTTGATTTGTTCCAGTTTTTCAATGATTCATCATATAATTCCGATGGATAACCACTGATTACAATTTTTGATTTGTTGTTTTTAACGAATTCAAGTAATTCTTCATGTTGGCTGTCATCCATTTCCACGCTGTAAGCACTCCATGGAGTGCTTCTTAATTTACGCATATAAGGTGGATCAAGATAAAAAAGAGATTTCTCTCCTTCGTGTTTTTTCATGAGTTCGATAGCCGGAGAGCAAGTGATTTCTACCTGCTGCAATCTTGATGAGATCAAATTTAGGTTTTCAATACCTGACATCCAAGAAGCTTCATTTTCTGACATACCTCTGTAACTTCTATTGGATTTGCTGAAAGATCCTCCAACTCCGCCTCTTGACATTCTGTGAATTACAAATGTTTTTATGGCTGAATCTAATTCATTGTCACAAATTTTCTTTTTCCATTCGTAGAAAAATTCTTCTTTACACTGTATTTGTGACAATTTCGTTGTCAGTAAATCGTTATTCTGTTGAATAAATCTCATTAAGTTGACTGTATTTTGATTTAGATCTCCGTAAATCTCTTTTTTGCTTATAGGTTTGTTTAACAACACTGATGCAGCCCCGCCAAATGGCTCCAAATAAACTTCATGTTGGCAAAACAAGCTAGTAATCCATGGTGTCAAATAATATTTGCCTCCATAATATTTGAAAGGTGGTCTTAGTCTCATAGATTAACATGAGTGATCTTTAGAAGAATTTTGCTATATAAAGACATGGAAACATTCGTAGGCTGGTTAAAAACAAAATCGAACTTGATGGAAAGTGATACTCGGTACAGTGTTGAGGTGAATTATCGCTCCACTGTGAAAGAGGTATTGAATCACGCCGCTAAGGTTTGTCTGGGATACGCATCGGCAGCTTTGAAGAAAGCTGATTTTCACGTCAAACAAGTGTTTGAAGAGGAACCCTATCGCATCCTTGTGTCAAATAGAAACTGGGATGACGGAGAATGGATCTGTGTGGCGTCTTGGAATCCTAAAGAAGCCTGCTACATTGTTTCACGAGGGTTTTATAACAAAGACAGAAACACTGTTTCGATTCAAGAATCCAAAAAATGTGAAGCAGAAAGTGCGGCTCAAATCACATCTGAAATTAAGAATATGATGCACAACATGAAGGATGTTCCAGATAGACACATCCAGAAACTTAAAAAAGTTCCTTTAAAGACAGGTCCAAGATAAATGAAATCTAAAGATGTGCTTATTAAATGGACCGGAAGCAAAAGAATACAATCTCCAGATATCATAAAACATTTTCCTAAATCAATTGAAACATATTATGAGCCGTTTATTGGAGGAGGATCAATGCTTTATGCGTTGATGAACAGTACGATTGAAGTCAAAAAATTTGAATGTAGTGATCTAAATTCAGATTTAATACAAGTCTGGAAGACTGTTAAAGAAGACCCAGAATCTATCATAGATTTTTATAAAACAAATTGGATGCAAGTTTCTCGTGAACTTTACGAAAGCATACGTCAAGAACACAATAATGATCCAGATCCCCGAAAATTATTTTTCCTTCTAAGAACGTGCAGAAATGGTCTTGTTCGTTACAACAAACATAAAAAGTTCAACAGTGCTTTTCATCACGGAAGGAAAGGAATCAACCCAGATCAACTTATAAAAACTGTAATTGATTGGCACGAAAAATTGATTAAATTTGATGTACAATTTACTGTTTGTGATTACAAAGATATTAAATCTAAAAATAATGATTTGATATATCTTGATCCTCCATACGCCAGATCAATTGATTTCAGAATGTATTTTTTAGGAGCTTTTAATTTTGATTCATTTTGGGAATGGCTTGGAGAACAAAAGAGTTCTTATTTGGTTTCTTTGAATGGATACAAAGATGAAAAAGATTGTCGTATTGATTTTCCGAGTGATCTTTATGACTCGTATGAATTAATTTCAAATGGACTTAATAAATTCGACCAAATGCAACATAATAAAGTAATTGCCAAAGATAGCCTTTATATTAGGATCAGGGAGAAACAATGAGAATTGGATCAGGAGGAAGTCCAGTAAAGGGAAAACGGGCTGCTGGCATTTTTTTTACGGATGGCAAGCAGGTTTTGTTGCTTCAACGATCCGATGAAGGCGATCATGCCAACACGTGGGCTTTACCAGGAGGCAAGAGTAAGGATGGTGAAACAGACATCGGTACAGCCATTAGAGAGACTAAGGAAGAGACTGGACTCGAATCTATACCCGGACATCGCCTTGACTCATTAAGCAGTCAGAACGGGCAACAGAAATTCACAGGTTTTTTATACAAGGTCTCTGTCCCTTTTGATGTCAAAATCAGTTATGAGCATACTGATTGGGAATGGGTCGATTTAAACCAACTGAAATCCAAAGATTTGCACCCAAAATTTAAAGAGCAAATTCCCAGATACATGCAAGCGATAAAACGAAAAATTCAAACCTTTTCTGAATGGATAAAATTTGAATGTTCGATCGACAATCTTCCAGATTGATTGTTTAGAGTTCGTCACAAAAACGGACAGTTTTACAGATTTCGTAACCTCCTGCATTTAATCAGCAAATTCTATGCTGATTAAAAAGCTGTGATTTGGCACGATGTTTGCTTTAATTTAAATTCAGTTGGTTCAAATGATTCAAAACACATAAGGATAGATCAAATGCTTAAGGTTTTTTACTCTCGTCAACTTGATGACTTTGTAGTCAATGAAATGTGCCAGTGCGGTCATTTCAAAAGTGAACACGGGAGTCTTGTGAAGAAAATTCGACAGACCCTGTTGAGACAGCCGAGCGAAGGAAATTGTTGTTCATCTCATTGTGATTGTGATTGTAAGCAATTCACATTCGCTCGATATGTAACTGCTGACGAAATTTCTGATATAATAATCAATCAACGAACAGCAACTGTGGAATGAAAAAAAAGCCTTTGGAATCATTCCAACGGCTTTTTTTGTATTTTCAAGTGTTTTGCTGGAACGGCAATCATTGCTATGATTGTCCCAAACTTACGCACCTTTCATAGGTTTTTTGTGCTGATGGGTGATTTTAGCAGGCTTCGCCTATTTCTCCTACCACGATACCAATCTGCTCTTGAGATAGGCCAATGCCAACTCATGGCTTCGCCTCCGTAAGGATCTCAAAAAGTGGACCATCGATTGAATCTAGCTGTCTTCCAGCATTCCCCCAATTGGAGAAGCTCCAGCCATACCAGCATTTAATAAATTTGCCAGCATACCAGCGTCCATCGATACAGGCTAGGTAGCTTGCGTTGGATTTGATTCTGTCATCTTGCGAAGATATACGCTGGCGTCGTCCCTCGGCAAAGGGGCCAATCGGAATTGGCAGAAGAGTTGGAATATTCATGGCTTCGCCCCTCACAATACTCAATAATCTTTTGGACCAATGGACTGGCAGCATGAATGGCGACCAAATCGGATTCGCATCTTATGCAAACTCCTTTTACTTTTTGATAGAAATATCGAACAACTTATTGCTTCTGGCAAATCGCACTTGGCCGCCAGCATGACAAAATTTCATTTCACCGTCAATGGCAGGATCATCAAATGATTTGATCGGCGTGCTACCTTTTTGATTTGAAAATATTTCTAGTTTTTCTTCTTCTGTAAGACAAACACATATTCCTTTATCAAGTACAGTGAAATTTATACCTGTAGGCGTGATATCATCAATTACACGCACATCGTAACTTGCCCAGTCATTGGAGAATCTGAACACAAAACGACTGTATTTTCCATTTTTCTTGTCCAATCCGATGACCATCAATACGTTGTTTTCGTATTTTGCTTCAGTGATTCTACAGTTGTCAAGTTCAGGAATTTTTATTTGACGATGGTGTCCTGATTTTGGAAACATAGAAAACACCAATGTTCCAAACATGTCTTGAACAACAACTCCTTGGTACATGGTTGTCGCACTTGGCATGATCGTCGCTACGGATTTTGCTGTGGCAACAATTGTGTTTTGCTCGATGAAGTCAATTTCAAATATGTTTTGTAAACTTTGTACATAAATCCGACCTTCGCAAGACATAACATCACTGCCGCTGATCGTAGCAGGGATTTTCTGTCTGTTTTGCAAATTTTGGATCTGCACACGTTCACCTTCTAGCCAACAAGCAAAAGGCACATTATTTTTGGGCGAGAATCCGACACGAAACCGTTCTGTTGGTCGAGAAATTTTGTTGCCATTAAGATAAATGTGATTTTTTGTAACAGTTACTTCTGTTCCAAATTTTTCGTAGTAACCTACGATCGTTTCATAAAGATCCCTGATCTCTCGAATGTCAAAGCTGTTGCTGCCAATGATTTCTTTTACCTTGGCGACAAACGACAAAGTAGCCTGAAAATCTTTAGGGGCAGGAAGTCTTTTGTTTTCAGTAAAAACCGCTCTGTACCATTGCATGAAAGCCCCGTCTTTTCCGCCGGGAATTACGTCTTCAAATGGGTGATAAACAGCACCAAGAGGATATTTAGACTGCGGATCGAGCACAGATTTGCATCCTTGCATCTGGTCTGTCATCAGAGTCTTCATATTTGTAAACGATGGATGTCTGCCCTTAAAAGGATGGATGGCAGTAAACATATAGAAGCTGATGATGGCAAAACTGTACCAGTCTGACAGCTTTGTCCAGACATGTAAATTTGATTGGTCTTTTGCCACATGCCAATCACGAATAGACGACATGATTGCTGTAGCAGCAAAATTTGGAGTTTGAAAACTGTTTACATCAATGAAATAGATTTCGTCATGCTTGCTTGTGACCATGTAATTGAATTCATTTCCATCTACTTGCAAATATCCATCATGATTATGGATGAATCGAATTCCGTCTGCAATCTGCTGAACAAGTTTTATCGAATGATCAGGAGCCACTCCTTCACGCTCTCGATAGCCCTTAGTGAGGATCTGAGCTAGTGGTTTTGCGTCACCGGGGACCAGTCGCATCGTATAGCCGACAGGTATTTTCTTCTCAAGAAGAATGTCATCCGGCTTAATGATGTGCGGGTGATCGAGGATAGCCAATTCTTTAAACTTGTCATCTGGAATCATCTTGCCCGGCTCACAAACTTTGTAAACCGTATTGCCGATGATGTGAATTGAACCCTCGCCACCTTTGGCTTTGAAGTTGTTTTGATTGAGGTTAACGGTTTCTCCAGTCCCACGAACCGTGTATTTAGCCATGATTATGCCTTGTAGCCATAAAGTTTGTTTGCTTGGATGTAATCCCAGACGGCTGGGTTCAGGTGATTTTGTGCAAAATTGTAATCGCCATTCTTGATGGCGTCTCTGATTGCTGTTGAACTCAGGTTGCATTTCATTGGATAGATGCGGTGCGGCGATTGCATGAACCACGATACTTCTGGCTTAATTCCTTCTCTCTCGAAAACGATGAATGGGTTTTCTTGGATCAATAAACTTCCACGATCCCATTTGGATTCAATGACATTAGCATTGTCCATGCCGATCACGACATGGAAGAGCCGATCTGGATATTCGATTTTCAACTGCGTGATCGTTTCATACATTGAACCAGTATGGCTATTTTCAATCTCCCAATCGAAAGGAATGAGCAGTCCATTATTTTGCTGTGCCGTTGATTTTACCACCATGTTCCAACGGTGTTCAACTTCTGTAAGCCTGCGCCCCTTGTCGAACAAATGTCCGTAACATGGCATAACCCATACTGGCATTCCAGTGTGTTCCACGACGGCATCAACGAGTGCTTCATGATGAATACTAATTGGATCACAACCGCCACCGAGAAGTGCTACATTACGCATGAATCACCCCTACGGAAACATCGTCTCCGTTCTTCCACTTTCGTCTCATCAAAGTTCCTTTTTTATCTTGACGAAAAACCCATTGTCTTTGAAGCTTGGCGAATGCTGGTCTAATTGTCACAAAGTCCATAACAACTCGAAGGGCATCCAAAACGCAGATTTGTTCATTGTGTTTTCTTGTGGGATCGATTCGTGGTTGATAGAACGATTCCATTCCATCTGAACAAATAAATGCAAACTCATATTCATCCACGGGAAATTCAAATGTGTTGTATGGGGACATTATATCGAGGGTGTATTCTTTCTCTGAGTATGCCATAAACTGATTCCATTCGGCGACTCTATTGAGATAATCAGGGAGTTCTGGAGCATTCATTTCTGGAGTCATTAATTTTCCGAAATATGTTCCGACTGTATATTTGTCGCCGAATGAATCTAAAAATTTTTGTTCTTCTCCAAAGATGTTGTACTTCAGATAGAATGGGCCTTTTGGGAATTGGATCAAATGAATTTTCCAACGTCCATCTTTTCTTTTGCCGCCGACGACTCCATCTCCAATCGTGAAGGCGTTAAAGTTACCATTTATGACTCGCAGGACCATCAAGGTTGCTGTCAAGCAATTTGGCTCAAGATTCGGCAAAGACGACATTAGCATATTTGCTCTGGAACCAACCAGATGACTGAATATGTTGTTGTCAGTTGTATGGTAAACAAGCTCTTCAGCAGCTTTGCAAAGAAGTCTCGCCCCCCAGTCTGAATGAATGCGTGGTCCACCGCCGTTTGAGCATCCGTCAGAAATGATGGCGTACTCATTTCCGTTAAGTGCATAGTCTTCACAAACTTCGTGTGTTGCTCCTTGTTCGAAGTATGAATCGCTAATCATATTCTGTATCTTTCTCGAAGTTTAGATCAAATTTATTTCTTAAAAAACGCACACAGTGTATGCACACTGGACGAAAATTTTCTATGCTCATTGTTTCTGATCGTGTATCAGGAACACAGTCTGGACAAGTCCAATCAAAATCTACTTCTGGGTTTTCAGACTCGATTGGAACCCATTCTTTGGATTTTCCAATGATGAGATGAATGCAAACAACTGACCATGGAGCTAATTTGTGATCAGAGCATTCAATTAAATTTATGTTCATTTCAACCACATCTCCGCATCTGCATCAGATGGCATTCTCCAATCTCCACGAGGAGAAAGACTAACTGATCCAACTTTTGGACCATCTGGCACACAAGATCTCTTGAATTGTTGGCTGAAAAACCTCTTCAAGAATAATTTCAAAGTTTTTTCCCTAAGTTCTCTCGGATATTTTTGTGTGAATTCAGCAAAGTCAGATAAGCGCAAAATTTTATCTGGAGAAAATCCATTCCTTACAAAATTTACAAGGAAGAAATCGTGAAGTTCATATGGTCCAATATGATCTTCTGTGCTTTGAACAATCTGATCGTCAGAGTGTGGCAACAACTCTGGAGAAATTGTCGTATCCACAATATCTTTAAGTATTTTGTATAATTTTCTTTCAGGATCTGGAATGAATCCTTTTTTGTCTTCAAATGTCATTTCTATGCGATTGATGTGAGTCAGGCGATTTTCTGCATAGTAGTTTACTATGAACCGCACAAGTGTTTTTGGTATTGAACAGTTAACATTATACATGCTCATATGGTCCCCGTTATAGGTACACCACCCTAATGCCAACTCACTCAGATCGCCTGTTCCAAGAACAAATCCATGCGACATCAACAGCATGGTCCTGATTCGTGCTTGTACGTTCTCAAATACAAGATCGCCATTTTTTATTTGTTCTGGAGTTAAGTGTTGAAGAAGATCGGAAAATTGATCAACAGTGTAGTAAACTATTTCTTTTGCCAATTCTGATTCGATTTCGTCAATTAAGTCAATTCCGAATGGCTTATGATCAATCGAAATGAATGCTTCTAAACACATCTGACGAATGTCTATAACTTTTGATTTAATCTCCAAAATTTCCATCAGATTGATTGAGTTGTTTTTGGTTCTTGTTGTTGTGCCGAATCCCGGCATTGTGAGCCCTGTGATATTATCTGGAGTTAACCCAAGTCCACGATAGGCTTCTATAGCAACCAGCAATGCGAGTGTAGAATCCAAGCCACCAGAAACACCAATGTAGGATTTCTTAGACGGGATGTTTTCAATGCGTTTGGCAAGTCCGGCAACTTGAATTCCTGTGATTTCGGCACAGCGAATATTAAGCGTGTTGCGATCTTTTGGAACAAATGGAGTTCCACTCACCTTCCGCATCAAACCTTCTTGACGCACATTCAATGTGTCTATTTGGATTCTTCGATATTCTTTTGAAATAAATCGACGAGATTCTCCAAAGCTGGACAATGAACGTCGTTCTATCATTAATTTTTGAATGTCCACATCGGCAGTTGTAAATTTGGATTCACGAATGAGTTCGCTGCCATCTCCAACTCTTGCAGATTCCGTTAAAATGTTTCCATTTTCTGCGATTACACAATGTCCGCCGAAGACAAGATCAGTTGTGCTTTCTGTTGGTCCAGCAGATGCGTAAGCATAAACAGCTACACAGCGACCAGATTGATTGGCGATTAAATCTTTTCTATATGTGGACTTTGCCACGATTTCATTGGATGCCGAAAGATTTACAAGAACATTGGCTCCCATGATAGAGGCATATGAACTTGGAGGGATCGGCATCCACATGTCTTGACATATTTCAACATAGACAACCATTCCATTTCCATTTTCAAAAAACAAATCAACTCCAAAGGGTACAAATTTTCCAGCGTAGAAAATTTCTTTTGGTTCGTTTCCATCTGCTCCACGAAACCAACGAGATTCATAAAATTCATTGTCATTTGGAATGTGTTGTTTTGGTATGATCCCAATCAACCGTCCATTTTGAATGGCAACAGCACAATTGTACAACTCATTGTTGATTTGAATTGGCACTCCAACAAAGATGAGTTGATTTGTTTTACACCAATCTAAGTGTGTTGCAATTTTTACAACAGCATCTTCTGCGTATTCAATAAGCAGTTGTTGTCGAAATAAATCAGCACATGAATAACCAGTTATACTTAATTCTGGGAACACCACAACATCACTGTCTGGTACGGATGTCAAAACAGCAATGACAGCTTCCGCATTTTTTTTTGGATTACCTACAGCACATACAGTGCTGGCTACAGTAATTCTGGCGAACCCAAATTTGGCGTTCATTATTGATGGCCTTCGTGTTAGTTCCAATGACAATCAAAATTATCAATTTTATTCTAGTGTTCGCCGACAGAATTGTTTAGCTAGTTGTCTGAATAATTCTGTCCTCCTTCTAAGATTTGTTTTTTGATCTCTTCGGGAAGTTCATCAAATGAAACTGAATCTATATTCAGTTGTGTCCATTCCCCTTGTTCGATTCCGTCCATGTCATCTACTCGAACAATGAATCGAACAGCGTTTCCGTCCCATTGTTCAGTACTGATGAGAGCCTCAAATTGAACAGCAGGAAATCCTGCATATTCTACAATTTCAAGGTCGCTTTCAATGACTCCATCATACTTACGAGATTTGACACGTTGAGATTTGCGTCCTTCGTGCCACATGTCACAAGCATTGAAAAGGAGAACGTCTGCCAACATCTTTGTCAGAGGCTTTCCAGAGTTCATCATGCAAAAAATTTTGTGATCATGATCGTACATCAGATTCTCCAGTTTTGCTTGAGGCAGAACAAGTTTTCATAAAATTATCCACACCAAAAAACCTAAAATGATCCAAATTCCAAATGTCAATATTACAATCAAACAACCAAGACATCCATATAAATTTAGCTCTTTGGGTTTTCTTGGAGTGTTTCCTGTTGTTATGAACGGCGGTTCGTGATCGCAATTTTTTAACTTTGGCAAAGTTGACGGCTCATCATAATTCATCAAGCGGTTTATGTAAAAATGTCCACTTGGCGACTCGGATGGCATCTCTATCTCCTATCGCCTTTTCTGGCGTGTCACTTAATTTCACAACTGGAACTCCATTGCATTCAGACAATTTGATGACCATGTTTAGTGGTTTTGAACCAGCATAGTCATTTGTCAGATGTGTTCCAATGCCAAAGCTGATGCGAACAAGACCATCAAGTTCTTTTTGTATTTTTAAAGCTGTATCTACATCTAATCCATCGCTAAAAACAATTGTTTTTGTATTTGGATCAATTCCTAATTTCTTATAGTGACTTATCACTTTGTGAGCGAAATCCAAGGCGTCTCCACTATCATGTCTTACGCCGTCAAACAAACGAGCAAGATAACCGTTAAAATCTTCGAAAAACACATTTGTGCCGAAAGTATCTGTCAGAGCTATGCCCAAACGCCCATGAAAAATTTTGCTCCAAATATCTAAAGCATGTCGATTGGCGAATCTAAGACCTTCAAGAGCACTGATTCCCATCAACCATTCATGGGCCATTGTTCCAATTGGCTTTACGCCATATTTGTGCGCCAAATGCACATTGCTAGTTCCTACGAACTTTGGGAATTTCTTTAGAGTTTTGACCACCAAGTCTTGCATATCATAGCTGCGACGGCGACGAGTTCCAAAGTCAGCTAGGTTACAATCCTTGAGTCGATCTCCCTTTTCAATCAAAGCGTTAGTTTGAGCAATTTCATCATGTTCCCAGTCTGTTTCGCAGTGAGTGAAATACAACTGGGAAATAACGCTCATAAGAGGAACTTCCCAGAGAATAGTGCGATCCCAAGTGCCGTTGATTTCCAATTGTAGATCTCCGTCTACAAGTTTTGCATTAATTTCTCTGGGGTTGTATCGATAATTTCGCAGATATTCTATGTACTCGTCCGTCAAAAATGGACAGGTATCCTGAAACCATTGCAGTTCCTTGTCTGTCGCAGCGATGCTCGACATATGGTCCAATTCTTCGCTTAGTCTAGCCACGAAATTTTCATTGAACTTGCCTTCTGGTCGGCGGTTCTTGAAAACATACTTAACCGGCACATGTTGGCAGTGTTTCAGCACCGCTGATTGCATCGAAAATTTGTAATTATCATTGTCAAGCATTGATCGAATGATCGGCATATTCAATTCTCCAGCCTTTGTTACATGTTCCGCCAAGAGATTATAAGGTACAAAAATCGATTTGTCAGGCTTGTGATTGAAACAAACTCTAAATATTCTGTTTTTAGAAAACACCCCTGATGATATCATCAGGGGTGCAGGGAATTATGGGCGATTTGTTTATCGTTGCCAGACTCGAACAGTTTTGCCTTGGTAGGTCGCTTCAGCGACAAGAACTCCGCTACCTTGGCATGTAGTGCCGCAACCAACTCCAACAAATGTACCCATTGGGGCTGGACGAATGTGACCACATGTTCCACGACTTGCCATCATTTGAGCTTCTTCTTCAGCCCATGCTTGCAAATTGCCACGGACAGATGATCGCACAACAGTCGAACTGCTTGTCATTTGTGAACATTGACCGTTCGCACAACTTGATCGTGACGTGTAGTTGGATTTGCTCGTGAATGAAGATCGATAGCGTCTGCCGCCTGCTTCGACCTGCGTACACGACAAAAAGACCCCAAAGATTATCGCCACCAATGTACAGAAACTCCAATAACTCTTCATACTATTAAACTCCATCTCAACACCTAAAAATCTGATCAAAACAGTTTTGATCAGAACCTCCTAAAACCAATTATGGTTTGTGACTAAAATGCACCACTTCGACGCTGCCATCGCCATGTTCAACAGTTTGATCTGTTGTAGAAAGTATGGCGTCAAGAATTTTCTTGCCAGCATTTACTGCGTGATCAACTTGCTCATTTGATTTACCGATTTTCATATCATTTATCAGTGTTTTGAATCGCTGCATTGGCGGTGTGGTGTCCGTCATTTCAGCAAGTTGTTTTGTGATTTGTAAAAACTCTTCTGAAACTTTGAATTCATATGTGCAATATGTTGAGTCAAATTCATCAAGCCAATGTTTTACATAGTTTGGATGTTGACTCAATTTTTCGTTAATCATGACTTGATCTTCGAACGGAAGACCTCCGTTTCTTGTGAAAACGAAGACTTTAGTTCCATCTTCATTTGTATATGTGTCTCTGAATCGGCCAAGAGGCCAGCCAGATTGATTCTCTAAATTAAAACCAATTGCAGCAAGCAAGTGTGGGCTTGCTGGATTAGTTCCAAACAACATGTTGTACAAACCACTCATCATGATTAAATCCTATTAATCCATTGCCATTGAGCCTAAACGGTGGGAATCGAACCTTTGCAAGGTTTCGTTAGAGCTTTTCTGTTTTCGCCGTGCCTTCCCACATATTAGGATCGTAAACACTCATTTCACAAAATCCATTTATGCGGTTGTATATAAAAATGGCAACGATGTGTTTGATTTTGTCCTCTTCAAGACCGTAGACAGCCGTAAATGGCGAATTTGGGAACGCTGCATTACGAGCGTCGTCGAATAAAACGATATAAGTAAACGCTTCGGCACTAGCCTTTGACTTATTCAATTTGCAGAATTGACGAAACGCTTCAAGGTTGAATTTGTCTGTGATTGCATACAATTCCATTGTATTGTGGAATCCGTTCGACTCTGTCTTGGTTTCCACAAAGGTAAACGGTGATTCGGATTCCTTGGCGGTCGAATTAGAACTTGGAGATGACGCAGGCGTGGATACGTCTTGAGATGACGCAGGCGTGGATACGTCTTGAGATGAGGGTTGAGTCATAGTCATAGCTTTCAGTCGAAATTAAATCTTGAATGAGGAATTGTTTTGAGCCACTAACTTGCATAATTCGATAAACTCTTGTTGAGTGTATTTCTGTTTCATCATATTAACTCTCTTCTCGACCCATTGAATATTATCGAGAGAATATTGCTTGTCAGAGTCAATTCTATCAATAGATGCGTTTGTGTAACGCCAATAATTTGTAGTAAGTTTTGTAAAGTGTAGCGATATCCCAGTTAGAGCACATTTGTTATTTTGTTTTTGAAACTTTTCAAAGGCTTGCTCTTTAGTAATCTCAATTGTTTTGCCACGTTTATCAGCAGTATAAAGAAATTTACTCCAAAAACGATTTGGAATTTGATTTTTGATGCGATTCACTTTTTCCATCGTTGAAATCTCGCAAGCTTTGCATGTTGTTGCCTTTTTTTTATAATTCCCAGTAAGATATGATGTACTGAATGTTTTCTCTTTCCCACAATCGCACTTACATTTCCATCGACGGCTTCCATATTTCGTTTTGCCTTCGAAAGATAATACCTTCCATGTGCCAACTTTATTTCCGATTAATGTTTCTAATAAAAATTGATGCTCTTCATTTCTTTGGCAAAGATGACATCCTTTGCTTTTGTTGTATTTTAAAAAATGTGTCCCTTTTATTCTTTCTTCGCCACAGCGACATCTACATTTCCATAAATTATTTTCCGCTGCTTCAAAAACACTCCAACTTCCGCTTTATTGGAAATTTAGAATGTAAGAGATTGACTTGGACCACCTGAATTTAATGCTTGAGACTGGCTTTGAACAGATTGACTTACGAAATTTGCTACTCTTGCCAAGTTCTTTTCATTTGCGTTTTCAATCGGCACGAATAGTGAGAATCCGACGTGTTTTTGAAACTCTTCGAGATCACGACGGATACCCGGATCTTCATTGACGCCAATCAGAATTGTCAT
>Ga0209284_10004160_pt1 | contig 16643 bp, 16 predicted proteins | sample FRY03_FD_187211 | JGI IMG/M metagenome (GOLD analysis project Ga0209284, IMG submission 187211) | Freshwater microbial communities from Lake Fryxell liftoff mats and glacier meltwater in Antarctica - FRY-03 (SPAdes) (version 2) | ecosystem: Environmental > Aquatic > Freshwater > Ice > Glacier... | reverse complement strand
AGTCGCGAGCGCTAACCCTGTCAAACATAACAAAGTCGTAGCAGCAGTTTTTGCCAATTTTAAATGCTTCATATTAGACACTCCATAAAATATAGGTTTAATACTCGGATAGTACGGGTACTGATAGATCACAGAAAAAATTTATTTTACGTAGCCAGGTAAATCAAAAGCCTCGGGGTAACCGAACAATGCAACCGACCCGCCAGTATGCAGAAAAATGACTTTGTCAGTTTTCTTGAACTTGCCTTTTCTAACCCAGTCAATCAGACCAGATAGACCTTTGCCGGTATATACCGGGTCAAACAACAAGCCTTCTGTTTCAGCCAACATGCGCACCGCTTCAACCATAGCGGGGGTAGGCAAACCGTAACCTGGGCCAACATAATCACAATCAGCAAACACATCTTCGCGTTTGACGGCCCCTTCGTGGCCGAGCATGGTGGCGGTTTTGCAAGCCAAGTCAAAAACCATTTGCTCTTGCTTTTCTTTGGGTGCGCGCACACCAATGCCAATGACTTTTAAGTCGCTGTTCAAAATCTTCAAGCCTGCTAACAAACCCGCATGGGTACCTGAGCTACCTGTGGCTAGCACTAAATGAGTAGCCGTCATACCTGTTTCATGAAGCTGATTCAACAGTTCTAATGCTGCACTAACATAACCTAAAGCACCGATTGGGTTTGAGCCACCACCCGGAATCACATACGTTTTTTTACCTTGTGCTTTCAAGTCAATCGCCAAGACTTCCATCTCTACTTGCATATCTGAACCACCTGGGCGAGACGCCACGGTTGCACCGTGTAAGCGATCAAGCAATACGTTGCCATTCAAGCGATAACTGTCGTCTTTATATTGCGTACGATCTTCGAGCAAAATATGGCATTTTAAATTTTTAATCGCGCACAACGCTGCTGTTTGTCTAGCATGATTTGATTGCGTGGCACCTTGCGTAATAATGGTGTCTGCACCTTTTTCGATCGCATCTGCAATGAGGTATTCAAGCTTTCTTGTTTTATTACCACCACTCGAAAGGCCGGTGCAATCATCACGCTTGACCCATAACTCTGGTCCATTTAGTAGCTTAGTTAAATTGAGCATGGGCTCTAATGGTGTGGGCCAGTGTCCGCATTTAATGCGTGGGTATTTTGTGAGATCCATAACATTCCTAATTAAGTTATTGCATACGTTTTAAGCATTACACCAACGAAAATAAACGCAGTCTAATGCTATTTTTGTTGCTTATAATGCATTTATTGCATGAACAAACTTTTTTAAGTGAGGCGCACACATTATGGAACTCAAGTGGCTAGAAGACTATATTGCTTTAGTTGATGCACAAAACTTTACCGTTGCGGCGGCGACTCGAAACGTGTCTCAACCCGCCTTTTCACGCCGTATTCAAGCACTCGAAGCTTGGCTGGGTATTGATTTGGTTGATCGCAGTAAAAAACCCATGCAATTTACTGCCATTGCTAAAGAACATGAAACCGCTCTTCGCCAACTCGTTGATGCCGCCTATCAAGCTCGGTCAAACATGCAATCATCTCGCAGCGATCATGTCAAACTAACGCTCGCAGCTCAACACAGTTTATTGGTCAGTTCATTTCTGCCACGTTTTTTAGAAAAGTTATCTGACCGTGTCACCAACATGAATTACAACCTGATTTCTGAAAACATGGACACCTGTGTGTCGATGTTTTTAAGGGGCGCGGCAGACGTGCTAATAGTTTACGAATACGATGCCATCATCAGCGATATTCCACGAAACGTTTCCAGCAAAAAGGTACTCGGTGATGACGAACTCATTCTTGTCGGGCACCCTAAACTCATTAAAACCATGCACCCGATTGATATAGATCGCCCCCTGCCGCTTTTGTCTTACCCCACCACGAGTTTTTTTGGGCACGCCATTCGAGTCGATGCCCTACCACGTTTGGTTCGACGCTTTCATACCCAGGTCATTTGCGAAAGTTCATTTGCGATTGGGCTACGTGAAATGGCCTTGGCCGCCAGAGGGGTGGCTTGGCTACCTCGCTCAGTTATTGAAGCTGACTTAAAACGTGGGGTACTTCAGCCGCTCACCGAAATAAGCCCACCGATTGCACTTCGTATCGTTGCCCACGTTTCAAAATTATCAAACAACAAGGTCTGTAAAGAGTTGATTGATATTTTGTAATCAGAGCACTTCAGTCGCGCTCAAAATATCTTGAACGGTTCTGGCGATTGCCAACATAGCGGCATCTGAACCGGCCGTTGAAGAAAGTTGAAGGCCAACGGGTAATGATGAACCTAAATGGTGAATCGGCAACGAAATTGCACATTGATTGAACAAATTAGCGGGTCGGGTGTTTTGCGTGGCTAACTTATTCCAGGCCGATGCGAGCTCAACCGTTTGAAAGTCTGCTGTCGGTTTAGGCACAACGGGTACAGTGGGTGACAAGAACGCGTCAATACCTTTGAAACGTTCTGCCATCATTTTTTCAAGCGCTTTTTGTCTGGCGACAAGCTTTGCGTAAATATCTGCTGACATATCAAAAGCTTTTTCTATTCGAGAGGCGGCAACAGGGTCGATTAAACTCCAGTTCATGTTAAGCCGTTCACGACCCAAAAACGAGATTAAATCTGCCGGTACAATGCCAGCAAACACCTCATCAATTTCTGCGGCTTCTAGCATGGGCACTTCCACCAAACGAACCCCTGCATCGCGCAAACGTGTCATAGCCTGATCGAAGCATTCAGCCACTTCATCATCAAGATTTTCCATAAAATGATCTTTAGAAATAGCAAGTTTCATGCCATCAGCTAACGGGGGTGCTCGCATAGCACCTTGACGCAGTGCGGCTTCAACGATGGCAGCATCGTGCGCACTGGCTGTAAAGATACCAACCGTATCAAATTGAGGTGACAAGGGAAACACACCTTCTGTTGACCACAAACCAACCGAGCTTTTAAAGCCGGTTACACCACACAAAGCAGCGGGCCAGCGAACTGAGCCACCCGTATCGCCACCAATTGTAAAACCCGCCAATGCGGCAGCCATGGCCACTGCAGAACCATGACTTGAACCACCTGTCATACGGGGTGTTGTGAGATCGCAAGGGTTCCAGGGTATGGGGTGGGTCAAGTTAACGCCACCCAAGCAAAACTCAGTGACCACGGTTTTACCCAACAAAACACAACCCGCTTGCTGCAATGACGTGATGAAAGGACCTTGAGGGGGAATTAACTCATCTAACGCCAAACGACTGCCGACATGAGTGGGCATGTCTTCAATTGTAAAGATGTCTTTTACTGCGACGGGCACCCCCATGAGGGGGCCAAGGTCTTGACCCGAGGCCCACAGTGCATCAATTTTTGCAGCTTGTGCCAGCGCATTTTTTTCATCAACATAGGTAAACGCCTGAAGTTTGGGTTCAAGCTTGGTGATTCGCTCTAGCATGGCACGGGTTACATCAAGTGCTTTGACGTGACCTGACCGAAAGGCGGCTCCAAAATCAGCCAGTGTTTGGCCAAACAAAGGGGAATCAGAAACATTCATGCGCGAAACCTTTAAAAGAAAAGTTCATTTAGACTTAAGGGCTACATTTTGCCTGTAAATTTTAAAAGTCGAATTGACAGGCAAACAGCAAGTAAAACCTCAAAGACTTACAATTGAAAATGCGTTTGATTGAGATGCGTTTGATCGACTGACAAACGCCACCGCAGCAATCTATAAGAAAAACATTTACGTCATGAGCAACAAGAATAATTTAACCTGGGTTGAGCGCGTCAATCAACGCCCATGGTGGGTCGACTTCATGTTGCTAAGTGCCATTTGGGGCTCTTCATTTATGTTAACCAAAATTGCAGCACAAGACATTGGCGCAGTTCCCACGGCCTTTTGTCGCGTTGCGATTGGTGCGCTATTTTTATTGCCGTTATTATTTTGGAAACGACAAAGCGCAACGCTTGTTCTGCACTGGAAAAAGGCTTTCTTAGTGGGTATTTTGAATTCGGGCATACCCTTTACTGCCTACAGCGTTGCCTTATTAACCATTTCAACCAGTACGGGTGCTATTGTGAATGCCTCAACAGCATTGTTCGGCGCCCTCATCGCGTGGCTATGGTTAAAAGACAAGCCCGGCCTGAGCCGATCAGTGGGTTTAGCGTTAGGTTTCACAGGTGTCAGTTTGTTAGCGCTACAAAATGCTCACTCGGCTCCCCCTGGCGACTTAGCTGGCCAACTGATTGGCATGCTCGTGTGCTTGTTAGCACCCTTGTGCTACGGCGTATCAGCCAGCTACACCAAGCTTTACTTTACGGGTGTACCAGCACTGGTTTCGTCAACAGGTAGTCAATTGGGTGCCACGTTTTTTCTGGCACCCTTTACTATTTTCTTCTGGCCTGATCATGCGATGCAACTGAGCACCCTTGGCGCTTTGTTAGCCGTGGGTATCGTCTGCACTGGTTTCGCCTTTATTTTATTTTTCCGCATTATCGCTTTAGCGGGTGCCAGCAAAGCGTTAACGGTCACCTATGCTGTACCCGTATTTGCAGGGTTTTATGGTGTGACTTTTTTAAATGAAGTGATCACCCTGTCCATGATTTTGTGCGCAGCTGTTATTTTGGTGGGTATTAGTTTGTCTACGGGTTTGGTACGCCTTCCAAAATCGAGCTAGTCTGTTTTAAAAATCGCCAAACCAATACGATGGCAGCGAAGCCTAACGCTATAACAAAACCCGCCCAAATACCGGCTGGCCCCAACCCACCCTGGTGAGCCAACAACCAACCGAGTGGCATACCAATAGCCCAGTAAGCGGCTAACGACACCATGGCTGGAAAACCCGTGTCAGACAGCCCACGCAAAGCCCCGGTCATCGTTGACTGCACACCGTCCATGACTTGTGAAAAGGCGAACACAAAGAAAATGGTCGCAGCAACTGTGATCACTTCTGGGTCTGTCGTGATCATGCCTGCAATGTTTCGACCATAAAGACCAAGAATCAACGCGGCTGTTGTTAGCCAAACCATAGCCAGCCCTAGCGCGGCCCAAGTGATGGGTCTTAAGGCGCCATCATGTCTCGCCCCACTTTCTTGTGCCACCCTAATTGAAACCGCCCCTGAAATACCCAGTGGCACCATGTATAACAACCCACCCACAGACATAGCAACTTGATTACCCGCTAAAGCCACCGCACCAAAGGTGCCTATCATTAAGGTGGCCACGGCCATCGCACCCGTTTCTGCGACATACATCAGCCCCAAAGGCGCCCCCTCACGAACGACCGCAATAATTTCTGCGCGTGAGATTGCGGTTCGTATACGCATACGCCGCATCGAGTTTGCACGTTGCCAAAATACCCAAGCTGCCATCAATGCTAGCGACTCTGCAATAAGCGAAGCAATACCTGCCCCCGTCAAGCCTAACTGCGGCAGAGGGCCAATTCCCCAAATTAAAGAGTAGTTTAAGGGTACGTTAATGACAACAGCCAAGAAGGCAAAGCTTGTACCAAGCCAAGGTCTGTTAACAGCCTCGAAAGTTGCTTTAAATACGGTCAATATTGAAAAGGGTAGCATGACAACCGAAATGGACAACCAGTAAGGAAACATCATTGCCAACACTTCAACCGGCTGTCCCAGAAAACGTAACAGTGGCCAAAGCGACAGCATGAGCAGTGCGCCGCAAGAACCCACAATGAAACCCAGCACCAAGCCATTGCGCAAAATAACTGGAATACGACGCCCCTTTCTCGCACCATGCGCTTTTCCGACATGAATAGACATGGCAGAAAGCAGCCCGTAAATAGCCGCGTATAAAATAATGGCGACAGCGTTGGTGATGCCCACCGCAGCAAGGGGAATAGCCCCGAGAGGCGCGAGCATCACCGAATCGGTTACGCCCAATAGCGTAGACGCACCGAGACCCGCCACAATGGGCACCGCTAAAGCCAGTAAAGCAAGCACTTCGAGCCTAATGATTTTCAAAATATATAATAAATTTAAACGCGATCAGGCGATTGTATGTCTCAATATTTAAGACTACAGCCTAAATTGCAATGCCTAAAAACTGTGTGACAACACGCACACCAACAGCGCATCACACAAGCTTAACGTCTATGTGAAGGGGTTGTTTGCAATTGCTTCCTAAACCAACTTAACTTCTTGAAAAAAACTTAATGCAGTATGCACAAAAAGCATACTAGCAAGTAAAAAAACACTAGACAAGTATTTTTAACGAAGGTGTAATGAATTTAGGTTTGCTCACGCATTGAGCAAATATGTCTTTCGTAGTCTTTTTATATGCTACGGTAAAGATCGATTCAACTTAAAGTCATTGGAGGTAAACATTATGAAACGAATAACACTGTCATCATTACTACTCGCCAGCACCTTAGCGTTTGGTTTATCAACCGCCGCGTTTGCTGATGCAGGTGACTCACCTGTTTTAAAACGTATTCAAGATAAAAAAGTTGTTAACATTGGGCATCGCGAAACTTCAATACCTTTTTCATACATGAATAGCGATGGTAAACCTGTTGGTTACTCAATCGACATTTGCATGAAAATTGTTGAAGAAATTCGTAAAGAACTTGGCAACCCAGACATTGCAGTTCGCTTTGTACCGGTAACAGGGCAAACACGCATTGCCTTAATGGCCAATGGCACCATTGACCTCGAGTGTGGTTCAACCACTAACAATCTCACACGTCAGAAACAAGTTTCTTATTTGCCAACGACCTTTATTACTGGCACCAAAATTGCCACACGTAAAGACTCTGGCATTAAAAATGTAAATGATTTGAACGGTAAAATTTTAGGTGTTTCAGCTGGCACTACAAACGAAAAAGTGCTTAAGGCATACATCGAGAAAAACAAGCTAAACACCAAAGTTGTCGAACTGAAAGACCACAGCCAAGGTTGGTTAGCCATGGAAACAGGTCGCATCGATGCATACGGTTCTGATGATGTATTGTTGTACGGTTTGATTTCAAAATCAAAAAGCCCAGATGAGTACACCGTGGTGGGTGAGTATTTGAGTTTTGACCCATACGCTATTATGGTGCCCCGAAATGACAGTACCTTTCAACGCTTAGGTACAAGCGTCGTTGCTGAGCAAATGAGAACAGGTGAGTTGGCTACCACTTACAAAAAATGGTTTGAGCCAGGCCCAACCGGCATCAACATGCCTATGTCAGACACTTTAGGCATGGCTTTTGAAATTCAAGCACTTCCTAATTAATCATATTTGGCGTGTGACCTCACCCTTGGTTGGGTGAGGTTTTCGTATTATTTTTTCAGGTATTTATGAATTACAACTGGGACTGGTCAATATTAATTTCAGAACCCTATGTGGGGTGGATAGTCTCAGGCCTCGGCTGGACCATTGTCGTCTCTCTTTTAGCATGGGTAGTGGCTTTTAGCCTTGGTTCAATTTTAGGCATCATGCGCACCACAAGCTCTTCATTATTAAGAAGCATCGCCACTTTTTATGTTGAGATTTTTCGAAATATTCCCTTGTTGGTTCAGTTTTTCTTATGGTTTTTTATTTTCCCTGAATTATTACCTGTCGATGCGGGCATGTGGGTCAAGCGAGAAATGCCCATGCCAGAGTTCACGACAGCGATCATTGCTTTGGGCCTCTACACCGCTTCTCGCGTATGTGAACAAGTGCGATCTGGAATTGAATCAGTCGGTGCAGGTCAAGTTGCAGCCGCTCGGGCACTAGGTTTAACTGAGTGGCAAACGATGCGGTACATATTGGTACCCGTTGCCTATCGGCGTGTCATCCCGCCCCTCACGAGCGAGTTTTTAACCATATTTAAGAACTCAAGTTTAGCTTTAACGATTGGTGTCATTGAGTTAACAGCAGTCACCCGTCAAATTGAAGAATACACTTTTCAAGGCTTTGAAGCGTTCACGGCAGCAACCGTCATCTACAGCATGATCACCTTTTTTGTCATGTGGCTCATGAAAAAAATTGAAGTACGATCTCGCGTTCATGGCATGATCGGAAGTGGTGGTTAGATGGGTGATTTTGACTTTTCCGTTATTTTCGATAACTTACCCTTTTTATTTAAGGGTATGCAAACGACGTTACTGCTGACCGCTGTAGCGATGTTTGGTGGCATTGTGCTGGGCACGCTTCTCGCACTGGCTCGAATGTCTTCAATCACAGTTCTATCTGTGGTGGCCACCAGCTATATTAATTTCTTCCGCTCACTCCCACTCATTCTGGTTATATTCTGGTTTTACTTTCTTGTACCTTTGGCATTAGGTCGTCCGGTAGGGGGGCTATATTCTGTTCTGGTTGCCTTTACACTTTTTGAAGCTGCCTATTACGCGGAAATTATTCGAGCAGGCATTTCAAGTGTTCGTTCAGGTCAAGCCGCTGCTGCGCGTGCTCTAGGCATGTCTTATACTCAAAGCATGCGCTTCATCGTATTGCCACAAGCATTCAGAGCGATGATTCCCATTTTATTAACCCAAGGTATTGTTCTATTTCAAGACACATCACTTGTGTATGTTGTTGGCTTAAAAGACTTTCTAGTCAGTGCCGAGTTAATCGCCAACCGTGAACAACGTTTGATTGAGATGTTTAGCTTTGTAGCACTTGTTTATCTCGCGATTTGTTTTAGTGCATCGCAGGGTGTTAAATTTCTTGAACGGAGGATGAAGCGTTGATTAGTTTTGATAACGTGAATAAGTTCTATGGTGACTTTCAGGTCTTACGCGATTGCAGCACGCATGTAAAAGCTAAAGAGGTCGTGGTTGTTTGCGGCCCATCAGGCTCAGGAAAAAGCACCCTAATCAAATGTGCCAATGGTCTTGAGCCATTTCAATCGGGAACCATTACTGTCAATGATGTGAGTGTTGGCGACAAAAATACCAACCTCAATCAACTCAGATCTCGTATCGGAATGGTGTTTCAAAACTTTGAACTGTTTCCTCACCTATCTGTTCTACAAAATATTTGCATTGCTCAAGAAATGGTGTTGAAACGGTCTAAACAAGAGTCGACCGAACGTGCGTTTGCATTATTAGAACGTGTCGGGCTTTCAAACCAAGCTGAAAAATTTCCGGCACAACTTTCGGGTGGTCAGCAACAGCGTGTTGCTATTGCACGAGGCCTCGCCATGGACCCTGTGGTCATGCTATTTGACGAACCAACCTCTGCACTTGATCCTGAAATGATTAATGAAGTGCTTGATGTCATGGTTAAGCTCGCCCAAGAAGGTATGACAATGATGGTTGTTACCCATGAAATGGGCTTTGCCAAACGCGTCGCCGATCGAGTTATTTTCATGGATCAGGGGCAAATTGTTGAAGATGAAAAGACCGATGTCTTTTTCTCTAACCCTAAAAGCGATCGAGCGAAAGACTTTCTGTCAAAAATTCTGAATCATTGACCCGTTTATCAGTCACTTGTAACAGCGCGATCAAGCAACTGCAAAGCCCAATCTCTCGGGCTACAGCCGACGCGCTTAGTAAACACCCGGGTTAAGGTAGCGGGACTTGAAAAACCTAACTCTCGTGCGACACTTTTAATACTAACCCCACTAGCAATTTTTGACTGCGCCAACGAAATGCGCCAGTCTGTTAAATAGTCTATAGGCGTGGTTCGAGTAGCTTGTTTAAAGTGGTTTGCAAAACTGGCTCGAGACATGCCTGCGACTTCAGCTAAAGATTCTAGCGACCAATTGCGGGCAGGCTCGTTGTGCATTGAAGTGATCGCTTTGAGCAATTTAGGGTCGGATAACGCTTTGGTTAAACCAAACGGCAAGGCTTGTGTTCGAATTAAAAATCTAAATACAACCAATATAAAATATTGAAGCAATTGATTGACACCGAACGATTTCCCGCAACGATCTGAAAAGGCTTCATTCATTAAAAGGCTATGAACTGCTTCAATTTCAGGTGCTTGTGAAATGGGAATAAGCACCACGCTAGGCTCTATGTTTAATAACGGGTTATGAAACCGTTGCCCAAATTCAAATTCAGCGCAAATGACTTCTGCCTGACCATTTGGCACCAGCTTGTGCAATGTGCCAGCCGGGCAAAAGACAATACCCGGTTCAGTCAAACGACCCACCAATCTATTGTTGGCATACACCTCAAGCTCGCCTGCTTTCAACCAGTGAATGTGCCCAATTTCAGGGTTTTCAATTGATTCAAAACGGTCATACAGCGTGTCTGAAAAGAAAACGCGCACGGTTGGCGGAAAACGCTCTAACAAAGCAGTTAGTCTATCAATCATGTTTTATTATACCAATTGCAATGTAATTTGTACTATTTATAACATATCGTACACTACAGTAGAGGTTCATCAAACAAAAAGAGGTAAATATCATGCTGAACCCAAGACAAACTGTACCGGAACTGAATCTTCAAACAATCGCTCACGGTGCTTACGCACTCAATGAAAATCAGCCCAAGCTTTTTACGCTTATTGTTTTTTATCGAGGCCTACACTGCCCGGTTTGCCTCAAGTACCTGAAAGAATTAGGTGCGTTACTGCCTGAGTTTGAAAAAAGAAGCGTTCAAGTTATTGCCGTTTCCTCAGACGATAAAGAGCGTGCACAACAAACAGCCGATAAAGTTGGGGTACCTGACCTCTCGTTTGGCTATGGCTTAACGCTTTCAAATGCCCGTCAATGGGGCTTGTATATTTCAGAAAGCATTGGCACCACATCAATTGGTATTCAAGAACCAGCTTTGTTTACAGAGCCAGGGGTGTTTTTAGTTCGCCCTGATCAAACGCTTTATTATGGTTCTGTTCAAACGATGCCTTTTGCTAGGCCTTCGTTTAGTGATCTGCTCATGGCCATTGACTTTTCAATCAGCAAAAACTACCCCGCTCGCGGTGAGTATCTTGGCGAGGTTTGATTGAATTGTGACGTGATGAATTGTGACGTCAAATTTTATAGTTGTATGACTTATGTTGCAACGTTTACAGTTTGAATAGATTACTGATAATTTTTTCAAACTATAAACACATACTTACCATTCAAAAAATGAGTAAAAAATGAAAAACAAGATCTTTCTATTTTTAATTTTAATGGCGTCTGCGCATGCTAACGCTCAAATTCTTGACGCGATTCGCGGTCACACTCAAGACATTAAGGCTCGCTTCAGTGACCACCAAACCATAACGGGTATGGTTGTCAAACAAGGTGAAATTGATACTGCAGCAAAAGGCCAAGACTTTCTGCACCAATCGTCTGGAACGTGGTCTGTTGTTCGAGTGGGTAACGACTTATATCTGCAGTCATCAGAAAATTTTAGCTCAAGCCCCGGGCCTGATTATCATGTTTACGTGAGTCGTGGCGCAGCTATAAAAGATAATGATGAATTTGACGGCACTCAAATAGAAGTAGCACCCCTGACCAAGCCCAATGGTGCGGCCTACTACAAACTGGCCACGAACGACATCGACACCGTCAACAGTGTTTTAATCTGGTGTAAGCAGTTTAATGAATATATTGGCTCTGCTGATTTAATGGCAAAGGCATCAGCATTAAATTAGAGCTGCCATGGCACTGTTAAAGCAATAGACAATACCAAAACAGATTTACTCAGTTTCTCAGTGGGTTCGAGTATTGCCGCTCATATAACGCCAAGCTGCCTCACGCCAAGCCTGAAAAACCTCTTCAGACTCGATAAGATTTAAACAATACTCAACCTGCATCAGCTCCCCCCAAAACAACTAACCATTCCGTCTACCCAGGCCGACCCACCCACTTGGGTAGGCGCCCCCTGCGGCATAACGTCTCAGCGGCGCCGAAACCAAAAAACTGACAACGCTGACGCCAACAACACCAACAAGGCACTCAGCGCAGCAAACAAGGCAGACACTTCAGTGCGCGAGCGTTCTAACTCAAATTTTGTGCTGAGTTGCTCATAAATGCCCGCAAGTTGCTGCGCGTTTTCTGCTTTGAAAAACTCGCCTTCAGTTAACAGTGCCATCGTCTGTAACGTACGTTCGTCAACCGCCGCATAGAACGATCGATCAAAGCCTGGTATAAAACCATCTGGCGTGCCAAACGCAACGGTATAGACCCGAACCCCTAATTGTGCGGCCAGTTGAGCTGCAACAATGGGGTCAGGCCCCGTGGTGCGCCGGCCATCAGAAATTAAAACAATTGCACCCGATTGAAAAGAACCCGGTGGCACGGGTTTTAAATTAAAAATAGCTGAGTCTTGTGATGGCTGTCTTCGCGTTGACGAATTAAAACCATAAATCAATGGCTCAATATCTAACTCAAGTTCAGGGCGCAACACGGCAAGCGCCAAAAGCAAACCACTGCCCGTTGCTGTGGCGCGTTGCAGTCGAAAACGATCTACCGCAACCAACAGTTCTTCGCGGTTATCTGTCACGCGTTGTGCCACTTGAGCCGTGCCTGCAAACGTAACCAAACCCACACGAAAATCTTTGGGCAGCTCAGTAATAAAAGTTTTAACGGTTGATTGTGCAGCTTTAATTCGGCTGGGAGGAATGTCTTCAGCAAGCATGCTTAATGAGACATCGACAGCCACAACTAAAGTACGCGTATCTGTAGGCAATACAATATTTGCCGTGGGGCGCGCCAGACCAAACACACCCACGACAATTGCCAAAAGCATCAAGGCCGGAGGTATATGGCGACGCCAGCCCTGTCTAACTGTGAGCGCGCGATTCACTAAAAGCAATGTGGAATAACCATACGCCTCACGCCGGCGCCTTTTAAGCAGCCACAGGTAGCCGGCCACCAGTAGTGGCACAATTAAAAAACCCCACAGCGCTTGAGGCCAAATAAAGTGCATAAGTCAAACTTCAGCGTTAAGATAACTTAACTGTATCATTGCTTTATGGTCTTGAGGTCATGTCAATTGATGAAACGTGCCGCGCTTTATAGTCGCTCGAGTCGATCACCCACTAAAGCATCAACAACCTCTGCCACTCAGGCTGAAACGACACGAGTTGCACACTCAGCTGACGCGGCATCTTCTACCGCTAGCAATCACGATTTGCGCGCAAGGTCGCACACATTCATAAAAAAACCATGGGTGCTGTTAAGCCTAGGGGTTTTAGTGGGTGCTGTGATTGTCTCGCAATTTAAAACTGAACCCATTAACGTAATCACCTTAAACAAAGCCGATGTTGAATCGATTGTGCTTGAAACCTTGGCAACCAAGTCGTTACCCTCTAGGGCTGCGCAAATGGCGGCTAAGGTGGCACCATCAGTTGTCAGTATTCAGTCTCTAGACAGTGAACCGCCACTCGTTAACCAGATTAGCCAAAGCGGGCGGGGCGCAGGTTTTGTGATTAAAGATGACGGCACCATACTCACTAATTACCATATCGTAGCGGGTGCTAAGCGTATTATGGTGACCTTTGCCGATGGCATGGCTTCTGCGGCTGTGGTCATTTCTGCGCAACCCGAACGTGATCTTGCCGTCTTGCAACCTGCTCGCATACCCGATGACTTACCCGCCATCACACTCGCGTCTGGTGGGCAATTATCGCCAGGCGATTTAGTGATTGCGGTTGGTTTCCCCTTTGGTTTGGGGCTATCGGTTTCAGCAGGTGTGGTGTCGGGGCTTGACCGCACCTTCCCTATTCCAGGTCGAAAGCCCCTCACCGGTCTAATTCAATTCGATGCCGCCGTTAACCCGGGCAGCTCAGGTGGCCCGTTAGTGAACCAAGATGGTGAAGTTGTTGGCGTAGTCACGGCCTTATTTACACCCTCACCTGACGGTACGTTTGCAGGTATTGGTTATGCCATCACGATGGAAAGCGCAGCCAATTCAGTCGGTATTCCACCCTTTTAAATATTGAGCACATTCCCCATGAATCAAGAGCATACTTGGCAAGGTCAGCAAACCCATGACTCAGTTAAAGAGGCTGCAGCTGTCATGGAAGGTGTGTTGTATGAAGTAAAAAAAATTGTAGTTGGGCAAGACAATTTTTTAGAACGCATATTAATTGCTATGCTGGCCCGCGGCCACTTGTTAATAGAGGGTGTGCCAGGGCTTGCTAAAACGCTCACAGTTAATACATTGGCGCAAGTCGTGCAAGGTCGTTTCAAGCGCATTCAATTTACACCCGACCTATTACCCGCCGACTTAATCGGTACCCGAATTTACAATCAAAAAACAGGTGATTTCAGCACCGAACTAGGCCCTGTTTTTGCTAACTTGTTACTGGCCGATGAAATCAACCGTGCGCCGGCTAAAGTACAAAGTGCCTTGCTTGAAGTCATGCAAGAAAGGCAGGTCACTATCGCAGGCCAAACCCATCGCGTGCCCGAACCTTTTTTGGTGATGGCCACACAAAACCCAATCGAAAGTGAAGGCACTTACCCTCTGCCCGAAGCGCAGGTCGATCGCTTTATGATGAAGGTATTGGTCGGCTACCCCAAGCCCGAAGAAGAGTTCGTGATTGTGCAACGTGCCATCGGTCAAACCATTCATGTGATTGCACGCGCCACGACCGATCAACTGGGCCAGTTACAAGCGCAATGCCAGCGCGGGTTTGTTGATTCAGCCATTGTGCAATATGCGGTCGATTTAGTTAACGCCACACGACAACCCGAACGGTTTGGCTTGTCATCTATTAGCGATTACGTAACGTTTGGCGCCAGCCCTAGAGCCTCTATTAACTTGGTGCAAGGTGCGCGCGCATTAGCTTTCTTAAGAGGCCGCGCCTACACCACACCCGAAGATTTAATCGATATCGTGCCAGACGTTTTGCGTCATCGCATCATGCTTTCTTATGAAGCAATTTCTGACAACATCAGCACTGACGCCGTAATTCAAGACATTCTCAAAGCGGTGCCGGCGCCCACTAAACCGCTGCAAAGTCATGTTCAAATTCCTCAAACCACGGCAAATTGAACCACCGGCTTTAGCGCCGGCTTCACACACTGCGCCACCTATCAATGCACAGGCTTTGCTGTCGCGCATTGAATGGGTCAGTGCCAAACGTCTTGATGGGTTGATGCAAGGCAACTACCAAACCCTATTTCGTGGCGCAGGTTTAATACTTGCCGACTTACGTGAATACATGCCGCATGACGACGTGCGCCACATCGATTGGAATGTCACGGCACGTATGCAAACGCCCTATGTTCGCGAACATGAGCAAGACCGTGATTTAACTGCATGGTTTCTAGCAGACTTATCAGCCTCAGTTGGCTTTGGCTCGCAAGGTATAAGCAAACGGGTGCTTATGGCAGACTGTGTTGCGCTCTTAGGGCATGTATTGCAACGCCGTGGCAACCGCGTAGGTGCAGTGATTGACCGCGCGAGCGCTCAGAAAAACCTTGAGGTTTTACCCGGTCGTTCAGGCCGACGCCATCTTTTGCATGTGATTAATCGGCTCTTAAACGGGGCTTTAATTCCACAAACTGAAGCCACAGGTTTAAAAAGATTGTTAACGGGGGCTCAAAATGTCATAGGTCAACGTGCGACAGTGTTTGTGTTGTCAGATTTTTTAACTGAACCTGACTGGAATAAAGCCCTACTTGCATTAGCGAGCCGTCATGACGTCGTGGCTGTGCGTTTGGTTGACCCCTTTGATCGTGAGTTGCCAGCAATGGGCATGATTACGATTCGCGATGCCGAAACAGGTCAGCAAGTGTTCGTAGATACAAACGACACAGGGTTTAGGCGACGATTTGCGGAACAAACCCAAGCCCACGAAGCGCAATTAATGGCTGCGTTCACCAAAGCAGGTGTTGATTGCTTGGAACTGAGCACAGAAAACGTCGTACATGAAGACTTAATTCATTTTATTGTTCAGCGTCAACGCTTTCTTAGACAAGCCGGTAAAGGTCGTCACCATGTCTAATGCATTCAGTTGGCAAGCCTGGTTTCAAAGTGGTGGTATTCAATTCATTTGGCCCAGCTTACTGTGGCTGCTACTGATCTTGCCTGCAGGTGTAATTGTTTATTATTATTTACGCCGTCAACAATCTTTAGATACGTGGAATGTTGTCAGTGGTGTGCTGGTAACTCTTGGGTTAACCGCTTTGCTCATCGCAATTGCTCGACCGCAAGTACAAGTCAGCCTGCCCGCTAGGGCCGATCGGCTAATGATTGTGCTCGACATTTCAGGCAGTATGCGTGCCGACGACGCAGAACCCAGTCGCTTTGATGCCGCTAAAGTTGTTATTTCAAACTTGCTTGATAATCAGCCCCCTGGCTTACAAGTGGGTTTAGTAACCACTGCAGCAACGGCCAGCTTAGTTCAACCGCTTACCACTGACCGCAACGCTCTGCGAGAAGCCCTCAACGCAACGTCATTACAGACAGGTTCTGCGTTAGGCAGCGGTTTGTTAATTGGTTTGTCAGAACTGTTACCAGCCGCAGGCATTGACGCACAAGCCATCATGAACGAATCAACACTGCGCCAAGACAGCCAACCCACAAAGCCCTGGCAACCAGACCCAGAAAAAATCATGCCACCGGGTTCAAACCGATCAGTTGCTCTGGTGTTGATCTCTGACGGCGATTCAAATATGGGGCCCAACGCACTCATGATGGCTGAAATAGCGTCTCAATTTGGTGTGCGCGTGCATACGATTGGTCTGGGAACAGAACAAGGCGCCGTCGTTAAAGCCGATGGCATCTCGCAACGCGTGCGTTTACAACCTGCCCTATTGGCTGATATTTCAGCAACCACGATT
>Ga0209284_10004158_pt1 | contig 16650 bp, 10 predicted proteins | sample FRY03_FD_187211 | JGI IMG/M metagenome (GOLD analysis project Ga0209284, IMG submission 187211) | Freshwater microbial communities from Lake Fryxell liftoff mats and glacier meltwater in Antarctica - FRY-03 (SPAdes) (version 2) | ecosystem: Environmental > Aquatic > Freshwater > Ice > Glacier... | reverse complement strand
GCGTGGGAGCCAGGCGCTGGATGCTGGCCAGCCAGTCGTTGATGCGCTGGTGCTCGACCTGAAAACGCAGCGAGCCGCGGCGCAGCGGTCGCAGCGCGGCAATCGTGTAAAGCAGCAGATAGCCGCGGATCGAGCTGGTCTGCACGATGCGGCCCTTGCGCGTGAAGGGCTCTATGCAGGCGCGCGCCCAGGGCGTGGTCAGCAGCCAGCGCCCGAGACCGGCCGGCAGTGTGTCGGCAATTTCTTCCACACGCGGATGCAGAAATTCGTTGATACCGAGGTGCTGCGTTTTGCTTTGCCGCACCTCACCGCCCACGCGATTGAAGCGCGAGCGCCGGGTTTTGAGGTCGGCCACGCGCACGGTGTCTTCATACGACATCCACAGCGCCAGATGCCGTGCGGTCTCGTCCAGCAGCTCAGCCGCAAGCGCGGGGTCTGCCGGAAGGCTTGTTGTCAGAAGTGCCAGCGGCACCAGGCGGTCCAGGTAGCTGGCGGCATAGTCCACGTCCTGGTAGTCAGCCATGCGCAGAATGCTTAGGGTGAGTGTTGCATGGTTGGCGGATGGAAAGCTATCTTGAATCCGCCGGGCCAGCGCAGCGAGTCGCGGGCCTACCGGCGGCATGGGCGCAGCGGGTTGGGCCACCAGCGCCGCCATGGCCGGAGGCGAGAGGGCTTGGCTGACCACCTCAAACCCGGCGGCAAAAGCCTTCAGGCTGGACTTTACGCCGACGCCGCCGCGGGCTATGGTGGCTTCAAACTGCGCGCGGCTGAAGGGCAGCCGGTCGGTTGCGGCTAGAGCGCCATACAGCGCCGGGGCAATCAGGCTGCCAGTTTCTTCGGCCAACCTTGCAAAATCGGCACCGACAAAATGCAGCGCTGCAGCACGCCCTCCGTCCAGCAGTTTTTCCGAATCCACACGTCCGTCGCCCAGGGCGGTGCGCTCGGTCATGGAATACACGCGATGGGTTGAGGCAATGAAGGTGGTGCGCTGCGCAGTGACCAGGCCGCGCTGTAGCGCCCGTCCCGCTTCCATCAGCTCGGACGCAATCACGATATCCACTTCACCCGGCACCGGGCCAAGTGCCATGACAGGGCGCAAACCTGCAGGCACGCCGGCTTCAGGAAACATCTCCAGGTAATACACCGTCGCGCCAGTACGCTGCGCTACACCGGGTACAGAAGTCGTCTGAGCAAAGTAGCCGTTTTGTTCGGCCAGATCAACCAGCCAGTCGGCCAGCACGCCGCCGCCTTCGCCACCCATGGCCATGATCGCAATCGTGATGGACCGAGCCTCCACGCTTATCACTTCGCGCACGGCAGCTTCCCATGATGAGAGGTCTCCCACGTTATTCACAACTGTGCTCACGCGGCAATCCCTTCAAGCCGGCGCTCGATGCGGGTTTGCAGCCAGCCAATCACGGCGCTGCGCAGGCGCAACTTGAAGCCGTCCCAGGCGGTCGGGTTGTTGATGATCTCGGCCCGGTAAAACGAGGGGCACAGCACGGCGGCGTGGGCCACTTCACCACACAGGCCACAGCCCACGCAACTGTCAAGCACCGTGGCAATCGGGTCGCGCCGCAGCGGATCGGGGTTCGCTTTGATGGTGAGCGACGGGCAGCCCGACAGCCGGATGCATGAGTGGTCGCCAGTGCAGGTATCGGGGTCAATGCCAAAGCGCTCGCGCACCACGCGCTGGCCGCCGTCAATCCGTTTTTTAATTTTCGGCTTTTCACGCCGCTGGAGGTTCAGCATGCATTCGCTTTGCGCAATGATGACCTTGGGGCCCTTTTCCTTGGTGGTCAGCGCTTCGCGCAGCACGTCTCGCATCTGTGTGAGGTTGTAGGTGTTGGTGATTGTTTTTGCCCACTTCACACCGACGCCGCGCACCGCTTTTTCAATCGGGTTGTTGGTGCTGCGGATCGGGTTGATGGCTTTGGACGAGAGCACGTCCTGCCCGCCGGTCGCCGCCGAATAGCCGTTGTCGACGATCAGCAGCACGTTGTCGGTCTGGTTGAAGACCGCATTGCCGACACTGCTGGTCAGCCCGTTGTGCCAGAAACCACCATCGCCCATCATCGCAATCGTGCGCTTGGATGTTTCGGTGGTGTTGAAGGCGGAGGCACCGGCCCAGCCCAGGCCATAGCCCATCGTCGTCGCGCCAATGTTGAAGGGCGGCAGCACCGAGAACAAGTGGCAGCCAATGTCGCAGCTCACGTGGTGCTGGCCCAGCTCACGCTCGATCAGCTTCATCGCAGTGAAGATGGGGCGCTCGGGGCAGCCGGTACAAAACGTAGGCGGCCTAGGTTGCACTTCGCTTGAGGCGGCCTGGATCGCAAACGCCTTGGGGCTGCCGTCCAGCACAGCCAGGCCGCTGGATGCGGGCCGCGCCGCAAGCGGTAATTCCCGGCCCTGCAGCAACTCGGGTGCGTAGATCTCGATGAAGCGGGCCACGCCCTTGAGCACCACGCCACCGGTGTATTCGCCCGCCATCGGCAACAGGTCTTTGCCGTGGACGCGGGTTTGCAGGTCAGCTCGGCGCAAAATGGTGTTGACGTTTTGCTCAATGAAGTCGGGCTGGCCTTCTTCGACCAGCAAAATGCCGCGCTTGCCGGCGCAAAAGCGCTTGAACTCGTCGTCGATCAGCGGATAGGTCAGACTCAGTACATACAGCGGCACCTGCGATAGCCCGAAGACGTCGGCCAGGCCCAGCAGCTCCAGCGAGCGCAGCACGCTGTTGTAAAGGCCACCCTGCATCACGATGCCAAAGTCTTTCGCATCTTCGGCAAAAAATTCGTTCAGCTTATTGTCCTGAATGAATTTGACGGCGGCCGGCCAGCGCTTGGCGATTTTTTCGTGCTCGTGCAGGTAGCTGGCCGGCGGCAGCGTGATGCGGTTCACGTCACGCACCGGGTTTTCCATCGCGTCTTTCAGCGTGAAGGTGGGCCGCTTGTTGTCACGCGCGGGAAAACGCCCATGCACATGGCAGGCGCGTATGCGCAGCTCCAGCATCACCGGGGTGTTGCTGGCTTCGGACAGCTCAAAACCCATTTCCACGGCCCGCACAATGCTTTCGAGGTTGGGCCGCGGATCGATCAGCCAGACCTGCGACTTCATCGCGAACGCATGCGAGCGCTCTTGCATGATGCTGGAACCCTCGCCATAGTCCTCGCCGACGATCAGCAAGGCGCCACCGGTCACGCCGCCCGAGGCCAGATTGGCCAGCGCATCGGAAGCGACATTGGTACCCACGGTGGACTTGAAGGTCACGGCACCACGCAGCGGATAGTTGACGGACGCAGCCAGCGTGGCGGTGGCGGTGGCCTCGGAGGCGCTGTGTTCAAAATGAACGCCCAGCTCTTGCAGGATGTCATTGGCATCGGTCAGCACATCCATCAAGTGCGAGATCGGCGCGCCCTGGTAGCCCGCCACATACGACACGCCCGATTGCAGCAAGGCCTTGGTGACGGCCAGGATGCCTTCGCCACGAAACTCTTCGCCATCGCCAAGCCTGAGCTTTTCGACCTCTGCCGTGAACGATCTTTCAGCCATAAACTGCTCTTTTCTCTGGTGTGCTTATTTTTGTAACGCCAGCACTGAATAGCGTTTTTACGTTTGTTTCGTAATTTACCCAGCGCCGCAGCATCCGGCAAATAGATTGATTGGATTAGGCACATTGATTTGGTGAATAATCGAGGAAATGGGGGTCAGACACCAATTTCGCTGCGGCGCATCGCGCCGACCCTGCGGGCGAACCGAAGGCTCGGCGAATTTGGGCTCTGACCCCCAATTCCTCCAAAATTCTCCATGAACTTTCGCCAGCTTGACCTTAATTTGTTGCGTGTGTTGTCGGCCATACACCGTACGGGCTCTGTCACTAAAGCAGGCAAAGCGCTAGCGCTTTCGCAGCCAGCTACCAGCAATGCACTGTCGCGCTTGCGGGATTTTTTTGAGGACGCGCTTTTTGTGCGCGCACCGTCGGGTCTCAAACCCACGCGCCTGTGCGAACAACTGGCTCCGTCAGTCAACGCGCAGTTGCTGGCACTGGAAACACTGGTCACTGGCCGCGAAGGGTTTGTACCGGCTGCAAGCGATATGCACTGGCAACTGTCACTTTCAGACTTGGGGGAGATGTTGTTTTTACCTAAACTAGCTGGCGAACTGCGCAAGCAGGCACCAAGCGCAAAAATATCGAATATTTCAGTTGCCGCCAAAGATGTAGCGGCCGCGCTGGAAGCACGCGAGATAGACTTTGCGGTGGGCATTTTGCAGCCCCGACACCGCGGCATACGTACAGATTTACTGTTTCGTGAGCACTATGTGGCGGTGGCCGCACCAACGTGGCGGCCCACATCTGGTCGCAGTGGCCGCACATTGACTACGCAGCAACTGGCGCAGGCTTCGTTTGTGGTGGCATCGCCTACTGCAACTTTTCACGGCAGCGTTGAACAGATGCTGGTACGCATGAAACTGGAAGACCGAATCGTCGTCAGGGCACGCCACTTTGGTGCACTGCCTGAACTGGCGCTGACTTCTGATTTGCTGTCCATCGTGCCGGAAATGTATGCCCGTTACTTGCGTGAGCGCTACGACTTCAGGGTCTGGGGTATTCCCGGGGCACCAGCCTATGAAGTGCGACTGGTATGGCACAGCAGCACTGATGGTGATGCCTCACATCAGTGGATGCGTGCCTTGGTACAAAAACTGTTCAAGATGCCGGGATTGACAACGCACAAAGCTTGAGCCGGATGACCAAATTTCAAACCGCCTGTTGATTGTCAAAATATTTTCAAACTTGCCTGTACGCAAGTTGGTTAGCATCACGTCCAAAGGAAACTCGCCATGACCGTAATCACCAACATCGAAGATCTGCGCATACTTGCCAAAAAACGCGTGCCGCGCATGTTTTACGACTACGCCGATTCAGGCTCGTGGACTGAAAGCACCTACCGCGCCAACGCGGCAGATTTTCAAGCCATCAAGCTGCGTCAGCGGGTTGCCGTCAATATGGAAAACCGCAGTACCGCCACCAAAATGGTCGGGGTGGACGTGAAGATGCCGGTGTCTATTGCGCCCGTGGGCCTGACAGGTATGCAAAGCGCGGATGGTGAGATCAAGGCGGCACGGGCGGCAGAAAAGTTTGGCATTCCGTTCACGCTGTCCACCATGAGCATTTGCTCTATTGAAGACATTGCCGCGCACACCAGCGCGCCTTTCTGGTTTCAGCTCTACATGATGCGCGACCGCACGGCCATGGCGGCGATGATAGAGCGCGCCCGTGCCGCAGGTTGCAGCGCATTGATGCTCACGCTGGATTTGCAGGTGATTGGTCAGCGCCACAAAGACCTGAAGAACCACCTGCGCGCCTCGGTCATTCCCTCGCTCGGCAATCTCTTTAACATGGCCAGTAAGCCGCGTTGGTGCCTGGGCATGATGGGTACCCGGCGCCACACGTTTCGCAATCTGGTCGGCCACGTCAAGGGCGTCAGCGACATGAAGTCACTCGCCGCCTGGACCAACGAGCAGTTTGACCCCAGCCTGTCATGGCCTGACGTGGCGTGGGTCAAGGCCCAATGGGGCGGCAAGCTGATCCTGAAAGGGATTCAGGATGTGGAAGATGCACGCCTAGCCGTGGCCAGCGGTGCGGATGCCATTGTGGTGAGCAACCATGGCGGCCGACAGCTCGATGGGGCGCAGAGCAGTATCAAGGCCTTGCCGGACATTGTGGCCGCCGTCGGCTCGCAAATTGAGGTCTGGATGGACGGCGGCATCCGCTCCGGGCAAGACGTAATCAAGGCCTGGGCGCTGGGCGCTCGCGGCACCATGATTGGCCGCGCCATGGTCTATGGCCTGGGTGCCATGGGCGAAGAAGGTGTGACCAAGGCGCTGCAAATTATTCACAAGGAACTCGACATCACCATGGCGTTTTGCGGCCATACGGATATCAAGACCGTCGATAAGACTATTTTGTTGCCAGGCACTTTCTAGCAACTCACCACTGGTAGACCTGCACGGCGGACTGCAACTCAGCCATGGCCGCCTCCAGCTCGACGGTGGCCGCACCCACCTCGGCAGGTGTCAAGTCCCCCAGCACTACCAACTGCTCAAGCCGGGCCGCCGCCTGCACAGTGCGCTCAGCAGCAAAAATGCCCACCATCCCCTTGATCGTGTGGGCAGCGTGGCGCACCGCTGCGCTGTCGCCCTGCACCAGCCCTTGGCGAATGTGCTGCATCTGCACCGGGGCATCGCGCTGGAACAGCTTCACAATTTCCTCGAACAAGTCGTGGTCGTCGTCCATGGTCTGGCGTGCCGCCGCAAAATCGGCAACTTTTCCGCTCGGCGGTGCGGCTGTTTTTTGCGCGGGTGCCGCCGCGCTGGCCCGTGCCAGCCTATCAAGCTCGCGCCAGAGTGCTTCGGTGTCAATGGGCTTGGCCAGATAAGCATCCATGCCGTGGCGCAAACAGGTCTCGCGCGTGCCCCGCATGGCGTGGGCCGTCATCGCCACGATCGGGATATGAACCGGGACGAGCCCGCCGCTGGCTTGCTCCAGCGCGCGGATGCGCTGCGTGGCCTCGTAGCCGTTCATGACTGGCATGTCGATATCCATCAGGATGGCGTCGAACTCGCCCGCCTGCCAGTTCTGCACGGCCTCCAGGCCGTTGTTGGCCACGGTGACGGTGTGTCCGAGTTTTTGCAACAAGCGCACCGCCAGGGTCTGGTTGACGGCGTTGTCTTCGGCCAGCAGTAGCTTGAGTTTGCGCCGGTTCTCGCGCAAGGAGTGCCGGGTGATGAGCTCTGCGCTGGGCTGGCTGGGTTGGTGCGGCTCGCCCAGCGCCATCATGATGGCATCAAACAGTTCCGACTGCGAGATCGGCTTCATCAGGTAGCTGGCCACGCCCAACTCGCGGCAGCGGGCCGCGTGCCCACGCTGGCCAACCGAGGTCAGCATCATGATGGTGGCGCCCACGTACTGGGGGTGCTGGCGTATGCGCTCGGCCAGCTCGAAGCCGTCCATCTCGGGCATTTGCACATCGAGTATCGCCAGGGCATAGGGTTGCCCGCTCTGGCCGGCGCGTTCGAGTTCCAGCAGGGCTTGGGCGCCGCTGGCCACCGCCGTGGGCTCCATCTTCCAGTTGCGCAGCATTTGCAGCAGCAAGCTGCGGTTGGTGGCGTTGTCGTCGACGATCAACATCGGCAGTCCGGCCACCCACCCAGTGCTTTGGTAGCGGGCCAATGCGTCGTTGGAGCCGATGGCCATGTTCAGGGTGAAGTAAAAGGTGCTGCCTTGGCCGAGTTCGCTGTCGAGTCCGATGGCCCCGCCCATCAGCGTCACGAGTTGGGTCGAGATGCTCAGGCCCAGTCCGGTGCCGCCGTATTGGCGCGTGGTGGAGGTGTCGGCTTGCGAGAACGAGTCAAACACGGCATTGAATTTGTCGCGCGCGATGCCGATGCCGGTGTCGCGCACGCTGAAGCGTAATTCGGTCTGGGTATTGGTATTGGCGCTGGGCCGGCTGACTGCGACTGCGACTTCGACTTCGCCCGCCTGGGTGAATTTAATGGCGTTGCCGACCAGGTTGATGAGCACTTGGCGCAAGCGCCCGGGGTCGCCGATCACGCGGTCGGGCACGTCGGGGGCGACGTGCAGCAGCAGTTCCAGGTCTTTTTGATGGGCCCGCGCGGCCAGTGATTTCATGGTATCGCGCAGCATCAGCTCGAGCGAGAATTCGATGTTCTCGATGTCCAGGTGGCCGGCTTCGATCTTGGAGAAGTCCAAAATGTCGTTGACGATGTGCAGCAGCGCGTTCGCAGAGACTTTCACCAAGTCCAGGTAGCCTCGTTGTTCCGGATTGAGTTCGGTGTCGAGTGCCAGTTCGGTCATGCCGATGATGCCGTTCATCGGCGTGCGTATCTCGTGGCTCATGTTGGCCAGGAAGTCGCCCTTGACTTTGTTCGCCTGCTCGGCCACCTCGGTGGCCCGAATCAAGTCGCTGATGTCAATGCGAAAGCCCACAATATGGCCGTCGGACAACCTGCGCTCGACGATGCGCACGGTGCGGCCATTGCTGTGTTTCTGTATCAAAGTGGTGTTGGCGGCCAGATGGATGGCCAGGCGTTCGGCCACCCATTCATCGACCCGGCCAATGGCGGCAACAAACCGCCCCGTTTCGGCGTCGACCCGGAGGAGGTCTTCAAACTGAACGCCTGGCACCATCAGGTGGGCACTTCCAGGATAAAATTCGCGGTATTTGTCGTTGCACAACACCAAACGGTCTTGTGGGTCATACAAGACAAAGGCTTCGTCCAGTGCGTCGATTGCGCCGCGCAGCAGGTCGCCGACGCGCTGTTGCTTGTCCTCGCTATCCTGTAGCGCCAGAAACTGTGTCGACAAGGTCTGCGAGGCGCTGTTAAGTGCTCTCCTGAGCTGCTCAATTTCCACAATTCGGCTGATCGTCCGGATGGTGACGCCGCGTTGATTGATCAGGTCGCCAGCAAACTCCGTTGCCTGCCCCAGCGCAGCGGTGGCCTTGCGCAGGAAAACGGCTAGCAGACCGCCGACGACCATGACAGTCAGCAAGCCGGCCAGCAGCATGTTGATCCAGATCTGGCGTCGCAGCGATTCCAGGGCGGACAGGCTGGTCGTGACGCGCACCCAGCCCAGACGCTCGCCGCGCTCTATCGGGAGCAACAAGGTATAAGTCGCCAGCGTACGCACTTCGGGTTGGCTCAAGTCGAGCGGCTGCGAGACCTGTTCATAGACTGCCCTTGGTTGACCGTTTGATTCCCGTTCGACCTGCACCAGAATGCGACCATTAGTGTCGGCGACGACCAGTTCCCGCACTGAACCGAGTACGACCTGGCGCAACAGCCTGTCCTCAATCTTGTCGAAGTCGGCCAGCAGCAGGTTATTGGCCGATCCCGCGGAAATGTTACGCGCCATGTTGCGCGTATCGTTCTCCAAAGTTTTCGTCAGCGCGGCCGACTGTGTAGATGCCGTGTAGCTGCCATAGCCGAGAAAGGCCAGCAAGATGGTGCTGTTGACGACCAGCGTTAGATAGAGCCAAAGGCGCATGCATGCTCCAGGTCACTGCTTCTTGATAACGACGAAACGCTCGAGACCGAGCTTTTCGAGTGGCGCGTAGTCCTTGAAATCCGCCTTCGCTGGTGTGGGGATCTGGATCGCCTTGAGCAGTGAAGCGAAGGCCGGATTCGCCCCCAGCTTGAGGAAGGCCTGCAGCAAGGCCTCGCGTGCCTGAGTCGGGACGCGGGGATGAGTGGCGATCGGGTGGGAATAGGCGTTGGGGGTCTCGTAGAGGACGCGCAACTGCGCCTGCAACTCTGGGGTTTCTAGTGCCAGCGTACGACGGATGGCGCCGCCGGCCTGGGCACGGCCGACGACGACGTTGCGAAAAACGTTGGAATGGGTCGTCACGTACTCGGGTTTGAAGTTGATTTTATGCTCTTCGGTGAGCAGGGCGCGCATGTAAAGTGACGCGCCGAAGGCGTTGGGGGCTGGAAAGGCCAGCGTCGCGCCATTGAGCTGATCGACGCGGGTGATAGCGGAATCCTTGCGCACCACCAGGATGCCCGTCAGGCGACTGGCATCATCCCGCAAGATTGGCGTGTAGCCGGCTGCCTTTTTGGCCATGACGGCGTGATACGGGTTCATGTAGGCGAAGTCCGGCTCGCCGTTCAAAAAAGCGGTCTCGAATTCGGGAATCGAGGCATAGGTCTTGAGCCTGAGGTCGAGGCCGGTCAACTTAGAAACCTCGTTCAGCACCGGAATCCAGTCGCGAAATATCTGCTCCGGCGGAAACTGGGGCACAACGGCGACGCTGAAGGTCTGCGCCGCGCGGGCGCCCAGGTGCAAGCTCAAAAGCAAGGACCACAAAACAGACAGCAGGAAGGTGCGGATATTCATAGGAAATTTTTAGCAGATTACCAAGGTTAATCGGTTTGAGTTGTTCGTCAACGCAGGGCTTATTAAACTCCGGTCAACACGGGATTGCGCACCTCGACCTCGTCATCCGCGAAACGTTGCTTGATCTTCAGCACCGCATCCCACTCGCTCAGAAAAGCCTCCACGCAAGCTGGATCAAAGTGCTTGCCTTTGCCGTCACGCAACAACTGCGTCGCCTGCTCAATGCTCCAGGCTTTCTTGTAGGGTCGCCCCGAGGTCAGGGCATCGAACACATCCGCGACCGCGACGATGCGCCCAAACAGGGGGATGGCTTCACCCACCAAACCGCGTGGATAGCCGCTGCCGTCGAATTTTTCATGGTGGGTGTGCGCGATCTCGACCGCCACTTGCATCAATGGCGAACTGCTGGAACTTAATATCTCAAAACCGATAACGGTGTGCTGCTTCATGATGGCGCACTCCGCCTCGGTCAACTTACCCGGTTTGAGCAATATATTATCTGGCGTGCCCATCTTGCCAACGTCGTGCATCGCCGCCGCCGCCAGCAACAAATCTTGTTGCGCCACCGTGAGCCCCATGCAACGCGCGATGTGCTGGGAATAATGCGCCATGCGCAAAATGTGGCCGCCGATTTCTGGATCGCGATACTCAACCGCCTTGGACAAACAAAAAATCGTCTCCCACTCCTGGGCCACAATGGTTTCGGTGGCCTTGCGCACCTCGTCTGCCAGCCAGTCGGCCTGGTTTGCCAGCCTCTTGTGGCTGGCACGCAAAGCCAGCATGTTCTTCGTCCGCGCCAAAAACTCAATGTTGTCCATCGGTTTATTGAGGAAATCGGTCACCCCGATCCTCAACGCCTCATGCCGCAATGCGGTCTCATGGTTGGCGGTGATCATGAGCACCGGAACATCCGGATGGTGGGCCCGGAACCGCTCGACCAGTTGAACGCCACTCAGAATCGGCATCATGTAGTCCACGAGCACCAAATCGGGCTCGTTCGCCAAACACCATTCCAAGGCGGTAACCGGATCGCTGAAACACACAGACTCACAGTCAGGCAATTTACGCACCAAGTGTTGTAATTGCATCACATTCATTTCCGAATCGTCAATGATCACGACCTTCATTACACTCTCCTATAAGTGCCGACTAACACACTTGGCTGATCTTATATCGGAACCTGACCCCCCAGCCAGGCTGGGTCCCTTAACGAACAGTGAGGACCCTAGGGCCTATGTCCTGGAATGGTCCCAGTGGATTGTTGGTGATTTCGACTTCGTTGACGGCGGGTTGCCCGCCCCACATCCTGTAGACGACAAGATCATTGACGAACAGAACCACGGCATTAAATCGCCAGCCGGTGGTTTCTGTACGGCGTTTGAAGTTGAAGAAGTCAGCAAAGAAATTACCTTTGCGCACCCGGTCGATCTTCGCGCCTATGATCTCCAGGCCCCGACAGGCATCACGGGCCTGCACGCAAGCCAGAATGCCAGGATCAAGATCCTCGCGCGTGAGCACAGCGCCGGGTAGGAAGCGACGCACCACGTCCGCATGGGTCAGGATATTGTTGGGGTTCTTGGAGAGATTGAACCCGCCTTCTTCAAGACTTTGCCGGTTGCTTTTCATCGGCACCAGTTTTTCTATGGCCGCGCGCGCCTCCTCAAAGCTTTCAAATGAACTCGTGTTGGTGTGACCTTTAGGCAGCAGAGATGAGCACGCGCTGGTCAACAGAACCAATGGCAGGGCATAAATAAGTTTTTTCATACTTTTGCATCCTAGCGTTGCACCGAGGAAGGCGTTTGACCTCCATCAAGGTAATGGGTTATTGGGGTCAGACACCAATTTCCCTGCGGTGCATCGCACCACGCCCTCCGGGCGAGCCGTAGGCTCGGCGAATTTGGGCTCTGACCCCAAAAACCCCCCAAGCTACTGCCGCGCCATTCGCACATTGGCCGGCAGCGCCTGCGGGTGACTGCAACGAAATGGGTTGATGTCCAGCCCGCCGCGCCTGGTGTAGCGCGCATACACCGACAGTTTGTGCGGCTTGCAGCGCGTCCATACGTCCATGAAGATGCGCTCGACGCATTGCTCGTGAAACTCGTTGTGATTGCGAAAACTCACCAGATATTGCAGCAGGCCCTCTTGGTTGATTTGCGGGCCTGAGTAGCTGATCTGCACACTGCCCCAATCGGGCTGGCCAGTCACTAAGCAATTGCTTTTGAGCAGGTTGCTGGTGAGGGTTTCTTCAACCGGCACTTCATCAAACTCGGCAAACAGCAACTCGGGCGCGGGTGTGAAGTGAATGCACTCCACGTCAAGACGGTCCAGATTGAGGCCGCTCATCTCATGCACTGGCTCACGCTCAAACAGCTCCGGGCCCAGCGTTTTCACACCCACGCCGGTACCTGCTGCGGCATTGATGTCGGCACGTATGCGCTCGCGCACATCGCGTGCGTCGGCAAAACGTGTGTTGTTAAAACTGTTCAGGTAGAGCTTGAAGGATTTGCTTTCAATCATGTTCGGCGACTCGCAGGGCACGGTGATGTGCGCCAGCGCCACTTGCGGTTTGCCGCGCAAGTTCAGCCAGCTGAGTTCAAACGCTGTCCACATGTCGGCACCGAAAAAAGGTGGCGCGCCTGTGATGCCAATCTCTGCGCGTTTGCCTGCACGCGGGATGGGGAACAAAAGCGATGCGTCGTATTGATCGACATAGGACGACGGCTTGCCTAGCCGGGATTGCTCGGGCGTGTTCATAGGGTGCCATGTCCGTTTTTATTGGGTTTCAAGGCATTTTAATGGTCAAATTCACGGCAACTCACGAAAATTCACGCGCCCGGAGCCACTTGGTGGCAATCCATTTCTCACCCGCCATCACCGGCTCGCCAGCATGCAGCGTGCGGGTTGACGGGTGTGGCTCGGTGTAGCTGAAGAACACCGCCTGGCCGCGCTTGGGCTTTACTTTCAGACCCAGTTCAGGGAAGACCGTGGCACCGCCTTTTTCAGGGTCGTTGAGGTACATGATCAGTGTGCCAACCCGCTGACCGCCGCGCTTGAGTATCTCTTGTGTACCCGGCTCTGTCGGATCAAAGTAATCGTAGTGTGGACGGTACTCTGCTCCCTTGCCATATCGCAGCACCTGCAGCCCTTCGCCATTGCGCGCAGGCCAGTGCAGCAGCTTGGCGATACGCGCCTCTACCCGTTGCACCAGTGCGCTCTCAAGGCGTTCAAAAAACATGCCTTGACTGGTACGGCTGGGGTGGAGTTCTTCGCCACCGGTTTTGATATCGACGGTGAGTGAGCGCGACAAGCGTGGCCGTGCCAAGTCCATCAGGGCTTCGCACTCGGCAGCACTCAAAAAATTGCTAAACACCACCAGCTCGGGGTCGTGCTGGCGCAGCAGCACTTCAACCCACTTGTCACCACCGTCCAGCGTGCTGCCCGCATCACCCGGCGATGGCATCGGAACAGATAGGGATGTGGCGCAGGCCGAAAGCAAGGTCAAACCAAAGTCACGCAAAAATCAAGCTGAAAGCTTGCGCCGGAAAACCAACCGATCCGGTTTTGATGCAACAGCATCAAAACGGTAACCCTCAACATCAAAGCCTTCGAGCTTTTTGACTGTGGCTATTTTTTTCTCGATGGCGTAGCGCACCATCAGCCCGCGCGCGCGCTTGGCGTGAAAGCTGATGATTTTGTATTTGCCGCCCTTGAAGTCTTCAAACACGCAGCTCACGACGCGCGCCTTGAGTGCCCCCTGCTCCACCGCCTTGAAGTATTCCTCGCTGGCCAGATTGATGATGACGGGCGAGGTATCCAGCGCAGCGCGGGTGTTCAAGTAGCTTGAGATTTGCGAACCCCAGAAATGGTACAGATTGCTGCCTTCAGCAGTCTTGAGCGCCGTACCCATCTCCAGCCGATAAGGTTGCATCCAGTCCAGCGGGCGCAGCACACCGTACAGCCCGCTCAGAATGCAGACATGCGCCTGCGCCCAGTCAAGCTGCTCCTCATTCAATGTTTTGGCATTCAGGCCTTCATACACATCGCCGTTAAAGGCCAGCACCGCCTGCTTTGAATTTTTGGCAGTAAATTTGCCAGACCACGCCTGAAAGCGTGCCACGTTCAAACCCGACAAGGCATCAGACAGCTTCATCAGCGTGCTGATTTGTTGCGGTGTTTTGGTTTTGAGAATGTCAATCAGCTGGGCTGATTGCTGCGTGAAAAGCGGCTTGGTGTGCGCACTGACATGCGACGGGGTAGCGTAGTCGAGCGACTTGGCGGGCGAGAGTAAAAACAACATGGCTTTGAGTGACTTGAAATAAACCGAAAGCCTAACTTTACTGGGTTTGGGTTTTTTGGGTCAGACGCGGCGATAAAATCACTCCAACGCCTCCTTCTGCCTCAACCCTTCTCACCCTTCCTCCATTTTCAAGCGGCATCGAGCAGATGCCGTTTTTCATGACCCATGACACAAGCCAACAGCTCCCCTCCAGCCGACACCGCCACGCAAGCAAGCACACCCGGCCTTGATGCGCTGGCCAAGTCGTTTGAACCTGCGGCGATTGAAAGCCAGTGGGGCCCGTTGTGGGAGCAAAGCGGCCTGTACGAGCCGACTTTGGACGCAGCCAAAGACTCGTTTGCCATTCAGTTGCCGCCGCCCAATGTGACCGGCACGCTGCACATGGGTCATGCCTTCAACCAGACCATCATGGACTCGCTGACCCGCTACCACCGTATGAAGGGCGACAACACCTTGTGGCTGCCGGGCACTGACCATGCGGGCATCGCCACGCAGATTGTGGTGGAGCGCAAGTTGCAAGGTGAAGGTAAAACGCGGCATGACCTGGGGGCGAACCCTACCGAGGCTCGCAAGAACTTTGTAGCCAAGGTGTGGGAATGGAAGGAAGAGTCGGGCACCACCATCACGCGCCAAATGCGCCGCATGGGCGACTCGGTGGCGTGGAAGCACGAGTACTTCACCATGGACCCGAAGATGTCCAAGGTTGTCACTTCGACCTTCGTGCAGTTGTATGAACAGGGTTTGATTTACCGTGGCAAACGGCTCGTCAACTGGGATCCGATTTTGAAGTCGGCCGTGAGCGATCTTGAAGTTGAAAACGAAGAGCGCAACAGCTTCATGTGGCACATCGAGTACCCGTTTAGCGATGGGCCGCAAACCGCTAGCGATGGCACACCATTGCGCGGCTTGCACATTGCCACGACCCGGCCCGAGACCATGCTGGCCGACGGCGCACTGGCGGTACACCCCGACGACGAACGCTACAAGCACCTGATCGGAAAAATGGTTGACCTGCCGCTGTGCGACCGCGCGATTCCGGTCATTGCAGACGACTATGTTGACCCGGCTTTCGGCAGCGGCTGCGTGAAGATCACCGGCGCGCATGACTTTAACGATTACCAGGTTGCGCTGCGCCACAAGCTGCCGCTCATCACCATCTTCACACTCGACGCAAAGATCAACGAAAACGGCCCTGCGAAATACCAGGGCCTTGACCGCTACGACTGCCGCAAGGCGGTGTTGAAAGACCTGGAAGATCAGGGCTTTTTAGAAAAATCCGTGCCGCATAAAAACATGGTTCCAGTCTGCGCCCGCACTGGAGCAGTCGTTGAGCCGATGCTGACCGACCAGTGGTTCGTCGCCTTAAGCAAAGTCAGTGATAAAGACCCGACAGGCAAATCCATTTCACAAAAAGCGCGCGACGCGGTCGCCAATGGTGACGTGAAGTTTGTACCCGAGCAATGGGTCAACACCTACAACCAATGGATGAACAACATCCAGGACTGGTGTATCAGCCGCCAGCTCTGGTGGGGTCATCAAATTCCGGCCTGGTACGACGCAGACGGCAAAGTCTATGTGGCCGAGAACGAAGCGGCTGCACAAGCACAGGCACCGGGCAAAAAACTGCTGCGTGATGAAGACGTTTTAGACACCTGGTATTCATCGGCGCTGGTGCCCTTCTCTTCTTTGGGCTGGCCCGAGAAGACCAAAGAGATTGACCTTTTCTTGCCATCTAGCGTACTGGTCACGGGCTACGACATCATTTTCTTTTGGGTCGCCCGGATGATTATGATGACCACGCATTTCACCGGGCAAGTGCCTTTCAAACACGTCTATATCCACGGTTTGGTCAAAGACGCTCAGGGTAAAAAAATGAGCAAGTCTGAAGGCAATGTGCTCGACCCGGTGGATTTGATTGATGGCATTGAGCTGGCACCGCTGCTGGAGAAACGCTCGCAAGGCTTGCGTAAACCCGAAACCGCACCGCAGGTGCTTAAAAGCACTGAAAAAGAATTTCCGCAGGGCATACCGGGCTACGGCGCTGATGCGCTGCGCTTTACGTTTGCGTCGCTCGCCAGCCTGGGCCGCAGCATCAACTTTGACAGCAAGCGCTGCGAAGGCTATCGCAACTTTTGCAACAAGCTCTGGAACGCGACGCGCTTTGTGCTGATGAATTGCGAAGGCCAGGACTGCGGCCTGGCTGAACACAGCAAAGAGCAATGCAAGCCCGCGAGACTGGATGCCACAGGTCGGGAAATCGCGCCTGCGGGCGAATTTCATAATTACATGAACTTTTCACAAGCCGACCGCTGGATTTCATCGACCATGCAGCGGGTAGAGGCTGACGTTGCCAAAGGCTTTGCCGAGTACCGCCTGGATAACGTGGCAGGCAGCATTTACCAGTTTGTCTGGGACGAGTTTTGTGACTGGTACTTGG
>Ga0209284_10004154_pt1 | contig 16662 bp, 13 predicted proteins | sample FRY03_FD_187211 | JGI IMG/M metagenome (GOLD analysis project Ga0209284, IMG submission 187211) | Freshwater microbial communities from Lake Fryxell liftoff mats and glacier meltwater in Antarctica - FRY-03 (SPAdes) (version 2) | ecosystem: Environmental > Aquatic > Freshwater > Ice > Glacier... | reverse complement strand
GAGCCGTGTTGAGGAGGTGTTCATAAGCAGCAACTTGGTCCATTCCACCACTGATTCAGAGAAATCATCACAGCGCCATGAAATTCCGACCACACACAAAAATTAAGGCGCCCAATGGCCAAGGAGCCCAAATCAAACTGACAAAAACCCGTTATCGGCTGGGGTGCTTGGGAGTTACGTAAAGGCGTCGAGGTTGAACGACACCAAGCTTGCGCCCGACGATTGCGCGCCCCAGACACCTTTGATCGAGGGATGCAGCCGCGCCACCGGGGCAGCATTGCCGGTCACCAGACAAATCTGCGGGTCAGAGGCACTATCGGCCCCGATCCGGTGCCACAACTCCCGCGTGGCGGGGCGGTCGTGCAGATAGCGGTCGCGGTATTCTTCAGCTAAGGCAAAGACGATATTTTGGTCTCGCGCATCTTCCGGCCAGAGCGGCGCAGTAAAGGCCTCGGGCGTCCAGCTTTCCAGAAAGCCCAGCAGAGCCAGCAGGCCCGCATCTTCGGTTCCTGCCAGCCATTCGGCGTGACTGGCGCGGAATTTCGCATGTTCCTCGGCTGTGCGTTTGCCCTCGCCAGCCGTCACGCCCAGCACATAGGCCGATTTGTCCCACATGAAATTCGGCGCAATGCCAGCCGTGCGTTTCACGCCCTGCGGCACCAGCAGCATCTTGGGGCTGCGTTTTTTATCACTATTGCGCAGATCAATCACATCGGCGACGCTGCCATCGGCATTCAACACCACGCAAAAGCCGATCTTTTCCGAGGAAAACCCATACGGCGGCGCATCTGGCATCCGGTCATAAGCGCGGGTCAGCGCGGCGAGCGGGCTCATCGTTTCACCTCGGCGCTGTCGGGGCCGGGCACCTCCATCACGCCGTCGCGCAAGGTGGCGCGGAAGAACAGCGAGGGGCGGCCGGGAACTGCATGGTCGATATCCCACAACATGAAGCCAAGGTCGCGCGGGGTGCCAAAACCAAGGTCGGCGGTCTCGGCGCGCCGGGGAGGCAGAGCGGCGTCTGGTGCAATCAGCGCGAAATGAGCGGCGAATTCACGGGTGCCAAGGCAGGGCTGATGAAAGCACTGCCCGCGCGCGGCACGGCGGTTGAAAATATCCAGATGCTTGCCGACGCTGTCTTCCGCTCCAGCCTTCGCGGTTATCTCAAAATGCGCCTCGATCACATAGGCGGGGACGACCAGCACGGTTGAGGCGCGTTGCTGGCGGTCTTCATCGACCAGCAGTTGCAGCCCCTCCAGATCACTGCGGTTCATCGCCCGTTTGATCGTGCCCGCCGGGGCTTTGTGGCCCACCTCATTGCGCCGGATCGACTGAAAGCGGATAGGTTCCAGCACATAAATGCGGTCAATCACCCAGCGGATCGCAGGTTTCCAATGGATCGCCTCAAGGATACCGCGCGCGGCGGAGGGCGTCATCACATCGTAAGAGACCCGCTCAACCTTCATCTCGGGGCGAGTAAACAGGGCATGGCTGCCCCAAACGTGCAAACGAATACCAAATACCATGCTACCCCTCACTCCGGTACGTTTAGATTGCCGTAAAAGTGGTGTCACGCAAGCGTGATTGTGATGCAGGGCTGCGCTCAGATCACCGTTGCTTCGGCCGCCAGATACTCCGCATCCTCCCACCACAAGCCGCTGTCGTCATGGTAGAGAGAGGTTGAATCCAGCACGCAGAACTGATCACCGCGCAGGTCAGGGTTGTGAAAGCTGGCATGGCCGCAGGACACCAGCAGGGCACGGGATTTCGCCGGGATCTGCACGGTATAGACCTGCAACGCGCGTGCGATGGGGCCGGACCCAATTTGTGCAACGCCCAGTTTCGTGACCCAACCCGCCGCAACAACATCCCGCTGAATGATGACAGGCACCATCGGGCTGTCAACCATCCGAAACGCCTCTGCCAGGCTGCGAAAGGCGAAGTCGGTTCCGTCAAGCACCGAGATTTTCATGTGCTCGATCAAGCTTTTGCCCAGGCGGGCCGCACCGCTGCGCCAGTAAACCTCAGAAAACCAATCCCGGATCGCCTCGGGGGATAGCAGGTCGATCTGACGCGTCTCCATGCGCGCAGCGGTGCGGCGCATGTCGTCGGCCAGTTGGCGCACCTCGCGCGGGGCGGAGTGATCGGGCGCAGCAAACACCGTCAAAATGCTGTCTGCCAAGGAGCGCTTACCCTCGCGGTTCACCCGACCTGCGGCCTGAATGATCGAATCCAAACCGGATTCCGCCCGCCATGCCCTTGGAAAATCGAAATCAACACCAGCTTCGACCAGGCTGGTGGCAATCACCCGGCAGGGTTCGCCTGCCTTCAGGCGCTGCTTGATCAAGGCGATGATCTGACGGCGATGCACCGGATACTGCCGCGTGGTCAGATGGATCAGGCCATCCAAACCTTCGGCCTTGGCTGCGCGCAACAGATCCAATGCATGTGTGCGGCTGTTCACAATCACCAAGCCTTGCCGCGCCTCGCTCAAGGCGGTAACTAATGCGTGGTCATCCATCTCGCCGCCCTGCACGATTTGCGCGCGGCGCAACTGTTGCGCTAGCCCGTCAGGATCAGGTGCCAACTCCCGCCCCTGCAACGGCAACCCGCCGTCTTTCATCTGGCGACTGTCAAAGGCGGGCTGGGTCGCCGTGCAAAGCATCACAGTGCAGCCATACTGCGCCACCAGCGTCTCGATCATCCGCAACGTGGGCAACAGCAATCCGCGCGGCAGGCATTGTGCTTCATCCAGCACAATGATGCTGCCCGAAATATTATGCAGCTTGCGGCAGCGGGCGGGGCGCGCAGCGAACAGGCTTTCAAACAGCTGTACATTGGTGGTGACGACGATAGGAGCCGCCCAATCCTCCATCGCCAGCCGGAGTTTATCGCGGCCTTCGCGCGGTTCCGGTCTTTCCTCGTCGATGGCTGAGTGATGTTCTAGCACCACCTCGCCGAACAGATCTCGAAAAATCGCGGCGGTCTGGTCGATGATAGAAGTATAGGGGATCGCATAAATGATCCGCCGATGGCCATGCAGGGCGGCGTGGTCCAGCGCAAATCCCATCGATGCGAGCGTTTTGCCACCTCCCGTTGGCACGCTCAACGTGAAGAGGCCGGGCGAAAGGGAGGCTTTGCCGCGCACATGGGCGAGGATCTCGGCGCGCAGGCGGTTCAGATCGCTATCGGCAGTAAAACCAGCCATATGGCTGTTAAAGGCGGCCGTCAGATGCGGCAGCAGATCGGATAGCGCTGGCCAATCGCGATCATTTTGCCGGTCTTCCAGACTGTCATAAAATGCTTCGGTGTCGCGATAATCCGCATCAACTAGGCAAGAAAATACCATACGCGCGGCGACAGACAGATCAAAGCCCATCCGATCGCCGGGCCGCATCAGAGCCTGCAACTCATTTGCAACGGGCGCAAAATCCGCCGCCAGTTCTGCCTTTACATCGGCGGGCAGCACATCACGGAAACCGGCAATGCGCTGGTCCATGCAGGCATTCGTCGCGTTGTTCCTGTCCGGCAAACCGGCGTGATGGCCAAGGATCGCATAGGCCAATACCTGGGCGCAGGGCTTCAAATGCGGCGGGACCAGATCGAGCAACACCTTTGCGCCAGCGGTCGAATGATCGACCCGCACGTTTTCTCCCCGCAAAACAGCGTCGAAAGCAGGATCGTATTTGCCAAGATCATGGAATTTCCCGGCCATTTCTGCAGTTGCACCAAGGCCGAGCGGCTCGCCCCTTGCTTTGGCCAGCCGTGCCGTTGCCTCAAGATGATTGGTCAGAGGCTGCCAGTCGCTGCGATCAACCTGCTGGCCCGAATGCGCATAGTGCAATTTCGAACACTCCAACCGTGTCAAATTCAACCATTTTATTCGCCGCAGCGTGAACTAAAGGTTTCCCCTTATTCCAAAACATCCGGATGCCGACAGTATATCTCTTTCCAAAGAGAATGATGCTCTCGGGCGGGTTGATCGCAAGCTGCTCAAAGGTTTGGTCTCGGAGTGACCTTGCCCTCGTCCAGCGTCTCCCTTGACGTGCTGACTATGCTGCCAAGCATCTGTGGTTGCCGCCCATGATGCAAGAGACTTCTGTCCTCCTTGTGCATGTGATCGATCGCGAACTTCTGTCAGGCCTTTACATGCAGCCATGTCAGATGCCGCTGGCCGGTATGGTGATCCGCGGGTCGGGTCCAAATCTCACCGCCGGGCTCGATCGCCCTCAGCTTGCTCCTGGTTTTCCCGATCCAGATCTGTTCGATCATTATGCCCATTCGGGTCGTCGCTCTCTCACACCTCCTGTACCGGCATCACGCCGATGGTATCGTTGCGCTGTTCAGACAGCGCCAGCCGGTACCGGATCTCGATAATCTTCCTGTTTCGTCAGCATGGCCCAGATCATCCGCGCCATCTTGTTGGCCAGCGCAATCGCAACAAGCATCTTCGGCTTACGTTCCCGCAGCCGGGCAAGCCACGAGCCCTCGCGGATCGACTTGCTCCCCAGCCAGTTCAGCCGTGACATCGCGCCGATGATCAAAAGGCGCCGTATGTCAGATTGCCCGGCCTTGGAGATGCGTCCGAGCCGCTCCTTGCCCCCAGATGACATCTGCTTTGGCACCAGCCCGAGCCATGCGGCAAAATCACGCCCGCATTTGAAGGTCTCCATCGCGGGGGCAAAGGCCTCGATCGCCAGCGCCGTCATCCGTTGCCCGGCAGGACATGCAAAGCATGTCCGAGAGGGGGCCCAACGCCGGGCATCGTTTGCAGCCTGCGGGCTGTGGGAGTCAGGGCCGCCAGTGCCGCAATCTTCTTTGTCTTGGCTTCAATGCGGGCGGTCTTCTCGGCAATCTGCTTGATCAGATCGCGCCCCTCTTCGCGCACCAACTCGGGCAGATCGCGGTTCTCGGCCTCGATGATCTCGACGATACGTTTGAGATGCACCGGCCCCTGCGGCACCGCGTGTCCGTATTCGTACATCATGGCGCGCAGGGCATTCGTGAGTTCGGTGCGCTGATGGACAAGACGCTCGCGTGCCCGGAAAATAACGGCCCTCGCCTGCTGTTCTTCGGTTTTTGGTGGGACAAAGCGCATCTCAGGGCGTTGCGCCGCATCCACGATCGCCTCGGCATCGGCAGCATCGTTCTTCTGCCGCTTCACAAAGGGTTTCACATATTGCGGAGCGATCAGCTTGACCTCATGGCCCATCTTGATCATCTCCCGTGCCCAGTAACTGGAACTGCCACAGGCCTCCCCCGTTCACGTTCACCAGATTCCCCTGCTTGAACAGCAAGACGCCCTTGCAAGCGATGAAGGGCTGGCACAAACTCAAACCTGAACTGTTCAATAAACAGCCATATCATCTTCCGGGACGCGACATCTATGCAACGTCGAGGATCTGCTGTTTGAGCGGGGCACGTACACCCGATTCCCTCTGACCACCGAGTCGTCGCCCAATGTCATTTACCGAACCGTCCGATGTCCTGGCCAGCCTGCCGCCCGCCGATCGCGTGATCGCGGAGGTGAAGGCGCTGGTGGGTGAGCCACTAGCCAAGGGGCTGTTCGTCGATGTCGTGCGCGCGGTGAATGTCGTTTCACCTGACGGCAAGGCTTGGACCGGTCCAAAGGTGAACGAGAGCGTCGACCGGTTGGTGAGGAACGGCGTCCTCGGCTCTGACGGCACCATCGCTGCGGCCTGGCGGGTACCTCTGATGCTGCGGGTGATCGCCCGGCCGGATGGCGTGGCGGCGGTGCTGGCCGTGCGTGTGGCGGCGCCAAAGAGTTGGCGCGAGCATGAGCGCTACCATCATTATCGGGCGGTTGTTCCGCATAAGGATGTCGAGCTTGCCCGCTCGATCCGGCTGAGTGTTCTGGCCAACAATGCGGCGGAGGTCGAACGGCTGATCGGCATCGCCGAGCAAGCGGCAGCAAGCGATGCCATAGACCAGTCATTGGTGCCGCTGTTGCTGCGCGGATGCCCCGCAGATGTTGGCTTCCTCGATTCCCTGAGGCCCGCCTTGCGTGACCGCGTGGCATCGGCCCATGTGGAATTGCTGATCGACCATGGTCGGGTCGACGATGGCGTCGACGCGATGATCGACACGCTGCGGACGCGCGACTGGGACTGGACCGCCGCGCCGTTGCTTGACCGGGCGATGATGCGGCTCGATCTGCTGGGTGAACGCCCCGACGCGGCGCGCATTCGCATCGGTCGCGTGCGGACATCGGACCCGGTGGTGGCGCTGGCCTGTGAAGCCGCCCTGGAGTTTCTGACAGGCTCCGCCGCCGATAGCCTGCCGCTGTTTCGCGAGGCGCTCAAGCAACACCGCAAGGTGGTGGGTCGACGCAAGGTGGCCTTGCCTCGGGAATTTGGTCTCTACCATCTGCTGGCACTGTTCGCGGCGGGCGACGTGAACCTGCACAACGAGGTCTCTGGCCTGCTGGATGCTATCAGGATGACGAGGCCGACGATCGGCCTGGCCCTTGGGGGATTGCTCGAACTTGTTTCGGGGCGGGACGATCTGGCGAAGGTGTGGACTGCCCGCGCCGGCGGCCTGGCGCTGGCGGATACGGGCGCCGAGGGCCCGTTGGAAACGGCGGCGATCACGCTGGCCATCGCCGTGGCCAATGCTGCCAGGCTCGCCTCGCGTGAGGCCGAGGACCGGCGGTCGATCGAGCGGTGGGGCGAACAGGCGCCATTGGCCGCCCGCATCGTCGCACAGGCGCATGTCCGCGTCTCGCAAAGCCCGGACAGGTGGCAGCGCGCGCTCGAGGCGCTTGGCCCCGGCTATGCCCGCCAGTTTCTCGACATCGTCCCGATCCGGCCGGCATGGGATCGGGCGCTCGACAAGCTGCAGGCCTTCCTCGCCCCGCCGGCCGCAGCCAAGGCCGAAGCATCCGTCAAGAGCCGGCGGCTCATATTTCTGTTCGATGCTGCGACCCTGGAGATCAGCCCGGTGGAGCAGACCTCCAAACGCGCTGGCTGGAGCGGCGGACGTCCGGTCTCGCTGATGCGGCTGTTCAAGCGCGACGCCAATCTCGACTATCTGACTCCCGAGGACCAGAAAGTCCTGAACGCCATCAAGAAACACAATGATTACCACCATGATTATTATGAGATCGACGGAGTCCGCGGCCCCTCGGCGCTGGTCGGCCATCCCCGGATATTCGACATGGCCACACCCGGTCGCCAGGTCGAGGTGATCTCCTATCCCGTCGAGCTGGTCGTGCGGGAAGATGGCGACCGCATTCGCATCGGCCTTTCGCATTCGGCCGCTGAACCGCAGGTGTTCGTCGAGATGGAAACGCCTACCCGCTGGCGGGTGATCGAGGTGACGCCGGCGCTGGTCGATTTGGGCAGCATTCTCGGACCCGATGGCCTCAAGGCGCCGAAGGAGGCGCGTGAGCGGGTGATCGCGTTGGTCCAGACCGACAACCCGCGCCTGCCGGTGCACTCCGAACTCGCGGGCGTGGCCACGCAGATCGCCGATGGCGACACCAGCCCGGTGCTGCAGATTTCACCCGACGGCGGCGACTTTACGATCCGCGCTTTTGTTCGCCCATTGGGAGAAGGCGGGCCGGCCTATGTCCCTGGCGTGGGTTCGCACTCGGTGCTGGTGCCGACGGAGGGCGGACATGTTCGCATCAACCGCGATCTGCCGGGCGAGATGGCGGGGCTCGAGGCTATGGCATCGGCCTGTCCAGCGCTGGAGGCTTGGCGGGAAACCGATCATGCTTGGCGCATCGGGGCGCTCGACGCTGCGCTGGAGGCGTTGCAGCAACTCCACGACATTGCCGGTGCCGTGCGGCTCGAATGGCCAGAGGGCGCGGCGATCAAGCCGACGCGCACCATAGGCACCAGCGCGGTGTCGCTGAACATCGCGTCGGGACGGGACTGGTTCGAAGTGAAGGGAAAAATTCAGGTCGATGAAGATCTCGTGCTCGACATGGCCGATATCCTGGCGCGATTGAGCACGGCGCGTGGCCGCTTCATCGCGCTGGATGATGGCCGTTATCTGGCGTTGACCGAAGATCTCAGGCGCCGGCTCGACAGTTTCGCGGCGGTGACCGAGGCGGCCAAGGGCGGTCGCCGGATCGGCGTGGCGGGCGCTGGCGCGGTCGAGGATCTGGTCAATGCAGTCGGCGCGGTGAAGGCCGACACGCGCTGGAGCGCGTTGATCGATAAGCTGGCGGCGGCGCAGAGCTATGAGCCCGAGCTTCCGCCCGGCCTGGTGGCGGATCTGCGCGATTACCAGATGCAGGGCTTTGTCTGGCTGGCCCGGCTGAGCCGGCTGGGACTGGGCGCCTGCCTTGCCGACGACATGGGCCTGGGCAAGACCATACAGACGCTGGCCCTCCTGCTGAGCGATGCCGCGAAGGGGCCGAGCTTGGTCGTGGCGCCCACCTCGGTCTGCCACAATTGGACACTCGAAGCCGCCCGCTTCGCGCCCGGCCTGCGCGTGCGGATGCTGGCCGCCACGCCCGACCGCGCCGCACTGGTCGGGTCGCTCGGCCCGGGGGACGTGCTGGTGGCGAGCTACGGCCTGCTCCACACCGAGGCCGAACTGCTCGCCTCGCGCCGCTTCGCCGTGGCGGTGTTTGATGAAGCCCAGAACCTCAAAAACGCGGAGACCCGGCGCGCCCAGGCGAGCAAGCGTATCGAAGCCGACTTCCGCTTGGCTTTGTCCGGGACCCCGGTGGAAAATCGTCTGGAGGATCTTTGGAGCCTCTACGACACGGTCAACCCCGGCCTGCTCGGTTCGCGCGAGAGCTTCCAGCGCCGTTTCGCCGAACCGATCGAAAAGGGCGAGGGTGCCCATGCCCGCCAGGCCCTGAAGGCCCTGCTGCGGCCCTATCTTCTGCGGCGGACCAAGGCCGCCGTGCTGGCGGAGCTGCCGTCGCGCACCGAGATCGCCCTGGAGATCGAACCCGGTGACGAGGAGCGCGCCTTCTATGAAGCGCTCCGACGCAAGGCGCTGGAGAATCTGGCGGACACCAGCGGTGGTGGCGGTGGCGGCCAGAAGCGTATTCGCATCCTCGCCGAAATCATGCGACTGCGCCGCGCGGCTTGCAATCCGGCGCTCATCGACGCCACCGCCGGGATCGAGAGTGCCAAGCTGACGGCGTTGCTCGACCTCACCGCCGAGCTGATCGCAAACCGCCATCGCGCACTGGTGTTCAGTCAGTTCACCGGCCACCTCGATCTGGTCGAGGCCGCGCTGAAGGCGGCGGGTGTGCGCCTGTTGCGTCTCGACGGATCGACCCCCGCGAAAGAGCGCGCGAGGCTGGTGGATGCGTTCCAGGCCGGCGAGGGCGATCTGTTTCTGATCAGCCTGAAGGCCGGCGGCACCGGGCTCAACCTGACCGGGGCGGACTATGTCATCCACCTCGATCCATGGTGGAATCCGGCGGTGGAGGATCAGGCCACCGACCGCGCCCATCGTATCGGCCAGACCAAACCGGTCACCGTCTATCGCCTGGTGCTCAAGGACAGCATCGAGGAGATGATCCTCGCGCTCCACGTGACCAAACGCGCGCTCTCCGCAGATTTCCTCGACGGTGCGGACCAGGCGGGTGTGCTGGACGCAGAGGATCTGATGGCGTTGATTCGGGGATAAAAGGGCACCGGGTTTACGGAGAGAGGTCGCTGGCAGACTCCCTTCCACCAGCAAACTTACCCAAGCGCCTCGCGCAGCGATGTCGCCACGGCATCAGCCGCGCTCCTGACGGGGTCTGCCGCGAGGTGGGTATAGCGCGCCGTGGTCTGCACCTGCGTGTGGCCCAGCAGCTTGCCAATCATGGGCAGTCCTTGGCCGGACGCTACGGCCGTCGACGCGAAAGTATGCCGCAGGTCATGGATGCGGACATCCTTGAGCCCCGCGCGGGCGCGGACGCGCTGCCAGAAGGGCTGCAGGTCGCTGAGCGGCTTGCCGGGCAAGGTACCGGTAATGACCCAAGGGTTGCTATCAATGCGTTGGGCATCCTGCAGGTATTCGACGGCAGGGGCGCCGAGATGGAGGATCTTCTTGCCAGTTTTTGAGTCCGGCAGGCGCAGGGCACGCTCGTCGAAGTCGATGTAATCCCATTTCAGCGTCATGATTTCGCCGAGACGGCAGCCGGTCAGGATCAGCAGTCGCGCCGCCAGAATGGCGGATGACAACTCCACACGCTCACTTTCCATCTCCCGCAGCACTTCGCCGATCCTGCGCAGTTCTGCCGCACTGAGAAACCGCTCGCGCTTCTCCTCGGGGTATTTCCGTATGTGCTTACGAGGGTTGGAACCGTCGGGTCGCAGCCCCCACATCTCCGCCAGCACGAACATCTTCGAAACGACTTCAAGGCATCGGTTTGCCTGATAGGGAATGTGGCGCAGATCGTGATGGAACTTCGCCACATCGGCGCGAGTGATTTCCGGCACAGCCAGACGGCCCAATGCAGGCAGGATGAAACGTCTGAGGTTGCCCCGATATTCCTTTGCCGTGCTCGCCTTCAGGCGCACGGCGATATGTTCATTGTCGAAGCGATCCGCCAGATCGCTGACCGTGGCGGCGTTTCGCTTGGCCGCCCGATCAGCCGCAGGATCTTCACCGTTCTTTACGGCGGCGATGATCGTGATCGCCCGGGTGCGCGCCTGATCGCAGGTTAGCACCGTGCTGGGCCCGAGGCTCATGCGTCGCGGGCGTCGCCCGGCGCGATACTGCACCACGAAGCTTTTGCGCCCGCTTGGCATTATGCGCACCCCGAAGCCGGGGATGCTTTCATCCCAGATGAAGAACTCAACCACCTGCGGCTCGGTCGCGTCGATGGTGCGTTTGGTCAGTTTGGGCATGGTTCATCCTGCGCAATAATCATGGCTGTCCCTACAGTGGGGATCAACGACTAACAGTCAACGAACACATTGAAATTGCGTAATAAAAGGAAAATATGCGTAGCCGAGGTAGCGGCAAAACGGTACCCCGGCTGAATCCAAACCGGTATTGGCACCGAATCAACGCTGGCGTTTCGTTCGTTCCATGCCGCTATTAAGGTGGTTCTAAACCGCAATTTCCCAAGTAACTTGACGTTTTCGCACCTCTGATTGCCAGTAACGTGTTATATTTCAGCATGTTAATTGGGCTGAAGGTGGCGGATTATGGATCACCCAGAGGGTGCAAGCGAAACGGGTGATGGGCGGCTTGGTTTTGATCGCCGGGTGCGGCTGGAATTTCGTGGCACGCAGCTCAGTTCCGACGGCGGTCTTCTGGTGATGCGCGAGTTGGATGACGTGCTCGGGCTGTCTGATCTTGCGTCAGCTGCGCTATCTGACAACCGTCTGGGCAAGAACACCGTTCACCGGCTTGACGGGCTTTTTCGACAATCGGTCTATGGTCGGCTTGCGGGTTACGAGGACGTCAACGACGCTGACCGACCGGCTCTTGATCCCGTCATGCGCCAGATAGTGGGCGGACGCGCAGTCGATGCGCAGGCAGCCTCGGCCTCGCAAATGGAGCGGTTCGAGACCGAGACGCTGGTGCCTCAGCCAGAAATCTGGCCTTTCGGACCTGCCGCGCAGTGCGCAACTTAGCTTTTGCAAATGATGCGAATCAAAACTTTTTCACGCGTATAGCTAGTATCCATAAACTCGATTTATTCTAGATAGTATGTGGATTGACCAGACCCAATTCCATCAAAGCACAAGTTGAAGGTGAGGAATGAATCAACAACCTAACAGCCACGACAGACGGTTATTCACGCACCAAGGCGTCCGAAGTGAGTTCTTCAGATAACAAACACAAGTAATCGCCCGGGCTGACAACCGGATTGCGGCGGACAACTGATATGATGCCAGAACGGTCTCCATGAAATTCGGCAAACACCTTCCCAAAGTTGTGCAAATCAAAGAGCGTGGCCAGGTGGGTTCCAGCTTCAACAGTTTGGCTAACGCCCACATGCATTTGCACCAACCCGTGATGCGCGGCCGTGAAAAAATGGCTGTGGACGTCGAAGTCTATCATTCGAGTTGCAGACGCCTTTGAGGCGGCGCCGACAAGTTTCAAATGTGCCAAGACACGCAATGTAGCTTGCCAACCAATATCAAAAGAGTCTTTCGAAAACCGCCCCATGCCGCCCAACTCGCAGGCCAGAAAACGCGTGCCTTGCAAATGCGCAGCGGTATCGAAATCGGCGCCTGTACCGTCGATCCGGCACACCATGGTAAAGGGAGCGCCGAAGACCTTGGCCAGAGCAAGGTTCTCTTGATTTAGCGCGTTGTTCGGTCCGATACACAGAAACCCGCAGTCGGCAAACTCAGTTAAAGTACCGCCCGAATGAAAATCCAGCACAACGTCTGCCATGGGCAGCAGATGGGCTTTAACAAATGCAGCGATCGCGGCGGTCGGCCCGTCTTTGGCATCGCAGTGAAAGCTGCGATTCATGTTTCCATGATCCAGTGGGGAGACGCGCGCGCACGCTTGTACAGCAGGGAGGTTCAAAGCGGGTAGCAAGATTATCCTGCCCTGAAGGTTGTCCTCGCTAAGCTCCTGCATCAATCGATGAAGGATAACCTGTCCTTCATATTCATCGCCATGACTGCCCGCACTCATCAGCAGCGTCGGCCCTGTCCCCCCGCAAATGACACCAACGGGTGTTCTGATTGCGCTGAAAGCATGGACATTGTCAGAGTATGTCAGATCAATGAATCCGCTACGCTTGCCGGGGCTATTAAAGTCAAAACTGGTGTGGACGGGGCCAAAGATGAGCGTCATTCGAGTTTGTTCCTACTTCATGCTTTCTGATGGAACCCGACGCTCGAGCCAGCCAAACAAATAGACCAAAATTCCGGTGAGGCAGAGATAGATGAACGCCACAAATAGGAGCGGCTCATACACCAGAAATGTGTCCTGACGTACAAGTGTTCCGACACCATAGACGCCAAATACAGTGATGGTGGAAGCAAGTGGCACTGACTTTAATGTAAGCACAGCTTCGCCTGCCAGCGTGGGCAGCACATTTTGCAACGCGCGCGGCAGCCAGATCCGCCTCAATAGCGAAAAGCGGCTCATGCCAAAGGCGCGGCCTGCTTCTAACTCGTTTTTGGGAACAGAGCGGAAGGCACCTGCCATCACGTGGCCTTCATAGGCTGCGACAGACAGCGTGAAAGCAACGACAGCGTAGGGGAAAGCCGCGACCAGGATCGGCCAGAACATCGACTCTCGCAGGGCTGGAAAATGCGGGAAGATTGATCCCAAGCCGTAATACAATAGCCAAAGTTGGATCAAAAGCGGGGTACCGCGAAACAATGTGCAATATCCCCGCGCAATGAGGCCGAGCCATTTTGGGCCGGTGACCTGCACCAAGCCAATCGGTATCGCGAGCATAAAGCCAAAAAACAGCGACATGCTGAACAGCTGGATCGTGACCCAAAAGCCATCAACAAACCTCGACGCATAGGTCGGTAGCCAATCCCATACCATACGCTTTCCTATGACCCGTCTAGTTTTGGATGGCCGCGTGTGGTACGCTTTTCGATCAGTTTGAAAACCACGTTCGACGCGAGTGTGATGCACAGGTAAATGACCATAGCGATGGTGAAAGCTTCCAGAAACATTCGTGACTTGCCTGCGGCTTGTTTGGTCACAAGCGCAAGTTCTTCAAAGCCGACAACAGCCAGCAGCGCTGTTTCTTTAGTGCAAATCATCCACAAGTTCGCCATGCCGGGGAGTGCAAGCGGGAGCATTGCGGGGAAAGAAATTCGGCGGAATACTTTGAAGCGTGACATGCCAAAAGCGATGCCCGCGTCAGTTTCGTGTTTGGGAATTGCAACAAGGGCACCGCGAATGACCTCGGTTTGATAGGCCCCCTGTACGACACCGATGACAATAACGCCCGCTGCGACACCGTTAATGTTGATCGGATTTAATCCAACTCCCTCAAGCGCAAGATTAATCAAGCTTGAGCCCGCGTAATAGATTAGCAAGATCAACACCAATTCAGGCACCCCACGAATGACCGTCGTGTAGATTTTGAGCGAAAACCGAAGACTTCTGCCGCCGTAAATTTTGCCCACAGCCCCGCAGGTGCCGATAAAAATTCCAAGAAGGTAACTGCCAAGTGCAATCTGCAACGTGGCCATTGTGCCACGCAAAAAGTTAGGGCCCCACTCGTAAAACAGTTGAATGGTGTTGGAGATGAATGCCACTAGTGCTTCCTACCTCGCACAGAGAAGAGGCCCCCGCTGCAATCGCGGGGGCCCGCCACGACGTTTACTCGCCGCCGTAAATATCGAAATCGAAGTACTTCGCCGAGATTTCATCGTAAGTGCCGTCTGCACGGATTTGCGCAATCGCAGCGTTTACTTTGGCCAGCAGTTCCGTATCCTCTTTGCGGATGCCTGCACCCACGCCAATTCCGAAAATAGCATCGTCTTTAAAGGTCATTTTCACTTCAAATCCCGCGCCATCTGCGGATGCAAGGAAAGGTGAAAGTGCAAGGCTGTCTGCGAGAACTGCGTCGACACGTCCCGCGACAAGGTCAAAGTTATGCTCGTTGAAATCTTGATAAACCTTTATGTTCGAGATGTCCGCAAAATGCACGTTTACATAGTTCCCGTGTGTGGAAGACACCTGAACGCCAATGTTTTTCCCAGCCAGATCAGCCTCAGATTCAATCTTGACATTTTTCGCCGCGACTAACGCAGAGGCTGTGAAATAGTATTTATCCGAGAAGTCGATTGTCTTTTTACGCTCGTCCGTAATGGACATGGAGCCAAAGATCAGATCAATCTTCTTGGAGGTCAACGCGGGGATAATGCCGTCCCATGCGATGGGGACCCAAGTGCATTCCTCGTTCATTGCCGCGCAAATTGCTTCGCCAATCTCAATTTCCCAACCAGTCCATTCACCACTCGCGCTGCGTGAGTAGAACGGCTCGTAGTTGGACGAATCCAGACCGAGTTTGATTTCGGCGCTTGCGACTGTGCCGAGGCCGGTAGCGACAACAGCCGATGCGATCAGTGATTTCAGTATGTTCATGCGATTTTCTCCAATTGGTGTTTTCAGCGAACAGATTTGACAAACGCTTTGCAGCGCTCGCTGCTTGGGTTATTGAACACCTTGTCCGGTGTTCCTTCTTCTTCGACTTCCCCTTGGTGCAGGAACATGACCTTGCTCGATACGTCCCGCGCAAAGGCCATTTCATGCGTCACAAGGATCATCGTGCGGCCCTCTTCGGCGATGGACCGAATGACCTTCAAAACCTCAGCCACCAGCTCGGGGTCCAGCGCAGAGGTAGGCTCGTCAAACAACATCGCTTGTGGCTCAATCGCGAGCGCGCGCGCGATGGCAGCGCGCTGCTGCTGACCGCCCGAAAGATAGGCAGGAAATTGATCACGTTTATCAAACAGCGCCACGCGGTGCAGCATCGCTTCGCCTTTTTCGATGGCTTCGGCTTTGCTCATTCCCAATACATGAATTGGGGCCTCAATAACGTTTTGCAGTACAGTCATGTGCCGCCAAAGCGCGAAGTTCTGGAACACCATCCCGAGGTTAGTGCGCAGTCGTTCAATCTGTTTGCTGTCCGCGATCTGAAGCTCGTTATTGCGCGCTTTGCAGAATCTCACTTTTTCGCCGGCGATAGATATCATGCCGGCAGAGGGAAGCTCCAAAAGGTTGATGCAGCGTAAAAACGTAGATTTACCAGAGCCAGAAGCGCCTATGATTGAAATGACGTCCCCATCATGTGCATCTAATGAGACGCCTTTGAGGACTTCGAGGTTGCCGTAACTCTTATGCAAGTCTTCAACGTATACCGCAGATGTATCTTTTGCGGCACTCTGTGCGTCGGCTTTCTCGTTCTTTTGGGCCTCAAGACTCGTATTCACACTCCACCATCCTGTGATCACAGATGTACCGACGATTACTTGGAAAGAACGACTCGTCAACCGATTCTTTTTTTTAAACTCTAGGGCACCTCTATAAATTGCCCCACCCCCTGCACTGCGGTATGGTGAGACAGTGAACTGGCATTGGGGATGCAACGATGGCGCAGATGGGTTTTTTCGATCTTTCGGACCGTTACGCGAGCCTCGATGCCAAAAGGGATCCGCTGGTCGAAATTGATGCCGTCGTGCCGTGGGAGGAGTTCCGTCCCACCCTTGAGCGGGTCTGGCGCAAGCCGGATGCGGATCGCAAGTCCCGCGCGGGGCGCAAGCCGATGGACGTGGTGCTGATGTTCAAGACGCTGGTTCTGAGCGCACTCTACAACCTTTCCGACGACCAGATCGAATATCAGGTCCGTGACCGGCTGTCGTTCATGCGCTTCCTGGGGTTGGGCCTTGGTGACCGGGTGCCCGATGCCAAGACGGTGTGGCTGTATCGCGATGCGCTGGCGCAGGCCGGCAAGGTGGAGGAGTTGTTCGGGTTGTTTGACGGTCATTTGGCCCGGCGGGGCTACATTGCGCGCGGCGGTCAGATCCTGGACGCCTCCATCGTGCCGGTGCCGCGCAATCACAACACGCGCGACGAGAACGTAACGATCAAGAAGGGCGAGGTGCCTGAGGATTGGGCTGATAAGTCAGCGAAACGGGTGCAAAAGGATGTGGACGCACGCTGGACGAAAAAGCACGGCAAGAGCCATTACGGCTACAAAAACCACATCAACGTGGACCGCACCCACAAATTGGTGCG
>Ga0209284_10004151_pt1 | contig 16669 bp, 9 predicted proteins | sample FRY03_FD_187211 | JGI IMG/M metagenome (GOLD analysis project Ga0209284, IMG submission 187211) | Freshwater microbial communities from Lake Fryxell liftoff mats and glacier meltwater in Antarctica - FRY-03 (SPAdes) (version 2) | ecosystem: Environmental > Aquatic > Freshwater > Ice > Glacier... | reverse complement strand
ATGAAACGTATTCTAGGGCCGGAAGATGTGCCCGCCGAAGTCCACGAAATTGCCGAAGCCTGGCAGAAGCGCGCCCGCTTTGAGCCTTCCGGCTATGCGGCTGCTCTGCACGCCATCTTCCAGGAGATTCCCCGCGTCGTCGCGGACGAATGGCATCCCGAACGCTCCCTGCGTACTATTCTAGCGCGCTATCCGAAAGACGGCAAAGGTTTCTACTCCAAAGCGAACCTGGTGGCGGGCTATCGCCATCTAATCGACGAAGGCGACCTGGACCCGGACCCGGTAGTTATGGAGCGCATTCGCATGAAACCCATGCGCACGGCCAGCGGCGTGGCTCCGGTGACGGTTCTCACCGCGCCCGCTGGCTGCCCGGCCCACTGCATCTTCTGCCCCGACGACTGGCGTATGCCCAAAAGCTATATCTTCGACGAACCGGGGGCCATGCGCGCCGAGCGGGACGGCTTCGATCCCTTCCGCCAAACCTATGGGCGCATCCGATCCTTTGAAAATATCGGCCACGACGCCAGCAAAGTGGAACTGCTGATTCTGGGCGGCACGTGGAGCGCGTACAGCCGGGACTATCGGGAGTGGTTTGTGCGCCGCTGTTTCGACGCCATGAATGCGGTGGGTGATCCCACCTATACAGACGCGCCGTCGCTGGAAGCGGCCCAGCAGCACAATATCACCGCAGCCCACCGCAATGTGGGGCTGGTCATCGAGACCCGGCCCGATTGGGTGACACCGGACGAAATCCGCCATCTGCGCCGCCTGGGGGTGACAAAAGTGCAGATCGGCGTGCAGAGTCTGGACGACGACATTCTGGCCCTGAACAACCGGGGCCACGGGGTGGAGGCAGTGCGGCAGGCGCTGGGGCTGCTGCGTACTGCCGGTTTCAAACTCCATCTGCACTGGATGCCCAATCTGCACGGGGCCACGCCAGCCAGCGACCGGGACGACTTTGCCCGCTTCTTCAGCGACCCAGCCATCCGCCCCGACGAGTTGAAGATTTACCCCTGCTCGCTGATTGCAGACACCGAACTGTACAATCTGTGGGAAAAGGGAGAGTATCACCCCTACACCGAGCCGGAATTGGTCGAACTGCTGGCCGACATCAAACCGACGATACCGGACTACACCCGCGTCAACCGCCTTTTCCGGGACATCCCCGCCCACCACATCCAGGCCGGAGTCACAGCCAGCAATCTACGCGAGATTGTCCAGGCTGAATTGGCCCGACGAGGCCAGCGCTGCGGCTGCATCCGCTGCCGGGAGGTGCGCCGCCGGGAAGTGCGGGAAGAAGAATTGCAATTGCGGGATACGGTCTACGAGACAGACCTGACGACCGAACACTTCCTGCATTTTGTGACAACGGGGAGTGGGGACCGGGAACCGGGGGCTGACGATACGTCCCAATCCCCAATCTCCACTCCCCCATTCCCAATCGCTGGCTTTCTGCGTCTCAGTCTGCCGAAATCAGCCGATGCAGGCAGCCGGGCCTTTCTGGACGAAATCCGGGGCAACGCGATGATTCGGGAGGTTCACGTCTATGGCCCTGCCCTGGCGCTGGGCGCAGACAAGCCGGGCGCTGCCCAACACGTGGGGCTGGGAACCCGCCTTCTGGCCGAGGCTCGCCGCATCAGCCGGGAGGCGGGCTTCGAGGGCATCAGCGTCATCGCGGCCACAGGAACCCGTGACTATTATAGCGCCCGTGGTTTTGTCCAGGGCGAATTGTACATGACAGGGGAAACGTAGGCATACCGCTTGTTATCTTCAAACAAAAAAGACGTATCCACAATTGTGGATACGTCTTTTTTGTTTCATCTCAACCGTCTGGAAAGACGGGTGTCATACTTAGCGAGTAGCCACGCCGCTGCCGGGCAGGTGAACAGTCAGGTCGAAATCGGCCACCTGAATGACGGGCAGAAGCCCCTCAACAGTTGCCAGAACTTCGCCAATGTTCATGCCGGGGGCCAGCATTTCCCACAGACCCAACTGGTCAGCCAGGTTGAGCAGGTGGGTCGCCTTGCCGCCGGACCAGTCCAGGGTAGGCAGAGCGCTGTCGTTGATCATAATGTGGATGCCAGCAGCGTCGGTGCCAAGGCCCAGCTTGCTGATACCGGAGGCGGCCAGGCTATCAAGCACACTGGTGTTCAGGCGCAAGGCAGCCAGGGAAGCGCCGGTCAGGGCAGACCATTCTTCGTCGCTCAGGTCGCCGATAGAGAAGCTGCCATCGGCTTCGTAGAAGATGGGCAGGTTCACACGGGGGGGAGAGCCAACAGCGGCCAGGAACTCATCCTGGGCCATTTTGGCTGCCACACCAGAAGCGCCATCACCCTCGACATATAGAGGAATCTGGGCAACGCCAGCACCAACCGGGAAGCGCAGAATCACGCCCAAGCCGATCTGATCGACCAGACTCAGGGCGGTGTCCAGCATGGGGATTGCCATGCCAAAGGCATTCAGTGCATCAGCCGTGGCTTGCAGAGATTCGCCATCGTAGGTGATGGAGGGAATGGCTTCGCCGTTGACCAGCAGCAACAGGCCGTGGGAGCTGTTGTTGACCTGGACGTGCTGGATGTTGCCGGCGGACATGTACTCGACCAACGAGGAATCGATGGCAATGATGGAAAGATTAGCACCGGCCATTGCACTCAATTGGGCGAGAGGCACGTTGCCGACGGAGACAGAGCCATCACTCTGTACATCCAGAACAATAGCGGGAAGATCGACAACCAGTTCCATAGGATTACTGGTCATGGCGGCTGCATCGCCCGCACCTGCGCGGGGGGCACAACCAGCCAGAACAACCATTGCTACGAGCAGCATTGTTGTCCAAAACATCATACGTCGGTTCTGCATTTGGTTACCTCCTGAGGCGGATGAAAGAAAAGAAAGAAAAGATCGATACTAGAGGGCTGAAAACGGATTTGACCACGTGAATTCTATGCGCAAATGACAAAGAGAGCAAATCGGAAAATTGGTCTCTAGCCGTTTGTACCAAAATAGTAGTAGGGGAAGTCTCTGTACCTGCTACCAACAGGTTTGTGATAGTGTGCAAGTGCGTCGTATGGAAGCGGGGATTGCACGCCTGTAATGATAATGTGAAACGGCAAACTATGCAAATCTGCTTTTCATACGTGCAGCCTCTGTTGGAATAAACAAGTTGTACCCTAATCCAGAAGAATTGTCAAAGCGGGTTTGGGCCGTCGAGCGGGAAAGAACGACACTGCCTGGATAGTACCGCGGTACGGCCAAAAACGAGTGATCTATTGTAGGTGTTCTGTAACCATTCAGTCAGCAAAATCGGGCCGGTCCTGATGTATACTCTGGTCACAGAGAAAACGCAGGTCACATTAACCAAACGCAAGTGCAACAGGGGCCATCAAATGAACAGCCACATCAACAATTTCGCCAAAATCGTCTTCATCGCAATTCTGTTGGCATTCGTCGTCGGTATGGCCCCCAGCGCTGCCTCTGCAAACGCAGACTTGGCCAACGGATTTGTCAGTGGAAACGGATTTGTCAGTGGCACTGTCTGGCAGGACACGAACCGCAACGGGATTATGGAACCCAACGAACTGCCGCTGGCCAACCGGGAAGTCTATCTGCAACGGACGGATGGGGATGTCAACGGCGCAATGGTGGCTGTCGTTTACACCGATGCGGACGGAATGTTCAAATTTACTAATCTGGAATTTGGCGAGTACAAAGTCTTTCCCGATGGCGGCGACTACGTGTTAATTGATGTTCAGGATGTCAGCGCAACCAACAGCATCGAATTGCCCGTCGTCATTCGGGCCAACTTCGTAGTCTTTGTGCCCACAGTCGTCCGCTAAAGCAACCAGCCAACTGTCCCGAACTCAAAGAAAGCGAAAGCGGACGACAAAAAGGATTTAGACAACACCCGACACCCCACTGTAGTTGCCCGGAGCAGAATACCCCAACAGAAATGCGCCGTCCCGGGCAGATTCCCCAGAAAAACGACCCCGCCCCACAAAAGATTCAATTCAAATTTTCAACTTTCCACACCCCACAAATCGTACACTTGCAACCCAGCCCGCTCGCGACGCCCATCCCGCCAGGCTTCGTTGCGGTTATGCACGCGCTGGAACTTCACCGCCCGCCCGCTGTAGTCGCTTTCTTCGTGCGCCCTATACCACTCGGCCAATTGTTCATCCAATTGTATTTGTAACGGGTGATATTCATCCCAACCCGCCCGGTTGATCGTCTCGTTTGGGTCTTCGGCCAGGCTGTAGAGATCGTGGGGACCGGTTGGATAGCGCACGACGTATTTGTGTTCGGGCGTGCGGATCATCCGCAGATCGCCGTACTCGCCATAGCGGGTATCGTCCCAATCGGCGTTTTGGCCCCCGGCCACTGAAGCATAACTCCGACCCGGATAGGCCAGATCGGGAAGCTCCACACCAGCCCAGGCGCAGATAGCCTGGAAGCTGTCGTAGTGATCCACAGATTGTGCGATTACCTGTCCGGCTGCGATCCCCGGCCCGCGGGCCAAAAGGGGCACACGCAGGGAGGTCTCGTACATATTCAACGGGCGGGTGCTGTTGCCTTTGCCCCAATAGCCGTGATGACCCAGCGAGCAGCCGTGATCCGAAGTGTAAATGACGATTGTATTCTCCAACTGGCCGGTCTCTTCCAGGCGGGCCAACAGGCGGCCAACCTCCCGGTCGATCTCCACAACCGACGCATAGTAGCCCACATAGCGGGTGCGTATCTGCTCTTCCGTCGGCTTGAAGCCACCGGCCAGCCCCTCATTGCGGTTCCACGGGTGGGGGCGATAGGCGGGAATCTCGGCGAAGTCGTGATCGGCAAAGCGGGCGGTCAAGGCCGGGTCGTGGCTGGCCGCGTCGTAGGGGGAATGGGTGGCGATGTAGCCCACATTGAGGAAGAAAGGCTTGTCATCGGGCGCATTTTCGAGAAATTCCAGCGCGTGATCGGTGATGAGCGTACTTTTGTTGCCGTCCAGTTCCACTGGCTCGCCGTTGCGGTGATAAGTGTAGCGCCCGTTGTGGACCCCCTGCCAGCGGGGCAAGCCAAAGCCCCAGGCGAAGCCGGGCGGTGTGGCGTGGGAGCGGCCCAAATGCCATTTGCCCGACAGCCCGCAGTGATAGCCCGCGGCGGAGAGAAGTTGGGGCAACGTCGTCTCCCCGGCCAGCCAATCGAAATCGCCAATCACGGGCACGGCTTCTTGCAGCCAGTCGTGAATGCCCACTTGAGAAGGTGTGCGTCCCGTGAGCAGACAGGCTCTGGCCGGTGAACAGACCGGGCTGGGGGTGAAGGCGTTGGCAAAGCGCACGCCCTCTGCGGCCAGGCGGTCCAGGTTGGGCGTGGGCAGGGCCGCATTGCCATAGCAGCCTGTGGCCCACTGGCCGTGGTCGTCGGTGAGGAAGAGGAGGATGTTGGGCTGGGATGGGGTCATTGGGGAGAACTCCGGTGTGGGCTGGGGTCTGTCTCGTCAGGCAATGAAGGGGCAAAGAGAAAAACTCATAAAAACAGAAGAGACTCATTGCTTGGGTTCGCAACCGAACGCTCTGCCGGTTGAGCTATCGAGAAAGTTCGATGGAAGTTTGGAAAAAACATGGATCATTCGTAAAAATCATAAGTTGGATCGCTTTTTTTTGCATAATAGCCTATACTTACGATTCTGAAATACGCTGAGGGACGGTGAACAGATATAATGAACTTCTTTTCAACTCAACTCCGGTTGAGTCGTTCCGCCGTTGTCAAAAGTCCAATATTTGAGAGTGTGCTTGTGTGTTCTGGATCGTTTGTATGGATTGATCAGGAAGATTGGAGACCGGAGTGATGAGGGGTCGATTGTTGTTGCGTAGCGTGCTGCTCCTATTTTTTATGGCAGCACAGTTGCTACCTGTTGTAGCCGACGAATCCGAAAATAGCACAGATCAACCGGCCCAGATCGATGCGCCTGTCCTGTCTGTCGGCGCGTCCGCGTCTCCGTCCTACCTGCCGTCTGGCGGGCTTGTCACTTATCGGGTTACGGGTGTCAACAGCGGAGACAGCAGTGACTCCAATTTCCGCGTCAGCTTCACCCTGCCCTCTGGCTTTTCCTATCGCAACGGAACCACCCAACTCTCCATCAACGACGCGCTGATGAGTGCGGCCAATCCCAGTATCAGCGGGCGGACCCTCACCTTTGCCGCCGTTCCTTTTCCCTCCCGGCGCAACGACTCCTATTTTGGCATCAATACCTTTGTGCAGGAACGTTGCGGCGACGAGCGCTATCTGAACTGGCAATTGGACCGGGCCAAAAGCCTGATCGGTTGGCACGGCCACGTCAAGCAGATGTTTTACGGCATCCGGGTGGATACGACTGAGCCGAAGCAGTGCTGGATCGATTTTATCAACGGCGCGTATGATCGGGGCTTGCAGCCGATTATCCGTTTGCAGGGCACATTCAACGGTAACCACTGGGAAAAACCGAGCAATGCGGCCGCTATGGCCCAGGCTTTCAAACGGGTGGTCGAAGGATTGCCCCGGCGCGATGGCTTCAAGCTCCATATTCAGATTTGGAATGAGCCTAATTTGAATGTGGAATGGAGCGGCCAGGCCAACGCGGCCGAATACGGCCAGCTTTTGGTAGAATCGGCCAATGCTATCCGGGGCATTAGCGATGGCCGGATTATATTGATGAACGGCCCGCTTAGCCCAGGCGGTAATATCAACCCGATTAGTTTTAATAATCAGATGTTTTCTGCCGTACCTGCCAGCCTGTGGGCGTGGGATATATGGGGCACGCACCCCTATCCGGCCAACCACCCACCGGAGTATAACATCCATCGGGACAGCGCCACCTATCCCCAACTGACTATCGATTCCTACTTGCTGGAGATGGAACAGATCGGGGCCTGGGGACGCAAGGGCATTAAAGTCATGCTCAGCGAGACAGGCTATGAACTGTGGAACAATACCTTTGGCTGGGAGGGTTATCCCGCTGTGGACGAAGGATTGCGCGGGGATTATATGATGCGATCTTTCCGGGATTATTGGAAAGGGTGGGCCGAGATCGAAGGCGTTGCGCCTTACCAGTTGAGCGACCCCACGAATGTTTGGACCAGTTGGAATTGGATCGATGGCAATGGGGATTCGTATGGCAACCCCCGCCCCCAGTATATAAAAGTGCGGGATAATGTGGACAAGGGCAACCCCTATGCCGGGAGCCGGGTTGACATCGTTTTTCAGGCGTGGACGAGCAACGTGTCCGGCGATCACTACGCCACGCTGAATGCCACGGCCTCCAATGCGTCTGTCAGCGGGAACGGAGCCGCCGCGCCGGTGACGATCTATTCTTCGTCGCCCACAGCCACATCCACATTCACGCCGGGGCCGAGCCGAACCCCCACACCGACAAAGACGCCGGGGTCAATCGTAACGTCAACACCTGTCCCCACCCAAATGCCGACTTCGATTCCGACATCAACGGCTACACCCACCAATAGTCCAACGGCAACACCGACAGAAACGCCAACAGAGACGCCGACTGAAACACCGACTGAAACACCGACTGCGACACCAACCGTTGTGGATACACCCATCTCCACAGAGACACCCACGGAGACACCCACGGAGACACCGACCGCGACCAGCACTGCCACCGAGACGCCCACGGCCACACCCACGGCCACACCCACGGCCACACCCACGGCGACAGCGACTCCCATTCCCACTATCGAATTGGGCGTTCTGGCGGTGGTACGCGTGGGCCAGGAACCCCACGGGGTCACGGTGGACAGCGTCAACCGGCGCGTCTATGTGGCAAACCACCGCAGCAACAATGTGACTGTATTGGACGCGGACAGCCTGGAAGTGGTGGAAAGCATCAGCCTGGGCGACGCGGTTGGTCCCAATGGCCTGGTCGTGATGACCAGTACCCAGCAGATATTTGTCGCTTCCAAATTTTCCAACAGCCTCACGGGGGTGGACATATCTAATCCTGGCGCACGTACTATCCTCTGGCATACAGCGACAGGCAATCAACCCGACGGGATCGCACTGCACAGCCAATTGCCCCTGGCCTATGTAGCCAATTTTGGCAGCAATACGCTGACCGCTGTGGACCTGGAAAGTGGCGAAAAGCTGGATGTGCAAGCGGGCGGCCAGCCCAGTTTCCTGGTCTTCGACCCGGTGAGCGAACGCCTTTTTGTATCGAACCATCTGGACGGTTCGCTCAGCGTCTTCGACTGGGAAGGCCACGAGCTACGCCGCCTGAATTTGGGCCAGGGTTCCTACGGGCTTGCCTTCGACAGCAAACTGCGCCGCCTCTATATGGCGAATATCGACAGCAAAAGCATCAGTGTCGTGGCACTGGACCAGGCGGGCGAACCGACCCATACGGGCGATATCCTCCTCAACTGCCGTCCCTGGAATGTGGGGGTGAACGAGGCCAACGGCCACGTCTTTGCGATCTGCACAGATGAACAGCGGGTCCACATCTATACGCCGGACAACTATCCCTATGTGGGCTGGCTGCCCACGGGCCGGGGTGCGGGGGAGGGGATCGCCTACGATCCCGTGACCAATCGAATTTTCATTACGAATGCCGTCGATGACACAGTCACAGTCATCTCCCAGGGCGGGCCTGTGCTTGTGCCCACGCCGGTTACTACACCAACGCCCACGCCGACCGAGCCGCCGCTCTGCCCTGCCATCGCCGACCCGCACGAGCCGGACAATGGCCCGGAGCAGGCCCGGCTGCTCTCCCTGGACAACCTGACCGGCAGTGGGACGCTCCATGAAGCAGGCGAGGCGGACTGGTTCCGTCTGGACTTGCCCAGCCAGGCGTTCTCCCTCGCCTATCTCTTCCAAGCAGATGTGGCCGACAAAGAGCTTCTCGTGCGTATGGAGCTTTTCGCCAGCGACGGCGCGACGCTACTGACGACCGGTTTTGGACAGGTGCTGCTTACCCCATCGACAGAGGGCGGCACATTCTATCTGCGGGCGAGCAACAGCAGTACATATGCGGATTGCAACAGCAGCTATTCGCTGACAGCCGCAGCCTTCACCCTGACCGAAGAGTTATTTTTGCCCTCTGTGCAGAGTGGGGATGGCGCGAATAGTGCGGAGAGCCGGGCGGGTCAACGATCCAATCCCGTGCAGGTTGTCCAATGGCAATCAACCCATTCAGTCAGCGCATTGGCCGTAACCGACGGTATGCTCTTCGAGGCCGGGGATGGGCAGGTGAGCGCACTCTCCACTGATGGCAGACTGCTCTGGCAGACGACGGCTGCTGCCCGGCCCCAACAATTGTTGGCTGGGCCGTCAGGTCTCTCTCTCAGCGGGTGGGGCGACAAGCCCACTTCTGGATGGATTCCGCTTAACCCTGACCCGGCAGCGGGTGATGTGAACAGTCTGGCCGGGGGATCGGTCACTATCTTCGATCCGGCCAGCGGCGCGCTGAGGGCGCGAATCGACGGGTTGAACCGTCCCAGCGGCCTGGCCGAAAATGGGGCCGGGCTGTGGATTGCCGAAACGGGCGGCCACCGGCTGCTCCTGGCCGACCCGCGCTCCGGTCAGATTGTGCGGGAGCTGGCGCTGGACGACGCCCCGTATGTGGTGCGCTCGGTGGCGGATGGGGTTTTCGTCACCCTGCCCGGCGGCAACCGCGTGCTCTTTGTAGAGAACAGCGGTGCGATCCGTTGGCAAGTGGCGCTGGACGGGCTGGGGTTGCCCCAGGACATTGCCTACGAAGCCCGGCGCAACCGGCTTTACGTTCTGTATATGTTGGCTCCCCGCTTGGGGCAGGTGGCTGTGCTGGATGGAACGAGCGGAGAGTGGCTGGCGACGATTGAGCCGACCCTCAGCCGACCCCTGCGCAGCGCCCAAGCCCTGGCCGTGGACCCGTCCGGTGACAGGTTGCTTATCAGCACATTCCAGGGGGTGGAGCAATTCGGCCTGAACGATTTACAGCCCGCGGGTCGGTTGAGCGGTGGCTGGTTTGCCGGACCGTTCAGTTTTGTTGTGGAGGAAGGGTCCCAGGCGCTCTGGTCTGTCGATGGCAGGCAAAATGCGGTGCAGAGATTGCATCGAGCTGATTGATGTAAACAACCGACGTCTATTGTTAAGTACGATAGTATTCACCAAACTTGATATCCCACACCCAATTTTCCCCAAATAGACAATCCCCTTCCACTCTGGTAGACTACTCCATCTGAACTGTAGCGGTTCAGTTGCGTTTTGCCCGAACTGTCCAATCCGCGTTCCAATCTTTCCCGCACCGGAGGCGAAGCGTGACCAACTCTTTCGACGTCTACCGACGGCTGTTTGGCTTTCTCCGCCCCTATCGCAAAGAAGTGCTGATTGCCTACATATCCGTTCTCTTTGCCGCCAGCCTCAATCTACTCATTCCCCAGATTCTCAAAAACGCCATCGACACCGGCCTGGCCAGCGGCAAAGCGTCGGCGCTCTTTGGCGCGGGCGGGTTGATTCTGGCGATTGCAATTGTGCGGGGCGGGGCGGCTTTCGGCCAGCGCTACTACGGCGAATGGCTCACCCACCGCATCGCCTACGACCTGCGCAACCACTTCTACTCGATTTTGCAGCGCCTGCCCTTCGCCTTTCACGATCAGGCCCAGACCGGCGATTTGATGAGCCGGGCCACGGGCGACATCACCGAATCGGAACGCTTTATCGGCATTGGGCTGATGGATCTGACTTCTACATTATTGCTGCTGGTGGGTGTCATTTCGGCGATGCTGTTAGAAAGCGTCCAGTTGTCTCTCTACGCACTGGGACCGATGATCTTTCTGGTCTATGCCACCGTGCGTTTCGGCGCAATTGTGCGTCCCCGTTTCAAGCTGATCCAGGAGCAGATGGGGCTGCTTTCGTCTGTGATGCAGGAGAGCCTGACCGGGATTGGCGTCGTCAAAGCCTTTGCCAGCGAGGACTACGAGCTGGAAAAGTTCGACGCCCAAAACGAGGAGTGGTTTACCCGGCGCTACGGGCTGATCAAAGTCTGGGCCAACAATTGGCCTCTCTTCACATTTATTCTATCGGTCAGCATCTTTCTGCTTCTTTGGATCGGCGGCCCCCGCGCTCTGGTCGGCGAGCTTACCGTCGGCTCGCTTTTTGCGCTGATTTCCTATGTGCTGATGCTCAACGGCCCTGTGCAGCGGCTGGGCTTTCTGGTCAATATGGCCGCCACAGCCGGGGCCAGCGCCACCCGCGTCTTTGAGATCATCGACCAGTCGGTGGAAGTGGCCGACAGCCCGGACGCACCCGAATTGGGCCAGATTGAGGGTCACGTGACCTTTGCGGATGTGGGCTTTGCCTATGCGGGCGGCTCTGCGGTGGTGGACGGCATCAATTTTGAGGCCCACCCCGGCCAGGTCGTCGCGCTGATCGGCCCCACCGGTTCGGGCAAATCGACGGTGACGAATCTGATCCCCCGCTTCTATGACCCCACAGCGGGCCGGGTGCTGGTGGACGGCCACGACATCCGCCAGGTGAAGCTGGAGAGCCTGCGCAAACACATCGGCATTGTCCTGCAAGACCCCTTCCTCTTTGGGCTGACGATTTCGGAAAACATCGCTTATGGCAAGCCCGACGCCAGCCCGGAAGAGATTGTGGCAGCGGCCACTGCGGCCCGTGCCCACAATTTTATTATGGAGACGCCGCTGGGCTACGAGACAAAAGTGGGCGAGCGGGGCGTTACTCTGAGCGGTGGGCAGAAGCAGCGGCTTGCCATCGCTCGTGCCCTGCTCTACGACCCCCGCATTCTCATTCTGGACGATTCCACCAGCAGTGTGGACACGGAAACCGAGCATCTGATTCAGCAGGCGTTGGCTGTGCTGATGGAAGGACGCACGACCTTTGTGATTGCCCAGCGGCTGCTTACACTGAAAAGCGCGGACCAGATTCTGGTGTTGGATGGCGGGCGCATTGTGGAGCGGGGAACTCACGACGAGCTTCTGACTGGCGATGGCCTTTACCGGCGCATCTATGACCTGCAACTGAAGGATCAGGAAGAGTTCGCCGCGTTGATGGAAGAGACCGTCTAGCGACTGACAATTCCTTTCGCAAATGGAAGGGGTTGGGCGGGTTTCAGACAAAGTCGCAGCGTTAATGGGAGAGATTATGCCCTCCCGATCTCCCTTGCACCGAGGGAGAAACGGCGGGACTGTCTAGCCGCCAACAGTTCCCTCGCCAAAGTGGGGAGGGCCAGGGTGGGGTTACAGGAGAAAAAAGATGAGCGAAAACGGCACACATAACGGCATATCTGGCGAAGCCACAATCTCCCTGGAAGCGCGCAAACTGCCCACCCGCCGGGATCGATTGGGCCGGGAGACGGGCACAGACAACCCCGAATGGCTCGATCCCAATCTGCGCCTGGAGGAGCGGGAACGGATGATGCGGGAGGCTCGCATCGCCGATCTGCTGCCCGACGAGGAGGACGAGAACGAGGGCAAGGACTACGACGGCCAACTGGTGCGCCGCTTGCTGGCCTATTTGCGCCCCTACAACAGACCGCTTCTCCTCTCCCTTCTCTTTATGACTCTCTCCTCCCTGCTCAATGTGGCGGGACCGGCCATCATCGGCAAGGCCATTGACGCGGGCATCCGGGCCAATGACGCCCAGCAGTTGCGCCTGTGGACGCTCATCTTTGCCGTCGCAGCCCTGGGCGAGTGGATTACCAACCGCAGCCGTATTTCCCTGATGGCTTATGTGGGCACGCGGGTGGTCACGGATGTGCGCAGCACCCTCTTTCGCCATCTGCACAGCCTCTCCCTCAACTTTTTCAACAACTACAGCGTGGGCCGGTTGATGTCCCGGTTGATCTCCGATGTGGGCGTCTTGCAGGATTTTGTCACCTGGTCCATCACCGGGCTGGCGCGGGCATTCTTTATTCTCGTGGGTATTATCATCACGATGCTGGTGATGAACTGGCAACTGGCGCTGGTGGCCTTTGCCGTGTTGCCGCTGATGCTGATTTTGACCAATTATTGGCGCCAACGGGTACGCGCCGCCTATCGGGCCACCCGCTCCCGGCTGGCGCTGATCAACGGTTTTCTCAATGAATCGATCACCGGCATTCGGGTGACGAAAAGTTTTACGCGCGAGCGGGCCAATTACCGCCACTTCGACGATCTCAACCACTCTTTTTTCGATGCCAACATTCGGGCCACCAAACTGTCCGCCATCTTCTTCCCCGGCGTGGATTTTATGGGTTCGTTGGCGACGGCGCTTGTGGTGGGTGTGGGTGGCTGGCTGGTCTTTGGCGACACGCTGACCGCGGGTACGCTCGTCGCTTTCATACTGTACGTGGACCGCTTCTTCGAGCCGATCCGGGACTTGGCCCAACGCTACAACACCTTCCAGGCTACGATGACAGCCAGCGAGCGCATCTTCCACCTGCTGGACACAAAGACCGATCTGCCCGACGCGGCAGACGCCTACGACCTGCCCGCCATTCGGGGCGAAGTCAGTTTTGAGGACGTATATTTTGGCTACAAACCGGATGAACCGGTCCTGCGCGGGGTCAGCATCCACGCGGCGCCGGGACAGCGCATCGCGCTGGTGGGCGAGACGGGCGCGGGCAAAAGTACGATTATCCGCCTGCTCTCCCGCTTCTTCGATGTGACCGGCGGTGCAGTGAAGATCGACGGCCACGACATCCGGGCTGTCACCCAATCCAGCCTGCGTAATCAATTGGGGATTGTCCTGCAGGATACATTCCTCTTCAACACCAGCATCGGGGAGAATATCCGCTACGGCAAGCCGAGCGCGACGGATGAGGAAGTTGTGACCGCGGCCACGGCAGTGGGTGCGGACGCCTTTATCCGCAATCTGCCCGAAGGCTATGCAACGAATGTGGGCGAAAACGGCGTCAACCTGAGCGTGGGCCAACGCCAGATTATCTCCTTTGCCCGCGCTTTGCTGGCCGACCCGCGCATTCTGATTTTGGACGAGGCCACCAGCAGTGTGGACACCAAAACCGAGCAGCAGATTCAAACCGCGCTGGACCGGCTGATGGAAGGGCGCACCAGTTTTGTCATCGCCCACCGGCTGAATACGATTGTCAATGCGGATGAGATTGTGGTGTTGGACAACGGCCAGGTGGTGGAGCAGGGCGACCACCTGGAGCTGCTCAACCAGCGCGGCCGTTACTACAATCTCTACACAATGCAATGGGCGGCGACAGACGCAGCGGAGGAAGATATGGAGGAAGATACGTAGCACGGATTGAAGCCCGCTCTACAGGGCATCTGTTTTCCCCACACGACACCCGCCGTCGCCTGTGCTATACTTCCTCCACCAATTCACTTCCCCATCCACCCACAGGAGGAAACCCGTGTCAGCTCAGATTGCTCCGCCCGCTGCTGCCCAACCCACCGCCCAACCCACCGCCCAACCCGCCACCCAACCTGCCACCCAGACCACCGCCAATGGCACGGCCCGTTCCCACCAACTCGCTGGTATTATCGACTGCGATGTGCATCACCAGCACAGCGATCCACAAGCGCTCTTTCCCTATCTGCCCCGTCATTATGTGGAATATATCAAAGACTTCGGTCCGATGATGCCGGGCATTGGCTACACAAATATGCCGGGAAACGGCGCGCGCCAGGACCTCTGGAACGGCAGCAAAATCAATCCGGTGACACAGCCGTCAGTCTGTATCGAAAAGCATCTGGACGTCTACGATATCAGCATTGGCGTGCTGACTGGCGGACCCTATGCGGCGGCTGTGCATCCAGACGCGGACTACGGCGCGGCCATTTGCCGCGCTTTCAACGACTGGACGCTGGACACGTGGACCAGCCAGGACAGCCGTCTGCGCGCCTCCATCCACATTGCGCCCCAGGACCCGGCCCTGGCTGTAGCAGAGATCGAGCGGCTCGGTCCCCGCCCGGAATTTGTCCAGGTGTTGATGCCCGCGGGTGCGCGGATGCCCTATGGCAATCGCCACTATCACCCTATCTATGAAGCGTGCGAGCGCCACGGCTTGCCCGTCTGTATCCATTTTGGCGCGGAGGGCGCTGGTATCGCTGCGCCTCCCACCGCCGCAGGCTATCCCTCCTATTATTTGGAAATGCGTATGGCCCGCCCCCAGATCGCAATGGCCCATCTGACCAGCCTGATTTGCGAGGGCGTCTTTGAGAAGTTCCCCAGCTTTCGTTTCCTTTTTATCGAGCACGACGTTTTCTGGGTTCCCGGCTTGCTCTGGCATATGGACGGGGACTGGAAAAGTCTGCGCGACTATACGCCGTGGATCAAGAAACTGCCCAGCGAATATGTGCGTAGTAACGTGCGTTTTGGTTCACAGCCCTTGCCCAACACACCCACCAGAAAGGACCTGGACACATTCCTTGACTGGATGCACGCGGACGAAGTGATGGTTTTCGCCAGTGACTATCCCCACTGGGATTGGGACGAGCCGAGCACATTCCTGGCCGGTCACGACGCTGGCCTGCGCCAGAAGGTGATGGTGGAGAATGCGCGGGTGTTGTATGGGGCAAGGAAAATCTGATGTCAATATCCCAAACCCGTCACGTCGTCGCGTCTGCTGCGGAACTGCCGCCGGGCGCACGCAAAGTTGTGACAGTCAACGACCACGAGATTGGCGTCTTCAATGTGGAGGGGACGTTTTACGCCATCCTCAACTACTGCCCCCACCGGGCCGGGCCGCTCTGCCAGGGACGCACGCGCCCGCTGGTCACGTCATCCGGCGTCTATCAGCGGGAATACGAGCGGGAGGGGCATATTCTCAAATGTCCCTGGCATCAGTGGGAGTTTGACCTGGCGACGGGGCAGGCACTCTACGACGAGAAGTTGCGGGTTCGGACTTATCGGGTGGCGCAAGAGGGGGAAGAGGTGGTGCTTTTTGTGTAACGCAAAAGAGATGCCAGGTTTCTCGAAACCTGGCATCTCTTTTGTTTTCTCTATTCCATTTCCATCTTTCCCAGCAGAATCAGGCTTTCCAAATCCGCCTGTTCTTTGAGGGCATACTCGGCAAAAATCCGGCGTACTTCATCCAGGCCATTTTCATCGGCCAGACCGAGCATCTGTGTAATATCGCCCAAATCTCTGGCGCGGCTTGCCTGAAATTTCATCAGCACGAGGTAAGCGAGAGGCAATACAGGAAGTCCCTGGCTGTCTCGATTGGTTTGAGCCGCGGCTAATGCCCGCGGCCACCATTCCTCTGATCCTTCGATTATGTCAACAAGCGTACCATCCGATAGACGCCACGTACTGCCCCCGATGCTTAGTTTGCCGACAAGCTGTAAACCCGCAAGGCGCAAATTTTGATGGGCTGCTTCTACATCGGTCACAGCAATGGCTACATCCAAATCCTGGGTGGCGCGTTCCGGCATATAAAGCCGGGTTGCCGCCGCGCCGACCACAGCCCACGGGATGGGCGAGAGTACCGCTGAGAGATCGGGCCATTGCATGACGGCTGTCCTCTGCTGTTGGAATGTACGCGCGCTACCACTGCCTGGGCGTTGGCGACGCAGAGCCATATCGATAATTGTGCGGCGCACACGGGCGCGGTCAGCCTGAATGATTGTCATAGGGGTAGTATAGCGGGGCAGGGCGTCATTTGCAATGAGGAGAACTGTCTGCCTCTTCACGTCGCCGAAGAAGGGGCGGTGAGGGGGCACACTCTTTCATCATCCCGTCATCCCTTCCTCCC
>Ga0209284_10004148_pt1 | contig 16680 bp, 12 predicted proteins | sample FRY03_FD_187211 | JGI IMG/M metagenome (GOLD analysis project Ga0209284, IMG submission 187211) | Freshwater microbial communities from Lake Fryxell liftoff mats and glacier meltwater in Antarctica - FRY-03 (SPAdes) (version 2) | ecosystem: Environmental > Aquatic > Freshwater > Ice > Glacier... | reverse complement strand
TCGTGAAGACGGTCGTGAAGACGGTCGTGAAGACGGTCGTGAAGACGGTCGTGAAGACGGTCGTGAAGACGGTCGTGAAGACGGTCGTGAAGACGGTCGATTCCTTCGAATCGAATACTATGCTCACCGAATTGTTTTTGCAATCTTCGTTTCGTTTTTTTCCAAATATATTTTCCCACCCATTGATATTCGCATGCAAGTTTGATTTTGTTAATCATTGTGATACTGCAACTGTTGCACAAGGTGATACCACGAGTCGTGGTTGAACCTTATGACAACTGGACTAATGAATTGTTCAGTGGCCCTGCGATAGGGTGGTACTGAATTTCTCTACACGAATCTTTCCGAGGCCTAGCAAGTGCCAGCCATCAATCGACCGACTTATGACCGTGGCTGGGTATTGATCGCAGTAATTCTACTACTGCATGTTCTGTTGCTCGGATACTCGGCCGTGCGACATACTCCTGTAGTGGATGAAGTGGGACATTTGCCGGCCGGCCTCAGTCACTGGGGGTTGCAGCGGTTTGATCTTTACAACGTCAATCCGCCGATTGTACGTATAGTGGCAACCTTGCCGCTACATCTGATGGATGTGCCGATTGGCTTCGCTGGATACCAGGTGCTTCCAGAGCATCGCACAGAGTTCATGATCGGAAGTGAATGGATAGCGACTCATCCGACTTCGTTTCTGCGGGACTTCACGATCGCTCGCTGCGTCTGTATTCCGTTCTGCCTGCTGGGGGCGGTGACGTGTTTTCTGTGGGCTCGTGAATTGTATGGTTCGCGTGCCGGGCTGACGGCTTTGTGCCTGTGGTGTTTCAGCCCAAACATTCTCGCTCACGGATCATTGATCACGCCAGACGCGGGCGCGACGGCGATTGGCGTCACGGCATGTTACGTGTTTCGAAAGTGGCTGGCTCATCGTACGTTCGGCTGGGCGGCGTTCTCTGGGTTGATGCTGGGATTGACGTTGCTGACGAAGTTCACGTGGTTGTTTCTGCTGGGACTGTGGCCGCTGTGCTGGCTGGTGAAACGATTGGTTTTTGAGACTGTCCGTGTCAATGAGCGGCAAGGCGTTAGCCGCCGGTGTTTCACCGGAAGCGTCATTGATTCACCCGCGGCTAGCGCCTTGCGGCTCACGGGTTTTACGCGACGCTGGCGAGATGATTTGGGGCATATCGTCCTGATCATGACGGTCGCATTTTGGGTACTCAACAGCGGCTATCTGTTTGAAGACAGTTTTCAACGGCTTGGAGATTTTCAGTTCTTTAGCCAGTCACTTTCGGGGCGTGAGCCCGGCAACTATCTTCCCGATGGGGCCAACCGATTTCGAGGGACTCTGCTGGGGCAAATTCCAATGCCGGTGCCGCGCAATTTCCTGCAGGGCATTGATCATATCAAGTACGAATACGAAATGGGCTATCCGTCGTATTTGCGTGGTGTCAAACGGTATGGCGGTTGGTGGTATTATTATTTATACGCGATGCTGGTGAAAATGCCGGTGGGGACGCTAATGTTGATTGGGATTGCGGTGGGGCAGGTTATTTTTTACCACAGAGGGCACAGAGTTTACGGAGGAAATACGGAGGGGAAGAACAAGGGCGAAGGTGAGCCGTATGGTGTCAGGCGATCGGTGGGTGGATCGAGCAAATCGGCAATTGCACAGGAGCGGGAAGCAATGTACCGGGAAGCTGACGCATCCCGCTCGCCAATTGTCTCTACTTTATTTGAAACGGTCTACCTGCTGGCTCCGGCGATTAGTATCCTGTGGCTGGTGAGTTCACAAACGGGGTTCAATCATCACCTGCGATATGTGCTGCCAGCGTTTCCGTTTTTGTTTATCTTCGCGAGTCGTACTGCACTGTTATTGGAATCTCGCATTCTTGCAGTGCGAGCGATTCCAATCATCTGTGTCGCGTGGATGATCATCAGTAATCTCAGCGTCTATCCACACAGCTTGTCGTACTTCAATGAATTCGCAGGTGGTCCTATCAACGGATGGAAGCATCTGGATTACAGCAACATCGACTGGGGTCAGGATATGATCCTAGTGAAGGAATGGGTCGAGCAGCATCCAGACGCCAAACCTCTCTACATTCTGCAAACCGGTTACGTGTCGCCTCAGCAAATGGGGATTCTGGTCAATACGCTCGATTTCACGACTCAGCCATCCCCGGTTGGCAAGGCTCTGGTCCGCGATTTCGCTCCCGGCTGGTACATCATCGGACTGACACGATTGGTCGATCCTCACGACGCATTTCACGAATTCCTCAAACGCGAACCAGACGATCTCATCGGCTATTCCATGCGGATTTATCACGTGCCCTGATACGTAGTCCGACTGTCCCAGTTTGCTTTCAAACGCTGATTTGGGACGATTGAGCCGCTGGCGCTAGCCGCGTTAGGTCCAATGGATCTGAATCTCGGTTGGTGCCTGCGGCTCAACTTAGAACCGAAAAAACAAAAAACAGTCGCCTTCGGTCAGCCGTTAAACTGATAAACGACTGTTTTGATGCTTACACTACTGTTTTAGTCCAAATTCTCCGCGAACTTTAACTTCAACTGGACGATCAGCATGCTCCGCTCCGAACTTATTCATCCTAAGATTTCAGAAGTTCTGGCTCGAGCCGGACATAGTTCCAAAGTGCTGATCGCGGATGGCAACTATCCGGCTGCAACAGCGATTGGTCCAAAGGCTGAACTCGTCAGCTTGAATCTGGCACCAGGACTGGTGTCAGTTTCTCAGGTGCTGAGAGTGCTGCTGGCTGCTGTTCCAATCGAAGCCGTCAATACAATGGGAATGCCGGAAGATGATCCGTATCGGTTGCCGCATGATCCGCCAGTCTGGAACGAATACCGCAGTATTCTCGCCAACGCTGGCATGAAGATTGAACTGCAACCAATTTCGCGGTGGGAGTTTTACGACGCAGTGGATTCACGTGATCATGTGCTGACGATTCAAACGGGCGACCAGAATCTGTGGGCGAATTTGCTGCTGACAGTTGGAGTTCGCAAAGCGGGCGAATAGGGGTTCATCAAATGATCATCGGGATTGGTACAGACATCATTGAAATAGAGCGAATTCGGCACATGATCGAACGTCATGGTGATCATTTTCTGAATCGCTGTTTCACGCCCAGCGAGATCGAATATGCCAGCCGGCATCGCGATTCGGCAGTTCGATATGCCGGTCGCTGGGCCGCCAAAGAAGCTGTTGTTAAAGTTCTAGGCACTGGTTTCGTGCAGGGGATCACATTTCACGACATAGAAGTCGTTTCGCTGCACACTGGACAGCCGACGGTGAAGCTGTCGGGCGAGGCGCTGCAAATAAGTCAGCAGCTAAAGATTGTAGAAATCAAACTTACGATCTCGCACGCCCGAGAATATGCCACAGCGACAGCGATCGGAGTTTCTGATCAGGCGTCGCAGGCTTGATCCGGCGCTGGGACGTCGGTGAATTTCTTTGTCGAGGTTGCAACTGTGGAGTTCGTGGACTACACAATCCGATGATCAAATACATCCTACATGTTTGAGCCATTTGAATGTCGCCAACTTTCGATCCATATTCGTCTCAGCCAGCAACAGGGATGCCTAAATCCGAAACATCAGATCCGGATGTTGCAGTCGCAGTTCCTTCACATCTCGTAAAGGCAATCCTGTCAACATGCCTGTGTTTTGTTCCGCTGGGGATCGTGGCAATCGTATTTGCAGCGCAGGTGAATGTGCGACTTGAATATGGTGATCAGGCAGGAGCGATCAAGGCGTCCCGGCAGGCCAGCTTCTATGGGAATCTCAGCATCTGGCTGGGTGTGTTATCTTACGTCATGATGTTAGTCATGGTCGCTTTGGCTTTGCTCGCCGGGAGCAATGCGAAAACCGGATGAATCTGCGCCGACCCATTACTCAACGATTTTTGAGACGATGTGGGTTCTGCATCGTGATCCTGGCACTTGCAGTTTTCAGCTACGTGCTTTCACGTGCGAATCCGTCCGGTGAATGGCAGGCGTTTTTTCCAAAGTGTATTTTCTTCCTCACGACCGGCCTGCACTGCCCAGGCTGCGGATGCACGCGAGCTATTCATTATCTGCTGAACGGTCGCATACTTCTGGCATTGCAACACAACGCGATGTTCGTCATTGTCCTGCCCTGGATAGTGTTGGAGGCGATCCGGGGCTGTTTTTGGTTTCTCGAAATTTCCCTCCCGCGAATTATGATGCGGCGTTTTAGACTTCGAGCTTGGCAGGCCGTGGCAATTGGTGTCGCAATCCTGGCGTTTTGGATTGTGCGAAACCTGCCTTATGCACCGTTCGAGTTACTGGCTCCACCCAGGTTCGACTCGTTGCCGTAGAGTTTTCCACGAGAGGCTCTTGGCGTTACTCAATCATAATGCTGTTGAAATCCATTTCGTCAAATTCAGCTTCGGGACCTGGTTGGTTCGAGACAGCCTGAACCTGGCGTTCCGGAGGGGCATCGAGTGGTCGCAGTGGGTCGCTGTTTCGTGATGACATCCGCACTGCCATTCCAGAAACTCTCTTTTCCGGCGGCGACTGGTTCGTTTTCTGTGGAGCTGTTGCAGAAGCCACAACGTTTGGGGGTGAAGTTGCAGCTTTGGTTGGCAATTCTGTGTCAACCGCTGGGGTCGCCGGAATTGAGGCTGGTGGCTTCGTGTTGCCCCTTGCTGATTTGAATTGAACGGATGCGGTGCCTCGCTTTGACTTACCAGTTGCTTTTTCAAGTACTTTGGCAGCGTTTGAATCTTCTGTCGAAAGCGAAGTGGGAACGTCGAGAGTTGCGATAGGGGCAGACGAATCAGCCGGTACATCGCTTGGTGAAGTTTCGCTTGTCGGTTGAACAGCAGGTCCGGTCTGTACAACGTCTGCTGCCAACGTAAAGCCATCGCTGTCCGAGATCTCTGCCTGTTCCACAGTAGAGTTTGTTGAAACAATCTCGGAATGCGGTTTTTTAGCTTCGCTGGCAACAGTGATTGTGGATTGTGGCAAGGTGGCAAGCCACTCAATTGACGGCCATGCAAATGGTCGAAATTGTTGCACAGCACCGGTCTGCTCTGAGTAGAGAATCGCAGTATCAGCACCAATGTTCGCTGCATTTGGACTGCTGATCAAGCTGGTCGAATCCTGAGAATTCATTGTCAGCGCGATGCGTGTGTCGCATTCACGCAGCAAAGAGTGTGACAGACACAGCAAGGCAGTTTCAAATGTATCCGCCCACATCATGACATGGATGCCGACACGCGGTCCCTGACGCAGAAGATCTCCAAATCTCGGAACCGCAGGAGTTGATTTAGATGACTCATTCCCTCCAGTTTCGTAGTCTCGTCGCAGAGAGGGAAATTGGCCGACATTTCTGACTGCCAAAACAATTTCTGGGGCGTCTTTGGCAGCGCGATTCTTTTCTCGGACATTCATTTCCTCGACAAGCTCCGCAATCACGGCGTCTACCCCTGCTGCCGATCGAATTGCAAATCGTGGAGTCACGGCGTCTGAGAACGCCGCCGCGAATTTTCGTAATGATTCCTGCTTTATCCCATCGTGAACAAGAATAACTTTGGGTGCCTGAGCGTGCCCCGACGCTCGACCGGCACACAGGCTGAGAATTGCAGATGCGAAGATGCCGTCAGCGAGATCATCGTTATGACCGACAATCAAAGTGTTTTGTCCGCGTGTTCTCAAGAGCTTATGGCTCATCGCGGCGTTGCTACTCGATTCGCCGATCCAGACTGAAACTCCATCAGTATGTGATTCGACAGACTCATGCGCCAGCTTTTCGTTCAGTGGAGCACAATGTTCAATCGCTGGGGCTGTTGCCGGAGTTGCAGGTTCTGGTATTGATGATTGATCAATGACATCATTCTTAACGTCGCTGTTTTCTTCGACTGCCGCCTCGTCAATGACTGCTTCACCGACTGGCACTGCTTCGCCGGCTGCCTCTGAAGGGGGCGGCGTTTCAACGACCGGAAATTCTTCGCCTGTGGTGGTCACGTTCGAATGATCACGTACTTCGCCGTGTGCTACTGGAATCGCAGCGATACCCTGAGGCATCGCTTCCGATTCAGTAACAGACAATTCGAATAGCGAATTGTCGAAGACGGGGTTGTCAATCGTTGCTGGTTCAATGGGAGAACTACTTGCGACAATCGGCCTTTCAAGAGAATGCGATTCTTCAGGAACTTCAGCTATCGTCTCCGTCACTGCTTCGGGACTATTTGATGCGGCGGCACCATTTGATGATTCGACAGGCGGCTCAGTCGTACTTGGTTGCTCAAGCAGAGTCAGCGTTACAATTGCCGCATCCTTGACCAGTGCTATTGGCTGCAATTTTTCGCCGACTGCAGAGACAACAGTTTTGTATTCTTCCAGATTTGGCGATTGAATTGCAGTAAATTGCACGAGCTCGTTAGTTTCCTTGGGATTGATTGCGGCCAGTGAGCTTCCCGTCTGAACTGCACCATTCTTCACTTGGAACAGAGTGCAGTTTTTTTGCAGAGTTTTGGTTTTGAATGGTCTTGGCAGAGCCTGTTCCGATGACCACATCACGATCACATGTACTCCGCAGAGAGCGCCACCATTCAGAATACTGGTCAATGAACGCGATGCATCTTCGGTGAAATCCTTTGGAAAACCAGCAATCACAACAAAGTGGTAAGGCTCTTTGCTGTCTGCTGACATCACGTTGTGTTCATCAAGTGAATTTGCACCACTGTCAAGGAATGCTTTCAGGACTCGGTCCATACGTTCACCGACTCTTCGCAGACTCATTTCGATTTGCGATGAATCGGACCAAACTTGTCCGTCGATCAGTTGCTCATTGTATTTCGCCAGTTGCGTCAAACCTGAAAAACTTTGTTCAGGAGACAATGGATCAATGAGCGTAAATTGTAATTGTCCCGGTGTAATACTTGTTAAGAGTCGCAATGCCATTGCCCGGACGAAGTTGAGGGCAGGTTCCCGGCCATTTGCATTATGTTCAATCGCCATGGATGCGTCGCGAGGAAAGTTGAGCAATCCTGGAAGCTGGATGTTCAATACAGACTCGAGTTTGCCGTCCATGGTTTCCGGCGCAACGGGCATCGTCAAAGAAAGATCACCTGCCGTCAACGTCGCAGGTAACGACGATGGTGTCGTCCAACCTTGTGAGCAAAGCTGTTTCCATGCAGGAAACTGGGTCGCTCTGGCAGCACTGATGCGTGCAACTTCGGAGGCGACCATTACATTTGCTTTCCACCGTGATAGCGATTTCGCTGCTTCAGTGGAAAGTTGATCATGCTTTGTCTGAACATCTTGCGCGAGCTTACTGAAGGCCTGTTCCAGCGAAGCCGCAGCCTGATTCTGAATGCGGTTCAATTCCTTATTACGCCACTTCTCAACAGAAGAATTCGCCTCTCCGGATTCTGATTTAAGTTCTAAAAACTGATCTTCAAATTGTGCTAAGTACTGATCGATTCGTTCGGCATGCTGGCTGACCATCGCGTTCATTTGTTCATCAGCGGCTGCGTATAATTGAGCCTCTCGTTGATGGTCGTACTTCTTCAAGGCCGGCATTGGAGCAATAGGAATCTCCTGCGGGACGCTTTTCAGTGGAGCCATGGGCGGTGCTGAGGTCTCAATCGGAGTGATGGATTCCGGATCGCTGTTGTTCGTCTTCAGTTCCGCCACTGCATCGGCATTTGGCGTGTCCAACAGCATTTCCTGCGCGGCCTGCTTTACGCCTCGACTGGCAAGTTTACGCAACACAAATCCGACGACGACGGCAAGAGCCATGCCTATGCCGCATGAGATTCCGAGCCATATTAAATCTGCCTCAGAAAGATCAAAGTTCATCAAACTGCCGAGATCAATTTTTGAAACGGCTGATACCACCGTTCCTGCGCAGAAAAGTAGAAAGCCCAGGATCAATAAAGGTAAGCCACGTCCCCCAATTGCTGGCTTCTTTGCATTGAAGTTTTCGGTTGCGGTCAGAGCAAGATTGACACGGTGGGTAGTTGTCGCAGTTCCAGATTCTTCGGATGTCAATTCAGCATTGGCATCGGGCAAAGAACTCAATTCCGTCAATGGCGATTCGAATGTCTCCTGAATTGCATCGCCACCTTGCGGTTCCAGCTCCCAGCCTTGCGCATTGATTTCCAGATGCTGCGCGGATGCTGCGGGGTTAGTGATCTTGCTCTCCGACTCTTCCAGGTCGAACTCCGGCAGATCATTGATGACTTCGTTTGTTAATACGTCCTGTGGTCCTGTGTCCAGAAGTGAGTTGGCGAAGTCTTCAGTAACGCGAAGTTCGCTGATTTTGGACCGAAGCTGTTGCTGGCAGTCAACGATATCTTGTTTCAACTGAACATTTAACGTTTTGATCTGCTCAGCCCGAGCCGCACGAGCGGCTTGATGTTGGTCGGCGTCTTGATTTGCAGTTTGCTCGCGAAGTTTTTTTGCCTCTGTTTCGACGCGATCGATTAGCCGCTGAGTCTTCGTATCCTGCGTGCTCTGGATTTCCGCCTTCGCGCGGGTGGCCTGATCGTCCAGTTGGGCGGTGAGTGATTGAATTCTTTGGATGGATTCACGAGCTTTGATACAGCCAGACTGCAATCGCTTCAGCTCGGAAATCTGTGTATCGAGAATCAGATCTTCCAGGTTCATGATCAGACTTTCACGGAAGTAAATTCTTTTTGCACTAATGGATTTCGATCCGCAAAACCGGCATCCTGCATCTACAGTACGTCGATTGTCGGAAGGATGTTCGCTTCAAAATTGATGGAAGCCTCAGGGAGACGACTTCACAGATTGGAATTCTGTACAATATCCCAAGAGATTGGCAGTGTTTTGCCTCAAAAATCCGGTTCCATCGGTGAAATTGAGGGGGACTGGCGAAACGAATCCTTTTATTCCGCCCTGCCCGCAATTTTTGAGCTTTTTGCTTCAATAGTTGAACAACTGCACTAGCTTGTAGACGTTGCCAGTTGCCTGATTCAACGCTCGCTGTACGATTCCTTTAGTGTTATTGGTAAGGCGGCGTCCTTTGACGGCACGTGCGACCATCTTGTGTGTCAACTGTTCGGTTGATGCTTCAACCAGGTCGTGGGCCTTGAGTTGCAACTCATGCATCAAGTCGGCGATTGGCTGTGGTCCAAAATTGCGTTCGTTTACTTCGGTCATTTGCGGAATCTATCTGATAGGGAACTAGGATGACCAGTGGCGCGGATCGACTTTCTCACTCCGAGAGGCCGCTTGTTGATGTGATCGTTGACGACTTCCCCAATAGCGGTGTTTTTAACATGGCGATGGATTCCGCCCTGCTTCAGTTGGCTGCTGATCGAGAGACCAGCGTTGTTCGCATCTATGAATGGTCCGAACCGACAGTCACACTGGGATATTTTCAAGTAGCCGAACTGGATACGCAAACTCCCTTTCCGGAATTACCGTCTGTACGGCGGTTAAGCGGCGGTGGTGCGATTCTGCATCACCACGAGATCACGTATTCTCTGGTCCTGCCGGCTTCACATTCGGCACGTCAAGATCCGTCCTCCGTGTATGAAGTCGTGCATCGCGCGATTATCTCGCTTTTTCAGGAAGTTGGCGCTGAATGTCAATTGCGCAGCGACTTCGATGCCGAAAACCCCGTGTTCTCAACTGCGCCAACTGGGGGAATCCCCGAGCCGTTTCTTTGTTTTCTGCGGAAGAACCCGAACGACGTCGTACACAAAACGGGCAATAAGGTTGTTGGCAGCGCGCAGCGTCGACGCAAGGGAGTTACCCTGCAACATGGTAGCATCATACTTAAGTCATCATTTTTAGCTCCGCAGGTGCCAGGGATTGTCAATCTTTCGGCTGACTTTAGCGTCAGTGCGTTCTGGAAAAAGTTGCCGCCGGTCATCGCTGCTGCAATTGGAGAATCCTGGAATTTTCGAGGTTTTTCAGCAGAGGAGAGATCTCTGGCGGCGGACATCGCCAAGGGACAAATTGAATCTGAGGCGAAAAAATTCTGAGTCGCGGCGGATAACGTCGGCAAAAAGTCGTTTTAACCTCAGTGGGTGATGTTGCTGAAAATTTGAAGTTCAAAGTTTTGTTGCCTTCCAGCCAGTGGATGCCTGCAACGAAATTGGATATGAATAAATCAGGCTTTTTTAGACAGTTTGTGTGCAGATTCAGATCACTCCAGTGATATCCTTAGTGATATGGATGATCCGGGGAGACCTTGACGGCGGCCGTTTGATTCGCCATCTTGCCGAGACTAAAATTTTGAATTGTGACCGTTGGATGGTAATTCATGCTGGTAGACTTTTGACGGATTGCTAGAGTCAGCAACTCTGTGCGAACAATTCCTGTCTGATTTCCCGAGATCCTGTTGTTCGCGTGTTCTGGGAGGGGTATCTAATACCTTCGGAGCTTGATTTATATGGTGTCAGCGGAACTCAAAGTTGTCGGCGGAAAACATGCCGGACAGGTGATTCCTTTGAATCGCCAAAAATTCCTGATTGGTCGCGAGCAGGATTGCCAGCTCCGTCCGAACAGTGAAATGGTCAGTCGCCATCACTGTGTTTTCAGTGTGGATGATTATTCTGTGCGACTAAGGGACCTTGGCAGCACCAATGGGACTTTGGTGAATGGCGAACGTATCAAGAAAGATGTCGTTCTTGTTGCTGGTGATCGAGTTGTGATTGGCAATCTTGAATTTGAATTGGTGATTCAGGCTGGTGTTGTTGCTGTAGAATCAGACAGTGCTGTTTTGTCTGCCATACCGATGCCAACGCCTTCGGCAAGCCATGAGGACACACAGTTTACGGATAAAACTGTTTACGAATTGCCAGCGATTTCGCCCGCAGCAGCTCAGGCTCCCATCGTTCCAGCAGCCGCTGCTGAAGCGCCTGTGGTTCCCGAGCCGGTTGCTCCGATGCCGGTAGCACCAGCAGGAGTGGCGAGCGATACAACGGTGATGAACATGCCTCAAGGGATGCCAGGACAGTATCCCTACCCTCAAATGATGCCACAAATGATGCCACAAATGATGCCACAGATGGGATATCCTGGCGGCATGTATGGTGGATACCCATATCAACAGCCAATGATGCCGGGGTATGGCCAAGGCTATCCGCAGATGATGCCTCAAATGGGTTATCCGATGCAACAGGCCCCACAGCAAATGATGCCTGCTGCACCAGCGGCTGAGGCCGATGCACCCAAGGCGGCCGCTGAACCAAACGTTATTCTTCCAAATCCGGAGGATACGGGTGCAAAGGAAAATGAGCCCGCAAAAGGCAGTTCTGGTGCATCGAAGGGCGATACCGAGAAACCGACTGGTGCGGCCGACGCAATTATTAAGCAATATATGGGCCGTCGTTAACTTTCCGGGTTCTTCGACGTGGCATCTCGTTATTCACGGGCTTTGCGATCTGTTCGCTTGGCCCGTTTGCATTTGAAGGCTTCAAACCGGGAAATTCCCAATGGCAGATCCAAGTGACGTTCAGCGAAAATACAAAGAGTTCCTCGACCTACTGCCGCTGACGTTGGCACTAGCTGGGTTGCCCGCAAGTGATCACGGCAAATACTTTACGGCTGAACAGATTGAATCCCGCCTTTTCACACTCCGTCACGCATGGAAAGCCGCAAGGCAGGTGACGCGCGAGTGCATTCAGCCGAGTGCGTCGCAGGGGGCGAATGCAGTCGAGGGCGGCTAGCGCTGTATCTTAGACCGGCATCTTCTTTCTCAAGGAATGCCAACCTTTTTCAATCGCGGCAGGACTATATCACAGCCGGATCAACTTCGGCAAGCACTTTGAACTTGCCCGCCGTGATCTGTTAGAACTATCGACCGCGAATGCAAAAAAACGCGACTTCCGATAGTCTTGTTCGCGCAAGTGTCGAAGTGGAAATATTCCCACAATCGGAACCAAGTTCCCAGATTGTGCGTTTACATTTCGCCGTGCTCTCAGCATGATCTCCCAACTGGAACATTCGTTTCAGCCCCTACAAAACGAAGGAGTTCACAATGATCACGGCGACGCTTCAGTCCTATGTTCAGCGGCACTATCAAAATGCAAACCGAGTCAGACGCCGTAAGCTGCGTGCGGGGGGGGCATGTGGCCTGTTTGGAGCGACTTGAAGAACGAGTTTTGCTCACGGCAAATCCGGCAAACAACGAAATCAATGTCGGCGAACAATTGGCGTTGGCGACAGCTGCGGCGGTGGCCGCGCAAGAGGCATTCAACTCAGCCTTGACCAGCGGGCAAACAAGTCACGCAGGATTGCAATCAGATTTTGCAAACGCGGCTGCTACGCATCGGGCCACATTCGATGCCTCAATGCAAACCACAACAGAGACACTGCAAACGACGATCAGCGGCGTTAGTGCCACTTTCGACACCAACATGGCTGGTGTGCATGCCACAGCAACAACGAGTGATGCCGCGAATCAGCAGACATTGACCGATGGAGCGACCTTAGTTTCGGGAGCGTTCGATTCGAAAATATCAGCCCGCGATGCAGTTACGAATACCAAACTCGCTTCAGCGGCATCGACCTATGATGCTGCTATCGATGCGTTAACCGCGACCATGAACTCGGCCATCGCCGATCATATCGCAACTTTTGACGCCGCCATTTCGGATTCGAATGCGGAATTTGATGCCGGCATGTCAGCCGCGAATTCCGTTTATGACGATGCCGTGCAATCTGCATCAACGGGATTCACGTCTGCGGAAAGTGGCGCGTGGGCGGAATACCAGACAACGACCAGCACGAACGCCACGGGTTCAGCCGGGATCTACAACACCGCCGTTGCAAACGCGCAAGCTGACGTCGATGCCGCGATCGCCGCGAATCCTGATTCGATTTTCGACGCAGATTCGCTGGCCAACGACTCCTCCGTTCAAAGCCTGACGACGGCAGCAGATTCGGTGTTCGACAGTGCGATCGCTGGCGCGGGCTCGACATACGACACGCAACTGGCAACATTCACGGCGGAACACGAAACCAGCATTTCTGCCGCTCAGGCCAGCTACACGCAAACCATCAACGGCGCAGGCGACATTCGAACTGACTCATTCGAACTCGCGAACAGTGTTTATTCCACGTCCGCGCAGCTTGCTACGGACGCATATAACTCTACGATGGCCGGTGTTCAGGGTGACTATGTCGCCGCAGAACAAGCCGCCAACGACATCTTCAACACAAAAATTCAAGCGGCCAGCCAGATCTACACTGCCGCAATGGCGGGCGCTCAAACAGAATACGATGGTCAAGTGGCTGCAGCCGAGTTGGCGTTCAACGTCAGCATGGCACCCATCACACAGGCACATCTGGCCGCCGTTGCCGGGTTGCTGGCCACGTACCAAGCGGACTTGCAAAGTTCGCAGGCACAATATTCCACTGACATGGTGGGACCGAACGGAGCTCGCACGACAGCAGTGAATGGAGCCAATTCCGCATACGACACTGCTGTCGCTGGTTTTCAGCAAACGCAAAGCACAACAATGGCGGGAGCGTACACAGCGTTTGCCACCAGTGAACACGCTGCGGCCGAGGATTATTCCGACGCTGAATCCGCTTATATTTGGTCGATGATGTCGTCGATGGACCCGATGACAATGTCCATGTCAATGCCTGATGCTTCAATCTTGTACAACGCGGCAAAACAGTACGCGATTGACGTGGCCTTCGCCAACGTCGCCGTTGCCGGTGCCAGCGGACAGGCGAATGTCCAGTTCGTCACGAGTGAACGCGGTGCAGATACAACTCGCGATAGAGCCATCAATACGGCAGACAATACTCTGGCAGTCGCTGCCGCCGGATTCGGCAAAGATCAGGCTCTTCGCGATGTTGATTCCAAAGAAGAATATCTGCACGCTTTGGCTTGGGAGAACGCCACGTACATGGTTACGATGGCGGGGTTTCGAGCCATCGCAGAGATCGCCAAAGCCGGAGCAAAACAAACCTTCGACAAGGCCGCCAACGATGCCTCAACCGTCCAGGGAAAAGCGACAGCCGACGCAAATCATGGTCGCTCATTGGCAATGATCGATGCGGCCGTCGCCTTTGCAAACGGACAAATCGACGCCAGCCTCACGCAGACGAATTCGATGGCGGATGCCAATGAAGTCCTGACAAACGCCATGGCAAACGCAGACGCCGTCTATACAACGGCAGCGGCGGGAGCCGCCACTGTATTGGCCAAAGCCAGCTCCACTGCAGATCAAACATTCGCCATCGAAATGATCGGTGAACAGGTGACTTATGTGACTTCTATCATGAACGCCGCCGTGGCATGGACGGCAAGTACGACCTCTGCGATATCCGGGTCCACAATGACGGTTGGCATTTTCACGTCCGGCACTCAAGCGACGGCGACGACGTCTGTAGCGACAGCGTGGCAGGGATACATGAATGCGGCCGCGAATGCAGCGGCTGCCGCCGCGAGTGCCAGCATGAATGCGTGGGCTCTTTACGCGAACACCACAGTCGGAGCGGCAAAAATCGCGGCTGACGCGGAAGCCGATGCTTCTGAAGCGTTCACGCTTTCCGCCATCGATCATTTCCTGCAAGCTGTAGCCGATCAGGCCGCAGCGGAAAAAACTGCCACAAAAGATATCGCTGCAGATCAGGCTGATGCCGTTCATGACTCAGTTTCGGCCAGCCAGACCCGTGCAACCGACGAGGCCAACACAGCCAAGGACGATGCAGACGCCAAGATCGATGCGGCACAGGAGGCGTCCAACGGAGTTGTCGATCTGATCTATGTGTACAACGTGGCGTCCATCGGTGTTGGCTTCCTTGCGACGACGACCGCCACTGGATTCGCACTGCTGCGAGAAAACGGCGGCATCACAGCCGTCAGTTCCGCCCAGCGAGATGCGATCAACGCTGGCTACACACAAACGATTGCAACCCTTGCCGATGATCTCATCGGGCACAACGCCAATGAAGCCCTCGACGACCCCATCGCCATCGCCGCCGCTGCAAATTCCGCGAAGGCAGGCGTGCGCGAAGCATGGCAAAATGTCAGCAACCTCCGGGCTCGGGCTGCTGAGACATTCGCCGGAATGGGTCCCGGCGGCTGGGGCATGACGATTGCGGGAATGTTTGGTGGGCTGCAAGAATTCGGCGACATCGGCTGGGCTGGTTTGACGGGGATCGGTCATGGATTTGCGATGATGGGGAATGCTATCACGTTCCATCAAATTGACAGCCTCGACAGTTACGTCGATGGTTTGATTGAAGACAACGGCGGAGCGTATGGCGTCGCAAACGTTTTTGCTCACGTCGGTGTGGGTGCTGGCGCTTTGGCTGGCGGAATCTATGCGGCTGGAGCATTAGCGGCTTGGGAAACGGCCATTTCAATCCCCACATTCGGCCCGCTTTTGATCGCCGGTGCTGGTGATACCGCAGTTGTTGGATGGGGAATAACTGGCTCGACTGTGATTACGGTCACGGGAACTGAGTTGCTAGTCGGCGGAACTACGATTATCTACATGGCGGGAAGAAATCCGGCGTCGGAAAAGAGGGCACTAGATTTTGCCAGCCGAATTGAACAGGATTTAGGTAAAGAGGCCAGACGAATTTTTCACGATCTCAAGCAACCGGGAATGGGGGACAGGACCCTTCAAGAACTTATTAACGATGCAATCGAAGTTTACAAACAAGCAGGAAGAGTAATACCACAATGGCTACAGCGGCTGTCCCAATAGTCCCGGCGTCGATTCAATCCAGATTTGACGTCATTTTGTGTCGCGAACAGTGCTCACTGCGGCACGTTCGCTCAGATGGCAGCGTACGTTTCGGTTTTGGCGAAGTGCAGGCCGAACCGCTGCGTACGTCGCTTGTGCCCCGTGCGGCATGGGAATTAGGGACCTACTATCGTTCGTGGCGGCTATACCGACGGAATAAGGTCATTTGTGGAGGTCTTGACCCATTAGATTCGATTGACAGCTGCCAGCAAAACCTCAACAAAATGGATTTCGGATTCTTGCAGCGAATCGAACATTTTTCAGCATTTGATTTGCGAGTTCTGTTCTCCAATGAACTGTGTCTCGATATTACCGGCTGCATTGGTACAGACGACGAAATCTTTCATCTTTTTTGCCCCGACCATTGGGTAATCACGTATTCGCTTGAGAAGGGTTGGATGCAAGGTCCATCGAACAAGCCGTGGAAAGCAACGTCGAAAATGACATAACAGAAGCACCAAAGGGGTCAGGGTGCGTCGGCGTAAGCCGGAGAGAGGTAGCGAATGAAAGAGTCGTACGAGGTAAGACCTAGCCAGTCGCCTTGGCCTCGAGTGATGCGTGGTGCCGGGCAACTTGCGTCGCGAAGCGTTCACAGAGGTACAACCGGGCTGTGTATTGAACTCCACTGTATTCTCTTGTAACAGGGCATCCTTTTGTGGTGGCCGACCTTGTCCTGACAGGGGGAAGGCAACAGTAATGTCGAACGATAATGGCGAGTCCGATGTTAACCCCACGGAGTCTGAAGAACATCAAAAGGGTCAGGCCCAATACTGTTCGGCACGGCGATAGTAGAGCGAGGCACGTAGCGGATCGGAGGTTGTCACGGACGGCGGAGCTAGCCGCGAGTGAATGCAGCGCGAGGTTCGCGGGCGTGCAGGTGGTGTGCGACGTAAGATGCGCGCAGCGTTAAGGGCGGCCGACGAGATGCCGAACGCACCCCGCGAATTATTGTT
>Ga0209284_10004146_pt1 | contig 16682 bp, 18 predicted proteins | sample FRY03_FD_187211 | JGI IMG/M metagenome (GOLD analysis project Ga0209284, IMG submission 187211) | Freshwater microbial communities from Lake Fryxell liftoff mats and glacier meltwater in Antarctica - FRY-03 (SPAdes) (version 2) | ecosystem: Environmental > Aquatic > Freshwater > Ice > Glacier... | reverse complement strand
GCGACTGCCTAAATTTTGCTCTTAGACTTGCTAAGTTTTGTTGTCCGTCTTTATTTCGCTTAATCATCTTTTTTTCCTTGTTTGGTGTCTTTTTTTGAGAAATTATCGAACTTTGAATCCATTCATTCTGACCTCAAGTGTCCGCTTACTTGCGTCGATTGTACTTGCAAGATATCGCCATTTTTGCCAAGTATCCTGGGGTGATTGCGTACGCAATTCTAGTCTACAGTCCATCCCGTCAGTCCGCATACTAAACAACGAAAACAAGGGGTGGTAGGATGTCTTAGCGGCCTCTTGTAATTTAGTCAATGTCATCGTAATTGCTTTCTGTTTTTTTTTGAAAGGTGTTGTTTCTGGCCAAAATTCGTTTGGCTCCCCATTACTATAACAAGTGTCGCCAGGAAGTCTAGCCCATCTTCAAAGTTTCTGGCAAATATTTGCCAGATGCGATTGTTCGCCCTGCCTCATTATCCCGCTACACGTATGCAGGAGCGTCAGTAGGAATATATCCGCCATCCACTGCTGAGGGTTAACTGGATTTTGTAGGTAGTCAAAAGTAGCAAAACCTGTGCCGAATGGTATAAAAAAAAACGCCCAAGGTCAAAAGACTTTAGGCGTATCGGTGTGCTAGTACACTGTTTTTTTTCATGCGTGCGGGCGTGCGGGCGGGGGCGTGCGGGCGTGCGGGCGAGGGTGCGTGTGGGTGTGTGCCGGGGCACGTTAAAGGGAAAGGCCGTCAAATTCTGGAATAATATATATAGTAGCAAATATCCCTCTCATAATATTACCAATCAGGGCGGGCGGGGCGGTCTGACCTGCTCAAGGGAACTGCTTATATTATCCAGCAATTAGGTACCGCATTACTTACAACCTTATCTGCCCTTTGCCTTTTTCTATTATGCCTCTCGTGGGGGTCACATTCTTCGCAGGGACTGATTCTAAATGTACCGCTGTTTAGTATGGCTTACCCCTTAACTGTCTAAGGATATGTTTGCCTGAATCTATGCGTATTTTAATTGGCACTAGGTCATACCTTAAAGGGATTACTGCCATTTACTACGCCCTTTCTCTAGCCGGTAATTACTTAGTCATTGCTCTGTGATCATAAGGTATTTCTCTGCCTTTTTCTTTGCCAGATTACATGGGGATGGGCGGGAATGAGGCAGGTAACAGATGGCTCCAATGGGGTAAGAGTCTGGCCCCTGGATTAGGGGAATTATTCCTCAGATGTGGGCGGGTAACCAAGTTCTAGGTTGGGGCAAAGATCAAGCAAGTGTCCCCTGATGTAATTAGAGATGTGCCCGCAGGCATCGGTTGCATCTAAGATCTTAGGTCAAGAGGGGGCAAGAAAAACAGGGATTTTTTTATGACAAGATGGTGAAGAGATAGTCCGTGCCTTACGCAGTATTATCAAAAGCAATTTGCGAGAATTATTCTCGGGTAATTTAAGTTATTTTACTGCGGGGCGGGGAATTTATATTTTTTTTTATATTTATTTTTTAAGTTTTAATTTTTTTTTATCCGAAGGAGCCCCTATCAAACCTTTTCTCTGATTATCCGCTCGATATGCCTTCTTTGGAGTTCATCCGTGATTCTCGGCAGCATCACATCCCGATTGCCAATTTCTATAGCCCACCAATAGGCCCATTCGGAATCAGTAACTCGATCAATCATTACCTCTTGATTACCGATACCTTTAGCCCAACCATAAGCAAACTTAGAATCAGTGATCCGGCCAATCATTACCTCTCGATTACCGATATGTAAAGCCCATAAATAAGCCTGTTGGGAATCAGTGATTCGATCAATCATTACCTCAAGGTTACCAAAATGTAAAGCCCAATGATAAGCATGTAAAGAGTCAGTAATCTTATCAATCATCACATCTTTATTACCAATATATGAAGCCCATCGATAAGCCAATCCAGAATCAGTAATTTTATCCATAATCTCTTGTTTGGATAATTCCCGAGTAATGGTGATTTTTCGACAAACACTTTTATGGTCTCCTTCAATAATATCTTCTGCGATAATCTCACAAATACGAGAATCCATATCATAATAGTTAAAACACTTTTGCATATCTCGACAAAAGTGAAATCCTCTTTTGCATAAAATAGGCTCACCTTCGATTGCATAAGTCTTGCCAACTTCAAACTGGTAATCGAGGCACTTTAGATTTTGATTAAAAGCTTTATACATTATTCTTCCTTTGTTTAATTATCTCAGTGGAGGGGGACCATCCCCGCCAGACCCCCTCAAGGGTATTCGCCCTTACATGTGGACATTAAACTCTATCACACTATCCGCTAATTCATCCCACTGCATAACCGCCCTTCAATAATTTTTCCTTCTGGTTATAGATAGTCAGCAGCAGCAGCAGTGATCTTCTATTACTTGCCATTTTTTTATACCCCTAAAACATTGATGGCTAACTTGCCGCAAATGTATCCCAAGGAATCCTCAAATTTAATTGATGCGTCGCCGCCGCCCTTGTGGTGAGCCAGTTCATGTAAATAGGTAGAAATCCGTTCCAACCTCTGCCCAGGAAGGAATAGCCTCTCGTTAATTCCTATCGTTGACCCCTCGTGGTATCCCATTGTCTTGGGGTCTGCTTTGAATACTTCAAATACCACTGGACCAATTTCTACAATATCCGCCAATTTTTCCAGTTCTTTGATCTGATTAAGGTACTGGGCGGTGTCCACAGATTCGTAGCGGTCATGGTGATTTACAATGTCTGACGCATTCTGAACCAACTTCAAGTCTATGTCTAATTGTACTACCTTATGCCCTTTGTATGCCGCAATTGCGTTCTCTTGGTGGTCATTAGAGGCAATCACCGCATTATCGCCGTACATTTCGTAGAAAGCATCTCGCAACACTTCACTAGATCCCGTTGTAGAATACGTCTTTATACACTGGAACTCAAAACTATCCCTGGCAGTTAATATCTGCTTGGCTAATTCAATGTCCATGTGATTCCCTAAGTAGCAGGATATATTCCACTTCACATCAAACATATTTGGGATAGATCTATCCCGGTTAAGCTTTAGGTCGTTGATGTTCCAGTTGTAAAGGGCCTTCTCTTTAATCTCAGTGATGAACACCCCTTTTGAGAACAATTTCATCGTCTTGCCCGCCTTGCCTAGTCGGGTTTGCTCCGAATCGATGAACCTGGTATCGTACAGTTCCTTAAGATTAGCCCCGGAAAACTCTACTCGGCATCCCTCACATGTCGTGGAATGGTCCAAGAACGCATGAAGGGAAGGGCTGTCAAATCCAGGCGGGGTACGAATACCAAAGGTAAAGGTGCCCATTGGAGTACAAATAGTAAGACCTCGATTGCCCCTAGTCAGAACGAGTGCGGCAACTTTCATGCCTTCACCAAACTGGCCGATTGTGCTGGAGTCACTTGCCTTGTCACCACATCCCATCATCAGCATCTGAGACAAGGAGGGATTACTGGGAGTTGAAATCACTACCCTATTGTCGTTGAATTCTACCGAATGATCACCTGCATCTTTGGCATTAGATATAAATTCCCGAAGGGCGTCAAACTCTCCCCAACCAGGCACATAGCTAGGGGATAGCATTAGGTTGTATGTCGATGTCTTTTTCTTAGTTTTCATCATTGTTCTTTATCCTTGATTGTGGTGATTCAACGTCATCATTGGGCGGGTTTATATTTTTGCCATTTTGATCGCAATTTTACGAATCTTGTTTTATTCGCCCCTCGATTTGTCTTCTTTGGAGTTCATCCGTGATTCTCGGCAACATCACATCGTGATTACCGATATCCCTAGCCCAATAATAAGCCCATCTAGATTCAGTAACTCGGTCGATCATCACCTCCCGATTACCGATATATTTAGCCCAGTAATAGGCATATTCGGAATCAGTAACTCGGTCAATCATTACCTCTTTATTACCGATATCCTGAGCCCACCAATAGGCCCATTTAGAATCAGTAACTCGGTCAACCATTACGTCTTTATTGCCGATGAGTAAAGCCCAATGATAAGCCCATTCAGAATCAGTAACTCGGTCAATCATTACCTCTTTATTACCGATATATTTAGCCCAGTAATAAGCATATCTAGAGTTAGTAATCCGGTCAATCATCACGTCTCGATTACCGAGATATTTAGCCCAATAGTATGCCCATTCAGGATCAGTAACTCGGTCAATCATTACCTCTCGATTACCGATATGTAAAGCCCACAGGTATGCCCATTCGGAACCCGTAATCCGGTCCATGATCTCTTGCTTAGACAATTCACGGATAATGGTAATTTTTCGAGAAATGACCTGCCCTTTACTATCGACAATATCCTCCGCGATAACCTCACAAATTCGCGAATTTATATTATAATATTTAAAACACGTTAGCACGTCTCGACAAAAGTGAAATCCCTTTACCCATAAAACAGGAGTATCTTCGATTAGGTAAGTTTTACCGATTTCAAACTGGTAATTGTGAATCATCAGGTCACTATCAAAAGCTAGGTACATTATTCTTTTCCTTTATTAAGAACTTTTTCTCCGATTATCTTTTCGATTTCTTTTCTTTGGTATTTATTAGTAATCCGGTCAATCATTACCTCTTGGTTACCAATATCATTAGCCCACCAATAGGCATGTTTAGACTCAGTAATCCGGTCAATCATCACGTCGTGATTACCAATTTCCATAGCCCACCAATAGGCATGTTTAGACTCAGTAACTCGGTCAATCATCACCTCCCGATTACCGATTTCCATAGCCCAAAGGTAAGCATAATAAGAATCAGTAATTCTACCCATTATCTCTTGTTTGGATAATTCACGAATAATGGTGATTTTTCGAGAAACCTCTTTATCTTGTCCATGAATAATGCCTTCTGCTTTAATCTCACAAAATCGCGATCTGATATCATAATAACTAAAACACTTTTGCATATCTCGACAAAAGTGAAATCCCTTTTCACATAGAATAGGATCACCTTCGATTTCATAAGTCTTACCGATTTCGAACTGGTAGCCGCGACACTCTAGTTTTTCATTGAAAGCTTTATACATTATTCTTCCTTTTCGTTGTCATCTTCGATTCGTAGGATTGCTTCAGCTAGTCTGGTTACATACGCCGAGTGTTTTTCATCTGCCAATAGTAAATATCCTACTCCTTGCTTTTGAAACGCCGCGACCTTGCCATTTAATACGGTCGTTGCCGCCAGACGAGATTCAGGTGGGTACGTTTTGCAAGTGCCCCCTAGACTCTCAATCAAGCTACAGATAACCAGCACGTTCTCATAGTCAATTAACATCGGTATCCTTAATAACCTCGCGGGTCTTTTGGCACTCAAACTTTTCCCCAAGGAGGTGCTGGCGAAGCACAGTAATTACCTCTTGGTTAAGAGAGGTGTTCTTATGCTTTGCCAGCTTCTTGAAGAACTTAAGAATCCATATTTGATCATCGGGGAAATGGATATTAGCTCTTTTCTCGCTCATCTATGTCCTCGTGCTTACCACTTCTAGGTTAACGCCGAATATGTTCTCCACGATTGCGATGTACTTTTCAAGAGCCTGTAGCTTATTATCTTCAGGACTAGCTAATAAGTATGACGCCGCAATGTACTCTAACTGGGCAGCCTCTTTCTCCAACTCCTGGTGATCTTTGGCCAACCTCATTGCCAGCCGAATGACCTCTGCCTGCTCTTCTGATGCTACAAAGTTTAACTTAGTCCACTTAGGATTATCGTCCAAGTCTTGGTATTCCATTTGATCCCCCGACTGAGACTCATTGATATTGTCTCGCAGATCATTCTGGGAATTATTCTCTGCCTTTTCTAGCCAGTCTTCTACGTTAGTTTCATCGACTCGCGGCAGTAGCATCTTGAGCTTAGCCCAAGAGATTTCATTGATACGCTCTTGGGGGATCTTCAGGTCCAGAATAAACGTCTCATATACTCGCATGAATGTGCGAATACTTGAAGTGTCATAAGAGAATTCTATCATCGCTGCTTGATACACTGATGTGTATGCCTTTGTTTCGCCATTTTCCTGGTAAGTCCAGTCCTTGTAGTATCCTTTCTCATTAGCCTCATAAAGCAGGTGCCCGAAGGCTACGTTAGACATACTGCGAAGTCGGTTAATCTTCCGCAGGTTTTCCAGCACTGACTGAGACGGGTTGTCTTCTCGGATTTCAATCGATAGTTCGTTCATTTTAGTTTCCCAAATTGGATAAGAAAGTCGTCAAAGGTTGAATCAATAATTAGCAGGGTAGGAGAACCCCCATAGTCTTTAATCCTTTGATACAAAGGCTCTCCTTCTACTGGGGTTGTCGCCATGTGGAACATCTCAATAAAGCATAGGTCACTGTCCATTTCCTTTACCCGATGAGACATAACTTCAGGTAACCCATATTTTTTACGAATAACTGAATCAAACCTAGCCTCTATTTTTTGATACTCCGGTAATAGGGACTTTAATGGGCTTGATACATCACCTAAATATGCCTCCGCCGCGTCGTGAAGCAGGAATTCTAACTTGTACTCATCCTCAATATGCCTTGTCCCGGTTAAGATTGCCGGATTTTGTGTAAATATATGTCACTTAAAATTCCCCCTCCTCATCGTCGTCTTCATCCAAATCTTCGTCATCAGAGTACGCATCGTATCCTAGTAGCCTTTCTAAAGAGAAGTATAACCTGGCAGCCGCTTGGGCACTTAACATGTGGGCATCCTTCACGTCACCCTTAATATCATAAAGCACTAGACATAGTATGTTATGGTCGGTGGCTTCTAAGGTATCAATACCTATTGTGCAAAGGTCTACCCTGTCGTGTAACTCAATTGTCTCCAAGTCTTTAGTCTTTTGATCTAGAAACTCTTGTATCTGCTTAAAGCTCATATCCGTGATTCCTTAATAAGTCTTCTATGTTCTCTACTGCAATGTCTGGTCGATCCCTTACTTCCGCCGCGAGTAGCATTAAAACGGTATATCCCGCTACTACTACACTCCTGTACTTTGTTACGTCGGATACTTGGGACTTAGTATTACCTCCATGCCCATACCCTCCCGATCCTTGGACCTCTACTAGTATTTTAGTGCCTTCTATTTGAAAGTCAAATACCCATTTGCGACTTGAGTAGTAATCCGTATCAGGCACTAGGTCTGAGTATTTTATTTGAGGTAGAAGTCTTCTACTTCCTTTCCATTGATTGTGTAAAATGAGTTCTACTTCGTTCATTTTACCCATTTTTCCCACTCCTGCTTTTCGCGGTCCACATTCTCTAACCACTGGGCAAAGGACATACCCAGAATATCCTCCTCTGTTCGCCCTTCTGGTAACGGTAGTGTGTTGTTCTCTATTGCTGTGAAGATTGTCCTGGACAGTTCCTTAGTCTGTTCCCAGATATAGTCTTCCCCTTCATACCAAATGGTCTTAGGGGTCATGTCACTCTTGTTGATAAACAAGAATAATGTCCCTGGTTTATCAATGATCTTCTGGGTACAAGCTGCTTGCACTCTGTAAGCGTACTTGATATCCGCCGAAGTTCTTATCTCCTTGTAGAGATCCGCCGAAATCGACTTGATCTCTAGGTGGATAAGTTCGCTGTTATCCGGAACCTCTTTACTTACCTTAGCCCCTAGTGCCTTGGTTGCCTCTTTAGCTAACAGGCCGTCGATCCTGCCAGAGATTCTAAACTCTTTGTTCTCAATCCGGACCTCCTCGTACTTCCCTGAGTATTGAGGAAACAATACCCCCATTTTGTGCAATGCTTGCTGGATGTAATCATGGATGACATCCCCGCATTTGGTATGAAGGTCTCCAGTCCAAGCCATACTAAATGGGGCGGGCTTGTGGTAATTCAGTACGAAGTCAGTCGGATTCGTGTAAGCAATACTGCTTAACCATAACCTTTCTTTTAAGTAAGGTGTCCCTGGTGTCTTAGCCTTTTCAAGCAACCGCTTAATCTCCGCAGCGGTAACCGGGGCAAGGGTTCGTTTGTGAGCAAATTTAGGAAGATTATCAACCTTTAGTGCGTCTTTGAACATCAATTATCTCCTGGAAGTCAATCTGTGGGACAATTACCCACGTTTTGGGTGTGCCGAATGCGGTGTTTTCTAGTTCGATTAGTAGGCCAGGTCTTTTTCCTTCCTCCCTAGCCTCCTTGGATATCTTGGCAAGCTGAGTGCCAGATATGTTTATGGAAAGTTTGCAAGTGTACTTATGATCAAGTAGGAAGTCCCCTACTTGTATGTCGCCTTTCTTACCGTCCAAGGCTCCTGACATTGGTACTCTTGATCCCCCCATGTCCTTTGCCTGATGCTTTTCCTTTCGGTTAGCCACAGACTTGTTATCTTGTTTTGGTCCTAACGGTCGTCTCATATTTAACCTTTACATAAAAATAGGGCACGGATGTGCCCTATCAGAGAATGCCGACCTATACGCTATTTACCCGCAATCCTAGCGTATACCTTATTTCTAACTTCTGCGTAAAAGATGGGGTCACTTAGCTTATCTACAAAGTCGTCTTGAACTCTGTATACTTCGCCAAATACCTCCCAACCGTCCTTGCCTTTAGATATCCAGTCACTTTGACCTTTAACAAAAGTCCAGATGGTCTTTACGTTATCCACATATCCAATGGGGTGATTTTCCATCGGCATAGTAGCCATTTCAAATGAGAACGCCTTTTTGGGTGAAGCCGTCTTATTCTTATCAATCACGCCACTAAACTCACCCATGCCAAATCTAGAGGTCTTATCCTTTTGCAACTTGCCTTTTGCCAAGTATGTGATGGTGGATGAATAGAACTTCTGGCCCTTTCCGCCCGGAACCTCTCTTGGATCTCCCATCATAACAATCTTGTCTCGGAACTGGTTGATGCAAAACAGTGTGGTGTTCTGCCAAGCGTTGCTAACCTTTGATGAGATCCCCGCACTTACCCATTTACGAAAGCAATCATTGAGGACTAATGCCCTGCGTCCAAGTCCTGCCGACTCTTCTGCTGACTTCTCGTTCTCTTTACTGCTCATCACAGGCTCAAGGGAATCAATGATGACAAGCCCGGCAGCATGAGAACTAATAATGTCCCGCACTATGTCATTCATCATTTCCCCGTATGATGGGGACACTACTACAAAAGCATCTTCATCAAGGATTACTCCATTTGCCCTAGACCAATCAGGGTCAAAGGTGTTTTCAAGGTCAATGTAAATAACTGGAGTGGGGTCAGAGTAGGTAGGATCTACCATACCCGTTTTCCAATTGATCAATTGAACTTGGGCGGCAGTCTTTAAGGCAATCGTGGTCTTAGCACTGCTCTCTGGACCTACAATAAGGTTGATAGTTCCTGCCTTTAGTCCGCCGCCTAAGGCAATGTCGTAAGCCACTACTCCAGTTGAGTATCGGTATCCGTCATTAGCCTGACCAATCATTACGGCGTCTTTATACGCCTTTTTCCAATCCTTCTGAAGTTCTGACAATTTCAGTCTATCACTCATTTAATCAGCTTCCGTTCTTTTAGCATGTCCACGAACTCCTCAAGACTAGGGGATAGGAATTCATCCAACTTGTCACCGGCTACCCTAAATGCGTCGTCTAGTTCCTCCACATAAGTAGGCAGGCTTACTGTAACAGATACTTTCGCACTGTTATAATCCCCTAGTGATTTGGTTAGCCCGCCTGTGATGCTCACCTGGGCTGTAGGGACATTCGCAAACGTATGTACCTCAACTGTCCGAACCTCATCCTCCATTGCATCCCCCTTGTTAAATCGACTGGGGCAATACTGGCGAGACACAACTACAACGGCTTCTAATTTCTTCTCTGTCATTTTCTCTTCTTTCTTAAGTAATACGAAATTTGATCTACTTGAATCCTAGTTTTACAGACTGCCTTCTGATCTTATGGGATATCGACTTCAGGTAAGGAGTCTGGATTATTGGGTAAATAATAAGTGGGGTCTTTTTACCCTTGTGTTCTCTTGTTATCCTCCCTGCAACTTGTTCTAAGTCGCCAACTGGGGTGCCTACTACCAATGTATCCAATGAAGGGATATCTGTTCCTTCTGATATCTTACTAATGGTGCTAAGAATAATTCTCGACTTCGATGCCTCTTCCTTGGTGATCTTTGATCCTCCTACATACAGTACGCTGTCCAATCCTTTAGACATTAAGGCGAGTTTCATTAGATTTAACTGCTCTTTTCTGTGGGAGGTGAACAGTATTTGCCGCCCCTCCTTATATAGGTCCGCAATCGTTATGGCTAGTTCACACACTAATGTTTGATTATTGCCAACTGCCGTAAGAATCTTGGAGTGGCTTATCTTCCCACGAATAAAACATTGCTGCTGGTTTATCCCTACTCGGTACTCCGGGAATCTAATGTGACGAGGCCCTGATGAATTAGTATCTTTGACCACAGGATCAATTGGTCCGAACATTACCCTCCAAATTTTATCGAGTTTGTCACTCCTACGCCAAGTGGCGGACACTCCTAACTTGTATCTAGCCGGAATTCTCTTGATGATATTCATCATGGACTGGGCTGGGAGGTGGTGCCCCTCATCGATAAGCAAACATCCAAAATGGTCAGTAAACCCACTAGGAAGATTATCCAGATTCTTTGTAAGAGTCTGCATGGTAGCACATACTACCGGATGCTCCCAATCCCAAGTGTCTTGCTGAACAATCCCACAAGTCTGCCCAAAGAAATTCTCGGATGTATCTACCCATTGCTTAATAAGGTCTGTCTTATGGACTATGATAAGGGCATTAGTGTTAAGCTTACTTATGACCGCCGTTCCTACTAATGACTTGCCAAATCCTGTGTAAGCTTGAATTAGGCAGGACCGATACTGAATTAGATTACTCAGTGCCTTGTCTATGCAGGATCGTTGTCCTTTACGGTAATCGCCTTTGAATTCGGGCCAGTGGGCTTTAGGGAAAGATGTAAGGTCTGTACCTGGGAGTCCTTGCTTTCTTGCCCAATAGGAGGGAAGAGCAATCTCTTGACCGTCAATCTGCCAGCAGTCGATAGTTTTAGTACCCACATAATTCTCTCCAGTAATTCGTAGTTCGTTTCGAATGAATCGCATGTCTACGTCATCCTTATCGGTGATATAGCTTCCTTCGTATCGAGCCATTATGAGTCCTTATCTACCATCGGTCGTAAAAATATCCCTGGGAATCCTAATGACTGCCCAGGGAACTAACTAAAAGTCGAATTTATACCTCTTGGCTTGATCAACCACTAGCTTGAGACTGGATAAGCTACAGGCTTTTCCAGGGCCTGCTAAAGTTCCGGACTTTCCCATGTAAAGTGACTGCCCGCTGAGAATAATTCCCATCAACTTTCCATCGTGTAAGACAGCACCTCCGCTATCCCCGTGAATAAAAGGGCCGTCAATGAATGTCCCCGTTCTCTCACCCGTTCCTACGCAAGTCTTAACGGTCCAATGCCTAATCTTATCTTGGAGATTTGGTCCCCAACCTAGGCACTCCACCTCGATTCCCCCCGTAGGAACATCCGCGTACACACTTAAAATCTTTATGTTATCCGTCCTCTTTATCATCAATACCGCAAGGTCACTGCTCTCTTTAACTATCACTAATAAGGCATTATGTGTTATGCCTTTAGGGTCGATGACTTGCAACTTGGCTTGTTCATCGATCACATGAGCAGCGGTTACTAAGAATAAGTGGTCTTCTGTTGAGTGTACCGCTACTGCGGAACCTCCACCAGCACTTATCAATGACCCGTCATGTGATGTAATGTAAGCTTTTACTTTTACCACCGAGTCTTCATTATTGGTATGTTCGACGTAGTTAAAGTCAAACATCATCATTAACATTAGAAACTTGATCATAAGGTACTTCCTTAGTTAAGGCTAATCTTCTAGTCTCCCTAGAACATCTTTAAGTATTCCCGATCTTTGGATATCATTATAATCTAATTCGCAAACTCCTACGAATTCTGAAGGTTCTAATCTATTGACACATTCCATAAATCCTGACTTTTCTGCCAAATCTGTTTGCCGAGTATCCCCGCACACTACCGCACGAGAGTTTTGGCCTAATCGACTCAAGAATAGTTTTATTTGAGACATATCACAGTTCTGTGCCTCATCCAATACGGTAAAGCAGTTGTGGTGATTTCTGCCTCGCATCAGTTCAAGAGGGGATAGCTTAATCACCCCTTGTTCAATGAGCATTCTTACCGTGGCTGGTCCAAAGATAGAATCAAGTTCATCTATCAATGGCATCATAAACGGCATAAATTTCTCAAGTTCACTTCCTGGTAAGAATCCTAACCCGTTACCTGTTTGAACCATAGGGCGGCTTAAAATGATGTTCTTAACCCTACCCTGAGATAATGCCTGAGCTGCCTTGAATACGGCGATTGCCGATTTACCCGTCCCAGCCGGGCCATAACAAAGCGTAATAGGATTAGTCTCTATGGAATAGAAGTAGTCGGATTGATTATCTGTAGCTGGCTTCAACTTTCTTAGTAATGCTAGGGGAGGTAGTTCAGGTACTTGAGATTTTTTAGCCATTGGTGCCTTTTCGGAGTTACTTAGCGTCCCCCCAGCTTGATGCAATAACTGGGTCTGCTCGTAGGGGAACTTTTAAGGTGATACAATTTTCCATGCAGTCTCTTACGTCTTCCTTTGCCTCATCTAAGATGTCTAGGTCCGCCTCGATTACAATTTCATCGTGAACTGAATTGATAATCATGGCTTTATCTATCCACCATCCCTTCCTCTTCCACCTATTTCTTAGCTTTATTTGAGCCAACTGAATAATAATAGCTCCCGCCGCCTGTCCTGGGAAATTATTTAACTGATTGAGGTTAAGTTTTTCGGACCTCTCTTTGCGGGCCTTCTCAGTAATGTTTCTCTGCCTACCTAACAGGGACATAACCGGCTCTTTCGCCCTGTACGATCTTGTCACTGACTTCAAAAACCTATCCACCCCAGAGTATTTGCGAAGAAACCCTCGTACAATATCTTCCCATACATCTTGGGATATTTTAGGGTATTGAGTGTGTAATCTATACGCCTTTGCGTTGTAGATAATCGCCAAATTAGCGACCTTACCCGCTTTTCTATCCCCGTTCATTTGTGGGATGGAATCTGTTGTAGCTTGGTGAAGGTCTTGACCGTGCCAAAATCCGCCACTCTCATTTTCCTTTGCCCCACAGGATGGGCAGTTTCTTAGGATTCTATTAGCCGCCCCTTTTGCCCCGCATGGGCATGAATAATTAAGGTAGGCATCCATAAATCCCTTATCCTCGGTTATGTGTCCTGCTAGCCTCAACTCCAATTGGGAATAATCAGATACGATTAGTTTCTTGCCTTTGCCAGCTACGAATGCCTTGCGAATATTTATACCCGCCAATTCTGGCTCCGAATACTCAGTAGGAACATTCTGCAAATTATGATCGCTGCTTCTGGTTCGCCCTGTGTTAGAATGCAGATAGAAGTTCCCATGAACTCTACCATCCTTGCTCACTGATTCCTCCGTTGTTAGAGGCTCAATGTAAGTGGATATCAACTTAGCTACCTTTCGGTAACTAATGATCAGCTTGCAAACAGCATACCTCTTTGATAGTATGATTAGATTAGCTTCATCTAATGCTACCTTTCCAGTATTTCTGTCTTCGACTAATCCTTTCGGGGAATATCCAAGTTCATAAAATAGCCGTTTCTTTAGCTGCCCTGGGCTGGATATGTTTAACTTGCCGATCTTCTTAAAGATGCTCTTTTCAATTCTAGTTTTGGCCGCCAATAGTTTTATGTAAAGAGGGCGAGCTTGATCAACATCCCATAGCATACCGTAGTACGATATGTCAGTAAATACTAACAGTGACTTCATCAAGACCGTGAATAATTCCCAGCATCCTTTTTTCTTTACCTTCGGGCGGTAATCTAAGTAGATACGAAGCTCCCAGTATACGTCATCCTTGCCGTAATCATAAAAAGCCTGAGTGTCTAGCCCTGCGGCAGACGCCTCTTTGTAGCTAGACATCTTTTCCCCGTAAATCTCAGGGACGACATCCTTTAGCCCGTATGACTGCATGTTTTCATCATACAGATTTAGAAGTACGATGGTGTCTCGGATTAGGGGATCTTGAAATACATACCCGGCAGACTTTAAGCAATTCAAGTCAAATGATGCATTATGGGCGATTACCTCGATATCACCTACAAAGCAATTAGTGAGTATCTTCTGGATGTCTTCTCTGGAGGTATAATACTCAGAGATAATCTTGCCATCTTTGAATGACGAAAATCCACAACCGTGAATATCAAAGTTGGGCAAACTCCACTTAGTAGTAGATTCATGCTCCACGTCAAAGCACAGTAACTTTGAATCAGTGGCAACTTTAATCATTTCGGCTACTGAGATTTTAGGGGCTATCATGTATCTTTCAATCTCAATGAATTAGTGAATCTTTACCATACTTAAAAAGCCGTTCTCTCCCGGCAGTCACACCACTGCCCGAAGGCTGAAGCAGGTGTCGCTTAACATACTAATCCAATACTCGCCTAAGCTCTTCCGCGAAGGATCGCTGACCTGGGAAAGCATACCATCCTGGTGGCATATCAACGCAGTCCCCATGCTCTGGGTGAAGCAATGACCGCGAGAGGGTGAACTTCATAACTGGTCCATCCAAGGCGTTTGCATCCTTTAGACTATACTCAGTTACCCCCTCATCACTGTCTAGGATATGCCTACTGCCGACCGTACTCCCTGGAGCCACTTGGAGATTAACTTTGTCACGACGGGTCAGCAAGCCTTCTTCGAAGTTGTCAGGTAGTCGGATAATTCTAACATCCCCTTGTCTCCACTCGTCCAACGGCTCCATATTTGCAAGGGATTGGGGACTGTCATTTACGATTGACTCTACTTGAGCCTTAACTTTGTTAAACGATTCAATTGCTGTGATCATTATGTTCTTCCTATGACTCTGGTTTTTGGAATTATTCTATCGATACTTGATCCGCTGTGTAGCCAATCCTGAGCTTGATCGCAAGTGGCTACGTCCTTTGCGAATTCTAATGAAAATACTTTCGCGGTAGAAGGGCAAGAGCAAATCAGTACCCGCATTTCCCCGCACTCCATTAACGCCTCATTAGTCTGCTCGATATCATTAGTCTGCTCGTCAAGAACAGTAGCTTCCATCTGTTCTAGATAAGACTGCCAACCAAATCGATCAATTCGAACCCTCTTTACCTCCTCGTTTTTCTCTTGGTTAATCTGGTCTAAAGTTTGCGTCTCCGGACGCATAACGATTTGCTCATCGACCGGTACGCCATTGATTGTCCATAACTTAAACTCATTATTGTATTCTACCGAAGGACCGTCATCACAGTGGAGAAATGTACCTTCCCAATTTACTTGAGTAGGCTTCTTCAATATGTATACGGCCTTATCACACCACATCCAAACAGGACACCTCTTATTGAATTCAGAAAATAAGGAAAGTTTATCCTCATCTAACTTTACGCCAAGGGCGACTGCCCCCTCGTAATAACCGCACCAAGCATTCCACCACCCTCCGCAGTAGATGTTTAGTTTTTTAGCAGGAACCCCGCTAACCTGGTTGTTAATGATGGAGTAAATCTTGTCGATTATCTGGTCATCAAGCTGGTCGTTAATCTGTTCGCTTAGTTTATCGTAAGACTTTTGTTCAAGCTGGCTGTAAATCTTGCGGCTAAGCTGGTTGTGAAGCTGGTCGTCAACCTGGCGGTCAAGCAGATCATCAATCTGGTCCCCAATCTGGGTATTAAGCTGGTTGCGAATCTGGTAGCTAAGCTGGTTGCTAAGCGGGCTGTTAAGCTGGTTGCGAAGCTGGTTGAGAATCTGGTTGTCAAGCTGGCTGCCAATCTGGTTGCTAAACGGGCTGCCAAGCTGGTTGTCAGGCTGGTTGTCAAGCTGGTTGCGAATCTTGTCGCTAATCTGGTTGTTAATCTGGTTGTAAATCTGGTTGTAAATATGGAGGTGAATCTTGTTGCCAAGCTGCGATTTAAGCGGGCCATCAAGCTGGTCGCTAATCTGGTCCCCAATCTGGGCATTAAGCTGGTTGTCAATCTGGTTGCGAAGCTGGTCGTTAATCAGGTCACCAAGCTTGTCGTAAATCTGGTTGCGAATCTGGTTGCGAATATGTTTGCTAAGCTGGTCGTGAATCTGGTTGTAAATCGGGTTGCTAAGCTGGTTGCCAATCAGGTCGTTAATCTGGCTATCAAGCTGCGATTTAAGCGGGCCATCAAGCTGGTAGTGAAGATGGTCACTGATCTGTTCACCAAGCTGGTCGCTAAGCTGGTCTTGAACCTGGTTGCCAAGCTTGTTGATAAACTGCGATATCATCGGGATGTCAATCTGGTCTTTAATCCGGCTGCCAAGCTGGAGGTAAAGCTGGTTGCTAATCTGGGCGTCAATCGGGCTGCCAATCTGGTCGCTAAGCTGGTCGTTAATTTGGTCGGCAATCTGGGGGTAAAACGGCTCATCAAGCTGGTCATCAAGCTGGTCCCCAATCTGGGCATTAAGCTGGCTGCTAATCCGATCCTCAAGCTGGTCGCTAATCTGGATGCCAATCTGGTTGTGAAGCTGGGTGCGAATCTGGTTGCGAATCTGGCTGCTAATCTGGAGGTTAAGCTGGTCGTTAATCTGGTAGTCAGTCTGGTCAC
>Ga0209284_10004144_pt1 | contig 16691 bp, 16 predicted proteins | sample FRY03_FD_187211 | JGI IMG/M metagenome (GOLD analysis project Ga0209284, IMG submission 187211) | Freshwater microbial communities from Lake Fryxell liftoff mats and glacier meltwater in Antarctica - FRY-03 (SPAdes) (version 2) | ecosystem: Environmental > Aquatic > Freshwater > Ice > Glacier... | reverse complement strand
AGCCGTAACCATGCAGTAGAAAAAAAACAGGAGCGTCCACCGACGGGCTAGGCCAAGGCGTGTGTGTGAAAACAAGCCCAAAGCCAGATCACTCGACCGTTCACCCGAAGGTGGACACCCCCATGATGCTCGACAATGGACGCGAGTCCACCGCTGTTGGGTTCACTGACGCCAAGCTCAGCCCGCACGCAGGCAGCGCCACTTTTTGGAGCTTTCTGCGGCCTAGTGGCTTCATCGAGCAGCGCAAGGCCGCGCTGCCGCACCCGGCACTCACGAGCAACAATCACATCACCCCCTTGGACAAGGCGCTGGGCTTCATTCAGGGTCTGCTCTGCGGTGCAGAAAAGCTCACCCAGGTGGCCTATCTGCGCCGTGATCCCGTGGTGCCCGAGATCCTCGGCATCAAGCGCGTCGCCAGCCAGAGCGTGCGCGCGCGCTGCTTCGGCGGCTTTGACACCGCAGGCAAGAACCAGCGCTGCTTCGGCGCGCTCTGGGAGTGGTGCATCGCCCGGCTCAAGCCACGCACCGGTGGCTACAGCCTGGACTTCGACAGCACCCGCCTGCTGCACGAAGACGGGCATCAGGAGGGCGTGGCGCTGGGCTACACGCGGGTCGGTGTGAAGCCCTGCCTGCATCCGCTGCTCGCCGTGCTGGAGGAGGCCAAGCTGGTGGCAGGCTTCTGGTTGCGCCCCGGCAACACGGCCTGCGCCACCAACATCATCGGCTTCACCCTGGAGGTGCTCGCGCGGCTGCCGAGCTGGCTCAAAGTGCGCGTCATCCGCGCCGACAGCGGCTGCTGTGACAACAAGTGGCTCGCCTTGCTGGAGAGCCAGAACATCCCCTACATCGTCGTGGCCAAGCTGCACCGGCCGCTCAAGACGATCATCATCAAGGATCTGAAGTGGAGCCAGACCGAAGTACGCGGCACTAGTGTGGCAGAGCTGCGGCATCAAGAGGCAGGCTGGGCCAAAGCGCGGCGGCTGGTGGTCATCCGCCACGAGGTCAAAGAAAAGAAGCGCCCCGGCGGCAAGGTGCTGCTGGAGGTGCCCGGCTATCTGTTCCAGGCGCGGGTGACCAACCAGGGCGCGGCACACGCGCCCATCGCGCTGTGGCGTGACTACAACAAGCGCGCGGGATGTGAGTGCGTGATCAAGGCACTCGCCGCCGGGTTTGCGCTGCCCAAGCTCATCTTGTCAAAGTTTTGGGCCAGCGAGGCCGCCCTGCGCCTAGCGGTCATCAGTTACAATCTGGTGGTGCTCTTTGAGCAGAAGCTCGGCTGGCAGGACCAGCGAGTGACGGTGGGCACACTGCGCTACTGGCTGTTTGTGACAGCGGGAGTGCTCGGCAGCCACGCGCGGAAAAAGACGCTGAAGTTTGCGCTGCCCAAGAGCCAGCAAGCGTGGTGGGAGCGGCTGTGGGCGAAGCTCGCCAGTCCGTATCCCAACTGCAATGCAGTCGGCCCCGCTCCGCCGTTTGCCTGCGATTAAACCCTCCAAAACAGTGCCGTTTTAACTTCCTACTGCATGGTTACGGCTCAGGACGACACTCCATGACCGAGCTGAAAATGAATCCCGCGCACTGGACCTTTCTCACCGCGCCCGACGCACTCGTGCAGCAGCTCGCCGTGGCCATGAACTTCAAATTCCAACTCGTCGAAGGCTTCTTCGCGCACTCCAACCTCATCACCGTGCTTGACTAAAACGGTCGGGTGATCCATCGCGAAGAGTCGCTGTGTGCTGACATCACGCCCATCGTGGCAGCGCTGAAAAAGCAACTGCACAACCCCTGACTACCTTGAGCTTTCCCGTCTGCAAACACGCCAACCGCAAATCCGCCACCGCCGAAGGTCTGCGCTGGCTCGCGGCGGAGCCGTATCGCGTGTTCTTTTTCAGCGGGGCGGTGTGGAGCATCATCGGCGTGTCGCTCTGGCCGTTGTTTTATGCGCAACAGATCGGCTTCTACCCGAACTTCGTTCATGCGCGTCTCATGATTGAGGCCTTCGGCGCAGCGTTCGTCGTCGGCTTCCTCGGCACCGCCGGTCCACGCATGGCCTCCGCGCCCAAACTCACCTCGCTGGAGTTACTTTGGCTCTTCGCGCTGCATCAAGCCTGCGCCGTGAGCCATCTCACCCTGCGTCTTGCCTGGGGTGATGCCTGCTTCATCGCGCTGCTCGTGTCGCTGCTGCTGTGCCTCGTGATTCGCGTCGTGAAGTTCCGCAAGGAAGCCCCGCCGCCGCAGATGCTCCTCGCGCTCACCGGACTCGTCTGCGGCATTGCGGGCGCATCCATGCTGCTCGCTCCTTCGACCATGCTCGATCCCCAGCTTCTCCGCCTCGCGAATCTGCTGCTATATCAGGGCCTGCTGCTGCCGCCGGTGCTCGGCATCGGCTCGTTCGTGTTTCCGCGCATGCTCGGTGGTGATTTTGGCGAGCCGAAAACCGCCGAGCAGACCCGGGTGAAGCTCGTTCGATCCGTCATGGCGTCGTTTCTCATTGTCATGAGCTTTCTCTATGAATTTCGAGGTCAAATCATTCTCGGGACCAGCTCGCGAGCCGTGATCGTTGCGCTTTACCTCCTCTTGGAAGTGCGCTGGAAGACCCAGCATGCCGGATCACTCACTACCGGCCTGTTTTGGGCGTTGGGACTCGGTTTGTGCGGCCTCGCGCTGCCCGTATTCTTTTACGCCCAGCATGTCAGCATCGAGCACCTGCTCTACATCGGCGGATTCGGCATGTTGATCCTCGTCGTCGCCAGCCGCGTGCTATTTGGCCACAGCGGCGACCTCGATGGCTTCTTCGTGAAGAGCAAATGGGTGCGCTTCCTGATCTTCCTCGGCATCCTCGCCGCTACCACCCGCGCCACACCCGCATGGATGCCCTCCACGACCGTTTCGCATCACATCTACGCCGCCTGGACTTGGGGACTGCTGGCCCTGTTCTGGCTCATCTGGCACCGGCGGCGGTTTGTGAAACGGGATGTGGAGTGAGGAATGGAAGCCGGCGCCTGGATTGCCCCGTTCCTGATCAAAGCTTTGGTTCCTTCCAGTCAGGAATACCGCCGGATTTGAGCTGCTTCTCGTAGAGTTCAAAGAAGGGTTTCGTGGGCGACATGGGCGCGGTTTCGTTGACCATGAGTGGCCGCGTTTCCTTCCAGAAGGCGGCGTAGGCGGCGTTCATCTTCGCAGCGACCTCGGGGTATTCCTTGATGACGTTCGTCTTCTGATACGGATCGGCTTCGAGGTCGTAGAGCGCGCCTTGTGCGACCTGCTCGGGAGCTTTCTTGTTTTTCTTCGCATTGCCACCGCCGCGCGGGCCGACGAAGCGGAAGCGCTGGTTGCGCACGCCGTAGTTGAGGAACTCGTACTTGTTCGGCTCTTCGCCGGTGTTCCAGCGGGCGACGTGGGTGAAGAGGAAGCGGTCATCCCACTGGTCGGCCTTGCCTTCGATCAGCGGCAACAGGCTGCGGCCTTCGACCTGGTTTTTCGGCAGCTCGGCGTTCGCGAGTGCGGCAAAGGTGGGCAGCAGGTCGATGTGCGCGGCGATATTGTTGATGTCGCGACCCGCGTTGATCTTGCCATCCCAGCGGATGAAAAAAGGCACGCGCACGCCGCCTTCATCGGTGGAGCCTTTGAGTCCGGTCTGGTCACCATTGAAGAAGGGATAGCCAGGAGCCAGATCCTTGCCGGGCTGGCCGGAACCGCCGCCGGTCATGCCATTGTCGGACATGAAGATGACGACGGTGTTTTTGTAGAGATCCCATTCCTGCAGCTTCTCTGCGAGGCGGCCCATGTTTTCGTCGATATTTTCGATCATGCCGTAAAAACCAGCCTGCTCGGTGCCGAAGCCGAGATCGGTAAAGCGCTTGGCATTTTTCTCCGGCGCGATGAACGGGCCATGCGGCGCATTCGTGGTGATGTAGGTGAAGAACGGCTCACCTTTGTCCTTCTGTTGCTTCATCCACCCGAGAGCGGCGGTGAAGAAGACATCGGTGCAGAAGCCCTTGGTCTTCACAAAACTGCCGTTGTGGCGAATGGTGGGGTCCATGTACTTGTTATCGGGGACATCGGCGCAAGAACACGGATAGGCCTGACCGATGCCACCTGCGCCATGGATGAAGACCTCGTCAAAACCGCGTTTGTGCGGTTGATACGGCTCTTCATCGCCGAGATGCCATTTGCCGAAGATGCCGGAGGTGTAACCCGCCGTTTTGAGCACCTGCGGCAGGATGGTGGCGTCCAGCGTCATGCGCTCACGCTCCAAAATGGTGTGCGTGATGCCATTTTTCATCGGATGACGGCCAGTCATGATCGCGCTGCGCGTGGGTGAGCAGGTCGGACTCACCAGGAAGCGCGTGAAGCGCAGGCTTTTCTCATACAGCGCATCCAGATTCGGCGTCTTGAGCCAAGGATGGCCATGGCGTCCCACCGGACCGTAGCCCTGGTCATCCGTCATCACGAGGATGATGTTCGGCTTGGAGGCGGCGAGATCCGCGAGGACCTGCGTGCTCAATGTCACGAGGGCGAGAAATGTGAAGGCGAGTTTCATGCGTGTGGTTTGTTTAGGGCTTGAGTGTTTTGGTGACGGTATGCAGAACCTTGCCGTGGTCATCGCGAAATTCGATGACGAGCCCGCCATCCTTCTGCGCGCTCACATGCAGGAAGCCGCCGGTCGGTTCGGGATAGGTGTAGGGCTGCTTGATGAGTCCTTCAGGGTCCGTGCCTTTCTTGGAGCCGGGAGCCACGCCAACGCGCGAGTTTTCGTCGTTCAAAGCTCCGCAGGCGAACTCCTCGACACCTGAGGGATGAATGCTGTGAAACTGCCAGTGCCGGTCGCCGCAGAAGGTGAGCAGGTTCTTGATGCCGTTGTCATTCAGCCACTGAAAAAACTCGTTCGCCTCGTGGCGGAAGCCGCCGAGGTTCGTGTGATTGTCCTGCTTGCTCGCATCGTCCGGTCCGACCATCGGCGTCGGCGTGATGATGATCTTCCATGCCGCATCGCTCTCCTTCAGTGTGCGCTCAAGCCAGGCCTTCTGCTCCGCGCCCCACAGCGTCTTCTGCGGACCGTCCTCGTCCTTGTTCGGGCTGCGATAGTCGCGCCCCTCGGTGAACCAGAGCTGCACATGCTTGTTGAGCCGGTGCGCACGGTAGGTGGGCGATTCACGATCGCCTGCGGCGTGAATCGGCATCTGCTCGCGGAAAATCTCGATGCCTGTCGATGGCGTGGGCAACTTGCCGCCGCCGTTGTCGGAATCATTGAAACGGAAGTCGTGATCATCCTTCGACCAGTAGCCCGGCGTCCGCCCAAAGAAGGAAACCATCCGCGGAAAGCGGAACTGCTCATGCCAACAGGAGCGCAGCTCCGGCAACGTCTGCGCCGGGCCGTTGAGAATATTGTCATAATAAACAATGTCGCCCGTGCCGATGAAAAAATCCGGCTTCAACTCCGCCATCGCCGCGAAAGACGGGAAGCCGAGCTTCTTGTCCTCCTCTGTCGCCGAGATCGGTCCGCTGGCCTTGCCCGCCTTGCCATTCATAAACTTGTGGTAGTTCATGCAGCTTCCCATGCAGAAACTCACCGCCGCATTCGATGAGGCGCCCGGCAGCGTCTTGAACTGCCGCATCGGTCCGGTTTTTGAAGCGCCATCTTCTCCAAACACGAGCCGGTAGTGGTAGGTCGTGTCCGGTTTCAAACCCGTGACCTGCACTCTCACGATGAAGTCATGCTCCGGCTCCGCCTTGATCCACTTGCTCTTCATCGCCTTCGTGAAGTCAGGCGACTCGCTCCATTCAAACATCGCCTGACCTATATCCCCTCGCACATCACCCTGCGCGTCGAGTTCCGGCCCGGGAATACCCGTGAGTCGCGACTGCAGCAGCACGGACGTATCCGTGACCTCGCCGCTCATCTCGCCTTGAGCATTGTAAACAGCATCCGTGGCGAATGCGGAGGCGAGTCCGAGGACGGACGCGATAAGGTAGGGAAGGTTGGGTCGAAACACGGTCCCTAATGACGAAGCGCCCGTAGTCCTCTTTCATCGAAGGTTCCGCTCACCTGCCATTCACGGCACGGATCAGCTTCAGCAACGTCGCGCGAATCTTTGGCTCGGCCTCGACTTCGAGGAAACTGGAGCGTGCGGGCCAAGTCTCGTAGCCGCCGTATTCATGCTGCTCCGGCGTTGGCAGATAACCGCCGTAGCCGTTGGCGAGTTCGATCGTGAACGTCGCTTTGGCCACGCTCTCCTTCTTGATAGCGAGTCCCGTGATCGCAAACACCTCGCAAGGCGCGGAGGCGATGGTGAGATCGCCAATGCGCAAAGCCTGCAACGCAATGGGCATCGTGTCCGGGTATGTCGCCAGTCCCATCGTCTCACGCGCATAGATGACTGGGCGCGACGGATTCGGCTTCTTCGCCTCATCCGTGGCGAGCAACGACTGCGCCCACGCCATCTCATCCGCGCCCGGCTTGCGCACATGAAGTGGAATCGTCGTCAGCTTCGCACCAAGTTCGACATCAGATCGATGCTCAATGTCCTGAATGATCTTCAACGCCGCGTCCGCGAGATCATCCGCGACCTCGCGCATGCGAGGATAGCCACCTTTGCGCTTGTTCGGGTCCTTGAGGTTCACGCCGTTCACATCACCGCTGGTGCCGTTGGACAGGATGCCGACAAACGGTGGATCCTGACGGTCGGCAGACAGTTGTTCCTGAATGCGATCGGCAAACACGCCGAAGTAATCCGCGCTCACCTGCCCGGTGGGCACGCCGCCGATGTAATGCAGTCCGTAATTTGCCAGCACACATAGCGGACGACCATCGGCGTGCTGCACAGACAGCACGCAGAACTCTGGGTCCACAGGGCCGGACGGCGTCTCCGCTTCGGCCACGGCTGGCCCGAACTGCACGCGCTCGCCGATACGGCCGAAAGGATTCGCGCGTTTGCTGTCAGTCTTCACGAACCAGCGACGATTGAACACCAGCTCCGGCTTGTTCACGCTGCCCCAGCCGATCTTCGCCGGTGCGAGCTGAAACGCCGCGCGCCGGATGCCATCGGCGATGCGCCGTGCCAGGAAATGATGATAAGCCTCGTTCGCCGGACCGAAGCCGATGTTCAGCGCCCGGGGTGCGCTGTGTGTATGCGTGGCCGAGATGAGGATGTTCTCGGGTGGCAGGTCGAGCGCCTCCTTCAGCAGGCCCTTGGCCTCGGCGACGATCTCCGGTGCCATCATCGTCACATCGCAGACGGCAAAGGCGATGCGTGTTTTGCCGTCGTCTAGCACGAGGCAGCGCGCGTGCAGCTCATCATGCACCTGCTTCGCCGGGCCGATTTTCATGATCGTGCCATCCAGCACCACCCCCATGTCCGGCGTGATGTTGCTGGTCGCCGCCCCAGCGCGCAAACCGGCACCGAAGGTCATGCCATCGCTCAAACAGAGCGTGAGTACAGTCAACCGGAGGTGCTTCATGAGATGGTGGTGACAGGGTTATTTTTTCGGCGCACGTTTTACCTCATCCACGACCGGCACATCTCTGTTCATCGCGTCATAGGCCGCCTGGAGTCGCTTCACGATTTCAGGATGTTGAGTTGCGACATCGTGCTGCTCGCCCGGGTCGTTTTGAAGGTCAAAGAGCTGCAATGGCTTTGCCTCGTCGCCCGTCTGTAGTCCTGGATGCTCGCTGGGTTGCGCTTGTTCATAAGGAGCGAGAATGGTGACACCATCCGGGCCGCGTGGATCGACATAAGTCTCACCGGGTTTGTAAATGTGCGCCAGTCCGCCACCGGGTCTGAACACATGCAGTTTCCAGCGCGCATCGCGAATCGAGGCCAAGCGCGAGTTTTGATGGCCGAAGATGAAATCGTGCGGCGACTTCGCCTCACTCGTGAACAACGGCAGGATGTCCCGGCCATCAAGCACGCGATCATCTGACATCTTCGCACCCGTGACTGCCAGCGTCGTGGCAAATAGATCCATCATTACCGCCGGCTCAGCGCTGGAACGACCAGCGGGGATTTTTCCCGGCCAGCGGGCGATGCAGGGCACGCGGTAGCCGCCCTCATAGCTGCTGCCTTTCATGCCACGCAAGCCACCCGTGCTGCCGCCGAAGGTCGCGCCGTTGTCGCTGGTGAAAACCACGAGCGTGTTCTCATCAAGGCCGAGCTCCTTCAATTTTGCCAGCACCTGACCGACGCTCCAGTCGAGCTCCATCACGGCATCGCCATACAGGCCTGCGCCGCTCTTTTTGTAGAACGCATCCGATGCCGCCAGCGGCTTGTGCGGCATCGCGTGGGCGAAGTACAGGAAGAACGGCCTGTCCTTGCTGCGCTCAATGAAACCCAGCGCACGCTCCGTGTAACGCCGCGTCAGCGTGGCCTGCACGACGGGATATTCGATGACCTGCGTGCCCTCCAGCACCTGCACGGGCCGCATGTCGTTCGAATACGGGATGCCGTAGTATTCATCAAAGCCGCGCTCGGTTGGCAACGATCCCGCGTGATGACCGAGATGCCATTTGCCCACCATGCCCGTGACATAGCCTGCGGATTTCATCACCTGCGCGAGCGTGACTTCTGTTTTTGGCATCGCCACTGCATCGGCGGCAGCGCCGCCATCTGGCGCAGGATTCTGCGTCATGCCGCAGCGAAACGGATAACGCCCCGTCATCAGCGAAGCCCGCGTCGGCGCACAGAAGAACGCCGGACAGTTGAACTGCGTGAGCTTCGCGCCTTCCGCCGCCATTTGGTCAATGTTAGGTGTCTTGAGCTTCGGACTGCCATAGCAGGCGAGATCACCGTAACCGAGGTCGTCGGCGAGAATGATGACGACGTTCGGCGGTGAAGCCACGCAAAGCGAAGAGCCAAGAGCGAAGAGAAGGAACAGAGCAGGGAGGCAACGCATAGCAGCGAATGAAACGTGCTGGGAAAGCCCGTCTGGCAGTGATTAGGCACTGTCTGATTGAACACCCGTGAGAGTCAGGCAGGTTCAAGCTGACCAACCGCACCTGCCAGCACACGGCCGCCCAAGGATGCCGCAACACTGTCCGATCCCATTATGGATGATCCAAATCTTCTTCACCCATTCGATGAGCTTGTGCGCCCGCTGAACGGCATGCGGGTCTCGCGTGCGTGGAATGGATATGGCAGTGCCATCTGCCTGGATCTGGGCGAACTTCACGAGGAACCTGCCGGCAACCGCTCGAGTCTTTGTGGCGAGGCGGCCATCTTGATCCAATGGGACTGGCGGGCGGAGTTCAAGGCAGGGGTCGTCGTTGGCAGTTCATCCTCCAGAAAGTCTATCAAGCAGTTCCTCGAGCGACTTGAAGGCAGGCGAATCAACTCCGTCAGTCTCGACGATATCGGCCCCGAACTGCGCATTCAGTTTTCCAACGGCATCGTCATTCGTTCCATGGTCATGCACAGGGCGGACCCGCAATGATTTGTTCGACTGCCATCTAGGCAAACTCTCCGGGTCATCAACGGAGTTCTGACGGACCAACAATCCCAATAAGGCATGACTGCGGCGGAACTCGCCGAATGCGATTTGTCGGAGTCTGCAACCCAGCGTTAGAAGTCAGACCAAAACGCATCAACTCAGGATGCAGAGCGTTGTGCAGGCTGCTGCTTCTACATTAGTTTAGATGCGAGCTTCTTCTTCCACGACTTTGGCGTTTGTGCCTGCGCAAGCAGCCCGCACGACGGACGTGTGACAGCGGCCAAGGATACCTGTCCTGCCTTCTCTCCACAGCATCCCGATGATGGAGAAACCGTGGAGTGAAGCGACGCAGGTCTTCGTTCGTCTATTTCTTATAGAAGTGCGGTATCACGCGACTCAGGCGGATGTTGGCTGGGACCGACGATGATAAGAACGCGCGCTAGATCAGCGGCGAAGTCCGAGGCTCTGCAACAGACGAGGCAGAGGCGATGGCAGAGACGCATGTCTTTATGAACATGGTTGAGCGCCTGTTCCATCGCGTGTATCCAGTGTTCACTAATTCTCGCTCTTCTTTTTGCCTTTCGTTGCGCCGGGAAGTTTGCGCCCTGTGGCAGCGGCCCATTTCGTGTAGGCTGCGGTGAGTTCCTGCACGAGTTCGGGTTTGGTAGCGGCGAGGTCGTGGAGTTCGGTGCGGTCGGCTTCGAGATCGTAAAGTTCCCACCTCACTGGCTTCGCGACGGTGTCCCAGACGAGTTTCCATTTTCCATGACGCACGGCGCAGTTGCCGCTCCATTCCCAACAGAGCTCGGCGGGTTCGGGGCGTGTTTCGCCGTGCAGGATGGACGCTAGGCTGTGGCCTTCGAGCGACTGCGTTTTTTCGCCGTGGATTTCAGCGAGCGGTTTGGCACCGGCGACTTCGAGGCAAGTGGGCAGCACGTCGATGATGTGGCCCATTTGATTCGTCTTCGTGCCAGCCTTCACCTGACCGGGCCAGCGCACAATGAGCGGCGTGCTGATGCCGCCTTCATTCACCCAGCTCTTGTAGCGGCGGAATGGAGCGTTCTGCGCCCATCCCCATGATGGACCGACGGCGGTGTAAGTGCTCACGATGCCGGGCTGCTGCGTATCATCGCGACCACCGGGTTCCTCGGTGCAGCCACCGTTGTCGGAGAGGAACATGACGATGGTGTTGTCAGCGATGCCGAGTTCATCGAGCGTCTTCAATAGGCGACCAATGTTCTGATCCATGCGGTCCACCATCGCGGCGTAGGTGGCCATGCGTTCATCTTCCCAGTCCTGATTCGCACCATCCCATGCGTAGGCTTTGGAATCGGTGCCGGAGAGTGCGGGCATGTTGTCCCACAGACCTATCGCCTTCTGCCGTGCGTAACGAGCCTCGCGCATCGCCTCCCAACCGGCTTTGTATTTGCCGCGATACTTCGCGATGTCCTCCGCAGGCGCATGCAGCGGATAATGTGGGCAGGTAAACGCGAGATGGAGGAAGAACGGCTTCGCTTCGCTGGTGAAGCGTTTGATCGTCTGGATCGCATGATCGGTGAAGGCATCCGTCGAATAGTAGCCGGGCGGAAACTCCGTGATTAACTCGTCATTCTGACCAAAGACGCGCACCTTACCGCCTTTCGAAGCTGGATCGGGCTGTGCGGGGTTGAAGAAATTGCAGCAGCCGTCCATGAGGCCGTAGAAGTCGTCAAAGCCGCGATCAAACGGCCGCTGCGGTGCCTTGCTGCCGAGATGCCACTTCCCGCACAACGCGGTGCGATAACCCACCGCCCGCATCTGCTCGCCCACCGTCGCAATGCTCATGGGAATGCTGCCGCCCCCGCCACGCGGATACATGCCGGAGAGCAGCGACGCGCGCGTCGTGGTGCATTTGGCGTTGTTGTAAAATTGCGTGAAGCGCAGCCCCTCGTCCGCGAGCTTCTGCAAATTCGGCGTGTGAATCTCGCCACCATACGGGCTGATGCAGGAGAAGCCCATGTCATCCGCCATCATGAGGATGATGTTTGGCTGCTTTGCAGCCAATGACGAATGCAGAATAAGAAATGACGAAAGCGAGACCAGAAGCGTTTTCATGATGGGCGTGTTAACGAAGGCATCATGAAGGTCTGATCATCTTTTGGAGCGGATTGTTGCCGTGCTTTCGTCGCCGCTTCACTTTCCTTCGTTTTTTCACGAGCACCCACCTGCTGCTTCCGGGCGGATCAGACGTGTGGGAAGAATTCGGCGGCATTCACGTTTAGTGCCGGATGGAGATTGTAGCGTCCATGATTCGTGGTGGTGTTGGTTTTGCCATCGTCAGCACAGCGGCGTTTGCGGTCTGGGCGCTGGGCGCGGGCTGGTTTGCGCACCTCGGTGGTGAACTGGGCATGTATGCTGGCTGCTGCGTGGTGTTCGTCCTGCTCTCAGGCGTGATTCTGCGCCCCATGCTGCGATGGCCTGGCACTCCACAGCGTTTTTATGGATTCTTTCTCACTGCCTTTCTCGCTTATGCGATCATGTGGTGCGTAGGCTGGTTTTGGCTGGGCATGGGCCTGGGTGAATGGCTGGGAGCTCTGGCCGGCTGCACAGCCTTCACCACGGTGATGGCCGCGACACTGGGAGGCTGGCGAGTACTGGTGCCAGCGGCGTTGGTGATGTTTGCCTTGCATTCCGCCGGCTATTTTGCGGGTGCACACGTTTGCTATGCTTCGCTGCACTCGGTGGGGAGCGAGCTGGCATGGGGCACGCTTTACGGCCTCGGGTTCGGAGCGGGCATCGGGTTTGCCTTCGCAATGATGCAACCATCATGGAACTCCCCGCGCTCCTGACACACGCCACGGCTGGCGTGGCCTTTCTCGGTTACGTCATCGCGCTGACGCTGCGGCTCACAGTGAACCGCCCACGCATGAATGCCGGCCGCAGTTGGTGGACGGCGGGCTGCCTGATGCTGTTCGTGCATGTGGCCTGCGCGTTTCAATTCGTGCATCACTGGAGCCACCGCACGGCGTACGAAGCCACCGCGCGACAGACTGCGGCGGTCACCGGCTTTGACTCGGGCAGCGGCGTGTATGTGAACTACGCGGTGATGGCAGCGTGGTTGTGCGATGTCCTTTGGTGGTGGCTGGCACCCTCGCGTCACGAGTCACGCAGTCGCACGGCAGAGTGGCTGCTGCAGGGCTTTCTGGCCTTCGTCTGGTTCAACGCCACAGTCGTGTTTGGTCACGGTGCGACGAGGTGGCTGGGATCGACCGCATGGCTGCTGCTGGTCGTCCTGTGGCTGCGTCGACGCAGAGATCAATCCTCCTTGTCTTCGCCCTTCTCATAGGTCTGCGGCAGGGTGGCGGTCCAGGCGGCGAGCTGATGGGTGAGCTTCTTGAGCACCTGGGGCTGCTTCTCTGCCAAGTTCGTGGCTTCGCCAGGATCGGCGGCGAGATCGTAGAGCGTGACCTCGCCGTTGCGTCGATTTGAGCCATGAAGCTTCCAGTTTTCTGCGAGCATGGTGGGATCGCTTTTTTCAGCATTCGTCTTCCAAAACAGCGGCTTCGCGCGCACCTGTACGCCGCCGAGCAGTGCTTTCGACGCATCTTCGCCATCGAAGTCCGCCGCGTTGATCGGAATGCCGACGATAGCGCAAAGCGAAGGCAGCCAGTCCGCGCCGCTGATGAGCGACTGCTCGTCCACGCGGCCTGCGGGCACTTTCGCAGGCCAGCGGGCGATGAACGGCACGCACACGCCGCCTTCGAGGTCGGTGTGCTTACCGCCACGGAAGTTCGGCCCCGCGTAACCCATTGCGTTGAGACGGATCGCATCAATGTCGCTGCCTGCGGGCGCTTTGATCTTCTTGTTCGGCTTGGCGGGTTCGTCCTCCGTGTCGCGCAACGGAGCCGCGCCTTGATCGCTGGAGAAAACGACGAGCGTGTTCTCACGCAGGCCGAGTTCATCGAGTTTCACCAGCAGGCGGACGATCTCATCGTCCATCGACTTCACGTCGGCCAAAAACGCGCGCAAATGCGCCACGGGATCGCCGCCGAGCTTTTTGCAGGTCTCGAATTTTCCCCGCATCGCGGGGGTGAACTTCGATTCGTCCAGTTCCAGCGGCCCAAACGCGTCCAGCACGGCCTGCGAAGGATTCACCGGGTGATGCGAGATGTGATCCCAGATGTTCACATAAAACGGCCCGCCCTTGTGCTGCTCAATGAACTCGATCGCCTGGTCATACATCGGCGCATCACGTCCACGCGTGCCCTCGGACTGTTTCCGCTTGCCACCTTCCTCCGAGCCGATCACGTCGATACCATAGGTTCCTGGTTCGGTCACAAGACCGATGAGCCATTTGCCGAAGTGACCGGTGGCGTAACCGTGCTTCTTCAGCAGCTCGGTGATGGTGACGCGATTGCCAAAGCCAAAGCTGGCCGGGCATTTTTCAAATGTTGCCGGAAACTTCCCCGTCATCAGCCCCGTGCGGGCCGGACAGCAGGTGACGCCGGTGGCGTGAAGTTTCGTGAAGCGCGTGCCATCGGCAGCGAGCTTATCAAGATTCGGCGTCTTCGCATACGGATGCCCGTAGCAGCGCAGATCCCCCCAACCGAGGTCGTCGGTGAGAATGAAAATGACATTCGGCTGCGCCGCAAATGACGAATGCGGAATGACAAATGACGAAAACAGAATCGCGAGCAATTTTTTCATAGCGTGGTGCCGCAAAAACGATTCAGACCTGCGAATCGTGCAGCTTTATTGTTTTGGCAGCCCCTTGAGCCATTCCAGCAGGAGTTCCGGCCATTTCGCGGGCGGGAAGCCGTTTTTCACGCGCTGCGGGATGAGATTGCCGACGCCATGGGCCCCTTCGTCGAAGATGTCCATGCGCACCGGCACGCCGAGCTTCTCCAGATCGGCCTTGATGGCTTTCGGCAGCTCAATCGGCGCTCCGCCAGTGATACCGTCGTTGGTGGCGTGGACGAGAAACACGGGCGGCGTGTTCTTTGGGAAGACAAAGGGCGATTCCTTCTGCCGCCAGTGTCAGGTGGCGAGACCGGCGGCGAAATCAGGGCGGCTGCTCTCGCGTTCGATGGAATCAGGCGACTGCGCATCGCCTGTATCGAAATTGGCGGCGAGGTTCATCGAGAGATTCGCCCCTGCCGAGTAACCAGCGATGCCGATCTGCTGCGGATGGATGCCCCACTCACTCGCGCGATGCCGCACCGTGCGCACAGCGCGTTTGGCATCGAGCGAGGCCAGCGCCTAAATGCCGACGTTGTCGAGCTTGTGCGGTGGACGCAGGCGGTATTTCAGGCCGATGATGGCCACGCCCTTCGCATTGAAGGCCTCGGCGGCGTATTCGACGTGCGTTTTCCAATCCAGCGCGCCGTAACCACCACCCGCGCAGACAATGATCGCCATGCCGGTGCGCTGGTTCGCCGGTGGCAGGAAGAGCGTGATGGCAGGCACGGTAACGTTGCGGATCGTGCCGCGCTCTTCTTTGACCTCCGCAGGCGCGTTTTCGAAGAACTGCGGCGGCTGGTCCGGCCAGAGCGGAATGGTTTGCCCGAGCAGCGGGGAGGTGAGACAAAAGAGGAGACAAAGGGAACGCATAGCTGGAATAAACGAGATGCTGCGCCTTCTTATCGTCATGAAACGCCTGCTATCTTCCCTGGCCGTCATGCTCCTGCCTCTGTCCTGCTCCGCCAACTCGATCCACCAGCCGGAGGAGGCGGGCAAGGTGGCGTGGGGCCGTGATCTGGAGGCGGCGCTGGCGGCGAGCAAACAATCCGGCAAGCCGGTGTTCGCGCTGTTTCAGGAGATCCCCGGCTGCGCGGGCTGCAAGCAATTCGGGCGCGATGTGATGTCGAATTCGCTGCTGGTAGAGGCCATTGAGACGGAGTTCACGCCGCTGCTGATCCGCAACAACAAATCCGGCAAGGACGCGGAGGTGATGCAGCGTTTTGGCGAACCGGCATGGAATTTTCAAGTTGTGCGTTTCCTCGACGCGAGCGCGAAGGACATCATTCAGCGCAAGGACCAGGTGTGGGACACCGGCGGCATCGCGGCACGCATGATTGCCACGCTGATCGCCGCGAAGCGCCCCGTTCCCGCGTATTTGAAGCTGCTAGCCGCTGAGCACTCGCCACGGCTGAAGCAGGCCGTGTTCTCGATGTTCTGCTTCTGGACCGGCGAGATGGCGCTGGGACAAATCGACGGCGTGATCACCACCGAGGCTGGTTTCATGGGCGGGCGCGAGGTGACGCTGGTGAAATATGATCCGCAGGTGATCACACTGCCGAAGCTGATCGCCACCGCTGAGAAAGTGGAGTGCGCAAACGCCGTGCATGTGCCTGCGGCGGATCTGGCGGACGCCAAGGCCACTCGATTGAATGTGGGTGCCATCTCAGGTTATCGTGCGGCACCGATGAGCGATCAGAAAAAGCAGCTTCAAGGCACGGTGGCGACAAAGCTGCCACTCTCGTCTGCCCAGGCCACCAAGGTGAACGCGTGGATTCGCAGCGATGTCAAAACCGCCGCCATGTTCCTGACACCGTCACAACTGGCGCGATTGCGCTGAGTCTTTTCCTGCCGCACTCTCTCTCTCACATTTCCCATGAAACCACTGACCATCCTCATCATCGGTCTCGCGCTCGCAGGCCACGCCGCCGCCGCAGACACGCTCGAATCCCAACTCATGGAACGCCAAAAGGCATTCGGGGTGAAATCGGACCCCGACACGAAGAAAGCCTACGCGGCAGGCATTCAGGCCGTCGCAGATTCCGGCATTCTGAAGAAGGCCGTGCAGGTTGGTCAGAAGGCACCGGGCTTCACGCTCAAGAACGCCAAGGGCGAGTCCGTGCAGCTCTCCGCTCTACTCAAAAATGGCCCGGTCGTGCTCACCTGGTATCGCGGAGGCTGGTGCCCGTATTGCAATCTCACGCTCGCTGCGCTGCAACAGGCGCTGCCGGACATTCAGGCCGCTGGTGCGCAGCTCGTCGCCCTCACGCCCGAGCTGCCGGACAAGTCCTTGACCACCATCGAGAAGAACGGGCTGAAGTTTGAGGTGCTCACCGATTTGAATCACGCGGTGGCAAAACAATACAACGTCGCCTTCGAACTCACGCCCGACGTGGCGGCGCGCTACAAGCAGCACTTCAACCTTCCGGGTAGAGCCGTCCGTTGCCAGACGGCTCCCCCACAGACCCGTACGAGCCCAATTAAGGCATACGGTTCCTCAGATCAGGACTTCGCGTTATAGATGGAATGCACGACCCTGGGCGGTGGCA
>Ga0209284_10004142_pt1 | contig 16693 bp, 10 predicted proteins | sample FRY03_FD_187211 | JGI IMG/M metagenome (GOLD analysis project Ga0209284, IMG submission 187211) | Freshwater microbial communities from Lake Fryxell liftoff mats and glacier meltwater in Antarctica - FRY-03 (SPAdes) (version 2) | ecosystem: Environmental > Aquatic > Freshwater > Ice > Glacier... | reverse complement strand
GAAGGCGTTCGCGGCGCGGTGTGGGAATGACCTTCGCCGCAGCTTTGTCGGTTTCTGTGCTCGTGGAGAGCGGCTGGCTCTCCTTGGAGCCATCGCGGTAGATGGCCAGGGCCTTGAGCCCCATCCGCCAACCCTCGGCATAGGCTCCAGCAATATCGGCAGGCGTGGTTTCACGGGGCATGTTGACCGTCTTGGAAATGGCTCCCGAGATGAAGGGCTGTGCGGCCGCCATCATTTTGACATGAGCCTCCCAGGCGATTGAGCGAACGCCCAACCGAGGCTTAAACGCACAGTCAAAAACAGAGAGATGCTGATCCTTGAGGCCGGGAGCCCCTTCGACCGTGTCGTTTTTATCAATGAACGCCAAAATCGCTTCGACCGCCGGCTCGTCGTAGCCCAGAGTTCGCAGCGAGAGCGGCACCGTTTGATTGACGATCTTGAGCATGCCGCCACCGGCGAGCTGCTTGTATTTGACGAGGGCAATGTCGGGCTCGATGCCGGTGGTGTCGCAGTCCATCAGAAAACTGATCGTGCCGGTCGGTGCCAGCACCGTTGCCTGCGCGTTGCGGAATCCGTGTCGCCGGCCGTGGGCCAGCACACCGTCCCAGATGGCGCGGGCAGCCGATTGCAAATACTCGGGACAACTCGCGTCGATGTGCTCGACGGCATCTCGATGCATCTGCATCACATTGAGCATCGGCTCGCGATTGGCGGCATAACCCTCAAACGCGCCGACCGCAGCAGCCAGTTCGGCACTGGTGCGATTGGCTACGCCGTGCAGGATGGCTGTGATGGCTCCGCACAGGCCTCTGCCAGCGTCGCTGTCGTAGGCCAGGCCGTCGGCCATCAGCAAGCTGCCCAGATTGGAGTAGCCCAGTCCCAGCGGCCGGAAAAGATGGCTATTCTTGGCGATTCGCTTGGTTGGATAGCTGGCGTGATCGACGAGGATTTCCTGAGCCACGAGGAAAATCTTACAGGCGGTTGAAAATCGATCGACTTCAAATGTGCCGTCGGGCTTGCGAAACTTCATCAGATTGATGCTGGCAAGATTGCAGGCTGTGTCGTCCAGAAACATATATTCTGAACACGGATTACTGGCGTTGATCCGCCCGGAGTTGGGGCAGGTGTGCCAGCGGTTGATCGTCGTGTCGTATTGCACGCCCGGATCGCCGCACTGCCAGGCGCATTCGGCCATTCGACTCAGCACATCGCGGGCCTTGAAGGAAGGACCGGCCTTGGTCGAATCGGTGACCCAGCGAGTGGTCCATGTATCGTCGCGATCGGCGGCTTCCAGAAACTCGTCGGTCAGCCGCACCGAGAGGTTGGCATTTTGAAACAGAATCGAGCTATACGCTTCGCCGTTAAAATTGGCATCGTAGCCCCCCTTCTCGATCAGCACGCGAGCCTTCTTTTCCTCCTTCGCCTTGCACTCGATAAATTCCATGATGTCGGGATGCGTGACCTTCAAGGACTGCATCTTGGCAGCCCGTCGCGTCTTGCCACCGCTCTTGACGACCGCCGCCACCTGGTCGTAGACCCGCATAAACGAGAGCGGGCCGGAGGGCTTGCCGCCGCCAGCCAGTTTTTCTCGCTGGCTGCGGAGTGTGGAGAGGTCGGTGCCTGTGCCGGAGCCAAACTTAAAGAGCATCGCTTCGCTGCGGGCCAGCTCCATGATGTCTTCCATGTTGTCTTTGACGCTTTGAATAAAGCAGGCACTGCCTTGGGGATATTCGTAGGGATTCTCCGGCTGCACGACATCCTGCGTGGCCTCATCCCAACGCCAGTTGCAGGGCGTGCCCTTGACACCATATTGAGCATAGAGACCGACATTGAACCAGACCGGAGAATTGAAGGCCCCGTGCTGGTGGACGCACAGCCAAGACAGATCGCGGTAGAATGTCTCGCCATCCTCGGCGGTTTTAAAGTAGCCGTCGGCGATACCCCAATCGGCAATCGTGCGGGCCACGCGGTGGACCAGTTGCTTGACGGAGTGCTCCCGCTCGGGGGTGTGAATTTCTCCATAGAAATATTTACTGACAACGACATTGGTGGCTAGCTGGCTCCAGGCGGCTGGGATTTCGCAGGCCGGTTGCTCAAAGAGCACTTTGCCGTCCTCGCCCTTGATCGCAGCGGTGCGAAGATCCCATTCGGTTGTGTCAAACGGGCTCTTGGCATCGGCTGGGCAGAATGTGGGATGCATCTCGATTGGAATGCGCGCGGCCGACGCGGTCGATTGAGTGCCTTGCGAGGCAGCCTTTTTGGAACGGGGGCCAGCGGTAGACGATCCGGCTGCAGATGTTGAGAAAGATGCCATCGGTTGAATGCTCCTGTGCAAGAGAATCGAGTGAGCGAATGAAGTATACTTCCGTATAGTGACGGTGCAAGTGGTATCGGCTGATCGGCGGCAATGGGATGCGGGCGGAAAACGGGTTTAAAAGCCCTTGAAATGCGAGTTGAGAGAAAGCAGCTCCTTCTGCATGCTATCGCAAGATGTGGTACGGACATTCCCAAGGACCACCTCATATGGCCCGGGGCGTGAATGTAGCGTGAGGGTTTGGCGAGTCAAGCGAAGTTTTTTGAGGGGGCAAAAACAGCCTGAAAATGAGAGAATGGATCGAGCCAGAGGGCCGCCAGAGGTGCTGGCATAAAGAGTTCTTAAGAGGGGTTGTCTTTCGACAGCGGCAGCCGCTCTTTTTTGTGCCGCAATTTTTAGAATCGGGACGATTGAGGTTGGTGTAGACTGACCCCCTATGAAGGCTCAAAAACCGTTGGCTCACGACGCCGTCAAGGCCCGCATCCGAGCGGTTGGCCTGCGTTGCACCGCAGCGAGGCTGACTGTCATGCAACACTTGATGGCGGCGAGTGGTCCAGAAACGCATGCGGATGTTTCTGACGCATTGGCCGATCGCGGTTTCGATCGCGCTACGATCTACAGAAACCTGACCGAGTTGACCGAGGCGAAGCTCGTGACTCGCGTGGAGCTAGGCGATCATGTCTGGCGGTTTGAGCTGAAGCGGCCCGGTAAAGCTGGATCTCATGGCGAAGACCATCCACATTTTCTCTGCACAAAATGCGGAGAAGTGTCGTGTCTGGATGATGTGACTGTGGCGATCACGCCTAAGCCAGTTGCTGCTGGCATGAGGGCGTCTTTTGGGGCAGGCAAACCCAAGGCCGCTACCCATCGATCGCAGGGAATTCGTTCGGTCACAGAAGTGCTGCTCAAGGGGGAGTGCAATAAATGCGGCTGACGCCGTCGGCGAACCTTTAGGACCAACTGTCAGAGGGCTTTGTGAGCAAAAGTCTGGCGCCTTGAGATGGTCGTGTGGTAAACATTGAGCAGGCGCCGCCGCTGCGCTGAAGATAGCCCGCGGCAATGAGTTCCATCGCCCTATCAGCCCGACTCGCTTCCACAAGCGTTACCGTCGAGCCCCCGAATCCGCCCCCTGTCAACCGCGAACCGATCACGCCCGGTTGGGCCTCGGCCAGTTCCACCAGTAGATCGAGTTCAAAACAGCTCACGCTATAGTCATCGCGGAGCGAAGCGTGGCTAGCGGCCATGAGAGTGCCGATATCGTGCCAGCGGTTCGCTGTGAGTGCTTCGGCGGCGGCCTGCGTGCGGGCGATCTCTGTAACCACATGCTTGGCCCGGCGGTAGCCGATGTCACCCAGCACCTCGCGCGAGTTTTCAACCTGCTCGGCAGTTGCCTCTCGCAATGATCCCACGCCAAGCAGTCGAGCGGCCCGCTCGCAGTCTTTTCGTCGCTGTGCATATTCGCCACCGCCTAGTTGGTGCCGCACATTGCTGTTGACGATCAGCACCAGCAGATCGTCGCGGTCAAAGGCCACCTGTCTTGCCTCGAGCGACTGGCAGTCGAGCAGGAGCAGGTGGTCTTGCTGGCAGAGCGTGCTGGCGAATTGATCCATGATGCCGCAGGGTACGCCGGCAAAGTCGTGTTCGGCCCGTTGGCACAAGAGCGCCAATTCCAAGGGGGTGATCGGGTCGCCTGTCATGCCGGCGAGCAATGTCGCCATCGCCACTTCCAAAGCAGCGCTACTCGATAACCCACCCCCCAGGGGCACGCTCGAATCGATCAGAGCATCAAACGCTGGCAGACGCCCGCCTCGGGCCTCAAACCCAGCGATCACTCCGCGCACATAGTCTGCCCAACCATGCGCCCCCGATTCGCTGGTTGGCCGAAGCGAGCCATCCAGCGGTATTTCGACTCTGTCCTGGAAGGCAGTGCTCGAGATGCGAGCGACACTCGGTTTCTGGCCCACGTCGCCAATTGCGGCGGCAATCATCGTGGAGCGATCGATCGCCATGGGCAGGACAAGGCCGCCGCAATAATCGACATGTTCACCGATCAGATTGACGCGGCCCGGCGCAACAGAGAGCCACTCCGGCGGCCTGCCAAACTGCTGCACAAAAAGCTTGACGATGCGATGTTGTTGATTCATTCTGGAGCCCTCGGGCACAATCGTAATCACTCGGCTACCCTCGACACTACCGAAAAGTCACGCCTTCAACGAAACGCAGTCGGAATGAAAGATTCTTTAAGCCGAGGCTCAGCTTTTCAGGACTGTCCCGACAGACGCCAGACAGGCTCAGAGAAGTGGGATCGCTGGGACCAGCGGGACATTTTGCCACTCTGGGTGGCTGACATGGATTTTCGCACGCCCGATGTGGTGCTCGACGCCATCCGCGAGAGGGTCGATCATGGAGTGTTTGGTTACACAAATGCTCCGCCTGGTTTTGCTGTAGCGTTGGCCGAGCATCTTTCTCGGCTGCATGGATGGAGCGTCAATCCCGATCTGATCACCAGCACGCCGGGAGTTGTCAACGGTCTGGCGATCACTGCGAGGCTACTGGCCCAGAGCGATGACGAGATCATCACATTCACTCCTGTCTATCCGCCGTTTCTGACACTGCCGCTGCTGGCGGGTCGCCGCGTCGCCCGCGTGCCACTGGCACAATCGGCTTCAGCGTGGACGATCGACTGGGATCTGCTGGCAGCCAGCGTCACGCCCCGCTCAAAACTCTTCTGGCTTTGCCATCCCCACAATCCCACCGGCACGGTGTTTGGGCGTGAGACTCTGGTGTCGCTTGCCGACTTTGCCGATCGGCATCGACTGACGGTTGTGAGTGATGAAATCTGGTCGGATCTGAATCTTGACGACCAGCCGCATATCCCGTTTGCGAGCCTGGACCATCCGGCAGCCCGCCGCGCGATCACGCTGGTGGCTCCTTCAAAGACATGGAATCTGGCAGGCTTGGGCTGTGCGGCGGCAATCGTTCCGGATCAGACGCTCTGTCGCAATTGGCGGGCAGCAGGGGGGGGCCTTGTGCCAATGATCAACCCTTTGGGCTACGCAGCAGCCGAGGCGGCATGGCTCTATGGCGATCCATGGCGTCGAGACTTGATCGCACTCTTGCAGCAGCACCGTGACTATACGATGGCGGCCGTTGCGGCCTTGCCGGGGCTTGCCTGTGTAGCACCGCAGGCCACCTACCTGATCTGGATCGACTGCCGTGACACCGGCGTGGCCGATCCGCAGGCCGCGTGCGAGGCCGCTGGACTGGGGCCTTCTGACGGACGCGACTTCGGCATGCCAGGATTTATTCGGCTCAACACGGCCTGCCCAACGCCACTTCTCAAGGAAGCCCTGCGGCGACTGTCGGATGCGTTTACGGGCAATCCCGAGTCCACGAGCCGTTGATGGATCGCCACGGTTGGCCGGCCGAAGGAGTGTCGCGAAGGCACTCTGGCAGACGCTGCTGCGACCAGCCGTCAAAGCAAATGCGTCGCGCAAATCGCAACAGCGACCAGGGCATTCCCACGGCCGAAAAAAATGGCGGACTGGCCGACGGCCACGGGCCGCCATGCTGCATCGCCGGACTCACCGCCAAGCCAGTCGGCATTCTGTTTTCGATCAGTCGACCCGATCTTGCGACAAGGAGTTGGATGATGGGTGCTAGCAGTTGATCGTCGCTGCCATTTTTTGCAGAGTAGAGACTCGCTCCGAGGGATCCCTGCAGAGGGACAATTGCCCGGGCGAGTTCATCCAGCGACGCGCATCGCACGAGCATGGTTGCATTACCAAATGCCTCAATCAGCAGCGCATCGGGTTTAACGAGAAGGTCTTTGGCGGTGATCTCCAGAAGCGTTCCCACGTAGCTGCACGGGCTCTGGCCAGGAGTGCCGCCCACGACCAGCCTGGCCCCGGCCCCCTGTAAATGATCGACCACTTCTGCCAGTCGCTGGCGACCGGCCAGCCCGAGAAGAACTTGCGCACCGACAGCCCCAAAGCGTTCTGCCAGCAATCGCCGAAACGCATCACCAGCCGAGTTGTCCACAAGAAAAACGACGCCTGGCTTGGTGCAAAATTGCCCAGCCGAACCGGTCACGCTTGCGACAAGTTCGCCCACAATCTCCTCGCCGCGTTCAGCCAGTGCACCCGGCAGCAGCACAACTGGATTAAGACTTCCCATTTCGATCCAGATCACGCGGCCGGTGGTGGCGGCCGCCGCATGCAGACGCTTGCCTGCTGTGTGGCCCCCAGTAAAACCAGTGGCTCCTACGCGGTGATCGGCCACCAGTCGTTCGCCGTCGTCTAAAGCCATGCCGTGCAGCAGTTGCACTGTCGCTGCGGGCAAGCCTGTCTCTGCCAGAGCAGCGAGCGCTTCAATGGCGGCCAGTCTCGACACGCCCGGATGCCCAGGATGCGCTTTGGCAATCACGGGATTACCAGCGGCAATGGCCGCCGCAAAGTCGCCGCCAGTGACGGCCCCGTAGGCAAACGGAAAATTGGCTGGCGGGAAGACCACCACCGGGCCGATCGGAAAAGCCGCCGAGCGAATGTTGCGGGGGGTATCGAGGATGGCCATCTGCCACGAGCCTTCCCGAGCGGCGCTGGCAGCCTGGCGAAGTTGGTCGAGCGTGCGAGGCAGTTCAATGTCTGTCAGTCGAGGTTTCACAGCCAGAGCGGTTTCGGCATGCGCGGTCGCTACCAAGTCTTCGCCACGAGCGGCCAGTCGATCGGCATACCGCTCCAGAAAAAACGCCAGTTTTTCTCGCGGCACGTCAGCTAGTTCGGCGGCTGCAGCCACCGCCGCATCGAGTGCGGCATCGACATCGCTCCACTGGCTCACCGGCCAGACAGCCTGATGGGGCTTGCCCGTGCTGGGATCGGTGGCCTGAAATGTCTCCGCACTCACGGCGGCCCGCCACTGGCCATTGATGAGAACAGGTTCTACGGTGGCAGAATCCACGGGCACTTTTTGGCTGGTAGTCATGGGGAGCATGGTACGCTTTTTGGGAATGATGCAGGAGCCGTTGGCCTCAGAACCAGAATAAAGTTACGAAAAATCGCCACACTCCTCCAAGCCATAACATTTTAACCAGAGATTCTTTGCCCATGCGACATGTTCCCATCGACCCGGCTCTGTTTGTTTCCAACCGTCAAAAATTACTGACCCGCTTGCCTCCCCAGGCGATTGCCATTGTGTGCGCCGCCGACATCCTGCCGACAACGGCCGACGGCACCATGCGAATCCACCCGGCCGCCGACCTTTTTCATCTGACCGGGATCGAACAGGAAGAGAGCGTGCTCATTTTGGCTCCCCATGCCACCGATCCTGCGCAGCGAGAGATGCTTTTTATTCGCCAGCCAAACGAACTTCTCGCCACATGGGAAGGGGCGAAGCACAGCAAGGAGCAGGCCGCGCACATCTCAGCCGTGGAAAAGGTGCGCTGGATTTCTGATCTCCCTATGGCCCTTCATATCCTCATGTGCGAAAGCGATGTCATCTTTCTCAACTCCAATGAACACGAGCGGGCTGCAATGGATGTCGAGCCACGCGATGTGCGTATGGCGAGACAACTCATGGCGAGGTATCCGCTGCATCGCTACGAGCGGTTGGCGCCTCTGATGCGAAGCCTGCGCGCTGTCAAGAGCCAGACCGAGATCGATCTCACGCGTCAGGCCATCGACATCACAGATGCTGGCCTGCGTCGAGTGCTCGGCATGCTCAAGCCGGGCGTGATGGAATATGAGATCGAGGCCGAACTGTTGGCGGAGTTCACTCGCCGCCGCGCGAAGATGGCCTATGAGCCGATTGTGGCGGCGGGCAAAAATGCCTGCGTGCTGCACTACGGCATCAACGACCAACCCTGCCGCAGCGGCGACGTGGTGCTGATCGATGTGGGAGCCTGCTACGCCAATTACAACGCCGATTTGACGCGAACCTATCCGATCAACGGTCGCTTCACTCCTCGACAGCGGGCCGTCTATGAAGCAGTGCTGCGGGTGCTGCAAAGCTCGATTGCCAGAGCCACCGTTGGCACCTTGATCCGCGACTGGAAACGAGCGGCACAGGTGGAGATGAACGCAGAGCTCCTGAATTTAGGACTCCTGACAGCCGCACAGGTGGCCAAGGATTCACTCGAGGAGCCGGCTTGCAAAAAGTATTACATGCATGGCTTGGGCCATTCACTGGGGCTGGCTGTGCACGACATTGCGCCTGTCAACGGTCCGTTTGAACCCGGTTGGCTGATCACCGTCGAACCCGGCATTTACATTCAGGAAGAAGGGATTGGCGTGCGGTTGGAAAACGACATCCTGATCACAAAAAGCGGCCCGGTCGATCTTTGCAGCCATGTTCCAATCCTGCCGGATGAAATTGAAAAGCTAATGGCTGACCGCTGACACACACAATCGCGCCCGCCCGCCGCCGCATTGGTGCGATGGTATTTCGCGTATTCCCGTCGCTCGCGCTCGGGGCTTCTTAAGAGGGAGCGTATTGCTCGGGTTTTAAAAAGCCCGTAGCGCTAGCGAGGGAGAGTTGGCGTGCCGCACGGCAAAAGCCCGCCATCATCAACCGCGATCGGTTCGACCGCAGCCACGGTGCATTTGGTTTTGTGAACCGGTATCCTTTAACAGTATGAATTCTGAATCTGGTTTGATCCGACAGGCTGATCCGATTGCGTTCTTCATCACATGGACGACATATGGCTCATGGTTGCCGGGCGATGATCGAGGCTGGGTGGATACCGCAGGCACGATGCGGTTCGGCGATAAGGACCGTAAAAGGTCTCAAAAAAACTGATGGCCGAGCCCGCAATGATTCTCGATGCCGCAGCGAGACAGGCCGTTGCAAGGACTATTCGCGAACACTGTCGAGTTCGGAAGTGGATTCTTCACGCGATCAATTGCCGAACGCAACATGTACACGTGGTAGTCACCGCAGTCGATCGTAACCCAGATGACGTGATGGTGCAGTTCAAAGCGTGGTGTACAAAAATGCTCAAGCAGCAGGCCCGCAAGACGGGTGCGGAAAGTGCGAGAACCAGATGGTGGACGGAGGGCGGCAGCAAGCGATACGTTTACGAAAACAATGATCTTGAGGCTGTCATCACGTATGTCACCGAATGCCAGGACAAACCCAGGAACGAAGGCATTGAAACAGTGCCCGGCTAGGATTTCGCGTATTCCAGTCGCTGGGTTTTCAAAAAGCCCGGAGCGCGAGCGAGGGAGAGTTGGCGTGCCGCACGGCAAAAGTTGCCGCTGCACTGGACGATGGTATTTCGCGTATTCCCGTCGCTGGCGCTCCGGGCTTTCTAAGACGGGGAGACGCAGTGCCGCCCCTCTGCCCGCTTCCTGAAAAGCCCGTAGCGCGAGCGAGGGAGAGTTGGCGGGCCGCACGGCAAAAGTTGCCGCTGCACTGGACGATGGTATTTCGCGTATTCCCGTCGCTGGCGCTCCGGGCTTCCTAAGACGAGGAGGCGCAGTGCCGCCCCTCTGCCCGCTTCCTGAAAAGCCCGTAGCGCGAGCGAGGGAGAGTTGGCGGGCCGCACGGCAAAAGTTGCCGCCACATTGGACGTTCGTATTTCGCGTATTCCCGTCGCTGGCGCTCCGGGCTTTTCACATCCAAGACAACTCAGGGAGTGCCGCTCTGGTCGGTGGGCAAAATATCTGGCTCAGAAGCCTCGATCGGAGTCGAACGGACTCGGCGGCGTTCGGCGTCTGTGCCCGGCACCAACTGCGGGGCGCCGGTCGATGCCTCGATGATTTCGCGCAGTTCGCTGCCATCAATTACCTCTGACTCAAGCAGTCGCCGCGTCACAGCCTCAAGCGCCGCTCGCCGCATCTCAAGGATCCTCCGCACAGCCTCAATCGCCGTGTTGACGATTGTGTTGACCTGCTCATCGATCTCCCATGCGGTTTTTTCGCTGTGGCTTCTAGCCCTGGACAGCTCGGCACCGGCGGCGGCCAGAAAAGGCGAACGCGGGCTTTCTCGGTAGGTGACGCGACCCAACCGGCTCATGCCGTAGTCCATCACCATCGCGCGGGCGATCTCGCTGGCCCGTTCCAAGTCGTTTTGAGCACCGGTCGAAACATCGGCAAAAACGATCTCCTCCGCAATCGTGCCAGCCAAGAGCACCTGAATCCGGCTTTCGAGTTCGCTCTGCGTGAGGAGATAGCGGTCGTCCAGTGGGCGCTGCATCGTGTAGCCAAGGGCGGCCAAGCCCCGGGGAATGATCGACACTTTATGCACAGGATCTGTGTTGGGAAGCGAATAGGCCACCAGCGCGTGCGCCGCCTCGTGGTAGGCCACGCGTTTTTTTTCGTCCTCGTGGATCACGCGTTTTTTCTTTTCGAGGCCCGCCGTGACTCGCTCCACTCCTTCATTGAATTCCTCCATGCCAACGGAGGTTTTATTATTGCGAGCCGCCAAAAGCGCCGCCTCGTTGACGAGGTTGGCCAGATCCGCGCCGACAAACCCCGAGGTGATTCGAGCGATCAGTTCCAGCTTCACCGCGGGATTGAGCTTCACATGGGCGACATGCACCTTGAGAATCGCTTCACGGCCCCGCACATCGGGCCGATCGACCAACACATGTCGATCAAATCGGCCGGGCCTCAACAGCGCCGGATCGAGTGTTTCAGGCCGGTTGGTGGCGGCCATCACGATCACGCCGCTATTGGTGCCGAAGCCGTCCATCTCGACAAGCAACGCGTTGAGCGTTTGCTCGCGTTCGTCGTGGCCGCCCATGATGCCCGAACCGCGAGTCTTGCCGAGAGCGTCGAGCTCGTCGATAAAAATGATGCACGGAGCCTTGGCTTCTGCCTGCTGAAACATATCGCGCACCCGAGCAGCGCCGACGCCGACAAACATTTCGACAAAATCGCTACCGGAGAGACCAAAGAACGGCACGCCAGCCTCGCCAGCAATCGCCTTGGCCAGCAAGGTCTTGCCCGTGCCCGGCGGGCCCACAAGCAGCACTCCTTTAGGGATACGTCCGCCCAGTACCTGATATTTTTCGGGGCTGCGTAAAAACTCGACCACTTCGCGGAGTTCGTCAACCGCTTCGTCGATGCCGGCCACTTCGTCAAAGGAAATGCCGAGTTCTTCCTGAGCGTACATCTTGCCTCGGCTGCGGCCAAACGCCATCGGACTGCCCGCCCCGCCGATCCGTCGGAGCATCAAAAAAAAGGCCACCCCAAAAAGGCTCATCAAGAAAAGCACCGGTAGCCAACTGCGCCACGGGCTGGGCGGTTCTTCATAGCGAAAAGGCACCGCATTTTCAGCCAGCAATTTTGAAAGCTGACCCTCGGAGTTTTCACTCGGCAGCTTGGCCGTGTGCAGGCGGCGGGTTGTGATGGCGGGGATCGCCTGTGCCGGCGTCGACGCTTGAGCATCGTCGTTGGCCGTCAGTTTCGACACGGTTTCTTTGGCGGGCAATTTTGTCGGGAGTTCTCGAATCGATCCAGACACTTGAAAAGCGCCAATCACCACATCTCGCAGATCGCCATAGCGGCCCGCCTGCTGCACATCCTCACCTCGTTTGGCAATCGGAATCCAGTGCAAGAAATCGCTCTGTTGATCGGCGGCGGGCTCGCGTGCTTGCTGGCCGGCGGCGTGGATCAATTTTTCGAGGTCGCTGTACGACACCTCGATGTCTGGGGTGACGCTGATCAAACTCATGGCAAACAGCCCAGCCACGGCGGCGGCAATCAGCGACCAGATGAGATTTGGCCCTGCCCACGAGGGTCGGCGATCAGATGGACGTTTGGCGGGATCGGTGTTTTTTGGCATAGAGAGCGGGAAAACCTCTGGGCGGGAAAACGCAGGAATCAACAGCAAAGATCATTGGCAAAACCAACTTGAGATGCACCCCAAGATCCTATGCTTGGGGAAAGCCGCCGACAATTGGCTTGAATTACCGCTGGTTGTGCGGGCACATTGAGAAGAGAAAGTAGCATCTTCGTTCGGAACACCCTACACTCTACGCGAGGCCCTTTATGCCCCTCAGGTGTCAGGTCACTCGCTCTAGTCCTTTTGGCCTTTTATGCCTCAAGCGGCCGGTTGCATGAGAGCGGCACAGCAGGCGCAATCGTGTTTGCTTCAGTTCAACATTTAACCACTCGGGCTACTCACGGTGCATTTTTCCGCCAGCATGCCCATCGATGCTGCTTCACTCAACGTGGCCGTGCTTGGCTCAACCGGCAGTATCGGTGGCAGCACGCTTGATGTGATGAGAGGATCCAACGGGCGATTGGTGCCATTTTTATTGGCTGCCCATCGCAGTACGACCGCTTTAGTGGCGCAAGCTTGGGCCTATCGTCCTCGGTGGATCGTTGTTGTGGACCCTGCCGCGGCGGGGGAGATTGATCGGGCTGACTTGCCGGCGGGCACGCAACTGGCTGTCGGGCCAGAAGCCTTGGACGAGCTGGTAAAATCTCCGGAGATTGACCGCGTGGTGGCGGCGATCGTCGGCGCGGCCGGGTTGCGGAGCACATGGGCGGCGCTGGAGGCTGGCAAGACAGTGGCACTGGCCAACAAAGAGACGCTGGTGATGGCCGGCCCCTTAGTCATGCGGTTGGCAGAGCAGACCGGTGGCAGGATCGTGCCGGTTGACAGCGAGCATTCAGCGATTCATCAGGCCCTCAGGGCGGGCTCTGCCGACGAAGTCTCGCGGATTGTCCTGACTGCCAGCGGCGGACCATTTCGACTTCGCCCCATCGAGACGCTTGTGAGCGTTACCCCTGCTGAGGCGCTCCAGCATCCGACGTGGTCGATGGGCCCGAAGATCACGATCGACTCAGCCACGATGATGAACAAGTCACTTGAGTTGATCGAAGCCCGCTGGCTTTTTGATCTGCCCGCCGAAAAGCTTGGCGTGCTTGTCCACCCGCAGTCGATCGTGCATTCGATGGTCGAGTTTATCGACGGCTCGGTTATGGCGCAGTTGAGCCCTCCGGACATGCGCCTGCCGATTCAATACGCCCTCTGTTATCCGCAACGGATTGCCGGCCAGGCACGGCGGTTTGACTTTTCGAAGAACACTTCTTTAGAGTTTGAGCCACCCGATCTGCGGCGTTTTCCCGCTCTGCGATTGGGGTATGAGGCAGCCGCCAGGGGCGGCACGTCTGGCTGTGTGCTCAACGCAGCCAATGAAGAAGCCGTTCGTGGCTTTCTGGCAGGCGAGTTACGATTTACTGATATTGTGGAAGTGTGTGCACGGGTGCTGAGTGAGCATCCATTTCAAGCCGATCCGTCGCTCGACGATATCCGTCGAATCGATGCATGGGCCAGGCAGGAGGTTGTTTCGTGGGCGTGTGTTTGATCGGCCAGATGGCAAGTGGTTTTCCCGAAGTGCAACTCTTGGCTGCAGCCACATGGGTTCAATGGATCATTCAGCCATCGAGCTGGTCGATCATTTTACAGGTGGCCCTAGGCTTGGGATTTGTGATCTTTGTGCACGAACTCGGTCACTTTTTGGTCGCCAAGGCCTGCGGCGTGAAGTGCGAGAAGTTTTTTCTCGGCTTCGATGTAGGCGGCCTCAAACTGCTCAGCTTCAGATGGGGCGAAACAGAATACGGCATCGGCTGCTTGCCTCTCGGGGGTTATGTGAAGATGCTCGGACAGGACGACAACCCCGCCGCCGCCGCCAAAGAGGCGGAGCGGGCCAAGGCTTTGCTCGCATCGGGGGATCTGCCCCCGGAGCCTGTCGACGGCCCGCACCCGGCCTGGGATCCGCGCAGCTACCCAGCCCAAAGCGTGCCTAAACGGATGGCGATCATTTCAGCCGGCGTGATCATGAATATGATTTTTGCTGTGCTGATGGCCTCGTGGGCCTTTCGTCTGGGCGTCAAGGAACTCACCTGCGAAGTGTCGAGCGTGCGGCCCGGTGGCGCAGCGTGGCGGGCAGGCCTACAGACGGGGGATGTCATCACGGCCATTGGCAACATTCCCAATCCGATCTTCAGTGATCTGCAGAAGGGCGTGACGCTTGGCAACGTGGCGGAGGGGATCGAATTTACGATCCATCGTCAGACCGATGATTCAACGCGCACGCTCAGATTGTATCCCGACACCGATTTGGGCGTGCCAACTGTCGGTGCCACAAGCCCCTTCTCCCTTTCGCTGCCCAAGGATCTCCCCCAGGATTTAGGCGGCGATCTGACCAAGGGACTTCAGGGGAGTGCTGGCCGTGCCCAGCCCTCATTCGTGGCGGGCGACACGATTCGCACGATCAATGGCGTGGCCGTCAAGAGCTACGCGGAATTGATTGCGGTGCTTTCCGAGCAGGGCGATGCGACTGTCAAACTCACCGTCGATCGGCTCCCCACGGCAGGCAAGCCGGGCGACAAGAATCAACAGGCCCAACCACCAGAGACGATTGCCATCGAGATTCCGCCGCAGAAACTGCGATCGACGGGGCTTTGCATGACGGCGATGGCCATCAAGGCCGTCCAGGCTGATGCCCCGGCCGCACGGGCCGGGATACGGGCCGGCGACACATTGCTGGCGATCGACGGCAAGACTCTCGGGGATCCGCTCACGATTGACCAGCGACTGCGCGACAGGATTGGCAAAAAGGTGATGCTCACGCTGGTCCGTTCAGCCGACAAGACTGAGGCTGAGGGCGAAGCGATCAAAACGCTGGAAGTAGAAGTGGAGCCTCGGGCTGTCTCGTGGATCGAGGAATCGCGTTGGCCCTCAAGCCCTGTTGCGATCTCGACACTGGGCGTGGCGATTGGCGTGGATGCGATCGTAGCCGAGGTGGCTGCTGAGAGTCCCGCTGCAGCGGCTGGCATCCTGCCGGGCGAACGGGTGGTGCGGGTGCGGTTTAAGGATCCAGACCAAAAAGAAAATGGACCCAAAAAAGCTGCCGCTCAAAACGGCCTTGAGATTTCCAGCAAGTCGCCTAGCTGGCCGTATGTCGTCTCGGTGCTGCAACAGGTGTCAGAGGGAACCAAACTGCAGCTAGAAGTCGAGACGGCCGACGGCGTCAAGCGAGAAGTCGAATTGCTGCCGGTCGATTCGGAAGTGCAGTTTGTCGTGGATCGGGGGCTGGTCTTTGAGCCGGTTTATAAAGTCGTGCGGGCCGATTCATTTTTGGCAGCACTCAAACAGGGAGGTCGCAAGGCCTACGAGGACCTCTCGCTGGTCTACCGATTTCTACAAAAGCTCACGAGCAATCAGATCAGTCCCCGGCTGCTCGGTGGTCCGATTGAAATTGCCAAGCAGGCGGGCAAGTCGGCCGAGGAGGGCTTCAGCCGTCTGCTTCTCTTTTTAACGATGCTCAGTGCAAATTTGGCCGTCGTCAATTTTTTGCCGATCCCCGTTTTAGATGGCGGCCACATGGTTTTTCTGGTCTACGAATGGGTGCGTGGCAAGCCGCCGAGCGAAGGCGTTGTGGTTGTGCTATCGTATCTTGGCCTAGCCCTGATCCTGACGCTGATGCTGTTTGTCTTTGGCCTCGATATGGGTTTGATTCCAAGACGCTGAGGGCTTCTTTTTCCATGCTGCCATACTCGCTTCCTCGCCGACTGTTTTTGGGTGCCACTGGAACGGCTGTCTGTGCTGCTGCTACTCGCTGGCCGCAGATCGCGATGGGTGAGGATAAAAAAGAATTGAATCTGGGAATCCAGATGTATTCGCTGCGAGGCTACAAGGTTGATCAGGCACTGGTTCACGCCAAGGAACTGGGATTCAAGTTTATTGAGTTTTACAGTGGCATGTTTCCGATCACGGCCGATCCGGCGGTGATTGCCGCGATGAAGCAGAAGGTTACAGATCAAGGCTTGACGATCAGCGCCCACGGAGTGAATGGCTTTGGCGGCAACCCCGGGGAGAATCGCAAGGTGTTTGAGTTTGCCAAGGCTGTAGGCATTCCCACGATTACAGCCGATCCCAGCCCCGATGCATTTGCGAGCCTTGAGGAACTCGTCAAGGAGTTCGACATTCGCGTGGCGATCCACAACCACGGTCCGGGCCATCGCTACAACAAAGTCGTCGATGTGCTGCGTGCTATCGAGGGTAAGGATGAGCGAATTGGGGCCTGCGCTGATTTGGGCCACTTCATCCGCTCGGGTGAACAACCGACCGAAGTGATTCGACTCTTAAAGGGCCGACTCTACGGCATCCATCTCAAAGACTTCAAAGAAATGAAAGCCAATACGCCAGGAGTGATTCTGGGCCGGGGCCATCTTGATGTGGCGGGCGTTTTTGCCGCGCTTGAGCAGGTTGGTTTTCCAAATAATGGGGCTCTCTCACTGGAGTATGAGGAGAACGCCAACAATCCCCTCGCCGATATTCGCGAGTGTCTGAAAGTGGCGGAAGAAGCCCGGGCTAAGGCGTAGGTCGTCAGTCAGTCGGTCGAATGTCGGCCGGTAGAGACTAGCA
>Ga0209284_10004141_pt1 | contig 16696 bp, 17 predicted proteins | sample FRY03_FD_187211 | JGI IMG/M metagenome (GOLD analysis project Ga0209284, IMG submission 187211) | Freshwater microbial communities from Lake Fryxell liftoff mats and glacier meltwater in Antarctica - FRY-03 (SPAdes) (version 2) | ecosystem: Environmental > Aquatic > Freshwater > Ice > Glacier... | reverse complement strand
CTACAATATAGATCAACTTTATAGAAAACAGTTGTTGCACTCAATAGCATCGCCTATTGATAACCGTTGAGTTGTATTCGATTAGATTGAATTAACAAATAACAGTCAAAAATTCAATCGCTAGGTTTAACAAAACTGAAAAAACTTATGTAAATTAGCTAATTCTTAGTATGTTCTTAAAGAATAGTTGTGCTAAATAATTTTGTATCAAGGGTATTGGCCATATTTGGATTTGCTGAAGTAATTGCTTTAGATCAAAAATAATAACAACTAATTATTAGATTATATTTTTATGAAAAATGTAGATGAACAAAAAAAGAAACTAGAGCAGAAGAAAAGTCGACTTGCCATTGAAGAAACTAGATTAAAATTAAAAGAACGCAAAATGCGCACTAGGCATTTAATAGAAGTTGGTGGATTAGTAGTTAAAGCTAAAATAGATAACTTGAAGTGGCTATACTTTAGAGGACAAATCCTATACAAGGATTTTAATCTAAAGAAGTATTATTATGACAAAAAAAAAGAGTTTTTATTCGCCCGAATTTAAGACCCAAGCAATTTCATTAGTTCGCGAGGCTAAGCGACCAGGAGCGGAAGTTGCCAAAGAGCTAGGAATTAACGTGAATACTCTCTATAACTGGCTTAGCCCTGTGGCTAATAAATCGACAAAGAATCATGCTAATGTCGATATTCTGTCAGAGAACAAACGTCTCAAGAAAGAATTGGCGCAAGCCGAGCTGGAGCGTGATATCTTAAAAAAGGCGGCCGCGTATTTTGCAAAAGCAATTCTGTAAAATACGCATGGGTACAGGAGTTTCAAGGAGTTTTTCCAATAGCAGGAATGTGTAATGTCTTGGGTATATCGCGCAGCAGATACTATTCTTGGCGCAAAAATCCGTTGTCAAAACGAGTAAACGCAGATGCATTTCTAACGGAAAAAATCAAAGCAGTGTTTGTTGAAGGTCGTGAAAACTATGGTACCAGAAGCATACGAAGTAGGCTTGCACAACGAGGCATTGAAATCAGTCGAAAACGCATAGCCCGCTTAATGGAACTAGCTGGTTTGCGCTGCAAAATCAAGCGTAAATTTAAAGTAACGACCAATTCTAATCACAAACTATATATAGCACCTAATTTGCTGCAACGTCAGTTTCATGTGACTTCGCCAAATCGTGTTTGGGCCGGTGACATTACCTATATTCCGACCCGAAATGGCTGGCTTTATCTGGCAACTGTGATGGATTTATATTCGCGTAAAATAGTCGGCTGGTCAATGGACACAAGCATGACCGCATCTTTAGTAAATAATGCGCTGACAATGGCTATATGGAGTAGAAAACCTGGCAAGGGCCTTATCTGGCATAGTGATCGCGGCAGTCAATATTGCGCAAAATCACATCGCACCATCCTGAAAGATCATAAAATTATTCAAAGCATGAGTCGTAAAGGAGATTGTTGGGATAATGCGACATCTGAAAGCTTCTTCAGCACTATAAAAAGAGAGATTCCACAGATAGGTGATTTTGTCGACCAAAAGCATGCTGCCGCCACTATCTTTGAATACATCGAGGTGTTTTATAACAGAATAAGAGCGCATTCGACCATTGGATACCTTGCTCCAGCTGAGTTTGAAGAAGGTGCAAGGATTCTTGAAAAATGTGTCCTCTAAAAGGTTGACATGCCAGTAAATATTGAGAGTCCGCAGGTGAGTAAAGAAAATAGCCCAAAGGTGGTTAGGCAAGATTCAACTAGTGTGGGGTGGTTTCATAGTATAGTCGTGATGTTCGCATGTTTTGGAGCAACGGTTGGTGGTGGCTATGTGCTATTACAGTTGTTTTAATTGAGGTGCTAAAGAAACTCTTGTACTGTTAGTGTCTTAGAGGTAGAAGAGGTTAAACGAAATAATGGTAGAGAATGAACGATAAAGACAATAAAAACAAACAAGGTTGCAATATCTGGAGCTGTATCAATAAAAGTATATGCTTACTTTGCAATAACGCAATGACAACAATCAAGAGATTATGTGGATGTGATGATACCAAGGACAGCTCTGGCGATGAAACGCCCCATTCGAAAATAGAACAGGAAATAGATACTACTACTCCTAGTGATCAAAAATATCAACCTACTTGGCCGCCTGCACCTGCTGCAAAGCGTAAACTTATAGCAAAGAAGAAAAAACAAAAGGTTAAAAAGGCTATTAATAAATCAAACAAGGTTTTGACAAAGAAGCCTACAAAAAAAGTAACAAAGAAAATTGAGTAGAGAATTAGCACGTCATTGACTAATAATTTAAAACAAAAATAAGATAAAAGAATGAGTAAAGTAACAGCAGAATCACCAACAGACTATATGTATACAAGTGATGAAGATATTGAGAAACTAGGAAAATTGTTAATAGATAAAAAAGCTCCATGTATTATATCAAGTTTACAAGGCTTTTACACCGCTAAGATATGTGAAACAAGAGGTGTAAGTCCTCGTAGGTATGATGAAATCGTATTGGAAGAAGCAGAAAAATTAAATGATGTAGAGCTAGTATTATTTCAACGAATAACGGAACTCATGTGGCAAGAAATATCTGATGGTCTTCCAAGCGGTCACTTTGTTCCTATTTATATAATTGATAAAAAGAAAGGCCCATTGGTAGAGGAATGGATTATTGGATTTATTAAAGCTGCTAATATATCACCAAAACCTTGGGCAAAACTATATAGCCATCAAGACTATGGTAAATTGTATTACTATTTTCTATTAATACTATACAACGAAAAAAACACTGATGATAAGAACTGTTTGCCACCAGGGGGTGAGCGGGGCGCGCAAGAGCATTATGGGGAAATATATGAAATGGTACAAACTTATCTTCCTATTGTTACAAGGCAGTTCTATAAATATTTTCAAAGAAAACCATTTGAAATGGATGATACGGATATTATATTAAAACAAAAAAATAAATCTATTGAGTGGTCTTAAGAATATTGCTAATAAACAATATATCTTGAAATTAGCACAAGTGAGTATTACAATGCTTACTATATATTAATATTATACTAGAGAAATACGATGATTGACTATACTAGAAAAGCAGCTGGATTTTCTCCCAGAAACAGAGTTCATTTTGACGAAGGCCTAAGAAGTTATATGTTAAAGATATATAACTACATGGCACTAGCATTAGTCCTAACTGGACTAATGGCTTATGGAACATTAAACTTCCCACCCCTTATGAACTTAATGTATAATGTTGGGCCAGATGGGCAAATTCTAGGTATTTCAGGATTTGGTACTATTATGAAATTTGCGCCTCTTGGTATAGCCATCTACTTTTTCATGGGTATTGGAAAAATGTCTGTATCATTAGCACAAAAGATGTTCTGGGCATATGCTGCCGTTATGGGTATGTCGCTATCTTATTTAGGTCTTGTCTATACTGGACAATCTCTAGCACGCACATTGTTTATTTGTTCAGCTGTCTTTGGTTCAATGAGCTTATATGGCTACACCACAAAAAAGGATTTGACTTCAATAGGTTCATTTTTAGTAATGGGGCTTATTGGTCTTGTTATTGTTAGTATTGTTAATATCTTTTTACAAAGTTCAGCTATTGCTTTTGCTACTTCTTTTATAGGAGTCGCTGTATTTATGGGATTAACAGCTTGGGACACACAAAAGATCAAAGCTATGTACCATTCATCTGGTGGTGGTGAGGCTGGACAAAAAGCTGCCATTATGGGGGCATTTACTTTGTATCTTGATTTTATTAATTTATTTCTATTTATGCTTCGTTTTTTCGGGAATAGAAGATAACTGGAGTTTATGATAAAATCAAATACCAATTGGCAACCTATAACTCAATTACAAGTTTTTGCGGATCTAATTGAGAAAATGTATTGTGATACACAAGCAAAAATAACAAAACTCAGTCTTGCTGACAACTATACTATTTCAGATGCTGAATTATCAACTATTATGCATACCCTCTATAGACAGAGTGAAAATCATAACGTTCTGATCGAGCAACTCAGCATGTGGCAAGCACAAACTAAAGAATTAGAGAAATTAAGACTTATTGAAAGTGCTATCAAACGTAATCAAGAAGCTCACCTAGTTACTACTAAATGTCAACGGATGGTTAATGATTTGATTTTCAAAACTATTGAAATGCAGCACTCTTGTATACCTCAGTCCATGAAACCCGCGAATAAAACCAATAACTATTGTAAACCGCATATTCAAAGTAATTATAATATTACAAATGCACAAGTGCTACGTTATCAACAAATTAGAGATTCTATAGGTAAATTATTTCCTAGTTTCCTTAGTTGTATGAGTAAAGAAGCCGTTGATAGAAGCGCAACGCGCTTAGAGCTTTTGCGGGATAAATCATTATTGATAAATACAGAGCATGAAAATAATGTATTTATGGATTATTGTCTCCATCAGTATAAATTTGATAATCTGAATGTTATGCAGCGTAGTTTTCAGAAATCATTGCATAACTATGAAGAAGATATGTTGTTAATATTTGAAACTGCAAGTAAAGGAGAATTTGCTTATTTAGATATCATTGAACCCATTGGGGAGGATGGGATAATTGTCTTTAATCGACTAACTAATACTGAACATCTAATGATAGATAAGGGTGCTAACAATATAGCTAAAAAATTGCATTACTACACTTTGGTAACACACATTATGGATTTCGACGATTTTCTTATGACTACTGGTGCCTCTGTTCCTGTTTCTATTCATACAGAAGAAGGTCTAAAAGTTGAACGTAGATTTAAATTTTTCTTAGATATGCAAAATGTTGATATCAATGGCAAGGATTATAAGCAGTATATTACTGATATATATAAATTGTGTTTTCACGAAGATATTACAGGAGATGTTGCCTCACCATCAGTTCCATTTGGAGAAGAAGCTTTAAAGGCCAGAGTTAATGCTTCTGATAGTATTCATTGAGTAAAATCAATGTGTATACTTCGCTCTCATGCAAACCGCCTATTTACTTTATTAAAATCGCACTTTTGGGTGTTCTCCCACTAGACCAGGTTAAGATTGTTTTTTACTTCAGATTTATATTGACAGTAACGTAATTCTGGATCAAAATTGATCCAGAATATATGAGTATTTCTCAATGAAAAATGTTATCACTAAATCAATTGTTAAGCCGATTAGAACTAAGCCGGTTCTGAAGTGGGCTGGGGGTAAGACACAGCTTCTTGATGAACTAAGAGGCAAAATTCCAAACAAATTTAACCGCTATATAGAGCCGTTTATCGGCGGTGGTGCTATGTTTTTTGCTATGCAGCCTTCTTCTGGTGTTATTGCAGACTCTAACCCAGAATTAGTAAATGTTTATCAATGCATTGCTGATAATGTCGAGCAAGTGATAGAGCATTTAAGTCACTTTGAAAATTCTGAATCTTGTTTTTATAAAATTCGTAAGCAAGTTTTTACTGATCTTGAAAAAGAATATGCTGCTGCTCGAATGATTTATCTTAACCGCACTTGTTATAATGGACTTTACAGGGTTAATAAAAAGGGTGAATTCAATGTTCCCTATGGTAACTATAAAAACCCTCAAATATGTTCACCAACAACATTGCTTGCAGCATCAAAAGCTTTACAAAATGTAGAAATAATTTGTGGTGATTATAAAGATGTTTTAGCTAAATCAGCTAAATCTGGTGATCTTATCTTTCTTGATCCCCCATATTTGCCAATTTCTAAATATGCAGATTTCAAACGCTATACAAAAGAACAGTTTTATGAAGAAGATCATAAAGAACTAGCAGACGAAGTAGCTAGATTACAAAAGCTAGGATGTCATGTTATTCTTACAAACTCTAATCATCCGCTTGTACATGAACTTTATGAGTCATATGAAATAAAAGTTGTAAATACTCGTCGTAATATTAGCTCAAAAGCAGAAACCAGAATTGGCGAAGATGTAATTGTAACTGTGCAACCATATCCACGTTTTTCTATACGCAAAGTACCAGCACCAGTGGATAAAAAAGCTTTAATCTATCCTCCAACTCGCTATATGGGATCAAAAGAAAAATTACTGCCTTATATTAAAGATGTAGCCAACCAGTTTAAATTTGAGTCGGTACTAGATCTTTTTTCTGGATCAGGTGTTGTGGGTTATTTATTCAAAACAATGGGTAAACAGGTTTTCTCAAATGATTATATGGCGATGAGCTCAGTATTCTCAAAAGCTATGATCGAAAATAACAGCTATACCCTTGACAAAAAGGAAATTGATAAGCTCTTTGAACCCAATCCTAAAGCCAGCAGTTTTGTGCAAGATACTTATGCTGGACTTTACTATACTAATGATGAAAACTACGTTATTGACTTAGTACGTTCAAATATCAAAAAATTATCAAATAGTTATAAACGCGCTATTGCTATGTCTGCTCTTATTCGCGCTTGCTTAAAAAAGCGGGCACGAGGTATTTTTACTTATACAGGCCTGCGTTATGATGATGGTCGTCCAGATCTTCGTATGAGTATGGAACAACAAATTCGTAATGCAGTAGGATTAATAAATGCAGCAGTTTTTGATAACGGTCGGGAGAATCAAGCACGACAAGGCGATGCTATGACCACTCGTTTTAAGGCTAATTTAGTTTATATTGATCCACCTTATTACAGCCCTTTATCTGATAATGAATATGTACGCCGTTATCATTTTGTTGAAGGACTAGCTCGAAATTGGGAAGGAGTAGATATGCAATGGCATACTAAAACTAAGAAATTTAAAAGCTATCCTACTCCTTTTAGTTCACGCTTAGGAGCTTTTGATGCTTTTGATAAGTTATTCAAAAGTCTTCAAGACAGTATTTTACTTGTATCTTATTCTTCAAACTCTCTACCAACTCGTGAAGAAATAATATCACTCATGTCAAAATATAAGAGGTATGTTGAGGTAATAGATATTAATTATCGTTATAGTTTTGCTAATCAAAAAAATGAAGTTCGTAATGAAGTTCAAGAATATCTTTTTATAGGTTTTTAAATGCTTTGGCACATTGGAAATACAACTGTTCGTACACCATATCGTTTACGTGATGCTTTACGTGCTTTGCAAGATTCGCAGTTGAATGGAAATATTAGAGGAAGAAAACAGGAAAATGATTTTGCAATACTTTTGCATAATAATGGAATTCTTGATGCTCCGCGTATTATTGCTGGGGAAGATGCATCAGATCTAAGGCGCAAATGGCGTTCTGCGCTTTCACAGCTTGGGTTTATAACACCACAGCTTACCCGTAATACTAAAAGCGGCACCACTGATCTGGGTCTTGCTCCTTTAGCAGAAGAAATTGAAGAATTATCTGGACGAGCTTATGAAATAACTCCAAATGGATATCGACTAGCACAAGCTGAAATTATCACTACACAGCAGGAATGTTTTTTACGTTCGTTGGCAATCTATCGTATCCCGTCTTTAATTGAAAATCGTTATGATACTGATAGTTTTTCGCCATTATGTTATATCTTGCGTATCATGAATGGATTAAAATTAGCTGGGCATAAAATTAATTTTAGTTTTCACGAATTTGCTCTTTACATACAAACCTCTGCACCTGCCGATGGGATAGATTTAGTAATACAAAATATTATTAATTTTCGCGAAGGAAGAAACAAGGCTAAGGGTAATGTACGAGCTTATGATCGTAATTTTTATGATAATATAGCGGCAAATCTTGATTATAAGCAAAGCACCCTTAGTGATTATGCAGATCTATCTTTTCGTTATTTAAAAGCCACTGGTTTGTTTCGTAACGCAGGAAGAGGAATTATTCTTTCTCCATCTCGTACTCAACTAGCTGCTTTGTTGACAACTGAAGAGCAGTTAGAGTTATCTGATAAAGAATACTTACAAACCCTATGGTTAGGCGCTCAGCTTCCTACTGACAATGCTGCAGCTTCTTATGCCGTTATACTTGATTTAATAGCACATCTTCAAACTCGTGGCATTGATATACAGGTTCCACCCACTACAACAGTTTTAGCTGATCTTGAAATTAAACGCCATGAACTAGAAGCTATTCTTTTGCAACTTGATGAGCAAGAATATGCAAATAATCAAGCTGATCAACTTGACGAAATTATGACTTGGATGCAAGCCATTCCTAACCGAGGGTCAGCAAAACTTCCTAATGGAGAGCTGGTCTCAATTCCAAAGGGCGAAGGGCCTGCTTACCTTGAATGGATTATTTGGCGATCTTTTTTAGCTATTAATAGCCTCTGTAATGCGCCATGGGAAGCGCGCCGCTTCCAAATTGACCAAGATTTTCTTCCTGTGCATTGCGCACCAGGTGGTGGCGCAGATATGGTCTTTGAATTTGAAGAAGCTCTGATCGTTGTGGAAGTTACCCTAACTTCCTCATCTCGCCAAGAAGCAGCTGAAGGTGAACCAGTACGTCGCCATGTAGCACAATATACTGAAAAATCAACGAAACCAGTTTATGGACTCTTTATAGCTTTGCAGATAGATAATAATACAGCCCATACATTTCGTTCTGGTGATTGGTATTTGACTGATAATACTAAATTATCTCTTGATATTGTACCACTTACCCTCAATGATTTTAGAGTATTTTTAGCAACTAGTAAAAATACTCCTTCTGATATGCCTGCCTTGTTACGTCAGCTTTTGATAGAATGTCGCGCTAAAGCTAATCAGGATGCACCACAATGGAAATCATCAATCAGCTCTATAGTTAAGCGCGTTGCTTCTAATCACAATCAAACAGGTGCAAGATGATCACTAAACGTATAAAACTTATTGATTTGATAGAAGCAGGAAATTTTAAACCGCCATTTCATATTAGCGTTACATTTAAGGGTAAACACTTTACAGCAAAAATTGATAAGGATGGGTTTGTTTTGATGAATGGAAAACGCTACACGTCTCTTTCTATGGCTGGTGGAATTGTTCGCTCGATTGTTTCTGGTAAGTCAACTGATGGCTTGCTTTATCGTAGGGTAAATGGTTGGACTTTTTGGAAATTTAAAGCAAAAACTGGTGAAATCATACCAATTGATATACTTAGAAAACAATATGTCCAAATCATCAATACTGATACAAGATCTTGCTAACCTATTGATATTTTAGCCTTTAGTTTCCATAACCTAAATTATGAAAAATAGAAAAGAATAAAACATAAAATATCAGGGCTTAGAGTTTGTTTTTGAGCTTGAGAATTACATCGGAAGAAGCACCAGTGGCAGCAGAAATTATAGAGTCATCTAAATTCTGCTTTAGCATATTTATTATAATTTTTTCCCGCTCTTCTTCTCTACCTTCATTTTTACCCCTAGCTTTGCCCCTATCTTCAGCGGCTTGCAACTCATCCCTGTCATTGTAAAGCTTCTTTTGGTAATAAGAATAGTTTGTGCGTTCGTCAGGGGTCATTTTTAGGATGTTAAGTTTTTCTGCTACTTGTTTCATGTAGGGTGAATGATAGTTTTCTGGTATTTCGTCATATTTCATTACATGTAACCAATCATCTATTTCTTTTTCTAGACGATTATTAAATAAAGGTACTGATATGTAGAAATATTCAGGCATAATATCTATAGCATCAAATACTTCATTGGTTTCTTTATTCTTAATGTGTACCACTAATTTGTCATTGCTCTCTATTTCATGAATAATGGTCTTACCATGGTAAATAGCGCCATTACCGTTGCCTATTGGAAAATATAGTAGTGATATATGGAATATCTTGATTATTTGAGTGTAATCTTCTCTTTGAGCTAAGTTATCTACAATTAGCCTTGAGGTATTGAATAATGATTTATGAATAAATGAATCTTTTACATTACGTTCAATTTCAATAATGTATTTATTATGATCTTCATCCTCAACAATTAAATCAGCTAGACTTCTTTTGCTTTTACTATCTTCTTTATTACTCTCTGATTCAAGTAATGCTACTATTTTAACATCCTTATAACCTTTTGTTTTAAGAAGAGCTGAGATAAATCCCTCTACTATACCGTAATCACCTTTGTCTTTTAGAAGATACTTGATGGCATAATCAAAACTCACCAGAGGTTTATTATTGCTCATAATAATATTCTTTATTTATTGTTATTTACCCATAATTAAATTATATGACATCTTTACAATCGAGACCAGTAATATTTATATTTACATTTGACTTTTTAAGGCTCTTTACCTATCATCACCCAGTGAAAGCACATAATGTTACATAAATATTAATTATACATTTTATAGCAACAAATTATGAACACACCAAAACCTCTTTCTTTTCTCAAACTAAAAACTTTACTTACGCCTATGGGTAATGTGGTATCTACCATTCGCGATGATTCCATATTGTTCGAGAAAGATGATATCGTCTTTTGCAAAATCAATAATGACAAGATTTATCTAATGGATGATATTCATGCATTTAAACAAGTAAAATCTCGTATTCTTAAAAATCCAGATAAGTTTTTACAAGAAGCAACTAAAGCATATTGGATAGCCGCAGGTAATCACATACAAAACTAAAGAAATCCATCAATTATTGTAGTTAAAGCCCTTCATTGATTATGATTAGTTAGCTTTGCCAATTTCTTCACCAACCTTATATAGGCTCTCGGCTTTACTGGTGTTTCATATTTGGATTTGCTGCCCAAATAATGATGGTTTGTTTTTAGAAAAAGCTGAAACTCTTGCAATAGGTTTATTACGCTTTGTGATAATTATTGAAGAGTTGGACTTTTCTAAATTACTCAGAATTTCTAAGCAATGTGATTTAAATTCGCTTATGGCTATTTCTTTTTTCATATTAACCTACTAAGTTTTATATAGATAATTATACTCGACATTCCGCACCAAATTCGGTTAATATTTTAGTTTTAAATTCTACAATATAATTTCGTTAGAATGAGTATATAAAAGCGATACAAGTATCATAATATTCATTGTAAAATTTATATAGGTTAACGATTAACTGTATATTAATGTAATATAGCGATTATTTTAGCTTTTTATATTAAAATTTACTTAATAATTACTTAATTTTTTCTATCTGACCGCCTAGCTCTTTTATGTTTATAGCAGAATATCATTTATTACATCAATGATATTGGCATACTAATTATAATTGATATGAGTAGATTTTAGTTTTATAAAACCTACAAGATACGATTTAATAAGGTCTGTAACACTGTGCAATACGCCACTAAGTTAAGAAAAAATACCTCTGTTCAATCTTTGAATACTATGTTAGAATACTTGCGATGGTTCACTCGTATTTGCACAATACATATCTTTTTTTCTCAATTTTAATCCATCATTTTCATAAATAAAATATTAACCAAATTTGGTGCGGAATGTCGGTTATACTATATAATAGTCATATTATATAGTCAATTATAATTAGAGTGAGCATTACTCTTTTCATTAAACTATATAATATGTCATATTAATTGTAATACTGTCTATTATATCGTTTTATAGAATCAAATGTCTACTAATTATCTGTTTTCGATTTTATAGACAGTTTTTTAATATCATTTTTATATGTCTACTATGTTATAAATTAGTAGACGTATTTTCTAAAACGACACAAATGGGGGTTCTCCCACTGTCAATTTAAATTAAAGATCCATAGTACGTGAATGCTCCATCTCGTGTTGGTGATCATGCTCTTGTTGTATTCTATTATTGATATGATCAATCGGTAGTACGTGATGATCGGTATTATTCTTCCAATGCTCTAAATATTTTATAGGACAATCGAATTTATGTCCGTCATGGCTTATGGTATGTCCTTCACTTATTAAATCATAATGCTTATCTATAATAATAGAATGATGGTCGTGACACATTGTAGTCAAGCTATCGTGTATATCACTTGTATTATGACCAGACTTTAAGTGATTTAACATGTCGTCTGAGGAAACTATTTCATTCTTGTGGGCATATAAAGCTGTCTGGCGCATGTGGTCAATATCGTTGTTAGATTGAGCTTGTACAGCGTCCTCAACCTTATTCGCTATGATCACGCCATGATCGTGCCGTAAATTGCCGTGTAGACCACTTAAGAATTCTTCTTCTTCACGAAGTATGCCAATTACTTCTTTTGACGTTGTTGCCGCTTCTTTTGCTGTTGCCAACTGGTCAAGAGTGCTATTAATATGATGAGCTTCAATATCTTTGTCTAGCTGCGTGTGAGCATCTTTAAGATCAGTGACATGTTTTAGATCAGCAAGCAGTGATTCATTAGTTTTTGCTCCAGTCTTTAATGCCTTATCAGCTATTGCTTTTAGATTATCTAAGTCCTTATTATCTCTTTGCTGAATAGCCTTCTCACATTGTGCTATTAATTCTTTATCATGATCATAGTATTTTATATTTCCATGTTGATCTGCAAGATGGTTTTGTTCTTTTTCTATTGCTGTGAATGCAGAATCTACAGACGTAGCCTGCTCTCTAATTTCTACTAGCTGTGCTGGTATGGTTTTTACATTATGCTTTTCTATTTCTTCATTTGCTACCATCGTAAGTTGGTCTGCACCTGTAGACATTACCATGCTCTTATATAATTCCTTATCTGACTGCATGTTATTAGCTTGAATAGTGTCACAAAGTCCAAATAATTTATCAAGTATTTCTGGGTCTTTGGAAACAATCATACCGTCATATAATGTAGTTGATGAATCATCACCATAATCGCCCAAGTACTTTGGTGATCTAACTTCTTCATAAGTTTCTTTTAGGAATTGCTGTTGGGAAGTTATTATGGTTTTGACCTCATCTAAAGAATTGATATTATCTACGTCCACCTTCTCAATATTATTTTCTAAATGTTCTGCTAAATGCTCGTTTCTAATCTCCTTGAGGCAACTAAGGGATTTTTTGCTATTCATTCCTACCAATGATTTTGTTATATCTAAATCACTTGCTGTATAGCCCCAGCTTCTAGCCTCATCAATAACTAAGCTATGCTCCTGTGCAAAACCACTAGCTATAGTGAGCTTGTCGGACATTTCCTTTAATTCAGCAGTGCCTGCTGCATGACCCTCTTTGAAGGTCGTTAGTATGTCACTTTCATCTATACTATATTTGCGAATATTCTCTAGGTGACCTTGGGCTTCATTGTGATTTGTACCAACTAAGAACTGATTAATAGATTTAGCTGTGAATCTCAAGCTGATACCACTTGTTCTTTCTAAGTTTGCGGTGTCTAGTTGATTTCTCCATTCTGGGCTATTGATAGTCTTATATACGTTGTTAGCTGAATGCTCCATGTCGCTATCAGTGAATCGCTGCATCTTTCCTATTTCAGCATTAACAGTTCTTTCTATATGCTCAGTGTGAGTTGCAGTTAGTTTATTCTGGCCAAGCTGTACTTGATGTAATACAGATGTATCACGTATCAAATCATGTGCTAATTGTTCTTTTGTATTTAACCCAGATTTGCTATTGCTTGAGATGCTAGTCGCTATATTTTGTTTCCTTAATATATTTTGCTCATACTCTCTATGCAATGATTGATATTCTGTTTGCACATTATTGATGCTACTCACAAAATCCTTATGGTCTTCAATTTGACCTAAATCTATATTCTTAGAATTTACAATTGATATTAAGCTATCATGATATATTTCCTTTGAAATATATTCATCCTTGCTAATCCGGTTTGTAGCTACTAACATATCTATTGAGCCAAGAGTCCTTTTATTATCTTTCCCAAGATTAATTACTAATTCTTGGCTCAACTCAAGTTGTTTTCCTACCTTAGCAGTAGTATCTCTCTTATAAGCCATAATACTGCTAAGGTTACTCGTTGCTATATCACTATCCTTAGGAATCTCATCCGCTAAATCCCATTTTTCTGGTAGCCCTAGTTTTGCTGTATCAACGACTGATACAAGGCCATTAAATCCATTATGGCAATCTATATGATTAGCTATATTCTTTGCAGCATCTATTCCAGGCTTATCATTATCTGGCCAGATACCAACCACCCTATTAGATAATTTAGGAGTTAATGTCAAATGTGGTGTATGCATGATCAGGCAACGTTCCTATCTGATTGCTCTTTTATTAATTCTCCGTCTACAAACGTCACATTATTAACCACCAAAGTTAATAATGTGAACCCTCTAATCTTCCTCCATTTCTTTTGTGCTGATTCCATAAGTTTGTATACCATTGCAAGAGTGGTATCCCTAGATCCACAATTCTTGCTTCTTTTGCTCCGAAGCCTTACGGTCGCAAAGGTTGATTCAATAGGATTTGTCGTCCTAATATGCGCCCAATGCTCCGCTGGAAAATCATAAAAAGTCAGTAATTCTTCGCGATCCTTTCTTAAACATTCCATAGCTTTTGGATATTTTTTATCATAACATTCCAGTGCATTATCAAACGCCTTTTCAGCTTTATCTTTAGTTTCTGCCATCCAAATATCATGCATCGATTGCTTTACTTTGGGTTGCATAGATTTTGATACTTTATTTAGTACATTTGCAGTTTTATGAACCCAGCAACGCTGATGCTTACAATCAGGATATATTTTACTAAGCGCATTCCAAAATCCCATTGCTCCATCACCTGTAGCGAGCTTCGGTCCTTGCTTAAGTCCTTTTTGCTTGAGTTGAAGTGGCTATACTTTAGAGGACAAATCCTATACAAGGATTTTAATCTAAAGAAGTATTATTATGACAAAAAAAAAGAGTTTTTATTCGCCCGAATTTAAGACCCAAGCAATTTCATTAGTTCGCGAGGCTAAGCGACCAGGAGCGGAAGTTGCCAAAGAGCTAGGAATTAACGTGAATACTCTCTATAACTGGCTTAGCCCTGTGGCTAATAAATCGACAAAGAATCATGCTAATGTCGATATTCTGTCAGAGAACAAACGTCTCAAGAAAGAATTGGCGCAAGCCGAGCTGGAGCGTGATATCTTAAAAAAGGCGGCCGCGTATTTTGCAAAAGCAATTCTGTAAAATACGCATGGGTACAGGAGTTTCAAGGAGTTTTTCCAATAGCAGGAATGTGTAATGTCTTGGGTATATCGCGCAGCAGATACTATTCTTGGCGCAAAAATCCGTTGTCAAAACGAGTAAACGCAGATGCATTTCTAACGGAAAAAATCAAAGCAGTGTTTGTTGAAGGTCGTGAAAACTATGGTACCAGAAGCATACGAAGTAGGCTTGCACAACGAGGCATTGAAATCAGTCGAAAACGCATAGCCCGCTTAATGGAACTAGCTGGTTTGCGCTGCAAAATCAAGCGTAAATTTAAAGTAACGACCAATTCTAATCACAAACTATATATAGCACCTAATTTGCTGCAACGTCAGTTTCATGTGACTTCGCCAAATCGTGTTTGGGCCGGTGACATTACCTATATTCCGACCCGAAATGGCTGGCTTTATCTGGCAACTGTGATGGATTTATATTCGCGTAAAATAGTCGGCTGGTCAATGGACACAAGCATGACCGCATCTTTAGTAAATAATGCGCTGACAATGGCTATATGGAGTAGAAAACCTGGCAAGGGCCTTATCTGGCATAGTGATCGCGGCAGTCAATATTGCGCAAAATCACATCGCACCATCCTGAAAGATCATAAAATTATTCAAAGCATGAGTCGTAAAGGAGATTGTTGGGATAATGCGACATCTGAAAGCTTCTTCAGCACTATAAAAAGAGAGATTCCACAGATAGGTGATTTTGTCGACCAAAAGCATGCTGCCGCCACTATCTTTGAATACATCGAGGTGTTTTATAACAGAATAAGAGCGCATTCGACCATTGGATACCTTGCTCCAGCTGAGTTTGAAGAAGGTGCAAGGATCCTTGAAAAATGTGTCCTCTAAAAGGTTGACATGCCAAGTATCAATGTATGACAACTAAAACAGTTCAAGTTTTTGACTTCAAACCATACTAATGCTCACAATTAACTTTAACACAAGGAAAAATATTTATGACAAGTCATATTAAAAAAATATTATTTTTAGCAGCTGTATTAGTATTTAATAATACCGCTCTTGCTAATCTTCAAAAAAATCAAGTGTATGAATTTAAGGGTAGAACGGTGCGGTCAATAGATATGACTCTAGATATTACACATAGAGGGCCGAGAGAAGCGTCAAAAAATACAAAGACAGGCCGTATCCTTACTCAATATCAAAAAGATATCCTCATAGAAATTGATGAAATATCTGATTTAAATAATGAAAACATAGATAATAGCCAACTCTGCGTGATGAGAGCAGATGCAGCAAAATCTGATTTAACAATCCTTTTGCGCATTAAAGAGTTAACTTGCCGTTCTAAAAAAGAAGCAAAGGTCTACAAGACAAACGGGATTATCGATGCATCTAAATACAAAACTCACAAAAAAATAGAAAAATCATGGATCTTTTCCGATAAAATAACCGAAATTTCTTTACCGAAAAACACCGAAGTTATTGGAGGGTTCCAAGTAACTAACATTGAAATCATACCGCTACCAGTCAATTAAAATATCAAATATGCAAAAAAAGAACTTGATAGAAGCTAAAGAACTTTTAAATCAATCCGATCAATATCGGGTTATTAAAAAATATAACAAGCCTGAATTCTATAATCTAAATGCTGATGTTCCAAAAAGGATTGGGGTATTCCTAGATATAGAATCAACAGGTTTATCTTTTACTGAAGATAA
>Ga0209284_10004138_pt1 | contig 16707 bp, 13 predicted proteins | sample FRY03_FD_187211 | JGI IMG/M metagenome (GOLD analysis project Ga0209284, IMG submission 187211) | Freshwater microbial communities from Lake Fryxell liftoff mats and glacier meltwater in Antarctica - FRY-03 (SPAdes) (version 2) | ecosystem: Environmental > Aquatic > Freshwater > Ice > Glacier... | reverse complement strand
CTTCCGGAAAAAGAGTAGCCCGAAATGTGTGTCCTTGTGTTTGGTTTTTCAAAGTTTCAAATTGAAGAGGAGAGGCATAATGCTTCGTAAGTTCTTTGGTAACAAAAAAGGTCAGGGTTTGGTTGAGTACGCCTTCATCGTTGCTGGCGTGGCCTTCATCTGTTTGCTCGCCCTGTCGATCTTCGGACACAAGTTGTCCGATCAGTATGCGATCATGGCTGGTATGCTGCCCGGTGCTCATTCTGAAGATAACGCTCCAATTGCTTCGATGGCGTTTCTCTCGACGGTCACTGCTACTAACGTACAAAGCGGTACTGGTCGGGTTTCTTGGAACCAGATCACCGGCAACTCGAACACTGGTGGCCTGAATAACAACGTCGTTTTCGCGGGCAGTGGCGGCGGCAGCACGTTCGTCGCTGAATGATATCAAGTTACAGGCATTGCTTAGTGCCTGATGCATGCGTTCGCCCCGCCGTCGCCATTTCGGTTGACGGCGGGGCTTTATTTACACGTGGTGTTATGAATCCAGTTTTTTGGCTGCCTATTTTCCTGCTTCTCGTTGCCTCGGTCCAAGACCTCAGGACGCGCGAGGTATCGGACAGTTTTTCGATTGCGATTCTATTATCGTCCGTCATGTCGATCGCCGCAGGGTGGTGGCAACTCTCCTGGCTTGCATCCGGCCTGGGGGTCATGGTCGGATTGCTGTTCACTGCGCCGTTGTTCTTTTTAGGTGGTTTTGGCGGAGCCGATGTTAAACTTGTGAGTGCGCTGGGAGCGTGGTTCGGACCCATCTCGCTGCTCGGATTGCTAGTTTGGATCGCACTCGCCGGTGGCGTTTTCGCACTTATCGCGAAGGGGCGAGTCCGAAAGGATTTCGCGTATGTTCCTGCGATCACCGTCGGAACGATGATTCATGCTTGGTGGCCAGCGGTTTTAGTAGGAGGTTAGGCACTGGTCAGGTTGCATCAGAAAAAGGTTGGGGTGTGGCTGGCATCCCGCCGACTCGCGTGAGCGACAAAAGAGCCTTTTCCCCAGCGTTTTTCGAGGAATTCATTATGTCCGGTGAGAATCGAAAGTTAGGCGGATCGCCACTCGAACTACGGCCTACTACGTAAACGATTAGGTTTTGGTTTCTGACATCCACTTGCGGCACCCCAGACACTCACAGCTTGCCCAAAATACCATCCATTTCTTGGCGGGATGCCAGCCACACCCAAAAGGTTGACGTACGAAGGCAATTAAATTGTTATTTGCATCAGCAAACGGGACGCAATTGATTATGATTTACTTAGCGAAAGCGAGACAATAAGACGCGCTGAATGGTAGTGGACTAGGTTACGAGTCCCTGTGATTCCCGGATTGCAATGGACTCGTAGCCTCGTCCACTACGCCAGTTATTGTTTCGCTGTCGCTTAGTCGATTTGCGTGCCGACTGCCGAACCTATTTTGTCGTTTTTTTTGCAGTTTTACCTACCTCACCAACTAAACATTCTGACTAATGGCACGACGCGGAACCACGAACTCTTTTAACTTTGGGTCAACCATCAATTCCATTGGTGGGCCGCTAGTCGTCACGCTTGTTCTGGCAGTTGTCGGGGGCGGATTGTCGCTGCTGTTGCTTTCCTATGCCGGTTTCTTTTCTGCGGGACCTTCTCGTCCGTCGCGTCAAGGGTTGATAGCGGTCCCAAAATCGGTTCGACCGATCAAGGCCTTCGTCAAGCTCCGTCGGGAGGACATCATCGATTTACAATTGGGCGATGAAAGTTATTACTGGATGACGCCCGACCAGGTCAAAGCGAATCCGCAGTGGATCATCAATCCGGCTGAGATCATTGGCCGCGTGCTCGCTGAGGGCAAAGAAAAAGATTACGTCTTTTCGGAGAAGAACTTTCTTCCGAACGGTTCACGACCGGGGATTGTTGGTGGAACGCCACCTGGGAAACGAGCGATGGTCATTTCGGTCGATCAAATACCTGGACTCGACCTGCTCAACGCCGGCGACCAGTTCGATCTGCTGACGTCGATTCCGGGCAGCGGTCCATTGGGCTCCGGCGTCGACTATGCGGCTCTGTTGGGCGGCATCAAATCGCCGGAACTGCGGGTCGGCGCGCGCGCGGGGTCCGGCGGCGTGCGAGTGTTGGTTCAGGGCGGAACTCTGGTCTCGCTCAACACGACGGCGCAACCGGCGAACAGTCGATCAGCAAGCGCCTCAACAACCACCCGCGCCACGGTTGCGATTGCGCCCGAGGAAGTTTCTCTTTTGACCGAAGCGTTAGGCAGCGGTGCCAAGATGTTCTGCGTGGCGCGTTCCGGGCAACCCGAGGATGCCGAAGAGGCGGCTCGTTCGATTGCAGACAAGATTGCGATCCCGGCACTAGCTCGGCCGATTTCTGCGTTTAGCAGAATCACGCAGGATGATCTCGCCGACTCGGCGACGGGCAAGTTAAATCTCTATTATTTCGCCGATGAAAATGTTAACGAAGAATGGTTGACCGAACCGGAGTCGTTAATCGGACGGGTCGTTAATCGCGATATCCCACGTGGACATCTTTTCACCTCGGATGATCTGATGCCGCCCGGTACGCGAGCAGGTATCGCCGCCGGCGCGCCGCCTGGCAAACGCATCTTCATAGCACCACTTTCAAGAATTGACGGCCTCGCCGGTCTGGAGATCGGTGATTCGGTAACGCTGTACGGTACCTTAGGCAAAGCGATCGCGGCACCGCCGCCGCAATTGGACTGGGCGTCGCTGAAAGGTGGCACCCCCGATTCGGATAGTGAGCGAATCAGCCGTGAAGTCCGCGCCGGTATTCGGACAGTCGTCAAACAAGCACGAATCATCCGGCTCGGTAAAGACGCTGGGCAAGTCACGTTTGCGGTCGATCCCGAGGAGGTCACATCGCTTTCACAGGCGATCAATTCGGATATCGAGATCTTTGCCGTCGCGTCGTCCAGTCAAGGCGAAGAACAACCGGCGAAGACCCGACCATTGTCGGCCCAGGGCGATGCGAAGCGGCATAAGTCGTTTAAAGTTTTGGTTTCCGAAACCTTAGTTACCGACGGCGATCGTTTGGGAGTCACCCTGTTTAACGATAAGGGTTTCGGTAACACCGACGCCCCAAACGCTTCGGTCGAACCGGCACCGCAAACCGCCAATGATCTCGCCGACGGTTGGGTGTCGTTCCCTGTGACCGCCCGCCCGATACGAGCATTCGAACGACTGACAATCGAGGATTTCGTTGACCCGAGTACCGGCCGACTGCGACTCTTTTCGTTTCCTCCAGAGAAGGTGGCCGACGGTTGGAAAGGGGACTTGGAATCGTTAATCGATCGCGTCGTTGCAACCGACATCGATAGTGGCCGAGTCATACGAGCCAATGACCTGTTACCCGAAGGCACGCGCCCCGGCCCGGCCGCTGGGATTCCTCCCGGTTGGCGATCAATGGTGATCACCGATCTTGAGATCGATGGGCTGGATAGCACTCGCGAAGGCGATCACTTGGATCTCGTCGAATCTCAAGCATTTGCAATGGGCGATGTGAGTCAAGTGGTTCCCGAAATCCTGACCGCTCGCCGCAGCACGCTCGATTTCCCGAAGCCCGAAGACATCTTCCCACAATCGGAAGTCAGCGTCATCGCCCGCGATGTGCGAGTGATTGCACTGGCCACCGAAGTGCGTGAAGTTGTCGTGACAGCGGAAGTTGAAACCGCCGTTCGAGAGGTTGTGACGGATGGTGGTATTCAGCGAGAGGGTGTCAAAAAGACCCAGGAGCCACGCATCGTCGAACAATCGGTTGTCGTATGCACGTTGGCCGTTCGGCCCGAGGATGTCCCGCGTCTGGCAAAATCGCTGGCCACGAACACAAAGCTCTATGCGGCAATGGTCTCTTCCAATGCGAGCCCACCGGCAGAGGACCGACCCATCCTTAATGCGAGTGGCTTAGAACCGATTCGCAACACGTGGGACGCCACCGGAGGACGCGTACACAAAGTGGAGCACATTCGTGGTTCCGACCGCAGCAGTGAACTATGGATCGAGGGGCGTCGATTGGGTGACTCGCCGCTTGGCGCGATTCGCAATAACCAACCATCGGCAACCTCGTCACCTTAAAGAACGTCGCCTTTCGCTCCGCGAAAGTACCGAGAAAACGAAACGATCCATCAAGCATTCATGCCCGCCAATGTCGCGGCGCCAACCAACAGGAGCCGCAGTCATCGCCCAGTATCAGGTTCTCGTCGTCAGTCGTGACCCGCAATTGCGGGATGAGTTGGAGAGTGCACTCCGTTCGCTTTCCGGTTTGCACCCCGTCACGCACTACGTGGGCGACTTTCTGCACGCCGTCGAAGCGGCACGAAATCGTTGCCCAAGATTCGCGTTCATCGAAATGACCGGTGACCTTGCGGCATTCCGCTCAATAACCCGTGAAATCGCAATGGTTTCGCCTGATACCGTGTTGGTCGCGGTCTATCGACCCGACTCGTTTTCGGATGAAGTTTGGGATGACTCGACATCGGGAACTATTTTCGTTCAAGCGATTCGTGCGGGTGTTCGCGACGTTTTGCGTCGACCGGTCTCACGCAGCGATCTGGAACAACTGTTTGACCGCCTGGGTAACGCGGCTTCGGGCCGAACGTCACCAGCACCGCTCGGGACCATTGTTTCGATGATCAGTAATAAAGGCGGCGTCGGCAAATCGACGACGGCGGTGAACGTGGCGGTTGGGCTTGCAAAGCGACATCCCCGCCGAGTTCTGTTGATCGACTGTTCACTTCAAATGGGCGTTTGCGCGGCCATGCTTGATCTAAAGCCCAAGACCAGCATTTTAGATGTCGCACGAGAACAACAGCGTTTGGACGAAACACTGGTGCGGCAATTAGCACTTCCTCATCGTTCAGGCGTAGATCTATTAGCCGCCCCACCTGATGCGATCGCCGCGACAGAAATCGACGATGAAATGATTTCACGCATTTTGACTCTGGCACGCCGCAGTTATGACTACGTGATCGTCGACACATTTCCGTTGTTTGATCGCGTCGTCATGTCGGTACTCGATCTTTCGGACTTGGTCTACATCGTGCTTGACAATGTGGTGCCAACCATATTGAGTGTCGCTGAATTGGTCCGTTTATTAGACAAACTGGAATACTCCGCCGAAAACCAGCGGGTGATTTTGAATCGCTTTTCCAGGATCGCTGGCAGCCCTTCACCGGACAATGTGGCGGGCCAACTTGGCCGACCAGTCACACACATGATGCCTTTGGATAATCGCGCCATCACCAGCGCCAACTTGGGTGAGCCGTTTGCGATGTATCCCCGCCGATGGTCGAAACTCGATCGTGGGCTGCGAGGTATCGTGGACGAAATCGACTCATTCCGGCCTAAACGGCGGTCCCAAGGGGAACGGGATGAAGTTACAAAAAGCGGAAATGCCGCGTTTGATCGCGTGATCGATTCATCCGAGACCGACCCAACCGCCCGTTCAATCTCGAAACCCGAGTTATCATCGGATTTTATAACTGCGGGACAACGCCGAACTAACGGTCAATCGCTGTCAGGTTTGGATGACGAATTTCCGAAAACTGCATTTGTTCGAGAACGAATCTCCGATCAAGTTTCGCCAGATTATGGGGTGAGTGATGACCGAGGATGATCAAAACGGTTCGCGTCAGCGACTTTCACGGGCCATGTTTTCGTTGCCAGCAGATCGGTTGCGCAAACCGCGACCGGTTTCCGTTTCGGCGACCGCAACCAAAGTGCGGGAAAGCTTAGAAAAGGCAAGTCCAGCGAATTATCACGGCGTCAAGGCGACCTTGCATGCTCGCTTGCTTGATGAGATCAACGATGATGAGATGGTTGGTGAATCGGAAGAGAAGCTGGCCGAGAAAGTGCGTCAATTTGCACAGCGCGTCTTGCAGGAGGAAGATCTGCCTCTGAACGAGGCTGAGCGGGCGCGGTTGGCCGACGACCTGCAAGAAGAGACTCTAGGTGTCGGTCCGCTCGCACCGCTGATGGCCGATCCGGCGGTGACCGACATCCTCGTCAATCGTTTTGATCAGGTTTATGTCGAACGGTTTGGGCGACTAGAGCCCGTTCCTGTTCGCTTCCAAGATTCCCAACACCTCGTTCGAATCATCCAGCGAATCGCTGCCCGCGTCGGTCGCCGGATCGACGAATCAACGCCAATGGTCGATGCCCGATTGCCCGACGGCAGCCGCGTCAACGCCACGCTGCGAGCGGTCACGATCGATGGTGCGACTTTATCCATTCGGCGATTCGGTCGAAAGCGGCTCCGTCGTGATGATCTAATGCGTTTGAAAATGTTTTCACCCGCGATGATGGGATTTATGGAAACGTTAGTGCGTCATCGCCGCAATCTATTGGTTTCTGGCGGTACGGGTGCTGGTAAATCGACGTTTCTCGGCGCGATCTCCGAAGCAATCCCAGAATTTGAGCGGATCATCACGATCGAAGACGCAGCCGAATTGATCTTGGATCAAGTTCACGTGGTCCGGATGGAAACGCGCCCGGCGAATCTCGAGGGACACGGGAGGATCTCGGCCCGTGAGTTGGTGATCAATTCGCTGCGAATGCGCCCCGATCGAATCATTGTTGGCGAAGTCCGCGGCGGTGAAGCGCTTGATATGCTGCAAGCGATGAACACCGGCCACGACGGCAGCGTCACGACCATCCACTCCAACAGCCCGCGCGATGCGCTCGCCCGTTTAGAGACCATGGTCTTGATGGCCGGGTTGGATTTGCCGTCTCGCGCCATCCGCGAACAAATCGTTTCGGCCCTCAATTTCATCATTCACGTTCGACGCTTCGATGACGGTGTTCGTCGTGTTGAGCGGATCACCGAACTGACCGGGATGGAAGAAACGACGCCCCAATTGCAAGACATCTTCGTCTTCAAGCAAACGGGAAGACGCGGCCGGATGATCGAGGGTAATTTCGTCGCGACCGGTGTCGTTCCACGTATCGTCCATGACCTGCGTGAACGCGGTGTCGAGGTGCCGATGGCGTGGTTCCGCCCTGAGGACGGAGCCGCCCGTGATTGAGCTGCTCTCCGGGCTCGCCATCCTGGCTGTCGGCGGCATCATAATTCTGGTCGTCGCTCGCGGACAGATCGATCAAAGATCCCGTCAAAGACTTGCCGACTATCAATCCCGGCAAACTGGTGCGGCGGAAGAATTAGCCGCGATCACGCGACCTCGACCCGCTTTGCCGCGATACCGCATGATCCCTTGGCTGCTTGGGATTCTACTGGCAGCGTTGTTGTTCGTTTGGTTTCGTTGGCCACCGGGGTTCGCCCTTGCCAGTGGTATCGTTTTTGGCCTGCTTGGCTGGCAGGTGGAGGAATGGCTGCACGCTCGAACCGTCGGACGGCTCGAAGAACAGTTGGCCGATGCGATCGACCTGATGGTCGCTGCGGTCAAAGCTGGTTCGTCTCTGCAAGGCGCGCTCGAATCGGCGGCATCCAGTTCCAATCCGCCACTCAGGCCACAGTTAGATGAAGTCGTCGGGCGAATCCGTTTCGGCGACGATCCGGCCGAAGCGTTGACCGACATGGAAGCTCGGATACCGCTGGAAACCGTCCGGCTGTTTACCATCACGTTAGCCGTCAACTGGCAAGTCGGTGGTCGTTTGGCACAAACATTGGCCAATGTCGGTCGCACGATCCGCGACCGCATCGAACTTTCGCGGCGAATGCATGCGATGACCACTCAAGCGCGAGTTTCAGTTTTCAGCATCATGGGCGTGACTTACTTTCTGGCCGCCTTGATGTGGCGAAATGATCCCTCCCGGATGGAAGGGTTCCTAACCTCAACCGTCGGACAAGCCGCCACGATCGGCGCGGTAGTGTTGCAGGGGATCGGGATCGCGTGGATTTCGCGCATGAGCCGAGTCAAGTTTTAATAAGGGACTAATGAATGTACGGAACCGTTTTTTTCATACTGATCCTTTGGCTCGCACTGGGGGCCGTGGCGATCATCGTTTTGCGACTCGACTTTGTTCGGCGGCGGGTTCAAGGCCGGTTGAGCGACGCAGCGAACACTGCCGACGACGCTGCGCTGTCCAACGAAGACTCCCGCCGATGGTATTCCTGGTGGCTCTACCGTGCCGGCTATCGTTCGCGCAAAGCACCGCTGGTCTTCGGTCTGTTGTTCCTACTATTTACCGCATTGGCGGCCACCTCGATCTGGTTGGTTCAAGCCTCAGGACTCGTGCAAACTGCAAACGACCTGTTGTATTTGGTACCCGGTGGCGTTGGCGAGGTTTTTCTGCCATTGGCTTGGTCGGCGCCCTGGATCGGCGGTGCCTGCTTGATCGCGATCCCGATCATGATCGTGCGTGCCCGTCGCCGCCGCCGTGTGACGGCGATCGAACAGGACCTTCCCGTCACGCTCGACCTGCTGGCGACGTTGGCCGAATCGGGACTCGGGTTCGATTCGGCTCTGGACAAGATTCTTAAGACTCAGCCCGTGGTCCGCCCACTGGGTCAAGATATGCGCATCTTCCAGGTCGACATTCTGGCTGGGCGATCTCGGATCGAAGCGCTGCGGCGACTGATGCGCCGCGTCGATGTGGCCTGGTTTTCGATCTTCATCTCAGCCGTGATTCATGCCGAACAAGTCGGTTCGGGCCTGGCACACACGCTACGGGTACAAGCAGACGACCTTCGCAACCGCCGCCGCGAACGAGTTTTGGCGCTGACCATGTCGATACCTGTCAAGCTGGTGTTGCCGCTGGTCATCTGCTTTTTGCCTGGCATTATGCTGGCCGCAATCGGTCCGACCGCCTACCAAATCCTGCGAGTGATGGACCAATCGGTATTGCAACAAGGATTCGGGGGCGAGCCATGAGCAAGCCGGTACCAAAGTGTCGCCTTTCGCTCCGCGAAAGTAGCGCGGTGACGTTCTTTCGCGGAGCGAAACGCGACTATCAAAAACCTCACGCTGCCAAGTTTCAAATGATCAGTTTGGATTCCAACCGCATCGTCGTCGAGGAACTGCAAATCGCCGATTCATTTTGGTCACGATTCGTCGGGCTGCAATTTCGTCGGGAGCTGCCGGTTGGGCATGGGCTATTGCTGGTTCCCTGTCGATCGATTCATACCTGTTGGATGCGATTCGCGATCGACGTGATTTTTCTCGACGTCGCCGGCACCGTTTTGGACATAAACACCTCGCTAAGACCATGGCGAACTGCCGCCTCAAAAGTCGGACGTTCCCATGCGACGCTTGAAGTCGCTGCGGGCACCAGCCAAATGTCGGTCGGAGAGCGATTACAAGTTGTCAGGAGGGATGCCCATACAACTGAATCTCAGCCGCTGAGCCCGCGCGACGTAAGCCAATCGCACAAAACGCATCTTTCCGATTCCGATGTGAAACGTTGAACGCCGCCCCTACCTCACGCTAAACTAATTGCATACTTTATGCAAAAATGAAAGTTATCGGAGCAAAACCAATGTCGAACCGCCCACGAACCCGCAACGTGTCACATCCATCGCATCGCCGAAGCGGTCAAGCATTGATCGAGTTCGCGTTTGTCAGCATCGTGATGGTGATGCTATTCACCGTCGGGTTTTCCTTGGGGCTAATGCTATTGCAAGGGATGATCACCGCGAACGCAGGCGCATCCGCCGGACGTATTCTGCATCATCATCCGAGATTGTCGCCCGAAGCGTTTGCCATGATGCGAGAGATCGATGATTTACCAAACGAGTTCGATGTCGCTAATCCAACATCCAGCGAAGTCATGCGTTTGATCACGGCGGACTTCCCCGATGACACCACAGATCCCGTCGAATTGGAATTCATCCAACGTTTTGGCGAGCCCTTATACGATGAGCGCGGGCTTGTATTAACGCGGGATGAATACAATGCTCCGGCGGACCTTCCGGAACTGAATCGACTGCTGCTGCCCAACTTCATCTACGATGCCGACCGAGACAGGTTTCGATATCCGGGTGCGGTGGTCGAGAGAGATAGCGACGATGCGTTGACAGTTCTTGTTCCTTTAACTGAAGGAATTATCGACAGTTGCTTTAATACCGGAGATTGCTCCGAATATGATTCTGTCACGCTGACATTCTGGCTGCCGCCTCTGCGGATCTGTAAAGTCAGCAACGTCTGTGACATTCCATCCAATACGATGCCGATCGACCTTCGGGCCGATGGAACTTTTGCGATCACGATTGCATTCCCCGCGCAGGCAGGAGCATTGGTGGCGTTTCGGCCTGTGCGGGACGGGGGTGGAAACATTGTGACAGACGAGTTCGGAAACGAAATCCGAACGCGCGTCATTGCCGACGATTCAGCATTAACGAATCTCAGCACGCTGCCGCCGGGTTACACGCTGGCTCCTATTGCGGCAAACCCCGATTTTGCTTCTCTCTCGACTCGTGGTGACTATGGGCTTGGTGAACTGGCTGTCCGGGACATGTCGCAAGATCAAGACGTTCCGATTCTGGTCAGGCCCTATCGCAGAGTGATTGGTCATACATCTTCGTTCCGGCTAGGTCAGAGATTCGAAGCCTTTCGTCAACTCGGTACCACCGATGCCGCCGACATGTCGCCCTTGGGAGACAGTACGCCGATCCCCTTTTCGCTCACTGGATCGGGGACGGGAAATTTCAACGACTCAAACATTATTGCAAGTAACTCCGCAGAGTTGACCATCCCGGTCCAGGGAAAGTGGCGGCTATCCGCCGCAGCAGAAGTCGATTTCCCGACAGCGCCGACCGGCGGAAGCGTCAGTCTTTGGGTTTATCGTTACGACACGAATGCAGATGCGTTTGTTGAAGACACATTGTTGGCCACAACGCCTCTGAGCAGCGATGAGGGTGTGCGACTCATTTCGGGTTCGCTCGTTTTATCGCTTGATGAAGGCGACCGGGTGGCGATATGGATATCTCAGAACAGTGGTCACTCCGATGCAACCGTTATCGACTCACCAAACACTAATTGGATTTCTGCCGAATCCGTTTTCATCAAAGGCGGGCATTTTTTGGATTCGCCATAAGACTTACTGTTCCCGCCTCGTTTCTGATCCGTCAATTGTTCCAGCCTTGAATCGCCATAGTCCCGATGATGAATTCAGAATCCAACCCCGTTATTGCTCATGCAAATCGCCTAGTGTTGCTGATCGCATTGACGCTGCTGGCCTATGCGAACAGTTTCGACGGTTCATTCGTTTTTGATGATTACTCAAATATCATTGAGTCTGAAACGATTCGGTCGGTGTGGCCGCCAACTTGGAACCAGGGCCAACGTCCCTGGTTCTACCTTTCGTTAGCATTGAACTACGCAATTCATGAACTCGACCCGTTCGGGTATCACCTCTTCAACTTCGCCATCCATCTCGCCGCTGGCTTGACTCTGTTCGGTCTGGTGCGACGGACGCTTGCATTGCCAAATGTTGCTGAACATTATCGCGCTCGAGCTGACTCAATCGCACTGATTGTCGCGGCGTTCTGGTTGGTGCATCCGCTCAACACTTCTGCGGTGACCTATATCGTCCAGCGTTGTGAGTCGATGATGGGACTCTGCTTCCTGGCTCTACTCTACTTCTCGCTGCGAGGCGCCACCGCATCACGCGGCTGGCCGTGGTATTTCCTTGCCGCGGTCGCGTTCTACGCCGGCATCGGCTCGAAAGAAGTGATGGCGGTATCACCTTTGGTACTACTGTTGTTTGACCGAATCTTTTTGGCTGGTTCGTGGCGTGAACTCGTCCGTCGCCGCTGGGGTCTCTATCTCGTCATTGCACTCCCGTTTCTTTGGTTCATGCCAAGCGTTTTTCGCTCATTCACATCAACGTCCGGTACATCAACTGCCGGTTTCGCCTACAAGGGTGTCACGCCCTGGGAATATGCCCTCACGCAGCCTGGCGTGATCTTGCATTACCTGCGGCTTTCGATCTGGCCTCGCCCCCTGTGCCTTGATTATGGCTGGCCCGTCGCGCGCACCTGGCAGCAAATCGTTCCCTTCGCAATCATGATCGGGACGCTGCTCGGCGCATCGCTGTGGGCATTGCTGAAACGTCCGATGATCGGCTTTCTCGGTGTATCGTTCTTTATCATCTTAGCACCCACATCCAGCATCATGCCAATCAAGGACTTGGCGTTCGATCATCGGATGTACTTGCCCCTGGTTTGTGTCATCCTGCTTGTAATACTAGCGGTCGATACTGGGATTCGATATTGCCTTCAATATGTACAGACTGTTTCGCATCGTGGGTTTAGCATTCAAGCGATTGTCGCGTCGATTTACATTGGACTGCTTTGCTGGTTAACCATCGAACGTAATCGTGACTACGCGTCAGGTGCGAGGGTTTGGCAGACGGTGATCGCGGTCTCACCGGAGAATCCACGTGCATATCATAATTTTGGATACGAGCTTGGCAAATCGGGCAGAATCAAGGAAGCGCAAGCTGCGCTTCAACGCTGTTTGGTATTGAAAGAAGATTATGCATCGGCGCACTATCTTTTAGGCAAATGTCTGCTTGATTCAGATCAGATGGAGGAAGCTGAATCGTACTTCGCACGCTCCTTAGAACTCGACCCAAGAGACGGCCAATTGCTGACCGATTACGGATGGCTGTTGTTCAGTCGTGGCGACTATGAGCGTGCGGAACCGTTATTAAGAGCGGCGATTAAGCATAAGCCGTTACCGGCTGAGCCGCATTTTACACTCGCTCGACTGCTGCTAAAACGGTTACCGAATGACGAGCAATCCGCACTGAAACATCTACAACGCTCGCATGCAATCAATCCGAAAGACATTTCCGTTAGCGTCGAGCTCGCATCGCTGTTGGTCACGGCTCAGGACAAGACGATTCGCGATGGCCAGCGAGCGATATCGCTTTTGTCCGAACACGCGAACAACCAGGGTGATAACGCCGAATTCGGACACTGCCTGGCCGCAGCCTATGCCGAAATCGGCGATTTTGACACTGCTAAGCAAATTGCCGAGCGGTCGATTGAACTCGCCGAAAAACAAGGAAATCATTCGCTCGCTGAAAAGATCCGACTGCGATTGCAAAGCTATCAGAATGGCCAAAATTTTTAATGCCCCGCTTAATCTCCGGGATAGGCTTCGTTTTTGGGTAGTGGATCTTGTTAAAGATCCTTGCCACATGGATCTTTAACAAGATCCACTACGATTAGGCTTGGCGAACCGCTCGATCAGCAATCGATAGCCAGCCCAACGGACTCTTAATTGCAAATCACTTGCAAATGCATCGGGTTCTATTATGATGGCAAAATTCGTTTTTCAATCCGCTGGCCCGAAAATTATTTTGTTTCCCATGTCGTCCGAAACTGAATTGCTTGACGACAAATCCGATGGGCGGCCCAATCGAAGGATCGTCATCGCGTCGCTGCTGTTTCTGATCGGCTTGGTCGGGCACACATTCTCGGCGAGTTTTGTCGTCCCGTTTCACTTCGATGACAATGCCAATATTTCCGAGCATCCGGCCGTGCAGGCGTTTGCCGAAAACGGTAATCTCGAAGGAATTTTGCGGTCAAATCGGCTCTTGGGCGCGCTGACCCTGGCGATCAATTACCGACTGCACGGTGCTGAAGTATGGTGGTACCACTTAGTTAACTTTTGCCTCCACATCGTCGCCGTTTTGGTCGTTTTTCGGCTCGCGTATTGGTGTTTAGAGCGTTGCCAATGGCCCGAGCGGGTCGATGCAACGGGGCGTCTGATGATCGCCTGGGTTCTGGCATTGCTGTGGGGCGTTCATCCACTCGCCTCTCAACCGGTGATCTACATCGTCCAGCGGTTCGAAGTGATGGCGGCTTTATTTACGCTGCTGTCGCTGCTTGCGTTCTCGCTCGCCGCACAGGGCAAGCGTGGAGCCCTGCCACTACTAGGCGTGTCCGCCTGGCTTGGTGTATTCAGCAAAGAGCCTGCGGCGATGCTCCCGCTACTGTTATTGCTCTGGGACCGAACGTTTTGCGCTGATTTATGGCAGCAGCGTCCACGCTGGCGGCGTCCTGTCGCCCATTTGTTGGCTTGGTCGCCTGCTTTATGGTTTATTCCGATCGTCTCACGTCTGTTATTCTCCGCTTCGGTTTCGTCCACCACAGGGAACGCCATCGGCAGCTCGGTCGGCTTTAATGTTCCGAACATGAGCGGATGGGATTACCTGTGTACCCAACCCGAGGTGATCTTGCATTACCTTCGATTGTCGTTGTGGCCACAGACACTCTGTTTTGACTATGGATGGGAACTGCAGACGGACCCCTGGGTTTATGTTCCCCTTGGAACTGCGATCCTTGCCGTGTTGGCCTTGGGGTGCTGGCTAGTCTGGCGGCGGCGGGTTGCAGGATTCTTGATCGTCGCATTTTTTGTCTATCTTGCTCCGACATCCAGTTTCGTTCCGATCCTGGATATTGCAGTCGAACACCGAATGTACTTGCCGCTGCTGTGTGTGATCTCAGGCGGCGTCTTGCTGGTCGTCCGCTGCTGCTTCGCAACACCCCGAGTTGAGGCGTTGCTGTCATCGTCGGCGCGGGTGACAGTTTTAATTCTGGTGTTGGTCATCGCAGTAGCCGGTTCCATGTGGCGGACACACCAACGTTGCCTGCTGTATCAAGATCCGGTCGCGCTCTGGAAAGAAACGGTCGCGCTCCGTCCGAACAATTCGCGAGCCTTGCACAATACTGGCTCTAGCTTGTTAACGCAGCGGAAACCCGAGGCGGCCTTACCGTTTTTGACTGCTGCAACCGATCGACTAGCAATTCATTCAAAATGGTGGGTCAATTTGGCAGAGTGCCAACGCCAACTTGCGATGTTTGACGAAGCGATGGTTTCGGCATCACGAGCACTTTACCTCTCGCCGGAGTTGGGCACCGCCTATTCGGTCCGTGGGATGCTACACGAGCTCGGCGGAAGTTTTGACTTAGCAAGCGTCGACTACCAGTTAGCGTCCGAGCGAGGTGTTCACGAGGCCACCTACAATCTCGCATCGTTGCAGCTCCGGCGGGGCGATTATCGATCGGCCGCGAACCGATTTGAGCGGCTAATTGCAGAAGTCCCTACCATGGAGCAGCCGCCCCGGCGACTCGCCTGGATTTTGTCGACCGCTTCGGATGATTCGCTTCGTGACGGTCGCCGCGCGGTCGAGTTGATGCAACGAATCTACCGAATCGATACCCGAATTAATCCCTATGGCTGGGACGCCTATGCAGCGGCATTAGCGGAAGTGGGCGAGTTCGCGCAAGCGATCAAGGCCGGGGAGAAAGCGTTTGAACTAGCGCACCAGGCAAAGCAGGAAACGTTGGCCTTACGCATACGCACCCGACTGGCCGGTTACCAACAACAGCAACCCTATCGTGATGATGGCTCGGACCAAGACTCAACACCGATCCACTCGGATGCTCATATCAACGCCACTTCAAATACCAGGAAAGGCAATTGATGCAACCATCTGTTGATGCGGCAATCTGGATCGTCATCGCCGCTTACAACGAATCCAATCGTCTTGCCACGACGCTGAAATCGATCGGGAATCATGCCTGGATCGTCGTTGTCGACGATGGGTCGCGTGATGATACGTTTAAGATTGCGTGTTCCTTTCCTGTCTGGGTATTGCGCCATCCCATCAACTGCGGCCAAGGCGCCGCGCTGCAGACCGGCATTGATTTTGCGTTGTCTCAGGGAGCTCATGCGATCGTAACGTTTGATGCCGATGGTCAGCATGATCCGAGCGAAATTCGGGTGATGCTGGAACCGGTTCTGTCCGGCAAGGCAGACATTGCGCTTGGCTCACGCTTTCTTGGACGCACAGCCAACGCGCCGTGGACGCGGCGTTTGCTGCTGCGGACGGCGATTTTGTTCACGCGAATGACCAACGGATTGAAGCTGACCGACACCCACAACGGTTTTCGAGTATTCTCGCGTCGCGCGGCCCAGACGATTCGAATCCGCCAACCGCGGATGGCGCATGCATCGGAGATTCTGGACCAGATCGCCAAACATAGTCTGAGCTACGTCGAAGTTCCTGTTACGATTCGGTACACCGCCGAGACCCTGGCCAAGGGGCAGAGTTCCTGGGATGCGTTTCGAATCACCGGGCACTTGCTGGCGGGGAGGTTTTGGAAATGAACATTTTTCAGTGGATTACAATTCCATTACTCGCCACGCTGGCATGGCTGGAGATCCGCGCATACCTGCGAAATCGTCAGTGGATTCATGTGTTGCGGGAAGGTGTGTGGCTGAGCGCGATCATACTGATTCTGTTCCCTGGATTAACGTCGCGAGTGGCATCGTTGTTGGGGATCGGTCGTGGCACAGACCTTGTCTTTTACGCCTTTATGTTGCTGACAACAGGAATCCTGTTTCACTTCTATGGCCGCAATTACATTCTGCGCCGCGACCTGGTAGAACTCGCCCGCCGCGATGCACTTCGCACTGCGACCGCTGGCGATGGCCTGACGTTCATTCAGCAAAACGCCGCTGCGAACTCAGTTGACGACGGAGGCACCCCATGAACCAGCCAGCAGACGCGTCTTCGACCTTGAGAGGCCATTCGGAAAGTAGTTCAATGATTTATCTCCCCGGAAGGAATCGAGAAAAATCTGTTCTGGACAGGAACCGGCAATTAAAGTGATGGTGCAGGAGTTTGTCCTGCATCAGGCGTGAAGTTATAAGTACAAATTATTGGTGACTTTCACCAGCCTGGATCAAAGGCCGGGG
>Ga0209284_10004135_pt1 | contig 16713 bp, 18 predicted proteins | sample FRY03_FD_187211 | JGI IMG/M metagenome (GOLD analysis project Ga0209284, IMG submission 187211) | Freshwater microbial communities from Lake Fryxell liftoff mats and glacier meltwater in Antarctica - FRY-03 (SPAdes) (version 2) | ecosystem: Environmental > Aquatic > Freshwater > Ice > Glacier... | reverse complement strand
TGTTCGCGCGCCCTACGGAGAACTGCGTGATCAAAGGCCATCGTAGTGATTGGGATGGATTACCACCATCAAAGAGCCTGTTTCATTCGCCACCTCGATGTGGACTACCGATCGGCAACTTATCCAGTCAGGTGTTTGCCAATTTCTACCTGAATGTGTTCGATCATTTCGTGAAACACGATTTAGGGATTCGGTTCTATGGTCGGTATGTGGACGACTTCGTGGTGGTACACACTGACCGTCAATATTTGCTATCACTGATACCGGTGTTGCGAAGTTTTCTGCACGAGCACTTGGCACTCGAGTTGCACCCCGACAAAATCCATCTCCAGCATTACGCCAAAGGCGTGAACTTTTTAGGGGTAGTGATCAAGCCCAACCGGGTGTATGTCGGGGCTCGCACCAAAGGAAACTTTTCTGCGGCAATCGCTAAGCACAATGCGGTGTTGCAGGGCGGTGAGCCCACTGTTGGCGAGCAACAGGCCTTCGTGTCGTCAACGAACTCGTACTTGGGGTTGATGAAACACCACAACACGCGCCGGTTGCGGTATCGCATGTTGCGGCGCGAGGTCAAAGGCTGGTGGAAGTACGCGTACACCACAGGAAGCCTGAACAAAGTGGTATTGAAGGCGAAACTCGAGAACAAGCGTATTTCTACCCAAAAACGCTAGACGAATGTCTACGGCGAGCCGGACGAGGGCGAGCCGTCGCAAGAACGCCTGGGCTTACAATTGTCAAGGGCGCGCGACGCAAAGGTCGCACAGGTGGTGGAAGTCGTAATGACATCACCGGGTTTCTCGGAGCCTCCAAGATTCCCACTCCGAATCAGCAGACCCAGATGTCTCAAGACATCACAAAAAAGTGGAGCTGGGGGGAATCGAACCCCCGTCCATCAGCCGTTGAGCGCCCGTGATACGACCATTCCCAACTTCGGTGCTACGCAGCACCACCGGCGGGTCGGATACAAGTGCACTGAGTGCACAAGTCGCGGAGCAACTTTCTACTCGGTCATTGGTCTTTCCCAACGTCAACAGTCTTTCCTGTCGTCATTCCCCGCTTCTGTTGCCGGGCTGCGGTGAATTGGCCCCGTGCGACCTTGCGGCTCACGATTGCTCTCTACCCCCTAATTGCTTAGGCGGCGAGAGCGAACTGCTTGTTGGCAGTTATATTTGTGCCCCGTTTTACGAGTCTGAGCAACTCGGGTCGCACGCTCGAACAGCGACACTGACGTCGAAACCTGTCAGCCCCGTGTACTTACTTGCGTTAGAAGTATACCCCGAGATTTACTCTGCCAGGTCATTGGCTTAATAGTCATGGCGTTTTTGAGGTTGCCCACGGAGGGTTTGCGAGCATAACTTCGCACGCGATTCCACCCGTTCTAGCATCTGTCCTGCGAACTCGGGGTCAGCAATGTCTCCCGCGTCGACGATTGCCTGCTGGAATTTGTCGGGGATTTTCTGGGCGAGTTGCGAGACCTCACTAAGTAGCATGTCGGGATCAAGTCTTAACTCGGTGGCTACAACACGCCAGCATTGCTGGTCAATCCGGGTCGCCTCGTACTCGCCGCCAATCTTCAATGCCATTCGTAATCCCTGTGCGTTTAGTTCGCCCGGGATGATCTTGCCAGGAGTGATGCGCTGGTATGGAAGTCCGCTCGCTACGTCGTACAACGGCGCGAGCCGCACATTGCGACCAGATAACAGCACCGAGAAGTTCTTGGCGTGTCCATCGGTGTTCACGATCAACCAGTTGAACGCAAGTATGCGCGCCAGTTGGAGCATGCAGTCGTCACGATGATCACGGTCAACATTTTGACGAAGCAGTTCGGCAATCCCGGCAACTGTGGGTCCGCCTTCGTTTTGATACTTGTTCAATGGACTAATACCTAGCGCCTGGCAGAGATCCTCCTGATGCACACGCCCTCCGTCTGAGGTTCGGTCGTACCGATCGACGACGAGCGACACCTCATCCTTGAATTGGTGGAGCGCTGAGTTGGCGGTCGGCAGACCGAGCAGGCGGGCGGTGTGCAGGCATAGTTGCTCGTTTAGATCGAAATGGGGGAACGGGGAGACGTTCGGTTTGAAGATGTGGGTGGTGGGTCGTATTCCGGATGCCGTGGCCCATCCAGCGCCGTCACGGACGAGAGCGAACTTGGGTTGTGCGCCCGCCAAACTCCACTGCCCATCGGTTCGTTCCTCTGTTGGGAGCCATGCGGCTGAATCGGTTCGCAGCGCCTTAATCTTGTTTGCGATCCAGTCGTCGTCAACGGGATTGATTGCATCGCTTTCTTGAATCTTCTCAAGTCGCTCCGGTCGAACGAACTGGATAGCCCCCGGGCAATCCTCACCTACATGGGCCAGCAAACCGAACGGGTTCTTCGGTGACGTGTCGAACTGGGCCCCCCATCGTGCAAGGACGCGCGGGTTGTCTGGCAGCAGCCCCCACAGGTAGTTCACCAGTTTTGCGCCACGATGCTCTCGTTGCACGATCGGCAGTGACAGTGACACGGGAGTTGACGCATCATTACTTTGGAACTCGATGTCGTACGCAAATATATGGACACCGTCTTGCTGGGTGAGCATGCCAGCGCGAACGCCGTGCATCAGTACGATCAGATGGTTGTCAGGCATGATCATTGCGGCGCTCTGTGCCACCGAATTGTGCTAAGTGCTCATCGAGATCTACTGCTGCCGGCTTGGGTTTGAAAATCACCTGAAATGACATCCCAGCGCGCTCAAGGACCTCAACGAGTCGGTCGTACGTTGGATTACCACGACCGGTCTCCATCTTGGCGATCCATAGGCGTGGCACTCCGACTAGTTCGGCGAACTGCTGCTGGGTTAGCCCGAGTTCCTGACGCCGTTCGCGCAACACAAGACCCAACTCTCTGCTATTCATCAACTTCATCGTCGCAACTCTCCTCTTGGCATTTTGTATGACCTAGCATACAGCCGCAAGAATGTATTGTCAACAATACAGGAGTAGTAATGTATGTCAAAGCACACCGTTTTTGCAGGAGGCGACTAGTTAAGAATTCATGCCCTTGTTCTGGCGGCCTTGCTCGCGGCGCATTTCGAGTTGCGATTCTCTTTCGGCGATCGCTTGGCGGCGGTCTGCTTTCTGGCGGCCCTTGGCAAGGCCGAGTTCTACTTTGACTCGACCGTTTTTTAAGCGCAGCGAGAGTGGCACCAGCGTGAGGCGCTCTTTGGCCATGCGCGCCTGCAGCCGGTGGATCTGTTCGGAGTGCAACAAAAGTTTGCGCGAGCGCATCGGGTCGTGCGCGCCAACACCGACAGCAAAGCGATACGGCGCGATGTGTACGCCCTCGAGCCACATCTCGTTGCGCACGATGTGGGCATACGCGTCGGCAATTTGCACCTGGCCTTCGCGCAGGCTCTTGACTTCGCTGCCGTGCAGCACAATGCCGGCCTCGACTTCATCCAAAATGGTGTAGTCGTGCCATGCCTTGCGATTGCTCGCAATCAACTTCGCACCCGAAGTGTCAACTTTCTTGTTCATAGCGCTGTTTAAGCGTACCGCTAGTCTGAAATCGATATGACGCGAGAATCATCAGCCCCGCTTTGCGTTTCGCGGGCTGTGCTCGAACAAATAGGCGAGCACTGCATTGCTCGTTATCGCGCCCAGAACGGGTTCGAAGAGGCGTGCGGGCTGTTGGTCGGCACGAGCGCCAACAACAACATCACCGAGTTTCATGCTGTCGATAATGTCGCGGCGTCGGCGCGCATATATGTGATGGACGCGAAACAACACATGCTGGTCGAGCGGGATGTCGAAAGTCGCGGCCTTGAGGTCATCGGGGTGATGCACAGCCACACCCATTCCGAGGCCTACCCGAGTGCGACCGATGTGGCCCAGGCCCCAGACCCCGACTGGCATTACATGATTGTCACGTTGATGAACGGAGTGCCTGAGCCGCGCAGTTACAGGATCTTGGCTGGCCAGATTTCCGAAGAACGTATCGAGCCCGCATAGCCGCTCGGGTCTTAGCGCTGTACAATTATGACCTAATAGGTCAACAATCGGCAAGATGAGAAATGAAGCCGTTTACGGAGTACGCGCAATGGTTCCACTAGAAAACATCCTCGATCTCATCGGCAACACGCCGCTCGTCGATGTCAGCAACTTGTCGCCAAACCCAAACGTTCGCCTGTTTGCAAAATTGGAAAATCAAAACCCGTTCGGCTCTGTCAAAGATCGAATTGCCAAGGCGATGATCCAAACGGCGATCAAAGAGGGCGCGCTAGTGCCGGGTCAGCGAATCATGGAGCCGTCGTCTGGTAACACGGGTATCGCATTGGCCGCGATCGCCGCACTCAAGGGCAACCCGATCACAATTTTGATGCCGGAGAGCGTGTCTATCGAGCGCCGCCAGATGCTCGAGGTTTTCGGCGCCGAAATTATTCTCACCCCAGGCGCAGAGGGTTCGAACGGGGCCGTCAGTCGCGCTGAAAAACTCGCAATCGAACACCCCGAGTGGTGTTTTTTGCATCAATATCAAAATGACGCCAACCCAACGGCGCACTACGAAGAAACCGGGCCCGAAATTTGGCGCGACTGCCCAGAGGTCACGCACTTCGTCGCCGGTCTTGGTACCAGCGGCACGTTGATGGGTGTCGGTCGTTATCTCAAAGAACAAAATCCGAATGTCAAGGTCATCGCCGTAGAGCCGCCGCTGGGCGAGCGCGTCGAGGGTTTGCGCAACTTAGACGACGGTTACATTCCGCCGATTTTCGAAAACTGGCACGGTATCGATGTGCTTGATCGTAAAAGAGTCGTGTGGCCGCGCGAAAGTTTAGAAATGACGCGCAGGCTCGTGCACGAATGTGGCATCTTCGCGGGTATCTCGGCTGGCGCGTCGCTCGCTGGCGCACTCAAGGTGGCGAGCGAAATCGAATCAGGCGTGATCGTGTTCATCGTCTGCGACGGCGGATGGAAGTATTTGTCAACCGGCGCCTATACCGACGACCTTGACAAAGCCGAAGCGGCCGCCGAAAAGATCATCTACTTTTAAATTCAATCGGGTCATTGCGCATCAGCCGCAGGGTTGCTCTAACCGCCTGCGACTAAAACGCACAGGCCGACCAGCACGATCAACGCCGAAGTAATGCGCCGACGATGGTCGCCCTCGTTGAGTAACTTCCAGCCGGCGAAGGCCGCGATGACGACGCTCGACTCGCGCAACGCCGCGACGTAACCGACGGGGGCGTGCTGGTAGGCGATCATGATCAGACCGTAGGCGAATGTCGAAGCGATGCCAGCGGCCCCCATGATCCTCCAGTTGGCGCGGAGCGCTGGGATCATTTCGCGTCGTCTCGTCGCTGCCACCCACAGCGTCGTGAGTGCGCCCGCGGCGACATTTAAGGCGAGCGCGTAAGCGATCGCGTTCGACTGCCTCGTGCCGTGGCCGTCGACCACCGAATAGATAGCGATCGTTGAGGCCACCGCGAGTGCCGCCCCGACGACATGCCATGAACCGCTGCGCGCCAGCACGAGCAGGCCGACTACGACGAGCGCGATACCGACCCATGAAATCGCCGAGAGATTGTCATTTAGAAAAATGACTCCGCCCGCCGCGGCAGCCAGAGCGCCGCCGCCGCGCACGATTGGGTACGACATGCTGAAGTCGCCACGGTCATACGCACGCGACAACAACAAGATGTACGGCACATGAGTTACGCCGCTGGCAATTGCCCATTGCCACGCGATGTTCGGCGCGCCGGCAAGAAGTGACCAGATAATCAGCGCGGCGGCGCTGATTACTCCGCCAATCGCGAATTGGCCCCACAGCGCAAGTCGGCGGTCTGCACTTTGCTTGACCAATAAGTTCCATGATGCATGCAGCACCGCTGCGACTAACGCTAGAGCGGTGGCCAGGAGCACCGACTCAGACTATTGCCTCGGCGTAACCTAGATGGCTATGACGCAATCGCTCCGGCCAACGTCGCTACCGACGTCACGTCCGACATCGCTTTCGGCGTCACTACCGACGCGCGACAGCCCGATCGGCATGTTCGATTCTGGTTTCGGAGGCCTCACGGTTGCGCGCGCGGTGATCGATTTGTTGCCGCGCGAGAACCTCGTGTACATCGGCGACACCGGCCGATACCCGTACGGCAATAAACCGGCCGACGAAGTGCGCCGTTACGCGCACGAACTGGCGTGGAGTTTGGTGCGTGACTACGGCGCCAAGTTGATCGTGGTCGCCTGTAACACTGCCGCATCGGTTGCCTTGCACGAACTGCAAGCCGAGTTGCCGGTGCCCGTGATTGGCGTTGTCGAGCCCGGCGCGCGCGCTCTTGTGCGCGTGACCCACAACAACAAGGTCGGGGTCATCGGCACTGTCGGCACGATTTCTTCTGGCGCGTACATCGAGGCGGTGCGCGAAACTGGCGCCGCTGTAACGCTCACCTCGGCGGCGTGCCCTGGCTTCGTCGAGTTTGTAGAGCGCGATCAAACTTCTGGCGATGAGGTGATGGTGTTGGTAGAGCGACTGCTCGCTCCAGTGCGCAGCGCTGGTGTCGACGCACTGTTGTTGGGGTGCACGCATTACCCGTACCTGGCGCGCGTGATTGGCGACGTGATGGGGCCTGGCGTGGTGTTGGTCAGTAGCGCCGACGAAACCGCATTTGCCACGCGTGACACGTTGGCTGCCAGCGATATGGCCCGCCTAGATGGCGTTGGCGAGCACAAGTTTTTATCATCTGGCGACATCGGCTGGTTTGCAGAACTCGGTCGACGACTGCTCGGGCCAGAGCTCGAGCGCGCCGATCAATGGATCACAAGTGAATAAAAAGGGAGATAGTTATGGCACGGTTTGATGGTCGACAGAGCGCCGATTTACGTCCGATGAGTTTTCAGCGCGACTTCACCGAGATGGCGGCGGGTTCGGTGCTGGTTTCGTTTGGTCAGACGAGAGTGTTGTGCACCGCTTCGGTCGACAACAATGTGCCGAGGTGGATGAAGGGCAGCAACAAGGGTTGGGTCACCGCCGAATACTCGATGTTGCCCGGCTCGTCGCCAGAGCGTGTCGACCGCGAGGCGGCCAAGGGCAAGCAGAGCAGTCGTACCGTCGAGATTCAGCGCCTGATCGGACGCGCGCTGCGTTCGGCGTGCGATATGAAGTTGCTGGGGGAGCGCCAGATCTTGATCGACTGCGACGTATTACAGGCCGACGGTGGCACGCGCACCGCCAGCATCTGCGGCGCGTTCATCGCCCTGCACGACGCGATCACGCGCCTGCAGCAAAACAAGATGCTGAGCACCAATCCGCTGCATTCTCTGTGCGCGGCGATCAGCGTGGGCATTCACGACGGCACCCCTGTGCTCGACTTGCCATATGTCGAAGACAGTTCTGCCGAGGTCGACATGAACGTGGTGATGCTTAAGCCGATGAGCGGCGGCGAGGCCAGGTATGTAGAGGTGCAGGGCACCGCCGAGGGCAAGGCATTTAGCCGCGGCGAACTAGACGAACTGCTGGCGCTTGCCGCCGGTGGCATCGATCAGATCTTTGCCATGCAGGCCAGCGTGTTAGCCACGCCGCCGACGCCGCGCGCTATCGGCAGGTAGCGATGCTGCGGGTCGTGTGCGCGTCGGCCAACCCGCACAAGGTTGCAGAGATCTTCGGCTTGATGAACGGGGTCGTCGATCTCGTGGCGCGGCCAACTGATGTCGCTGATGTCGAAGAGAACTCTGACACGCTCGTGGGCAACGCGCGCCTTAAGGCTGTCGCGATTTGTGTCGCGACCGGTTTGCCTGCGTTAGCCGACGACACCGGCCTTGAGGTCGACGCGTTAGACGGCGCTCCAGGCGTGCGCACCGCGCGATTCGCTGGCGACAACGCCACAGATGCCGATAACCGCGCCAAGATGCTGCTGGTTCTCGCTGGCAAACCGCGCGGCGCGCGATTTCGCACGGTGGCGTTGCTGCGCTTCGTCGACGGGCGAGAAATAATCGCCGAGGGCGTGTGCGAGGGCTCGATCGCCGCAAGCGAAATTGGCGACCGCGGATTTGGCTACGACAAGTTATTCATCGCTTCAGATGGTGACGGCCGCACGTTCGCGCAGATGACTGTCGAAGAAAAGCAAGCGCTATCGCACCGCGGCCGCGCCTTTCGAGAACTGGCAAAACTCTTACCAACCGCGTAGGTCGATCTCCCACGAGTCAATTACTTCTTCGCCGCGCACGACCCATGCGGTGTTGTGCATCGCGATCGTCGGGTCGATGTGGCTCGGCGCGACGCGCACCCGTGTGCCGACATGAAGTTGTGCGCCACTCGTCGTCGCCATCGTCGTGTGTTCGTCAGAGCAGAACCACACTCTGTGCGCTTCAACCGACGGATTACCGTGATCCATGCCCAATGCCTTGAGGCCGACATCGATGACCGACCACTTGGCGTTGCTCGATACAACTGTGCCGAGCACCCACGCGGCCTGCTCGAAGGGCAGACCAAGTTGCGCGTATTGCGTGTCCATCAAAGAGTACGAGCCAGCCTGTACCTCGGTCACGCCGGTCGACTCGTGCATGTCGAAGGTGCCAGTGCCGCCCGCAGAAATAATCTCGCCGCCAACGTTTTGCGCCGCGCGAATCAGCAGTGCCATCGACTCGGCAACTTTTGCTTGGCGCTCGTCGCGGGTGGCGACCATCATCAGGTGGCCTTCGTAGCCCATCACTCCGCGCACGTTGAGCCCTGCTTGGCGCGCAGCATCGGCGAGAGCACCAGCAACTTCGGGTGCGCAACCGCAGCGCGGTAATCCGACATTGACATCGATCAGCACGTTTCGAATGCCGGCGCGGGCGGCCGCGCGCAAAGTTTCGTCGGAGTCGATGGCCACGGTGATCATCGTCTTGTCTTGCGTCTTGGCGAGTGCGGCGAGCCGATCGGCGTCGATCGATTCGTTTGCCAACAATAAATCCGCGCCGATACCTGCGTCGGCCATGCCGATCATCTCGCGCACGGTGGCGCAGGTGAAGTTGTTGTGACCGAAGGCAACCTGGCGGATTGCAAGCGCTGTGCACTTGGTGGCCTTGACGTGCGGGCGCAATTTGGCCCCTGGTCGCAGCGAACTCATCGTTGCGATGTTGCGATCGAGGGCGTCAGAGTCGATAACGATGGCCGGCGTGGAGAGGTCGTGAATCGATCGTGGGGTCATGTTCTGTGCCGACGGAGAGACTCGAACTCTCACTGGCGGCGTCCTAAGCGCCGTGCCTCTGCCATTGGGCTACGTCGGCTAGGTACTGATATGGGTTGTAGTGGTGTTAAGAGTAGTCGTTGGGGGCCGTTCTTTGACAGAATGTAAAGCGTGAACCCATCAACTGCGCATTCTCGAACTATTTCAGTACCAAGTTCTGGCCTCGACTCAACCGTGCTGCGCACGCAATTGGGCCTCGCCGACGAGATCGTCGACGCTGGTGCGCTCGCCGAGAGCATCGCCAGGTGCGCCAAGAACAACGTCATCTTGCCTACGTTTGCCCAGTTGGCCGACCCAACTCAAATTGCCGCCGACGTCGCCAAGGGTGTCGACAAAAATGCTCCCGACGCGCGCAACTTGTTTCGCGTGCATTGGTTCAACAACTTAAAAGGCGAGCGCGTCAGCGTGCCCGACCACATCGTCTTGCCGACTTCGCTAACGGGCGTGTCGAGCCCGATCGTGGTGATGTTTGGCGATCGCTTCCCGATGATCACGGCGCACAAAGTTTTGGCCGCGTACTCGTGCCTGATCCCGCGCGTCGTCACCGGCCAGTTCAACCCGTCGACCCAGCGCGCGGTGTGGCCGAGCACCGGCAACTATGCGCGCGGCGGAGTGGCGATCAGCCGCATCACGGGCGCGCGCGGAGTGGCGGTATTGCCGGCAGGTATGTCGCAGGAGCGTTTCGATTGGCTCGACAAGTGGGTCAGCGACCCGAGCGATATTATTCGCACTGCGGGCACCGAGAGCAATGTCAAAGAAATCTATGACGCCTGCAACGAGATGCAGCGCGATCCAAAAAATTTCATCTTCAATCAGTTCTGCGAGTTCGGCAACTACGCCGGCCACTACGAGGTCACTGGTCGTGCGTTGGCGAGCGTGTATGAGCACGTCGCTAAGTCAATGAACAACCCCAACCTGCGGCTCGCCGCGTTCACCTCGGCGACAGGATCGGCCGGCACCATCGGCGCCGGCGACCGACTCAAAGATATGTACGGCACGAAAATTGTCGCCGTCGAGGCGCTCGAATGCCCAACCATGCTCGAGAACGGTTTTGGTGAGCACAACATTCAGGGCATCGGCGACAAACACATTCCGCTAATCCACAACGTCATGAACACCGACGTCGTCGCCGCCGTTTCAGATCACGCCACCGACGAACTCGACGTGCTGTTCAACACCGAGGTCGGCCGCAAGTATCTGCGCGAGCGCAAGCACGTGCCAGCAGACATTGTTGCGGCGCTCGAGCACTTCGGCTTCTCATCGATCTGCAACATGATCGCGGCGATCAAGACAGCCAAATTGCTAGACCTCGGGCCAAACGATGTACTAATAACGATCGCCACCGACGGAGCCGACTTGTATCCGAGCGAGCGCGTCAAGACTTTGGCGCGGCGCTTCAATAATTCGTTCACCGAGGTCGACGCCGCCGAGGTTTTCTCTGAGTACCTCGGCAACGTCGGCACCGACGCGATCATCGACTGCACCGAGCGCGACCGCAGCCGCATCTTTAACCTCGGCTACTACACGTGGGTCGAGCAGCAGGGCACGCCCCTCGAGGTGTTCGAGGCCCGCCGTTCGCAATCGTTCTGGCGAAGTTTGCACCGTTACATCCCCGTGTGGGACGAACTCACCGGCGAGTTCAACAAGCGCGTCGCCGCAGCCAAGTAGCCGTCGTGGCCGCAGCGACAGTTGCGGTGGGCTGGCGCTGCGCCGCGTGCGGAGAGCGAGTTGAAATCTCGCAGCCAATGGCCTGGCGTTGCCCGAATGCGACAGACGCAGATCGTCATCACGTGTTGTTGCTCGACGAACCGTTGCGACCTTTGCGCGGCACTGGCGATGACAATCCATTTATATCGTTTCGCAACTATTTGGCGTGGGATTCGTTCGCTGCGGCGCACGGACTCAGCGACCTGCAACGCATCGAAATAATTCGCCGCACCGACGAGCGCGTCTCCAAAGTTGCGGGCACCGGTTTTCGCGTTACTCCCTACGGCCGACACGACGCACTCTCGGACGCACTCGGCTTTTCTGGGGCAGGCGGCGTGTGGGTCAAAGACGAAACGCACAACGTTGGTGGCTCGCACAAGGCCCGACACCTATATACAGAGTTGTTGCACCTGCTGGTAGCCGAACAAGTTGGCGCTGCGGGCTGGGCGTCGCCAGCGCAGCGACCCAGCCTGGCGATCGCCTCGTGCGGCAACGCCGCGTTCGCCGCCGCGACATTGGCGCGCAGCGTCGAGTGGCCGATTCGCGTGTTCGTGCCCGTCGATGCCGACGCCGCACTGGTGGCGATGTTGACGCAACTGAATGCTGTCGTGGTGCGCTGCCCAAGGCTCGAGAATGATCCACCGGGCGACCCGTGCGTGTTGCGCTTTCGCGAAGAGGTTGGCAGCGGAGCGATACCTTTCGGAGTGCAGGGCACCGAAAATGCGTGGTGTCTCGACGGCGGTCGCACGATTGGTTGGGAGATCGCCGATGCCCAAGAGCGAGTGAGTGGCCCGGCGCTCGACAGGTTATTTATCCAAATTGGTGGCGGCGCGTTCGCGGCATCTTGCGCCGCGGGTTTGTTCGCTGGCGGTTTGAGGCCAAAGTTGCACGCGGTGCAGGCACAGGGGTGCGCTCCACTGGCTCGCGCCTGGCAAATTGCACAGGCAAGTGGCGGCGCACGCGATGCTGCCGGTCGCTGGGATAAATGCATGTGGCCGTGGGAAGAGTCACCGTATTCGCTCGCCGACGGGATCTTGGATGACGAAACATACGACTGGGTAGCGGTGTGCAACGCGATGAGCGAGAGCGGCGGTTCGCCAATCGTCGCCTCAGAGAAAAATATCGTCGAGGCCTACGCGCTGGCGCACAGGGCGACGAATATCGATGTCAGCCCGACGGGCTCTGCGGGTTTGGCGGGCGTACTTGACATCCGTCACGAGATTGCCGACGACGAGCGAATCGTTGTTGTTTTTAGCGGCGTGCGTAGAAGTTTTACGCCACTACCCGCGTAGTAGCCTGATCTAATGACGAACGCGCCATTCACTAATGCATCCGACTTACATGTGCCAGCCGTAGCCCTCGAAGGTGGCGGCGATGCGCGTGCCGATATTTTCACCCGCTTGCTCAAGAGCCGCGTGATCATGCTCGGCACAGATGTCAACGACGAGATCGCCAACCAGATCTGCGCTCAATTGCTGTACCTCGAGGGCGAAGATCCAAAGGCCGACGTGTGGTTGTACATCAACAGCCCGGGCGGCTCGGTCACTGCGGGCATGGCCATCTACGACACGATGCAATTTATTAGTTGCGATGTGGCGACCGTGTGCTTGGGCCTCGCCGCCTCGATGGGTCAGTTCTTGCTCACCTCCGGTTCGGCCGGCAAGCGCTACACGCTGCCCAACGCGCGCGTCATGATGCACCAACCGCTCGCTGGTTTACGCGGGCAAGCGTCAGACATCGCCATTCAAGCCGAGCAGTTGGCGTACACAAAAAAGCGCATGGCCGAACTCACATCGCATCACTCTGGTCAAAAGGTCGAGCAGATTCAGGCCGACTCCGAGCGCGACCGCTGGTTCACCGCCGAGGGCGCGCGCGACTACGGTCTCGTCGACAAGGTGATCATCAAGCGCGGCGAGATTCGCTAACTAATTACGGCGTCGCCCCGACGCCCGTCGAAATATCTACGCCGCAAGTTGCCAGCACCCACGCCGCCGCATTAGTGGCGTGCCTCTGTGACGCGTAAGCAAGATCGGCAATCTGTTGCACGCTGGCAGGGTCAGCGGCATCAACTTCGGCGGCGGCCTTAACTAAATCGGTCAGCGCCGCCCAGTCGTCTTGCACGGTCAGCGGTGCCACATCTAATAGCCGCCCGTAACTGTCGACCAAATTAGAAACCTCGGTCGGTGTGGCCGCAGGCATGGCAATACCGGGTATTTCTTGCTGCAACTGGCGGCAGAAATTGGTGGCCGTGCGCGGCGGTTCGCCGCACGAGGCCAAAACGGTCAAAGCGGCGCACGCCAGCACACATAGTGCATGAGTCGATGGTCGGTCTCTAGTCACGGCTAACAGTCTCACAGGCGTTACCCCGCAGATCGTGGCATCGCTTTATTTCACAACTGAACGCGTTACTAAACGCGCAACTAAACACGGGGGATAATAAATGTTTGCTTCAATTCGCTCGGCGACATTGCTCGGCGTGCAAGGCCGACCGCTAGATGTCGAGGTACACGTCGGCGTCGGACTACCGGGCTTCACGATCGTCGGCCAGCCCGACGAGGCCTGCCGCGAATCTCGCGATCGCGTGCGCGCCGCGCTGTTGTCGTCGGGGATGAGTTGGCCCAACCGCCGCATCACGATCAACTTGGCGTCGAGCAGCGAACGCCGCGGTGGCTCTGGTTTAGATCTGGCTATCGCCGTTGGATTATTGGTCGCGCAAGAAGTTATCGAAGCGAGTAGCTGTGTCGATCTTGCGTTCGTCGCCGAGCTCGGTCTCGATGGTTCGTTGCGGTCGGTGCCCGGCGTGGTGCCGCTCGTCGGCGCGTTGCACGACCGCGATGTCGTTGTCGCTCCCCAGTGCGTGCACGAGGCGCGCGCGGTCGCCAGTCGTTCGGCGCGAGCGGTTTCATCGCTGGGTGAACTGGTGCAATGCCTGCTCGGCCATCAACCCTGGCCTAGCGACTTGCCGAGCAATCACGACAGCCGCGGACTTGGCGCGATTGTCAGCGCACTCGACATGACCGATGTGCGCGGCCAACCAGCTGCGCGCGGGGCGCTCGAGATCGCGGCGGCAGGCAACCATCACCTGTTGCTGATCGGCCCGCCAGGTTCTGGTAAATCAATGTTGGCGCAACGCATGGTGAGCATCTTGCCGAACCTCGACGCTAACGATGGTCTGTTGGCGACGATGATTCACTCGGCGGCCAACCTGCCGATACCAGATTCTGGTTTGATTCGCCGCCCCCCGTTTCGCGCGCCGCATCATTCGGCGTCGATGATCGCGATGGTCGGCGGCGGCACCGCGGCGATGCGCCCGGGCGAGATCTCGTTGGCGGCGTACGGGGTTTTGTTTCTCGACGAACTCGGCGAATTCATCCCCACTGTTTTAGATGCGCTGCGTCAACCGCTAGAGGAGGGCGTCGTACACTTGTCGCGCGCCAAGTCTGCGGTGACCTTGCCAGCAAAGTTCTTGCTCGTCGGCGCCACCAACCCCTGCCCGTGCGGTGAGGGTACGCCTGGCGTGTGCATTTGCGACGACCGTATGCGCCAGCGTTACCTGCGCAGATTTTCTGGGCCGCTGCTCGACCGCTTCGACCTGCGCGTGGCCGTCAATCGGCCGCATGTGGATGAGCTGTTAGCGGAAGAACCAGGCGAGGCCTCGCATGTAGTAGCTAGGCGTGTGGTGGCCGCACGCGACATCGCGATAGCACGCGCGGGCTGCCTGAACTCGATGCTCACCGCCGATTTGCTCGACGAGTACGCGCCGCTAACTCGTGGCGCGCGCCAACTCGTGCGGGCGCAACTCGAACGCGGCCAGCTCACGGGCCGGGGTTATCACCGCATTCGCCGCGTGGCGCGCACCATCGCCGACTTGCGGGGCGAACTGGACTCAGTCGATGAGCCCCACATCGCCGCGGCGTTGGCGCTGCGCGTTGGTTTGCTGCCGGCCTTCGCGGGTAATCAGTCGTGAATGCCGGTCCCATTAATTGTGAAGTCGTTTACGCGGCCGCGCTGGCCGCTTTGCCGTTGTTGGGGCCGCAACGTTTATCGAAGTTGCTCAACAGCCACGAGCCTTCAGAGGCGTGGGCCGTCGTGCGCGGCGAGCACCGCGCCCACCCCTCGATCGAGGCGCTGTTGTCGCGGCAATTCTTGGGCGACAAGATTCGCCACCGCGCCACCGACGAGCATCTGAACGCGACCGCGAGCAAGTGCAGTGTCGGCAACATGCGCGTCACTTACCTCGGTGCCGCCGACTATCCGCAGTCTCTCGCCGTAGACATCGCCCCGCCGGCCGTTTTATTTTGGCGCGGCGACATCACCGCGCTCGATCAACGTCGCGTCGGCATCATCGGCACGCGCGCTGCCACGGCCGCGGGCAGGTTCATGGCCTCGCAGCTTGGGTTTGATCTGGCGCGTAATGAGGTCGCTGTTGTATCTGGTCTGGCTCGCGGCATCGATGCGTGGGCGCACCGCGGTGCAGTCAATGCGATCACCCGCATCGAAGATCATCCCCAGAGTTTCGCGCGGCCGATTGCCGTCGTCGCGAGCGGGCTTGATGTCGTCTACCCGCGCGAGAACGCCGTGTTGTGGCGCGAGATCGCCGAGCATGGCCTGTTGCTCAGCGAGTCGCCGCCGGGCACGGCGCCAGAGGCGTTTCGGTTTCCGTTGCGCAACAGAATTCTTGCCGCGTTGAGCGAGGTCTTGGTCGTCGTCGAGTCGCGCGCCACAGGCGGGTCGATGATCACTGTTGAAGAAGCGCAACAACGCGATGTGACTGTGATGGCGGTGCCTGGTTCGCCGCGCATGACATCGGCCGCCGGCACCAACTTGTTACTGCAGCAGGGTTGCGCGCCTGTCGTCGAAGTCGGCGATGTTTTAGTGGCGCTCGGACTGGATAACCGGCGGTCTTTCCCGAACACGTTCGATCCGCGGCGCACGCCGAGCGAGCGCGATCGCGCAGTGCTCGAGGCATTCGGTAGCGAGGCGCTCACGCTCGACCAACTGATTGTGCGCACCAAGGGCGAGCTGGTTTCTACTGCGGTTACGCTCGGCCGACTTGAGGCAGATAACTGGGTCGTCAATAACGCTGGCTGGTGGGAGGCGGTTGGTCAGAACAGGGGATAGTTGAGCATTACGGTGATTGATTGAAGCCACGGACCAGTGAGATGCGAAGAACACTATGCGCGCCAACTTTCAGAGGGGGACAACAACATGAGCGAAGAATTGCCCGCCAATTTACAAGGCAAGATGGTTGTTTTCGGAGCGAAGCAAATTCGCCGCATTTGGCACGACGAGCAGTGGTTCTTCTCCGTTGTTGACATCATCGCTGCTCTGACCGACAGCGGGGCACCAACCAAGTATTGGACGGCCATGAAGCGACGAGAAGAGGCCGCCAGCGGTTTTCAGTTGTCTACAATTTGTAGACAACTGAAGTTAACCTCTTCTGACGGCAAGACTTATGAGACCGACTGTGTCAACACCGAAGCCGCCTTCCGCATCATTCAGTCCATCCCCAGCCCCAAGGCCGAGCCGTTCAAACGCTGGCTGGCGCAAGTCGGCTACGAGCGTGTGCAGGAGATCGAAAACCCCGAACTAGCCCAAAAGCGGATGCGGGACCTCTATAAGGAGAAGGGCTACCCCGACGACTGGATCAGAGAGATTTCGCCATCCTCACCGCCGAGATCTCAAAGGCCGCGTTCGGTATCACCCCCACGCAATACAAGAAGCTCAAGGGCTTGCAGCGCGAAAACCTGCGCGATCACATGACCGACCTCGAACTCATCTTCACCATGCTCGGCGA
>Ga0209284_10004127_pt1 | contig 16748 bp, 15 predicted proteins | sample FRY03_FD_187211 | JGI IMG/M metagenome (GOLD analysis project Ga0209284, IMG submission 187211) | Freshwater microbial communities from Lake Fryxell liftoff mats and glacier meltwater in Antarctica - FRY-03 (SPAdes) (version 2) | ecosystem: Environmental > Aquatic > Freshwater > Ice > Glacier... | reverse complement strand
AAGATTTGTTTAATGACCTAACTACCGACCCTTCAGAATGGTTGTTGGCCCAAAAAGTAGAAAGTGATGCCAAACCCGCTTTATATAAGTCAAATAAGCCTGTTATTGATCGACCTTTTGAGCAAGCTGATTGGTTCAATGCGATTACATGGCCTTTCAAGCATTGGCAATCGAGTCGTTTTTCAGACGGCACTTATGGTGTTTGGTATGGCTCAGATTCGGTAGAAACAACTGTTTGGGAATCAGCCTATCACTGGTATAACGGCATACTAAGTGATGCAGGGTTTGAGCGCCAAGAGGTTGTTGCAGAACGCAAAGTGTATTTGGTTGCATGCCAAGTTGCTTTGCTTGATTTAACAAAAAAAACAGAAGAGTACAAAGATTTACTTCATCCTTTCAATTATGAATTTGCCCAGTCGGTTGGAACGCGCATACATAAAGAAGGGCATCCAGGTCTTTTGGTGCAGTCAGTACGACGGCCTGTAGGTAATAATGTTGCAATCTTTAACCCAGTCGTTTTGTCGAACCCAAGGCACTGCTGCAATCTTATTTATCGCTTAAAGCAAAATGGTCAAATTAACATTGAAAGGCAACCTGGCTCAACGTGGTTCACCATTGATGTGGCTGAAATATCATGATTTTGGTCTAAGATGATTTATCAAATTTAGGGTGTTGCTATCGTGTTTTTATTAAAAATTCAGTTAAATTAGCCAAAGCAAAATAATCAGCCACTTAATCAGTTACTTAATCATAAATGCTTTATTCATCAACAGCTTTCTAACCAGCCCCCCCAATATGATTCCCTTTCTAGACCTCAAAGCCCCATACATCGAGTTAAAAGTAGAACTCGACGAGGCCATTCAACGAGCGGTGAGCTCGGGTTGGTTTATAGGTGGGCCAGAGGTTGATCAGTTTGAGGCAGATTACGCCGCCTACTGTGAAGTTGATCATGCCATCGGTTTGGCAAATGGTTTAGACGCCTTACATTTAGCTTTGCGAGCCATGGGGGTAGGGCCAGGTGATGAAGTGATTGTGCCCAGCAACACCTATATTGCCACGTGGTTGGCGGTTGCGCAGTGTGGTGCCACACCCGTGCCGGTTGAGCCTGATGAAGCAACCTACAACATAGACCCAACCTTAATCGAAGCGGCTGTCACTTCCAAAACAAAAGTCATTTTGCCGGTTCATTTGTACGGCCAACCCGCAGACCTTGACCCAATTTTAGAAATTGCTCGCAAGCACGGTTTACGTGTTTTAGAAGACGGTGCACAAGCGCACGGTGCACTTTACAAAGGCAAACGCCTAGGCGGCCATGGCGATGCCGTCGCCTGGAGCTTTTACCCCGGCAAAAATTTAGGCGCCATGGGCGATGCTGGTGCGGTAACAACCAACGACCCTGAATTGGCCGATCGCATCAAGGTTTTGCGCAATTACGGCTCTCGTGTGAAATACGTGAACGAAGAGCAAGGCTACAATAGTCGCCTAGACCCCATACAGGCCGCCATATTAAGGGTCAAGCTGGCGTATTTAGACGAGTGGAATTCAAGGCGTAGTGTGATTGCTGCGCAGTATCAAAAGGGTTTGGCTAAAAGCGGCACAACTGGCACAACAGACACAACTGACACAACTGGTGCACACGGTACAGCAGCAGTCGATCTAGTCGCGAGCAGGCAAGCTTCTAGCCGCCTAGTTTTGCCAACCGTACCCAACTGGGCTGACCCCGTTTGGCATCTATACGTGGTGCGCCATGCCGACCGCGCGGGTTTTCAAAAGCAGTTAGAAAGCCAAGGTGTGAGCACCTTAATTCACTACCCTATACCGCCACACTTGCAGGGTGCGTTTAAAAACATGGGCTTTAAAAAGGGCGACTTCCCCATTGCTGAACGTATTCACGATGAAATTGTTAGCTTGCCTATTTCACCCAGTTTGACAGCACAAGAGGCTGAACAGGTTGTGAAAGCGTGTCGGTCATAATGCTTATATTTTTACATGCCCCTCTTACTTCTTGTACCAAATCTACCTAACCAATTAAACCCCTCAAGCCTTTGAGTCATCTACGTTTTGAAGAGATTCCATATGTTGAGTATGCAAATCTTGCCGAGGGGTCATGTAGTCTGCACCATATAGCGACGTTAGGTAGCGCGGTACGTTGTGCGGGGCGCTGAATGTTTTGCCCTCAAACTGAATGTCAGTCAGTGGGAAGTACACGTCGTATTCTCTAATCGATTTAAAGAAAAATGTAGGAAAGCAATAACCATCACCAATATGTTTTTTATTTATAACGGTTTGACGTGTGGCATATAAAAGCCAAGACCAAAATCGTTTGGGTACCCAGTTCAGTAATAAGTAAAACACATGAGTTGAAAAGTTATTCGTTTTTTTGTTGAAACCTTTGTCGCTTTGTATATCATTCTGAGCATTAGATTTGGTAAGACTGATCGTGTTTGTTGTTGAATTATTTATCGCACCAGTAACCTCACCACCACTAACCTCATCACCATCACCACTGATAACTGTTGCAGAAGAAGACACATAATTAGCATCAGATGTTAATTCTTTTTTTTCTCTTCTTGCGTCGCTAAAGTCAATGACGTTTTGTTTTTCATACACAACGAGAAACAGACGCATTTTTGCAATGATGTAATGCAAAACCCGTAAAACATGTGATTTCGGCACAAAATCAAACGGGAAAATATCAATAAATAAACCGCGTTGATCGTAGGTACTGTCAAGCTTGGCTGTACTTGTGGTTTGTGTGTCTCTTACTTTTATAAATGCGTGTTTGTAATTTAATTCAGAGTCATCAGTTTGTAGAAAAAACTGGTTAGGCAGCTCTAAAGTTAACGCTTTTTTTATTCTAGGAAAATCAGCGCGCATGACACCAATGTCGACGTCGTCGTCCCACGGTATGAAGCCACCATAGCGGTATGCACCCAATAAGGTGCCGCCATCTAACCAATATTGAATGTTATTTTTTTTGCAAACACCATCAATGGCAACCAGCATTTCAAGTAATTTATTTTTGTACGTTTCTTCAATAATCAATTCGTTAATCTCAAGTAAATGATGCCACGGGTACTGCAAAAATGATCAATAATCACTGCGTAAGCCTTACATCAATAACAGCACCCGTATTATTAGACAGAATTACCTCTATAGACCTTTTGGCTACATCAACTGGGTCTAGCAAGGTTTCTTCTTGTTCGTTGCCAAAGTTAGTGATTCTCATGGGGGTACGGGTGCGCTCGGGGTTAATGCAATTTACCCGTATTTCTTTTTCAGCCCACTCTTCAGAAAGCGCTTGGCATAAGTTCACCACCGCGGCCTTTGAAGCAGAGTAAGTACTGTAAAAAGCGCGGCCACGCGTAAAAGATGATGACGTAAATAGCAACAACATGCCTTTGGTTTGCATCAGTGCGGGGGCTGAAGCCAGCGCCACATTAATGGCACCAACAATATTAATATCAATCACCTGTTTGATACTGTCGACTGACATATTCAGTAGGGGTTGTTTGATCAAAACCCCAGCCGTATTGATCACCACATTGATGTGGCCTTCAGTTTTAAAAACCTGCGCTATAGCCGCTTCAACATCGGCTAAAGATGAAATGTCAGTGTTGGTTTCAGTACGACTAAAGATATGAACTTTTCCGCCATATTTTTTAACTAATTTTGCAATCTCAAAACCTATGCCATAAGAACCCCCAAAAATCACCACCACCATGTCATTTAAAATATTTTTGGTGGAACCGATCGTTGCGGCTGATTCTTTAAGACTTTTAAGTTGGAACAACCGGTCTGCAATATAAATATCTTCTTTGTAGGTGATTTTGATATTTGTATTTGAGCCTTCAACAACATAAACAGGTTTGGTGGGCATGTACTTTAAAACCACGCCACAGTCGTCAGTCGTTTTAAAGCCAGGGTCTTGAGTTGCAAAATCGTAGGCTGCTTTAATCGTGCTTAACTTAAATGCTTGCGGGGTTTGGCCCGACCTTAAATGGTCTCGGTTGGGTATTGAACGAATGACATTATTTTCAACTTCAATAATGGTGTCAGAACATTTTATGGCCACATCTACCGCATCATAATGATCGAGTGCGTTGATACAGTTTGTAATGGTGTCGTGTTCTACAAATGGCCGCACTGAATCATGAAACAACACTTTTGCGTCGGGTTCATTTTCTTTGTAATACGCGTTAATGGCCGCCAAGCTAGATTCATAACGTTGCTCGCCACCAATTAAAATCTTTTTAACTTTTGTATATAAATGGCTTAAAACTGCTTTTTCAATAAGTTTTATGTAGTCTTTGTGCGCAACAATACAAATTTCATCAATCATCGTGTGCGATTGAAAAATACCTAGCGTGTGTTCTATTACCATTTTGCCGGCAAGCTTGGTGTACTGTTTTGGCACTGATGCACCAAAACGGCTGCCGTGACCACCCGATAAAATAACAGCGATTGTTTTCATAAGTGCAACTGAAAATTGAGGGTGTGACGGTTAAGCAGGAATATGCTTTTTAAAACATAAAAATAAGGCAATGCATAAGCCAACGATAAAGCGGTGACTTACGTGCCGACTTAAATGCGCCAACGTGCGGATGATTATAGGCTACTACTTGTCACCGAGCCTTTCTGTGCATGAGTGACCTAACAAAATGAATGTGTTGTAGGTGTATAAAATAATCATCGCCCATACTGCCTGAAATTTTTATGTTTACGGCATCAGCTTCAATTTTGTCAAGACGGTTTAAATACTCATCTAATTTATTGTGATTAAAATTTTCGTTCATTTCTAGCTCAAGCGTTCTAAGTTGATCATAATTAGCCCAAATTTTTCGTGCAAGGCGCCTACCGCGATATTTAGGTAACGCTAAAAGAATGGGGTAGGCCAAAGCTGAAAATGGCAAAATTATAAAAAATAAACGATCAAAAATTTCAGCTAACCAAAACGGAAAAAACCTTTGTAGATAAGGCGAGCCATTTAGATAATATTCTCTTGCAATTTCACTGTGTGGAATAAGGGGGTCGTTAAATTGCGGAAACTCTCTTGAGTCTGCAAAGAAGGTGGCTTTGCCTGCAATGTCTGTTGAAGCGCGTGCTAATAAATATTGAATGGCTGGGTGGGTGTCGGCTTTGGCAATTAATGCAGTTGTTGTACTTAAAATTTTAATATCTTGTGACGGTATATTTTTTGATAAATTCAGAGACCCAACGGGTATGGTGAGCACCTGCAAATAGGGCAGCCTACGACTATAAGCCTGCGCACGCGTAAAGTTTAATATTTCAATTTGGTCTGACTGAGCAATCTTTTGTACGTTAATGCTTTGAATCCCATCAACTAACACCATGCCGTCTATTTTGTCGTCTAATAATGCTTCGACTGCTTGCTCGTCTGTCATTGCTTCGATAGCACTGTCAAGAGTGCCCGCATCATCAAGCGCCATAAGCTTGGCAAGCTGTGCATGAGTGCCTGTACCAATTTGACCCGTTGCAACGTTAAGCTCAGTGAAACTCTTAATTTCGTTACTGGTTATATTTTGAAGTAAACCGCGACGAATCATAAAAAGTAGCGGTTCATAATCAATGCTACCGATATAAATAATTTGATCTATATTTTTTATATCGCTAGCCAAGCCGGCTTGTGTCAAAGCCACATCAATGCGGCGATCTGTGGGTTCAACATTGGGCAGGTATTTTGCAAGCGCTTTAGCGTCACCACTAAGAAGTTCTAAATTTGTAATGGGGCCAGCAGTTGGAATAATATTAACTTTGACATCGTACTGCGCCAAATATTTTTGATATTCTAAAACCAGCTTTTCGTATGAACCGCCCTTAACACCCGAAGCAAAGTTAATTTCTTTGGGGGGTGACGGGTCAGCTAAATAAATGGCACCCATACTTAAAATGATTAATATGGCAAAAAGTGGCCATGTTTCTTTAAAGTATTTCCACCAAACTAAAATTGAATAGTAAAAGTCATCTTTTATTGCAAGAATTTGTTCTTTAAAACCAGGGTTAAACAAGTTTTTAATATGTTTCATTTTCTATTCGGGCCCCTTCAAACATTTAAGCTGGCTTAAGCCCTTACCTGTGCTCAATTTTGACAATGCTATTTAGAAAGAGTGAATAGTAGCGAAAAATCTGTAGAAGTAGCCACAAACCTGTAGAAGTAGCCACAACCCTGTGGAAGAACGCATAACCCTGCAGCAATCACGCTAAAGGGCTATGCCAAACGATTATTTAATTTTAGTGATCTTGTTACCCTGAATACCCAGACCCGCCATTAAACCTTTTTGGCTAAAAATAAAGGCGTAGATGTCATCTTTTATTGTTGTGGTGGTGGTGGCTCTAGCATAGCCTTGGTCAACCACAACAATACTCGGGCCCACACCCACCTCAAACCCTTCTGCCGTGTCCAGCGCTTTGACGGCGGCTTCTGTCATGAAAAACAATGCGTAGCCATACTCTTGTGCACCGGCTTGTAAACCGACAGATGCACCGCCTGTATTATAAAAAGCAGCTGCATTGTCGCCACGCCACAAGACGCCTTCACCATATTGGCCGCCGACGATAAAACCTGCTTTTTTAACGTCAGGAAATACCAAAACCGCAACGGCTTTAGCGTTCAGTTCTTTGGCTGATGGGTTTTGTGCAATCAGTGTGTTGAGTGCCGCGCGTGAGGTGCGCTCAAGTTCTGCATGTGATTGCGCGTGCGCGATTGAGCCAAATGCTGTGGCGATGGCGATCGACAGTAAGACAAAAAAGTTACGAAACGAAAGCGATAACATAATGGGCAAACCTTTAAAATGAAAAAACTCAGTAATCGAATTGTAAATTCAAACAGTCGCGACTAAAAAATATTTTAGTGGTTGTTTATGTCGGTTAAACCGTTATTAAATTAAATCGCATCGAATGGTTGCAGGGGTAAGGCGTAATTTACGCATTAACGCTTCAGTAATGGGCGTGTCAATATCAGTGATGGCGTAACCGATTTCTTCTCGGGTTTGTAATTGTTGCGCCACGATATTTAAGCCGCTTCCTGAAAAAATAGCATTCATACGGGCAATGACGCCGGGCTCGTTTCGGTGAATATGCAAAATACGGCTGTGCACGGTTTTAGGTTGATACGAAATACCTGGAAAGTTAACCGCCGAACGTGTTGTGCCCGCAAGCAAAAAACGTGCGATTTTATCAGCCACTTCACGGCCAATATTTTCTTGCGCCTCTTCAGTGCTACCACCGATATGGGGCGTCAAAATAACATTATCAAGTCCGCGTAGCGGCGAAACAAACGCTTCTTTTTCACTACCGGGCTCATGCGGAAACACATCAATCGCTGCGCCTGCGAGTTTTTTATGAGCCAGTGCATCGTACAAAGCGTCAATATCAACAACGTTTCCACGAGATGCGTTAATTAAAACGGCAGAGGCTTTCATGCATGCTAAACGTTCTTTATTGATGATATTTTCAGTTGAGGTCACACCGGGTACATGCAAGGTTACGACATGTGCTTTTCTCAATAACGCATCGAGTGAAAGCATGGGCTGAGCATTGCCTAAGGGTAATTTATTTTCGACATCAAAGTAGCACACTCGCATGCCGACGCTTTCAGCCAGAATGCCCACTTGTGCACCGATGTTGCCATAGCCAATAATACCTAGCGTTTTGTTGCGCACCTCGAACGAACCCTTGGCGCTTTTGTCCCACTGACCACGGTGGGCCATTGCGTTTTTTTCTGGAATGCGTCTAAGCAGCAAAATGGCCTGTGCAATGACCAGTTCGGCGACTGAACGTGTATTTGAAAATGGTGCATTAAATACGGGAATACCGCGTAATGATGCGGCATGCAAATCAACTTGGTTGGTGCCAATGCAAAAGCAGGCGATGGTACGTAAATGCGGTAGGGCATCAATCACAGCGGCAGTTATTTGTGCGCGTGACCGAATACCGACTGCACTGGCATCTTTCAAGGCGTCAATGAGTTCCGCGCCAGATAAGGCGCCATCAACTTGCTTGATGTCGGTAAACCCTTGTTCTGTTAACAAGGTGACGGCGTTTGGGTGAATTTTTTCGAGTAAAACAATTTGGTTCATTTTGTTCTTTTGTTACGTTAATTGAGTGCTAGGTTATTTAGCTTGATTTGCGTTTGAGACGGTGCCGCAAGTATTATTCATGTTTTGGGTAAAACGGTTTTTTTCCCGCAGCATGGTCGGTTGTGTCGATAATTTCTATAATTTCGGGGGCGATTTTTTTAACCATCACTTCGAAACCTTGCCGCAGGGTTACTTGCGACGAGGCGCAACCTTGACAGCCGCCACTCATGGTGATGTAGAGTTTACCTTGATTAATATTCGCAATCGATATTTTGCCGCCATGACTGGCGATTGAGCGGTTGATGTCTTGGTCTAATAGTTCTTGAATAATAGCGTGAAGTTCATGGTCTGGCCGAGCTTCGTTTTCGGTGAAGACATATGTTTCTAAAATAGCTGGCACGGCGCTTTGCACTTGCGTTCTAATGGCGGCACCAATAGCGGCTTTCATGTCTGACCATAAAGCAGTTGATGTTTTGCCAACCGTGACGATGTTTTCTGCAACCAATACGGTAGCCACACCGGGTATTGCAAACAGGCGTTCACCTAAGGGTGAGCCGACGGTTTGCTTTTGATTTGCAAACAAAAAGGGGCCACCCGGGTGCACACTAGCACTCACGATGAATCGACACGTGTCAGCATCGGCAACAGAAATTTCTGCGCGAATGCTGACGGGCTGACTCACCTGGGCAATATTAAACATCTTCAGCGCCGTTTTCTGCAGCGCGAGCGCCTAAGGCGCGCAAATCTTTAAACGAATAGATGCCGGTATAGTGCCCATCATTCCAATCAAAAAGAATGGCGTAGTTGCCGATACTGGTGATTTTTTTGGGGCAGATGTCTGCACGTATTGATTTGGGGTCAAGCAGCTTGCGCCCGGTCATTTCTTCTACGCATACGGCGCAGTGGCATGCTAAACGTAAGTCGCGCACGTCAAGGTCGTCGCGATGGCCGTCTTCCCACAAAATAGAAAGGGTGCGGGGGTCGCGGCGCATAAAACCAATGGGGGTGTTGTGTGCCCCGGTTGGTTTGGCTGCGTTTTCAACCCAAGCGGGGGCGCCTGCGTTACTTTCCCAATTCCAACTAAAGGGTTTGAGCACAGTAACTGCTGTTTGCATTTGCTCAACCAGCGCCTGGGCAATGGTGATATACATTTTTGCACTAACCGATTTAGGCTGATCGGCTACGATTGGGTTGCCTTCATCGCCGCAAGCAACCACGTTGGGGTCGATCGGTAAGGCACCTAAAAGGGGTACGCCAAGCTCTTGAGCCATGCGTTCGCCACCACCATGCTTGAAAATATCGGTGGTTTCACCACAATGCGGGCACGTGAAGGTGCGCATATTTTCGATGATACCCAAAATTTTGACTTGTACTTTTTCAAACATACGCAAGCCGCGACGCGCAATTTTTAAGCTAACGGTCTGGGGTGTAGTCACAATCACGACACCAGACAAAGGCATGCTTTGTGCCAAGGTTAGCTGGGTGTCGCCGGTACCGGGTGGTAAGTCAAGTATGAGGTAGTCAAGCTTGCCCCATTCAACACCGTCAACAAACATTTTTAGGTACTTACCCACCATCGGCCCGCGTAAAACGGCGGGTTTGTCGTCTGGGGTGAGCATGCCCATAGAAACGGCCTTTAAACCATGACGCTCTGCGGGAATCATTTTGTTTTCAGGGGTTAACTCGGGCATGACACCCGTCGGTATGCCCAGCATGCCGGGAATGCTGGGGCCGAGTATGTCGGCATCGACAATGCCTACGCGCGCACCAAGTTGCTGAAGTGCAAGGGCCAAATTGACGCTAACAGTTGATTTACCCACACCGCCCTTACCGCTACCGACAGCAATAATATGACGTATACCCGGTAACTTGTCGGCGTGAGCGTCGGGTTGGTTTGATGCGCTTGCAAGGTTGTCAATTGATGTCGAAGCCATGAAAATACCTTTTATCTTGCTTGATAGCGTTGTTGTTAGTTTGATAGTGTATGCGAGCTTCTCAGCGTATCGTACGGCCTACCTCCGCTAATAAGGGCTTAAACCGCTAAAACCAGACTTTTGTTATGATTCATTGCAAGTAAGCAGAACCGGTGCATGATCTGGGTGCAAGTCGGGGCATGATTACGGCGCGAAATCGGTTCGCATTTAAATACTTAACGCCAAAGTGACAGCCCACGTTATGACACTACTGACGATTATTTTGCTGCCATTACTCGCTGGCACGACGCTCGCGTTGCTTGCAGCACGAATCAGCCGCGTAGTCTCTGCATGGGCCGTTGCAGGCGTAACCCTAAGTAGTTTGGCGTTATTGCTTAGCTTTAGCAGTGCCGTGTTTAGCGGCCAAAAAATCATTTCTATTACCCCCTGGATGCCCGCGCTGGGCATCGACTTTGCTTTTAGGCTTGATGGTCTGGGTTATTTGTTTGCCTTGCTGATTTTGTGCGTGGGCTTACTTATCATTTTGTATGCCAAATATTACTTGTCTGAAAAAGACTCAATGGGCAAGTTCTATGCCTTGTTGATGATGTTTATGGCAGCCATGCTTGGCATCGTATTAACTGAAAACATTTTGCTGACCTTTGTATTTTGGGAACTCACCAGCGTTTCGTCGTTTTTATTGATTGGTTTTTGGAACCATAAAGCCGAATCACGACGCGGTGCTCGCATGGCGTTAATTGTGACGGGTGGTGGGGGTCTGGCTATGTTGGCAGGCTTTCTATTGCTCGGGCACGTAGCAGGCAGTTATGAGCTCACTCACATTTTTGCTGCGCGTGAAGCGGTTCAGGCTAGCCCCTTGTTTATGCCTATTTTGTTGTTGATTTTGGTGGGTGCGTTTACCAAGTCGGCGCAGTTCCCGTTTCATTTTTGGTTGCCACAAGCGATGGCGGCACCTACGCCTGTGTCGGCATATCTACACTCGGCCACCATGGTTAAAGCGGGTGTGTTTATATTGGCTCGTTTATACCCCGTGCTGGGTGGTACTTACGATTTTGAAATTATTGTTTCGGTTGTGGGCTTATTCACCATGGCATTCGCAGCGTACGTTGCGATTTTCAAACATGATTTAAAAGGCTTATTGGCGTATTCAACCATCAGTCATCTGGGCCTGATTATATTTTTGATAGGCCTGAGCTCACCTTTATCGTCTGTAGCGGCTATTTTTCACATTATTAATCACGCGACTTTCAAAGCCTCGTTATTTATGGTGGCGGGCATTATTGATCACGAGTGTGGTACGCGCGATATGCGGCGTTTGCGTGGTTTGTTTAAATTTATGCCCTACACCGCCACGCTTGGCATGGTGGCCGCCGCATCGATGGCGGGCATACCGCTTTTTAGTGGTTTTCTTTCTAAAGAAATGTTCTTCGTTGAGTCGCTGTCTCTCGCTTACTTAGGTTGGTTTGGCGACGTGGCACCGTTTGTGGTGACATTTGGCGGTATATGTAGCGTTGCTTACTCTGTGCGCTTTGTAAATAACGTGTTTTTTAATGGTACCCCGACTGATTTACCCCGCACGCCACATGAGCCACCGCGGTTTATGAAAATTCCGGTTGAGCTGTTGGTGGTGATTTGTATATTAGTGGGTGTATTGCCCGCCTTAACGGTTGCGCCTTTGGTTTTCTTAGCGGCGACTGATGTTTACGGTCTCGCCTTACCTCAATATACGATTTCGATTTGGCACGGTTTTAACTTACCTTTGTTGATGAGTGCGGTGGCGTTGTTGGGTGGTCTCGTGTTTTTTTGGCTTTTGCAAAAACGTTTCAATCTTCATCTTCATTCACCTAAAGAGCTTAATGGCCATCGTATTTTTGTTCACATCATCGAGTCGTTACGAGCTTTTGCGGGGTGGCTGACCCAGTTGTTTCAAAACGGCTCTCTTCAGCGTTACTTGGCGTTTCTAATTGCCAGCGTGATTGCTTTGGGCGCATGGCCCTTTTTACAGTTTGGTTACAGCACTGGCAATGCGGCGCTCACCCCAGCTAACGGTGTCGCTTTGGTTGTTTGGGCGCTCGCAGTGGTTGCGGCGCTCGCTGCTGTTGTGATGCATCGACAGCGACTCATTGCCGTCATTCTTGTGGGCGTTGTGGGGTTAGCAACGGCGCTTACTTTTGCATACTTTTCTGCGCCTGATTTAGCTTTGACACAGCTTTCTGTGGAAGTGGTCAGTACCGCTCTGTTATTAATGGCTCTGGCGCTTTTACCTTTAGTGGGGCCTAAAGAGTCTAGTAACGGGCGGCGTGCCCGCGACATTGCCTTGTCTGTTTTAGCGGGTGCGGGTGTTACGGCGTTAATGTGGGCGGTGTTAACCCGACCGCATGAGTCAATTGCCTGGTACTACTTAGCTCAAAGTATGCCTGAGGGGGGTGGCAGCAATGTCGTTAACGTTATTTTGGTTGATTTCCGGGGTTTTGATACCTTTGGTGAAATCATCGTGTTGGGCATAGCGGCGATTGGTGCGTTAAGTTTGATGGACGGCTTGAAAATGAATCGTCAGCTTTCGACTTCGTTTTTGAACCCTGTGCTGTTGTCGGTTGCAGCCCGCACGCTGTTGCCTTTTGCCTTATTAGTTAGCGTCTATATTTTCTTGCGTGGCCATAATTTACCGGGGGGTGGTTTTATTGCGGGCTTGGTTACTTCAGTGGCACTGGTTATGCAATACATGGCGGGCGGTTTGGTTGCCACCTCTGAAAAACTACAAATGAACTTCCCCAAAATAATAGGTAGTGGTGTGTTGATCGCTGGCCTGACAGGGTTAGGTAGTTTTGTGTTTGGATCAGCGTTTTTAACCAGCACTTTTGGTCACCCATCTTTACCGTTCATGGGTGAACTGCCGCTGGCCAGCGCCGCTGCCTTTGATCTAGGTGTGTTTTTGACTGTGGTCGGCGCGACGTTACTGACTATTTCAGCGTTGTCTGGGGCAAGTAAACGTGACCCAGTTGTTGTAGGAATCGCCGCATAATGGAACTATTACTTTCAACAGCCCTCGGTATTGTTACCGCTTGCGGTATTTATTTAATACTACGTGGTCGTACATTTTCAGTGGTGTTGGGCCTGTCTTTGTTGGGGTACGCCGTCAACCTGTTTATTTTTGCAATGGGCCGGTTAACGTCATCGCAACCACCGGTGATTGTTGATCAAGCCGTTGCTTTTGCAGACCCGATTCCGCAGGCGCTGGTGTTAACGGCGATTGTGATTGGTTTTGGCATGACAGGCTTTATCGTTGAGTTGGCTTTGCGAACACGGAACGATACAAAATCTGATCATGTTGACGGTCAAGAGCCGGGTCAAACAGATGATGCTTTAAAGACATCAACGGTTAAAGAGGCTGCGTTACAGGCTTCAAAAGTGGGTAAGACAGCATGAACCACTTTTTGGTCTTGCCGATTGTATTGCCTGCACTAACAGCCGCATTATTGTTGTTATTGGGTGGTCGCGTTGGTTTAACACGGGTGATTAGTTTCGCTTCGGTTTTTGTTTTACTAGCAATGTGTATTCATTTGTTTACTCAAGCCAGTACGGGCGACATTCAGACCTATGCGCTCGGAGATTGGGTGGCACCGTTTGGTATTGTGTTGGTGCTTGATCGTCTTTCAGCCCTGATGGTGCTATTGACATCACTGGTGTCGATTGCGGCACTTTATTACTCAATGCAAGGGTGGGACAACCGCGGTAAATACTTTCACGCGCTATTTCAATTTCAACTCATGGGTATTAACGGTGCCTTTTTGACGGGCGACTTATTTAACCTATTTGTGTTTTTTGAGGTGTTGTTGATCGCGTCATACTGCTTGTTGATGTACGGTTTTGGTGAAAGGCGTTTAAGAGCTTCCGTGCATTACGTTGCCATTAATTTAACTGGCTCTGCCATATTTTTGATTGCCGTGAGTGTGCTTTATAGCGTGACGGGCACCTTGAATATGGCTCATTTGGCCGAACGAGTGGCCACGTCGTCACCCGACGATATTGCGTTAATTCGCTCTGCAGGGTTAATGTTGTTAGGGGTTTTTGGTGTCAAGGCGGCATTGTTTCCCCTATATTTTTGGTTACCCACGGCTTACGCCAGTGCTTCTGCCCCAGTGGCTGCATTATTTGCGATCATGACTAAGGTGGGTGTGTATGCGATTTTTAGGTTTACGACCCTAACTTTTGGGGGCACTTCAGGTGCGTCAGCAGACATTACAACGCCATGGCTTTTGCCGGTTGCACTGGTTACCTTAACGTTGGCCGCTTTCGGCGCGCTGGCTGCAAAACGGTTGTTAGAATTTATTGCTTATTTAACCATTGCTTCAGTGGGCACAATACTGATTGCTTTTGCAGCAGGCGGTACAGAGGGTCTGTCGGCTGCTTTGTTTTACCTTGTACATAGCACGCTGATTGTGGCGGCTCTTTTCTTATTAGCTGAAATGATTTCGCAATCGCGTGGCGAGGCCCAAGACACCCTGCATTCGGGCCCAGCCCTTTTGCAGCCGGTTATGCTGGGCATTGCTTTTATGGCGGGCGCTGTCATCGTGGGTGGTTTGCCTTTGTCATCAGGCTTTTTGGCTAAGCTGATGATCTTGCAAAGTACAACACAAAGCATAAATATGCCGTGGGTGTGGGGCATTATTTTAAGTACAAGCTTAATCACCATGATTGCTTTGTCGCGCGCCGGCAGCATGTTGTTTTGGAAAACCACATACGAGGTGTCGGCTACTGCAAAAGCGCCAGTGGCCATGCAATGGCTACCCGTAATATTTTTATTTGGCTGCAGCATAATGATGGTAATTTATGCTTCACCACTTAAACAGTTTACTGATGCCACGGCACAGCAATTAAAGACCCCCGAGCAATACATTTCCACAGTGTTGGGTCAAACCACTGATCGTGCACCACGTGCGTTGCCTAAAGAGGCCATGTAATGAAAAAATGGCTGCCTTACCCGCTACTGTCTTTTTTCCTAGTCGTCACTTGGCTATTGTTAGTTGCTGAAATTTCTGTTGCACATGTCACACTGGCTTTGTTTTTGGCGGTTGTTATACCTTTGTTATGTAAACCGTTTTTAGCGGGCACGCCTAAGTTGCTTAACCCCATCGCCGCCATTCGCCTCTTTTTTGTTGTGACTTACGACATTGTGATGGCTAACATAACGGTTGCGAAACTGATATTAGGGCGCCCCGAACGCTTGAACCCCATATTTGTTCAAGTGCCGCTTGAATTAACACAACCCCTATCTATTTCTTTACTTGCAGGCATTATCACCATGACCCCGGGCACGGTGTCAGCCGATTTGTCAGAGGGCAATACTCTGCTTTTGGTGCACGCCTTGAGTTGTGACGACCCTGATGCGTTGATTGCTGAAATTAAACAACGTTACGAAAAACCCCTAATAGAGATTTTCGGATGCTAGATATTTCAATCAAAATTGTTTTTGCGGCGATCGCGGTGTCGATGGTGCTAACGCTATATCGTTTGATAAAAGGCCCCAGTGCGACAGACCGTATTCTTGCGCTTGACACGCTCTACGTGAACGCGGTGGCTTTGCTGGTTTTGCTGGGCATACAAGATCGTACCTCTATTTATTTTGAAGCAGCTTTGCTGATTGCGCTGATGGGTTTTGTTGGAACTGTTGCCTTGTCGCGCTATTTGGCTCGCGGCGATGTGATGGACTAAGAAAAGGAATTAATTATGCTTGAAATCATCATTTCTTTTTTTCTATTGGTGGGTGCGTTCTTCATCTTGGTGGGTGCTATTGGCCTGGCACGGTTGCCTGATTTTTTCATGCGACTGCATGCGCCGACTAAAGCTTCAACGCTTGGAGTGGGGGGGGTCTTGCTGGCCTCGATGGCATATGCGATGAATGATGCTTTTTTAATTCACGAGCTCATCATCACGATCTTTATCTTTTTGACGGCACCGGTTGGTGCGCACTTGTTGGCCCAAGCCGCCTTGCGTTTAAAGCTTAAATCAAAGGCCAAGCTGCCTTAGTTTTTCAAGATAAAGTTGTTCACCTAAGTGCATTTGAGACTTCCAGTCGGTGACAGAGTTGTCGTTGGCTTTGTCTGTTACGTATTTATAAGCGTGCCAGGGAATTTTATATTCGTGTGCAACGGCTGCAATGGCAAAAAGTTCCATGTCGACTAAATGAACCCCGGTTTCGTCAAGCCATGGGTCTTGTTCTGTTACAAAAGTGTCGCCAGTGCCGCAGGTATAACCATCTATTTGGGTTTCGTACTGAACGGGTCGTGGGCACATCGGCATTTGACCGCGAGGCGCGAGCGAGGTGATCACGTCACGTTGTACAACACGAGAAACGGGTAATAAACCGCTCAAACCATCATGCACTGAACCGGCCGTACCAAAATTGATAATTTGACGGGGGCTGCACTCGTGAATGGCTTTGAGCGTTGCCATACAGGCATTTATTTTACCAATGCCAGAGTAATACACCCGTATACCAGTCGGCAAATGACTTGGGTTGAATTCTTGTTGTAGGGCAACAATAAGTATGGTTGTATTTGTCATAATTTCATTGTATTTAGAACATACAAAAAATTATGCCCCAGAACAATAAAGTGGATCCTTTCGTCAAGACAAAAGGTGTAGGTTTTTAAGCTGTAATCTTTTACTGACCTGCAGCGGTTCGGCGCTGCCCCGTTCGTGCTTTTTCTTTAAT
>Ga0209284_10004121_pt1 | contig 16768 bp, 15 predicted proteins | sample FRY03_FD_187211 | JGI IMG/M metagenome (GOLD analysis project Ga0209284, IMG submission 187211) | Freshwater microbial communities from Lake Fryxell liftoff mats and glacier meltwater in Antarctica - FRY-03 (SPAdes) (version 2) | ecosystem: Environmental > Aquatic > Freshwater > Ice > Glacier... | reverse complement strand
TCATGATGTTGTTTTCTTTGCCTAAAAAACAATAGGCAATGGGAAAAAATAGAATAGACATTATGGATTTAAGACAAGTAATACGGATACTGTCCTAAAAAAGTGTGTAAAAATCTATTTATTTTCATTAAATAATTTATCGTACTGAAGCAATTAACGTTAATTAATTAAACCTCTTCAGCTGATAAACTCCAGAAATAATTACAATGGCTATTACAAAAAGCCATTCAGGTAAGATAATAAAACTTGAAATGCCTAAACTTAATCCTGCACCTGCTAAGATAATTAAATTAGAAGTTAGATGTTGTTTCCAAAGGAATTCAAACTTTAGAGTAAGATAACTTTTAGATTTAATGAACTCATTTTTGAATTGTACATACCCCATAAAAATGATCAGTGGAACAAGTAGAATTCCTTGAGGAATTCCCATTTCTGTGTAAGTCATAAAAGCAATAATTTCGGTTGATGCCGAGAAATTTGGGTGAAGAAAAAGCATCGTAACGTGAATGAGAAAAAGGCTAATGCAAAACATTATAAAACTTAAAACACCTTTATACAACCATTTTTTTAAAAAAGAACGTTCGTTATGGTGCTGTACAGCTTTTATTTTTTTAGTCTTTAAATGAAGCAAGACTTCTTTTGTAATTAAGTCTAAGAAATAGAAAAGTAAGATGAAATACAAACTCCAATCCCATAAAAAATAACCTAATAAAGGGATTATTCCATCACCTAAGATTTGAATAATTTTAGAATTTAACTTCATTGTGCGTCCTTAAGTAACTCTCTTGAAAGCTCAAAGTCAGGATTAAAAGAAAGTGCTTTTCTAAAAGCTTGCAGCGCTTTAGGTTTATCTCCCTTTTCTAGATAACAAATACCTAAATTGTGCCAAGCCTCAACATAATTTGGTGTAGTTTGAATGGTGCTACTGAAAAAATACATAGCACTATCAATATCTTGATCAATCCATTGTTTGATATAACCCAACTGAAACAATGCTTGAGAATAAGTAGTGTCTTGTTGAATCATTTTTCTGTAAGTGTTTTTAGCTTTTTCAGCATTTCCAAAAACTTGATTTGCATAAGCGTATGCATACTGAACATCGTTGTTTTTCGGTTTTAAATCGGCAGCTGTTGTATAATATTCTAAACAGATTTTATTGTTTTCAGATTGGTAAATAGATCCTAACATTAAATAGGCTTCAAAGAAATCTGGATCTTGTTGGATAGCTGTTTCATAAGATGATTTAGCTAATTTAAAATCGTTCAAATGTAAATAATTCGTACCTTTTAAAACATAAGCATCTCTTAACTTAGGATCTATTTTAAGAGCTTTGTTAATGTATTTAAATGAATTTTCAAAGTCTTGCTGTTGACTATAAGTAGTTGCTAAACTTATAAGCGCTTTTGTGTTTTTAGGTTGTTGTTTGAGAATGACAATAAATTGTTGTTGTGCTTTCATAATATCCTCTACAGTTCTTCCAGGTTGATTGTTAATGACGTTTGCATAGAGAAGTCTAGCTTCTAAATTATTACTATCCAATCGAAATGCTTTAGCACCATCATTTAAGGCTTTTTCAAATTGATAATTTTCAAGCATTTTATTTCCATGAGCTATCAAAAGAGAAACACTATCAGGATATAGCATAATGAGACTATCTAAATCAGTAGTAATATGTTTAGCGTTATTGTTTTTTTGAGAACAGCTAGTAGCAGCTAGAAGAAGGGTGATGAAAAAACAGAATTTGAAAAATTTAAAATTCATTGTACCAATTTTTTGTATGATGATTTATATCAGAAACAAAGTTATAGTAATTCTGCTGAAAAGCGATATCTTTGTAATGATTACTTATTAAACACTAAGAAGAAATGAGTTTAAGGAATAAAAATATTATTTTACTGCTTGTTATTTTTGTTATTACTTGCGGACTAGATGGATTTTCTCAAGGTTGTTCTCAATGTAAAATGTTGTCAGACCAAGCATCTGAACTAGATGAAAGTTCTTTTGGAACAAATATTAATTGGGGAATTCTATACTTAATGATTATTCCTTATATCATGCTAATGTTCCTTTTTAGAAAAAAGATCAAAGGTCTATTTTTAAGTTTGACTAAGAATTTGAGGAAATAGAGGGGTAATTATTTTGATATACAAGTTATATCAAAACTTGATTCCTAGGAGCTATTGGAATTGATCCTTTAGGAATGTAAAGGTATTTTATACCCAACATATTTATATTTTAACCCAAAGTGAATAGGTATTATTTGATTTAGATTATTAAGTCCTACAGATAGCTATCGGTATTAATTTTCTTTAACAATTGACAAAGTCAAGCTTAATTAATTATATTATACTCATTATTAATGTCTTAATGGTGAAAAAAGATGGTTTACTATAAAAAGAAGACATTCTTACAAGCTAGCTCTTGACTGCTTTAGAGATAAAGGTATGAGAAAAATAAAGATTTTTTGGGTCAAGCCAAAAGATATGAGAAAAATCTTTTTACAAAGTCATGATTATTATGGTTATCCTCAGAAAAATCCGTTGACCCTTTAAAACCTACCCTATAAACCTATTTCGTTAAATAAATTCGATGCACTCTTTTTGAAAAATTGGTCATAACCTCATAAGGTATTGTTTCCATATTTTTCGCAAAAACATCCATCGCCTGATTTTCACCTATAATTTCTACAGTTTCGCCTACAGTAAATGAATTATCTTTAATATCAACCATAATCATATCCATACAAACCCTCCCTAAAACAGGGCAAAACGCTCCTTTTATATATACTCCTCCTTTTCCATTACTCAAAGAACGCCTAAAACCATCAGCATATCCAACAGGTATTATAGCAATTTTAGTAGCTTTTTCAGCAATAAAACTGCGACCATATCCTACACTTTCTCCTTTTGCAATCGACTTAATTTGAGAAATACTACTTCTCCACTGAAGAGCATCTGTTAATTTAGGCTTGAGGCTAGGATTATTTGCGTATCCATAAACTCCAATTCCCAACCGAATCATATCATATTGGTAAGCTGAATAATGTGGAGTTGCTTCAGAATTTAAGATGTGTTTATCAAAATGATAATTGAAATTATAACTAATTTGTTCTACAGCGCTTTCAAACTTTTCAATTTGTTCCAATGTGAATTTTTTAGAATTTAAATTATCTCCATCAGAAAGATGAGAATAAACGGATTTGATTTTGATTTCTGGTTGTGCTTTAAGTGTTTCAATAACTTTACCAATCTCGCTTAATTCAAACCCTAACCTGTTCATTCCTGTATTTATTTTTAAATGAATAGGATAATTTAAAACACCTTGTGTAATTAGGGATTTAATGAATTCATCCATTTGTTCAAAAGAATAAATTGCAGGCTCTAAATTATATTGAATACAGTCTTCAAATCCACTTTCTTCAGCATTCATTACTAGTATTGGAAGAGTAACACCACTGTTTCTTAATTCAACGCCTTCATCTACATACGCTACACCCAGATAATCAACTCCTATTTCCTCATAAAAGAGACTCATTTTTTCTACTCCAGCACCATAAGCATTAGATTTTACCATAATCAAAATCTTTGTAGTACTTCTAAGTTGCGATTTGTAAACCTCTATGTTTTGCTGAACAGCTTCTAAGTCAATTTCTAAATATGTCTTGTGATTTTTTAAACGAAATTTTTGAGCAATCTTTTGCATATTTGCTTTACGAGTACCCTTTATTAAAACAACAGCATTCTGGATTGTTGCAATTTGTTGTAGGTCCTCTGTGAAAAATATTTCTTCAGGATTATATTTTTGGATGATTTCCCTAATTGCTGTTTTCTGCTTTTTAGTAGTTTCATCTAATCCAATAATAACCACTCTTTTCTTATTTCTCGATACTTTTAATTGGTATTCTAAGGAATAAATTAAAGCATCAAAGTCAAGGTTATACGTATCGTTTATAATTGTATTTCCATTTACACCTTCAAACGTTTCCATTCTTAGCGCTAATTTCGGAAGGCTTTTTAATTGTACTTCAATTTGAATTGGATCTATCTTAAAGTATAGAGCAAGCTGAATACATAAATGGATATTAAAGACTTTCACTTTATCATCAAGATCAATCGAATGTTCAATTAATGCATTGATATCCAAAAATGACGTTTGATTGATTTTATCTTTATAATAGTCAAAAGCAAATGAGGTAGGATGTACAAATAATACAGAGCATCCTTGAAACAATAAATGCAATGAATGAGAATAGTCCTTATTTCTGAGCGATGTTATTATTCCTAAATTTGGCTTTATAATTTCATTGATACGTACAAGGTCATTCTTTTTTTGTTCACCTACTTCAATTATCGCTAAATCACAATTTGAGTTAAGCTCTAATAGAGATAAAGCTACACCTAGATTTGTATTAAAACTTTTAGGACTTCTAATAATTCTAATTTCTGGTGAAAGCAAATGATAACTCCATTCTTTAACCATCGTTTTACCAAGATCTCCAGCAATTAACGCTATAGGGAAGTTGAATTTTTCACGATGACGTTTTGCAATTTCTTGAAAGCTCCAAAGTGTATCGGCAACGATTAAATAAACGGCATCTTCTTTTTGAGTAAAATGGATGCTTTTATCAACCATAAAAAGTCGAATTCCTTTCTGATATGCTTCTTCAATATATTCATGACCATCATAAAAAAGACCTTTCAGCGCACAAAAAAGGACGTTTTTAGTTGCTATAATTTTTCTTGAATCAACAACAACCTGCTCAATAGTCGTGTTATTAAAAGTATAATTACTGCCAATTTCAAGTGTGCAAAAATCAGAAAGTTCAGAAAATGAAAAATTTAACTTCAAGAGATATAAAATTAAAGCATTGTTTATTTTAATCTAAATTAATGTTTTTTATTAAAATAGAATCTAATCTCAGGTTATTAACAATATATAGAAGACAATTTTTTTTAAAATAGCAATTAAATATCAGTTTTGAATGTAATTTTACGGGACATACATACAAGCATATTCTTACAAATTAATAGCATGGGAAATTTTATATCGAAAGAAGAATTATTGTTAGAAATTGGGACGACTTTTTCTAAAATTGAAAATGGAAAACTTTCATTGGAAGATTTGGAACGATTAGTTACATCAACTAGAGAGCTTTATGAAAGATCTGTTGTTTTAAAGTACAAATCAATGGAAGAAAAAGTCTTTGGTATAACTAAACCAATTGAAGAACCAGTTGTTGTTAATGATATTGAAGAAGATGTTGAAGTTGAAGAAATTGAAATAGAAGAAGAAACGATAGTTGAAGAGCCTATTCCATTTTCCTTATCAGAGGTGCAAAATGAAACTATCCTAGATTCTGTTAAATCTGAAAAAATAATTGAAGAACTTACGTTTGGGTTTAGTTTGTTCGATTACGAGGATGAACAGGAAGATGTTGCAGAGAATATTACGCTAGAGGAAGATTTAGAGCTTACAGATCAAGAGGAAATTATATCGCAAACGGAATTTGAAGTAGCAGGCGTTAGCGAAAATATAACTGTTCAAGAAGAAGAATATACATCAGAGGAGTTTGTTAATGATTCGGAACCAATTTTAAGCGAAGACTTTTTTAGTTCAAATGATACTTTTCAAGGCGAAATAGTTGTTGAAGAAAAAATAGAAGAGCAAATAGAAGAATTTGAAGAAGAAGAGCTTGTTGAAGAAATAGTAGGGCAGCCATCTTCTTTTTCTTATGGAGAATTAGCACCATTTATAAACAAGTTTAATTTAGTTGAAAGTAATGTCTCAACTCAATTTGGAATTGCTAAAATTGACACTTTAATTGGTTCTTTTGGTTTAAATGAACGCTTACAATATATTAATGAATTGTTCGATGGGTCAAGTGAAGACTTTTCAGATGCTGTTAAAATATTAGATAATCAACCTTCAATTGAAATTGCTAAGACAAAAGTAGCTGAAATAGCACTTATAAATCAATGGGAAGTTGATAGTGAAACGATCATAGAATTTATTCAAAAAGTTGTGAGACGTTATGTTCTATAAAGGAGTCGTTTTTTTTGCACTATTATCACCTTATTTTTTATGTGCACAATTAGACAATTATAAGAGGATTACAAAAAAACTGTGTTCTTCCGAATTTCACGGTAGGGGATATGTGAACAAAGGGGACTCTGTTGCAGCAATATTTATTGCAGAGGAGTTTGAACGTATTGGAATAAGCGCTATAAAGAAGAAAGGCTATAAACAATCTTTTTATTTAGATGTAAATACATTTCCAGGAAAGATGACCGTTAAGCTTGGAGAAAAGGTATTAACTCCAGGCATTCATTTCTCTATAAATGAACAAAGTGGTTCGTATTCATCTAAGCTTAATCCTAAAACGTTATCAGTTGATACATTGTTAGATGAAAAGTTACTTATAGCTTCGATTCTAAAAATTCAAGAAAACAAAGAAGGATACAATTCAATTTTGTTTAATAGTAGTCATGTAGGTTCAGATACTGTTCATAAAATACATTATATTTTAAATCAAATCTCAGATATAATTCCAGTTGTTTATGTAACGAATAAAAAATTAATGTGGTCTGTAGGAAGGCAACAACTTAAATTCCCTATGATAGAAATTCAAGACAGTGTTTATGTTAAAAACACTTCTTTTGAAGTTGAAATTGAGTCTACTTTTATTCCTAATTATCAATCTCAAAACGTCATAGCTTTTTTGAAATCGAAGAAAAGAAGAGCGCAAACGATTGTAGTAACGGCACATTATGATCATTTAGGAAGAATGGGGAGCGATACCTATTTTGCTGGGGCTAATGATAACGCTAGTGGAACAGCTATTATGCTTGAGTTAGCTCGCTATTTCAAAAATAATCCAATAGATAAAAACATATTATTCATTGCTTTTGGCGGTGAGGAAGCTGGACTAGTAGGTTCTAATTATTTTGTAAACCACCCGCTTTACCCTTTGAAAAAGATAGATTTTTTATTGAATATTGATATCATGGGCAGTGGTGACGAAGGAATAACTGTAGTTAATGGTGTAGAGCAAGAGAAGGCATTTAATTTATTGTCTGAAATTAATAAAGAACATGAACTACTTAAGCTAATTAAAAAAAGAGGACAAACTTCAAATTCTGACCATTATTGGTTTTCGACTAAAAATGTTCCTGCAATTTTTGTATATACGCAAGGTGCTAATAAAAATTATCATGACATTAATGACACTTATGATCATCTTAAATTTGATGAAGTTGATGATTTGTTGAAATTATTTAGTGATTTTATAATAAACTACTAACTCACTTTTTTAAGGCATATTTTATAATTCGATCATTATTCAAATCATTCAAAGCTAATTAGGAGCTCAACAAAGTGAGTGTTAATTTTAGTTCTTTTGTTTTTTAGCTATAGTTTGATCAGCTATATCTGAAGGATTATTAACTTTAATTAATCTGTCTTTAGTGTGTTTTTCAAAATAACGTTCTAATTGATTAAATCTTGAGAAATAGTAGTAATATTTTTCTGTATTTATAAAGATTGGAATATTTTGATAAGCATATTTGTGTTTTATATCACTTAAGGTAATTGGTAATGTTTTCCAAATATTATTAATTTTTTCATTTTGCCTGTTTTCTGTAATGTATTCTAGAAACACTTTTGCATTATAAAAGTTGGGACTTTGCTTAATTATCCCAGCACAATATAAATTATAGTATGAACCTTTATTTATATTCATTAAACTCTTATTGGTTAAAATACTATCGTGAATAATTGAAGAATAAGTACTAATAAATATATTTTTTAATACTGAATCTTTAGGTAAGTTTCTGTCGGTAGTAAATTTAATTTTGCTGATTAAACTTGAATCAATTTCTTTTTTCTTTTTAGAATATAAAAATTGTGTATATAATGGTATAAAATCTTTCGATAGAAACAAGTCAGAGTGTAATCTTGTTTTTTTACTTCTAATCAGTTTTTTTAAATTATCATGAATATAGATAGTATCGTTACATGCAAGAGCATAAGGGTTAACACCAACACCTATCCATTGATTGTTCTTAACCTTAAAATGCTTAGGAACTCTTTTGTCAATTATTTCTGATTGCCATGCTTGAAGTAACTTTTTCTCCTTTAACTTGTGTATTGAAAAACTTGAATTAACTATAATTAAATCTGCTTTACAATTGTAGCCTTCTTTTTCAATTTTAGCCAACAAAGAATCCGTTTCGAAATACTGAATATGTAAGTCGATTTCTTCTTTTTTTTCAAATTGTTTAAAAATTCTTACATCTTTTTCATTTAAGCAATCTGAAAAAATTGTTAGGTGCTGCTTTTTACTTCTTTTAGCATGCTGAACAAGACAACTGGTTAGTAGAAAACTGCAGATCAAGAAATATAATATTTTCCTCATACTACAAATGTATTTATTTTTTAGACCATTTGTTTCTACATTTAAAATAAGATTCTTTTTTATTTCTATTTTTGTAAAAAAAAATTATAATTGTGAGTTCATTAATTGATAAAAATAATACCGACAATAAGTTGAAATTAATTTTAAAGGATTTAAATTCTGCTGATCCTTCAAAAATTAAATCTGCGCTAAAATCTTTACAAGTTCATGGGAATGAAACAGTAATAAAACCAATAATAGATGTTTTAAATTCTAATGATGATGATGAGGTTCGTGTATCTATTGTAACGTTTTTAGCTGATCTTAAAGATTCTTCTGTGAAACCAGAAATCATTAGTATTCTCAACGATGATTCTTTTAGTTTTGTTAGACAGGATGTTTTATCGTCTGTTTGGAATTCTAAAATTGATTATTCTGAATACATTGCTGATTTTGTCGGTTTAGGTTGTCAAGGCAATTTTTTAGAAGCATTCGAGTGCCTCACAATTATTGAAAATTTAGAAGGACCGTTTGAAGAAAGACATCTTTTAGAGTGTCAATTACATTTTAAAGATTACTATTCTAACAATGAAGCTAAAGAACCACAAAAAGCACAAATTATTAGTGATTTAGCTACTTTAATTAAAGGCTTTGAGTTAATAACAGATGAAGATGATTTTAATCTAGACTTGGAAGATTAATTAATTCTTTTAAAATATAGTTTGTCGGAAAATCTTTATCAAGAGATCCTTTAATTTTTTCGGCCTCAAGGAATGTTCTGAAATTACCAACTTTCAAAAAATAGTTTGGGGCTTTATAACTTATAGTTGTTTCAATGGTAGGAAACATAGTTATAAATTTTGTACGTGCTTGGTCAACATGTTTTTTTTCTGTATCAAAAAACAATTGAATCCTATATCCACTTATTTGAGGCTCAGTAGCTGGAGGTATAACTTCTCCTTTTTTATCAATTAATTGAACTATACGGCTATCTATTTTTATTTCTATTTTTCCAATTTCATTTTCAATATTTGAAGTGTCCATTTCTTGACAAAATAAAATTGGACTTGTAAAAATGAAAATAGATATGATAGTCAACAATTTCATAATGCGTATTTTAAAAAGACAGTAATAAATATAGTACCAAATGTATAAATTATTTGTCGCATTTACTAATTGAACTTACCCCTCACGTCAGGGTTCTGTTTCTTATTCATCCGGTAGCGAACATTTCTTGATAAAGCTAGAAAAAAGCATCGATATTAATGATCAAATTGTAATTTACCCTTCACATGAAGCTGAAGAAACATTCAAAACAGTTTATGATGATTTTAATGCTAATCCGCTAGCTAAAAGCGTTGATACACTTCAAAAAATTGGTATAGAAGTTGGACAAATATTAAAAAAAGAAGATTAGACCTGAATAAAAGATCTTTACCTGCGAAATCATAACCTTATTTGATCGAATAATCGATCAAAAATCCTTTCTGCACATTATAAATAAGACTTCATCCTTTTCATTTGTGTAATGAATTAAATATCACTATATTAAAAAAAGACGTCTTTGATTTATTGATTCACATCTTAAAACAAATGATTATGAGCATTGAAAACAACAATTTATTATCTGACAAAAAAGATAAGACCATTCTTTATTTATTAGGAATAAATAAAAGATGGGTAAGAAGCACAAATAACGAATGGGTTGAATTTTCTGAAGAAGTGATTAAAAGTCCTCAACCAGAAAATAATCAAACAGAAATAGTAGAAGCGGAAACACTTTCCAAAAGAAAATGGTGGCAATTTTGGAAAAAAAAGGTTTAAATTTTGAGAAAGTATGTTAATTTTTATTGTTGTCTCAATAAAATATGTACATTTATTTTGAACCACAAACGAGAGCTATGGATTACAATCACAGCAAAAAAACAATTAATAATGAATTGGATCAATTTGTAAGTTTATTAAACGAATTAATTCCTAAATATGCATTACTTGTAAAAAAAGATAATATCTCTCAAGAAGAATTAAAGGAATTAGGTGAACTAGAATACCTTTTACTAGAAGTGAATTCTAAAATTTCCGATTTGAAAAATAAGCTAGAAGAACATTTATTTGGAAATTCTTTTGCGCTTTATTACAAATACAAGGAACAGGCTAATTTAGGAGACAAAACAGCTGAGAAAAAAAGGAAACATTTACATGATTTCTTTAATGAATCTTTGAGCGGAAAAGATTTTATTAATTGGAATTGAAAAAGCTCCTGAAATTTTAATTAACTTCGCTTTCGTGGTTAAATTATTTCTTAGTAATCGTTCTATTGTTCAATTCCTACTTCCTTTATTGGTTGTGGTGTATATATTGTTTAACCACTATTCTAACTACTATAATTATTCTGAAGTCTCTAATTTTGGATTTTGGGGTAAAAATGAAGGGTTTAACCCCTTATATTCTCAGATTTTAGCAAGCTTAATTATTTTAGGAAATGCTGTTTTAATCAATGCTGTTTTCAACTGGAATCAGTTTCTAGAACGAAATAGTTTCATGCCTTCTTTATTATACGTTGTATTAATGAGTTTCTATCACTCATTTTATGAAGTAGATGGTTTGCTAATATCTCACTCTTTTTTAATTTTTAGTATTTACCAACTCTATTTTTTGCGACAAAATGAAGATGGAAGGAAATATGTTTTCAATGCTGCGTTTTTCGCAGGTGTTGCATCTACTTTCCATCCACCATTAATAGGATATTTACCTTTTTATTTTTTAATGATTTGGAGTATTCGACCTTTCGTTATTCGAGAAATTATTCTTTGCTTGATAGGTTTTATCGTTCCATTATTATATGGTAGTTTCTTTTTAACTTATACTGGAACATCAATTAATTTGGCCCTTTTTAAAGTGTCAACTAATTTTCAAAGACAACAATTTGACTTCTTAGTTACTTTTGCAATCTTTATATTCTCATTGGTTCTGAGTTTTGTAAGTATACAAGCACACATTAAAAAAAGCTCGATCCGACTTAAAAAGCTTGCCAGAATCTTATGGTGGTTTGTAATTGCAGGACTTTTAATTGGGGTTATAGACTTCTTAGTTTACAATCAAATCCAACGATTTAGTCTTATCATGATTCCTTTTGCTTTCTTTTTAACGTTTTCGTTTTCACACAAGACATTAAGCTCTGTTGCGATTGCCTTGTTTTATATTACAATTAGCTATTCCTTTTTGAAATTCTTTTTATAGACTAAAAATTTAATATACTCCTCCTCATTCGCCTCTATACTTTCATAAATTTAATCATCATCGTCATCAATATCTGTCAGTTCAACTGCTTCATCCTCTAAATTAGCGGATTCAATTTGTTTTGGTTTATTTGGTGAAGTATTCCATGTACCATTTACTTTATATACATAAACATTGCGCCAATTATCCCAATAACATTTTTGTTTAGAGAAATAAACCCATCTTCTATTGTAATTTTTATGTGCCGCCCAATTTGGAGATTAGACAACTACTTTTTTTTGTTGTGCATTAGTTGATGTGGATATAAGTGTAAATGTTAAACAAACTTATATCGGTACAATCAATTTATAGAGTTTCATATTCTTATATTTTAGAATTTGTTAGATGAGGTAGTAATTATTTTAGAAATAGAAGCATCATTGTTCAAATTGGGATTATTTTATTTTGATGTGCTACATCGTAAACATGCTTAATATTTGTTAGGCTCTTCAAATTAGAGTCAACATACGCCAAAATTTCTTTTTGATCTTCAACCTTCAACTCCTGAAGGGATTCAATGTCGTTAACTCAGAATCTAATTCTCAGCTACGAAAACAAACGCAACTGCTCACAACCCTAAAATGGGTTGAACTAGCCTAAATAGTGTCTGGTCGGAAATTGAATATATTATCGGAATTATTAGCTTTAGGATAAATATGTTTTATCCACCTTGTATCGTTCATAATTAAATTAAAAGCTAAAATTACAAAGCTAAATACTTTTCATCTTTGTAGTTGAACAAAATTATTCAGCAATTATGAAAGCATTTAATCTTTTTATTATCCTATCAATAGCAGTTGCATCATGTGTTCCAGCAAAAAAATACAAAGACCTAGTAGAAAGGGAGAAAATCTGTAGTGAAGAATTGAATAAATTCAAAACAGCTTCTTTAGAATATGAAGGTAAGGCAAAAGATTTAGCTGTACGTTTTGATATTGCTCAAAAACAAGTTGATGCTTTATTAAAAGATACAACCCGTTTAGGTGCTGATTTACGTTTATTAAAAGTTCAATACAATAAAGTATTAATTGAAAATGACGATCTTCAAACTAAATATGATAAATTTAGATTATCAGGCGCTAGAGAAACTGCAGGATTACAGTCGGATTTAGAAACAAAAAACTTAGAATTACAACGTAAAGAAGATGCTTTATTAGCATTGGAGTCTGAATTGAATAAAAAATCGAAACTTTTAGAAGCGCGAGAAAAACGTGTTACAGAGTTGGAAGAATTAATTAAACGTAAAGACGAAGCAACTGAAGCTCTAAGAAGAAAGGTAGCAGATGCTCTTAAAGGATTTGAAAACAAAGGTTTAACTGTAATTGAGAAAAACGGAAAGATATATGTTAGTTTAGAAGCTAAATTATTGTTTAATTCTGGTAGTACTAAAGTTGAAACAGAAGGTCAAAGAGCGTTAGTTGACTTAGCAATTGTTCTTCAAGAAGAAAAAGACATTGAAATTATTGTTGAAGGTCATACAGATTCTGATAAAATAAACAGTTCAGCACATCCGAAAAACAATTGGGAACTATCTGTTCTTAGAGCAACAGCAGTAGTTCAGATTATGTTATCAAATTCTAATATGGACCCTACTCAATTAATGGCAGCTGGACGTTCAGAGTTTATACCTGTTGATATTAATGACAAAGCTAAAAACAGAAGAATAGAGATTATTATTTCTCCAAACTTGAATGAGTTATTTGAGATTATTTCGAAATGATTTTAAAGCGATTAGGTGTTAGTAATCCTATTGATTACTAATTTTTCACTTTTATTCTTTTAAATTAGATTGATAAAATTCAAAGTAATGGTGAACCCCGAAAAATCAATTATTGATGTGTTTTCATCATTAATGAATTATATTTGTTGAAAAAGGGTAAATAATTGAGAGAGGTTTACCTAAATCGATTAAAGAAAATGATAATGTTACAGAAAATAAAAAAAACTTTTACTGTTAAATATCTTTTAATTATAATTGGTTTTTTTTATTTGTTGCAATTTTAAAAAATGTCTACAAAATCAGAAGCGTTAGCATTAAAGGTTAAAGCACTTCCAACTAGTCCTGGAGTTTATCAGTATTTGGACGAAAACGGAACAATTATTTATGTAGGAAAAGCTAAAAATCTTAAAAATCGCGTTTCTTCTTATTTTAACAAAAATCAAGATAATAGAAAGACAATTATTCTTGTTCGAAAAATTGTTGATTTACAGTACATTGTTGTTGATACCGAAAATGATGCACTGCTATTAGAAAATAGTCTCATTAAGAAGTACCAGCCAAAGTATAATATTCAACTTAAAGACGATAAAACCTACCCTTGGATTTGTATTAAAAGAGAACCATTTCCTAGAATATTTTCAACAAGAAGATTAGTTCGAGATGGTTCACAATATTTTGGACCTTACACCAACGTTAAGGTCTTAAATACACTTCTTACTCTTTTAAAAGAGCTTTTCCCTATTCGCAATTGTAGTTTCGATTTATCAGCTGTTAACATTAAAAAAAACAAATTCAAAGTTTGTTTAGAATACCACATAGGAAATTGTAAAGGTCCTTGTGAAGGAAAAGAAACGGAACAGGAATACAATCAATACATTCAACAAATCATTAATATATCAAAGGGAAATTTAAATCCTGTCTTTGAATTATTGACCGAAAAAATGAATTATCATGCTGAAAAGTATGAGTTTGAATTGGCGCAAAAAATGAAGGATAAAATGTCGATTTTAGAAAGATACCGCTCTAAATCTACCATTGTTTCACCTACAATAGATAAAGTTGATGTCATCACATTAAAAGAAGATGAAAAATCATTTTTTGTAAATTACTTAGTCATTAGTAACGGCTCTATTATTCATGGTTACACTACAGAGATTAAAAAGAAGCTAGAAGAAACCAAAGAAGATATTGTTGGATTTGTATTGCCCGAGTTTAGGGAACGTTTTCAGAGTGACTCAAAGGAAATCATCATAGAAGAACATTTAAATCTCAAAATTGATGGTCTTGATTTTTTTGTACCTCAAAGAGGAGATAAAAAACATTTAATTGATCTTTCACTTCGAAACGTAAGTTATTACAAATTAGAAAAATTAAAACAAGAAAAAATTGTCAATCCAGAGAGGCATACTGAGCGTATTTTAGAACGAATCAAAAAAGACTTTCAGTTAACAGAATTACCTGTTCATATGGAATGTTTTGATAATTCTAATATTCAAGGAACGAATCCCGTTTCTGCTTGTGTTGTGTTTAAAGATGGTAAACCAAGTAAAAAGGATTACCGCCATTTCAATGTAAAAACAGTTGAAGGCCCAGATGATTTTGCTACCATGGAAGAAGTGGTCTATAGAAGGTACAAGCGCATGTTAGACGAACAGATGAGCTTGCCTCAGCTAATCATTATTGATGGAGGAAAAGGACAACTCAGTTCTTCATTAAAAGCTTTGGAAAAGTTAAACTTGAGAGGAAAGGTTGCAATTGTTGGCATCGCAAAAAAATTAGAAGAAATATTCTTTCCAGGTGATAGTTTACCTATTTATTTAGACAAAAGAAGTGAAAGTTTAAAGGTGATTCAATTCATGCGAAACGAAGCCCATCGTTTTGGAATTACACACCACCGTAATAAAAGGAGTAAAACTGCTTTGGTTTCAGAATTAACCCAAATAGAAGGTGTTGGACCAAAAACCCAAGAAGATTTGATGATAGCTTTTAAAACAGTTAGTGTGATCAAGGAAAAAACAGAAGCAGAGCTGGCGTTCATAATTGGACAAGCGAAAGCTAAAATTGTGTTTGCATATTTTCATTAGTGATTGTAGATTGGCAGATTGCAGATAATATTCGTCATCTTCATTTTCAACAATTCACTATTGGTAAGCTTTTTTATTTAGGTATAAACACAAGGTAAATAAACTTTAATTTTAGTCTTTAATTATTTCAAACGATTTTACGAGCTTTAATGGCTTCAGAACATAAAACGAGTATGCGCTTCTTCAACTATATATTATTTTGTCTATCTATCTTAGTTACTTCAACAACTATTGCACAACAAAAAAAAGTAACTGTTGTTATAGATGCAGGACATGGAGGCAGTGACCCTGGACATTTACCTACAAATACAAAATTAGCACCTGAAAAGGATGTCAACTTAATAATTTCAAATTTCGTAGGAGAATATATTAAAAAATACTTAAGTAATGTTGAGGTTATTTATACTAGAACTGATGATAGTTTTATTAGTTTAGGTCAAAGAGTAGAGATAGCAAATCAAAAAAAGGTAGATTACTTCATCAGTATCCATTGTAATGCAAATGACCGAGCAGTAGTTCATGGAACAGAAACGCATGTGCACAACATCAACTCTGTTAAATCTGTTAAATTTGCTGCTATTTTAGAGCAGGAGTTCGCCAATAGAGCAGGGCGGAAATCAAGAGGGATTAAAGACACGCAAGATCGTGAACATTCTTTACAAGTCTTAAAATATACACAAATGACAAGTGTTTTAATTGAGTGTGGATTCTTAACAAATGATAGAGAAGCAAATTATTTAAACACCCTACAAGGACAAGAAATATTGGCGTCTGCTATTTTTAGAGGATTCCGAACATTTATAACAAAAGAACATCCAACAATAAATTTTTTAGCTCCACCTACTGCTCAGGGAGAATATGCAATACAAATCATGTCGTCAAAAGAACCAATTGACACACAAGGAAAAGCCTTTAAACACCTAGAATATGAGGTTATTAGACAAGAGTTAATTACTACGAATGCTTATAAATACAGATATATCGTAGGAAGTTTTTCGACAAAGGAAGAAGGAAATACAATATTAGAATATTTAAAGACACATGGTTTTAAAGATGCAATCACCATAAGCACAAAGAACTGAAAAACAAATATTTAGAAACAATCTGTAATTTATTTTTATTATTTTTCAAAAAAAATCTTTAAAAACGTTTGTTAAATAAATTCTTTGTTTAACTTTGCAGTCGCTAACACAGAAATGTGCGCAAAATTCTTCCTTAGCTCAGTTGGTTAGAGCATCTGACTGTTAATCAGAGGGTCCTTGGTTCGAGCCCAAGAGGAAGAGCAAAAAAAAG
>Ga0209284_10004119_pt1 | contig 16778 bp, 29 predicted proteins | sample FRY03_FD_187211 | JGI IMG/M metagenome (GOLD analysis project Ga0209284, IMG submission 187211) | Freshwater microbial communities from Lake Fryxell liftoff mats and glacier meltwater in Antarctica - FRY-03 (SPAdes) (version 2) | ecosystem: Environmental > Aquatic > Freshwater > Ice > Glacier... | reverse complement strand
TACCAAACACCTAATCCGCCTGATGCCATGACTAATAGGTAACTAATGACTTTCAGAGTGTCCCATGATCCGTCTTCTCTTGATGTCAGTAACTCTTGTGCTAGTAAGAACATGGTCTACCTTATCCAGTATTTATATATTTTCCGCCAATTCCGGTTAGATATCTGTGATCTCCTGCCCTCTCTGGAATAATTCCCTAAAGGCAAGTAATTTAGAATATTTAGAAGAAGTATTTAAAAAAGTCGCAAGGCTTTAGCCGTAGCGATTTCGAGGCGATAGCCGATGAAAAGATTCTTGTGACTACCAGTTATTCAGAGCGTTTGTTTGTAGGTAATAAATACTTAAGGTATTAATTACACAAACGCCGGATTGTACCAGAATCGCCTCGCGGCAGATTTAAGATGAGATAGGATAGACCAGATTCTTTTCTGCGGCTATCGCCTTGAAATTTCGCTATCGCTCAACTTTTTAAAAATACTAATTATTGTTATTGCCCGAAGTGTCAAGTATTAAATACCTTTATCTCCTGAGGTGTAAAGTATAATACCTTAGGAACATACCTCCTCCCTAGGGGGGGGGGGGGGTCAAGTAAAAAAATACTTGATTTCGACTAGAAAGAAGTGGTCTTTGGGTTGCCTCATTTCACAAATTAGTTAGCCTCCTAACTAATCCGGCGTAGTCACCCTATATGGGAAGGGGTTACCAATACTAAGTATTAGCTGATCGAATTGTTAATTCTGATCTCTACGCTCGCACCTGAATCTAGTCTAGGTTTTACTGTGCCTTATCAGACGGCTGTAATCGCTTAAAAACCAATTGCGATATCAAACTTCGCTAAGGAAATCCGAAGACAGTCATTAAATTACTGCATGAAGAGCCTTGATAAGTCATTCTTAGACTTAATTGGCTGATTTCAGCAGTAATGGAAGTAATTGTCATTATAGATGACCGCACTCTGCGGTTAACCTTAACAGGGAAAGTATGAGAAAGCCCGGTAGCTGGGAATCGAACCCGATGAGCAATCTTTAAGCAAGACTGCGTTCCCCTTTGGAACTCTACCAGATAAAGACTAGGGTTAGAATTACTAACCCCGGTCTTGGGGATCGAGAATAATTCCCGAAGTTAAATCGCATGAAAGGTTTGATCGATAACTGGAAAAAACAATCCCCTATATACTAGGACAGGAAATAGGCCCTTTTTCTGCAATAAAATGGGAATATTGCCAATTTTGTCCAAAATAGTTCTAATTTGCCAAAATATATTGACTTTTTAGTCCAAATATGGTAAAATATCATCTCTTTGGAATAATTCCACAACCCCTAACTTGAGAGTAAATGTGAGTGAATCTCCTAACCAAAATCAACAAAAAGTATAAATCCTTTGAGGAATTTTACGCCAAGTATGAAGACTTCCTCAGAGCAGAATTCTCTGAGATCACTAAGTTTCCGATCAAGAGTGCCTCATACGACACCGCCTTATCTCTTGGGTATATCAAGGCGTCAAAGTTCAAGCCCATCAAAACAAATCCAGTGCAGGACGAATTTCTAGGCTTAATGGTCGGCGGATTTCTAACTGATCAGAAGAATGAGTTCCGATACCGTCAGAAAAATGTAACCTCGTTGAAAGTAGAGAGTACGGCGAGTCCCCCGCCCCCTAAAATTGTAGGGTCTAAGCTAGATAAACTAAAGGAGGTGTTAACTCCCCTAGAATATGCGGTTACTGAAAAGTTCTTCTCCTATGACTGGAGCAGGCAGACAATCGCAAAGTATCTTAAGATCGATCCCCGCAAAGTAACTGAAATCATCGAGAAGGTAAGGAAAATCACTTGAGCCTGCTAGACCCCCGAAATTACTACAAGCCCTTTGAATATGACCTGATGAAGTATGTGACTCGAATGCAGTCTACTTACTGGGTTCACACTGAGGTCACTTTTGACGCTGACCGCAAGGAATTCTTTGCTCTGCCCTCTGCCGAGCGTACTGCCTTGAAATATGCGTTATTGTCCGCCTCGCAGGCAGAAGTGGCTATTAAGCCATTTTGGGCCAAGGTAGGGGATCTACTCCCTAAGCCTGAAGTCTATAACATGGGATTCAGCTTCAGTGAGTCCGAGGTGCGTCACGGGGAAGCCTACAGCGAGCTCCTGACGGTACTTGGCTTTGAGAAGGAGTTCAAATCCTTCCTAGAGCTGCCCGTCGTTAGGGATCGATTCAAGTGGCTTACAAAGGAACGCCCTTCTGACCCCCAAGGAATTGCCAAGCAGCTTGCCATTTTCTCTATCCTGATGGAAAATGTATCTTTGTTCAGCCAGTTCCTAATTATGATCTCTTTTCGCAAGCATCGAGGGATTATGAAGAATGTGGCTAATATGGTTGCCTGGAGTGCTGCTGATGAAACTTGCCATTTTGAGGCAGGTGCGGCACTGGTCAATCAGCTATTTAAGGAATACCCTGAAATTCGGACTCCTGAGTTTATTGAGGAGTTAATGGAAATCGGGCGTAGCGGTATTGATCATGAGATGGCAATGCTTGATTTGATCTGTAGTGAAGGCGAGCTTCCGTTCATGTCAAGGGAGGTTATCATAGAGTTTCTTAAGGACCGCGTGAATAATTCCTTTTCGGCTATGGACCTGCCAACCATTTACCCAGGTCTGGATACCAAGCTGCTTGAAGAGACGGATTGGTTCTATTTGACTATCAATGGGACCAACCACCGGGACTTTTTTGATGTAAGATTGACAGAATATTCGGTTAACGATGTAGTGTTTGATAAAAACTCCCTATTTTAATGAGTAGCCATTGATGTTTGATTGGTACAACGAAGAGTCTAAATTAACCCTTGAGCGTAAATACCTGCCCCCAGGTGAGACCGTTAAAGATGCTGCTTGGCGTATTGCCAACAGGTCGGCGGAATTATTGGAGGGCAAAGGATTAGTAGATACTAAGGAATATGCCGCACACCTATATTACATGATTGCCAAGGGTTGGATTGCCTTAAGTAGCCCTATCTGGTCTAATTTTGGTACTTCTCGCGGGGCAAGCATTAGTTGTTTCTCCTCATATTGCCCAGATAATATGTCTGGAATCATGGATACCCTTAAAGAGGTAGCTATGATGACTAAGTATGGTGGGGGGACCGCCGTATACTTTGGGGATCTTCGGCAGAAAGACGCTTCGGTTGCGGATAATGGGACATCCAGTGGTCCTATTTCATTCATGCAGATGTTTGATACCGCGATGCGGGTTACCAGTCAAGGATCAGTCCGCCGTGGGTCAATGGCGGCTTACATGCCCATAACTCACCCGGACATCCTTGATTTCTTGGCAATTAAGGATAAGGGGCACCCCATTCAGGATCTTTCCTACGGAATTACCGTAGAGGATGCTTGGTTGGAAGAGTTAATCCTTGGGGATGAGGGCAAGTTAACTATTTGGGCAGAAGTCCTAAAATCTCGTAAGGAAAAAGGGTATCCTTATATTGTATTCTCGGACAGCGTGAATAATTCCCTCCCAGAGGCATACAAGAAGCATGACCTCAAGATTACTCACAGTAACTTGTGTTCAGAAATCTTGCTTAACACCGATGAGGATAAGTCCTTTGTTTGCTGCCTGACCGCGATGATGGCCCCCACGTTTGACGAGTGGTCGGGAACAGACGCAGTAAAGTTGACTACATACTTCCTTGATACGGTAATGGAGGACTTCATTGAGAAGGCAAGCGGTGTTCCTGGTCTTGAACGGGCATTGAACTTTGCTAAGCAAGAGCGAGCATTAGCCTTAGGGCTGACCGGCTGGCATACTTACCTGCAAAGTAAGATGATTCCTTTTGATTCTTTATCCGCCCGGCATGAGACGTCAAGGATGTTTGGCGAGATTAAGGATCAAAGTGAGAAGGCAAGTATTGAGATGGCTCAGGTTCTAGGGCAGTCAGATTTTATGAAGGTTACGCCTTTTAGAAACTCTGCCTTGCGTGCGTTGGCTCCAAATACTGGGTCTTCCGCAATCATGGGGCAAGGGTCTCAAGGTGTTGAGCCAATTCGTAGTAACATCTTTATGTTTGAATCCGCAGGTCGGCAATGTGTAAGAAAAAACCCACAGTTGGAAAAATTGCTTGATGGCAAAGGTAAGAATACTAGGGAGGTATGGACACTTATCCAAGACGCAATCGGTTCGGTACAGCATCTGGACTTCCTAACCAACGAAGAAAAGGCGGTGTTTAAGTGTTTCTGGGAGATTGATCAGTATGAACTACTTCGTCAAGCAGGAATTCGTCAGACCTACATTGATCAAGGCGTGAGCCTGAACATCTTTTGCCCTCCAGGAATGAGTGCAAGGGAAATCAACAAGTTACACTTATTTGCTTGGAAGCAAGGCGTAAAGACCTTGTATTATCTTCGAAGTGAACATCCTAGCGTTTGGGAAAAAGTGATCAAGAGTCAAGCAAATTGTTCTAGTTGCGAGGGTTAAGATGGAAAGTAATATTATTTACAACTGTATATTCAACATTAGTGAATTCACGTTCCTTAATACTGATTCTTATTTCGATGCCATTCTTGAAACTCTCAAGGGGCATAGATATAAGGTAATCCACAACACATCGAATTACTTGCCAATTCACGCCTCGGCGGTCGAGCGTAGTAGGAGTCAGGGCAAAGTAGTCGTACTATTTAACGGAGACTTATGTATTTGTATTCGGCAACTTTCAATTGACTTCTACGACACAGACTTAACGATTGAAGACGTAGATAACATCACTGGTAATACGATGAGTTCAGCAAAAATATACGAAGAAATCACCTTTCCAGGGAGATCGCATGAATAAGAGAGTACGATTGGCTAAGCACGAGGCTACTTACCTTGGGCTAAAGACTAAGAAAAAATCAGGTTTAAATAATCCTATTTACACTGTCTCCCCAGAACAGTTAGATTCCCTGCGAGAGCTTCGGGCATTAGGGCAAAACGCCATTTTAAACGAATCCGTTCGACATGGGATTTCGCCGGAAAATGTAAAGCATCTATGGACTAAGGAAGGCAACAGCAGCGTATTTATCAAGAATCCTTTATACTCTGAGCCAGAGGTTAAGACTTACTTCGATCTTCGGGACCAGATAATCAAGGATTTACAGAAATACTCTCCTACCTTCCCTAAAATTCAGAGGGCTAAATCACAAGATAGCCATTGCTTTGTCGTTGACCCGGCAGACGTACATATTGGTAAACTTGCCAGCCTGACCGAAACAGGTAACGAGTATAACTCGGACATGGCGGTTAATCGGGTACTTGAGGGGGTTGACGGGCTTTTACACAAGTCGGCGAATTTTGATATTGATAAGATTGTGTTTATTGGCGGAAATGATATCCTGCACGTAGATACCCCGAGGTCTACCACTACGGCGGGAACTCCCCAAGATACCTGCGACATGTGGTACGACAATTTCCTAAGGGCTAAAGACCTTTATGTATCAGTCTTAGAGAAACTAGCCTCTGTGGCGGATGTACATTTTGTCTTCTGCCCTTCAAACCATGACTTCCAGAGTGGATTCTTTTTGGCGGATACTATTGCAACATATTTCCGTAAATGTTCTAACATTACATTCGATGTTAGCCTGCGGCATAGAAAATATATGAAGTACCACGATAACCTCCTGGGATTTACTCATGGGGATGGTGCTAAGGTAAATGACCTGCCGATGCTAATGGCGGATGAATCAGAGCATTGGTCGCAGTGCCCTCGAAGGTATGTGTACTCTCACCATGTGCATCATAAATTCTCGAAGGACTTAGGGCGAGTGGCGGTTGAGAGTGTTAGAAGCCCTAGCGGCACAGATGGGTGGCATCACCGTAATGGATTCGTGTCCCGAAAAGCAGTGGAAGGATTTATTCACTGCCCTCGATGGGGACAAGTATCTAGGATCACACATAACTTCTAAGGAGTACAACATGATATCGGTTCCTTTGGCCGTTGGAGATATTCTGGACAAGATCACGATATTGCATATTCGCAATACCCGAAAAGGGCTTAGTTTAGATCAAAAAGAATACCTACAGACACTCAGATCAGCCATATCACATTTACAAGGATGGGAAGAACTTAACCTATTAGTAGCGGAGTTATCCAAATACAACGATGTAATATGGGAACTTAATGATACTCTTAGATCTTCAATATCCGCCGAATCGATTTCTGCCGTATCGCTTGACATAATCAAGTTTAGTGATCTTCGAGGTAACGTAAAGCACTTAATTAACGCCAAAACTGGATCAATCCCTGAACAGAAAGTCTACACTAGAGGATAATCATGCTAAGAATCTGCAAAATGTATTCAATTAAACCCATCCAACAGAACATAAGAACGGAATTTGAATTGCCCTCCTGGGTATTTTATAATGGGCCTCATGGACCAATTCTGCCAGATTGTGTAGAATACCTACAAGGTTTGGGAATTATTCACTTCAACTGCCCATCAAACCCTACTTCTACTGGATCAAGGGCACCAAACTCGTTAATGATCCCCACTTCTGACGGTAAGGTACCTGATAAGTTGGATATGCCGTTCAGGGCGTACCGGCATTTAGTTGCCTTAGATATGAACAAGCTGAGTCCTTACGATATTCCTGAAAGTCATAGAGGGATGTCGAATGACGCATGGTTGAAAATCTACGGGGACTTTAAGTGGTGGCTAGAATACAATGTCAACGTAGATATTTATGGGATCAATGATGTCAAACTTACCGTCAAGGACGCTACCAAGTCTAAAGGACGCGGATTGCAGAATCACGAGAGTTTTCGCCAATAGATTATTGCCCGATGACTCTGAGATCATAGAAGAGGTTCTAGGTATATGCGATAAGTTAGAGGTATACAACAAGAAGATACTCAAGTTTTCCTCTGACTTTAGCGACTTGGACGTAGAATATTGGGACAAAAGGTTCAACATGCTTAACGACATGATTTCTACGTCAGATGACCCCAAGGCAGTCAAGTCCAAGATAAAGGCAGATGAAGAGAAGTTGAAACTAATGGGGATCAAGTCTCTTAGGAACGCAGTCACTAAATACGAAGGATTGCGGAGGGAATTGATAACCAAATTGAGAGATTTGAGTAAAATATGCAGTGACCTAAGTATTCAAATGGTTGACGCAATGCCGATTTTAGTGAGGTATACAAATGATGTTAATTAGACTAGCCAAAGATTCGGATAGGGATCAAGTCAAAGATCTAGAGAACGCCTTACCAGAAAATGAAAGGTCTGGAATTGACTTCCTAGACTCGTTATTAGGCAAAAACTTTAAGCATTCTGTATGCATTATGAGTAAGAAAGTAGTGGCTCACTGCATCTATTCAAATGTCATGGGGAACATTGACATTACTATTGATAGATTGGCGACTCATCCAGATTTTCGCCGAAAAGGATATGCCTATGAATTATTACGGTCCTTAAAGCGGAAGGTTAAGGTGACGCACAAGGATTGCAGGATTCAATGTATTATTGACGAAACATCCCCTTGGCAAAGGGCCTTTTTCAAAGAATGCGGGTTTATTATCACCGAGCAGGTCGGCGGGAATAAGTACCTTATGGAGTATATGAATGCGGAGGCGGCAGTACCGAGAATCCTTAAGAATAGAATCGCAAATAAAGGTGCGAAGGATATTTGACACTGCATCCTATGTGTTTGTATCCCTTGTGGCATATATGGTGGTTCAAGACATTCTTTCTAAGTTTACCTTAATTGTGGAGTTGATCAAAAAATGAAAACTACCGTACTACTGTTTAATGGACCTCCCAGGTCGGGGAAGGATACTTGTTGTGAATACTTGCACAGCAGGGGATTACGGACGGGTAAGTTTGCTGATCAGTTATTCCGAGAAGTTCAGGCGATTCTTGGCATATCAGATGATCGAATGAAGTTCCTCCGAGAAAAGGGCAAAGACTTGCCTTTGTTTGATGATAACTCACTTAGGGATATTGTAATAAATTACTCTGAGAAGATAGCTAAGCCTCGATTCGGGGAGGATGTATGGAGTAACTTTCTATTATCTGAGATACGAGAAAGCACTGTCCCTATATGTATTTCTGACTTAGGTTTCCAAAGAGAGTATGATTTCCTTTGTGCTCAACCCGACCTAGACGTGCATGTGAGTAAGATTTATCGAGAAGGGTGTGACTTCTCTAAAGATTCAAGGAACTATGTAAAAAGCTTATTTGCCTCAAGAATATGCAACAACGAATCAGTGGAAGAGCTTCGCAGTAGTTTAGAATTTTTATTTGATATTGGAAATATTCTCAGCAAAGGTCCAAAGTGAATAGTTTATTTCGATTTAAAGGAATTCATTTATATTATGTGTTGGCGTTTAATGAGGATGAGGCATTTGCATTACTCGCTAATCATTTAAACATAGACTTGGTGACCTTTATTCGATTAGAGTTCCCCATTTGCCAACAATTGCAGGAAGACGTTGAACTGATCTATAACGGATCGCAGGAGAATGTAAAGGAAATTCTTTTGAAATTTATGGGGGCTCAGGTCTTAGACAATCTACACGAAGTAACAAAGGATTTAATCAAATGAAATCATATCAAGACATCCTTAAACACATTTTATCCAAGGGCGAAGTCCATAATGACCGAACAGGAGTAGGTACTATTAGCAGCTTTGGATACCAGTTCCGGCATAATATGCAAGAGGGATTCCCCTTAGTAACTACTAAGAGGATGACTTTCAAGGGCGTGTATGACGAATTAGCCTGGTTTTACTCAGGGAGTACCAATGTATTTGACCTGCCCAAGCATATTCAGCACTGGTGGACGCCTTTTGCCGACGATTCTGGGGAACTGGGCCACACTTACGGTAAGAACCTTCGAGCATTTCCTACATTTGGGGGCCAAGTCGATCAATTAAAGTGCCTTTTTGATGACCTTGGGAATAATTCCCAGTCTCGTCGGCTGATAATGTCCACTTGGAACGCAGGAACTGTTCGAGAATTGACACTGCCTAGCTGTCATGGATTAGTAATTCAGTTTAAGTGCTATGATGATGGCAGGTTATCCCTAAGCACGTACCAACGATCAGCAGATGCCGCCTGCGGAATCCCTGTAAACATCGCCCACTATGGGCTACTACTTGAAATGGTGGCGGCGTGTACCAACAGAGTAGCCCATGAGCTTATTTACACGTTTGGAGATCTTCACATCTACTCAAACCACATTGAATTGATGAAGGAGCAAGTAGAGTTGCCCGAATTTGACCTGCCGACCCTTGAAGTCCATGCTAACCCTGACCTACCTTCGAGTTTAAGTAAATTTAAGGGAATTGGCTATGGAGACTTGGAATTAACTAACTACGTTTGCCATCCGGCAATTAAAACCCCTATGGCGGTATAGATGAAGTGCGATCACGAGTGGAAGATTGTAGGGTTCCCACTAAATATTAACGGCACTAACTACAATTATGTTAAGTGTGAACAATGCGGTGTGGTAAAGAGCAATAAGCCCAGACAAACAGACAAGCCTACCAGTTAAAGGAATTTTATGATGACAAATGATTTAAGTGTGTACGAAAAGCTTACCCCAGCCCAGATGGAATTTGCCCAGTTTAATACAGGCTTGCGTCAAGCCCTATTAGCCTTAAACTCAATCGTAGTCCTAGAGGTCGAGGGCAGTGAAGACATTGTATCCAAGGTCAGGGCCCAGATGAAAAAGGACCATACTATTTTATTGAATATGCGAGAGGTATACGATGAGCTTGATTAGTGATTCTGCCGTTGACCTGATCCTTAAAATGGGCGAACAGGGAGACATTGATGGCTTAGTCACTGCTAGATTATGGGCAGGATTACAAATTATTCTACTTCAAGAAGATCAATCTAATAAATCCTGCATTTCCCTTGAAAATAACGACCCAGAATCGCCTAAAGGAGGCATAGATGAAAGTATTCAAAGTTAGAGATTCCGCCAAACTGCCACAAAAGGCAGATGGGGATATGTGCTATGATGTATTTGCCGATATTGATGAGATTTTAGTAATCCCCCCGCTTACTGCTGTAAAAATTCCTACTGGGTTGGTGATTGACCCCTATCCTTACCACATCAGCCTTAGAAGTCGTAGCGGCCTTGCTCTTGGTTATGGATTTTCTGTTATTGGAGGTCAGATCGACATGTCGTATCGAGGGGAAATTTTAGTAATTGGCATTGCTTTAAAAGAGATGCGAATTTTCCCAGGAGATAAAATCGCCCAATTTAAGCTAGAACCTGATATTTCAGTAGAGATAAAGGAAGTTAGCAGTTTATCAGACCTAGATGAAACACAGAGAGGTTCAAATGGATTCGGAAGCACAGGTAGATAGTAAGTATGTATTGGTTGTAAGGCCCTGGGCATCATATAAGGGCCCCACCAAGCATACATTTACTGTAATTTTTAGTGATATCTACGCCCTTCAAGAGTATGTCAGGGCTAATATTGGTATTAACGCGGACTTAGAGGCAATCCCGGTCAAGGAATCCCGCAAAGAAAGTAGACGATGATGCGAATTACTAGAATAAACCCCTGGATAGAGTGTATGAATAAGCTAAATATATCGTTCACGACTAAAGACCCTGTGGTGGCGGTGGCGGCGGCTGCATTCGAGCAGTTGAAGTCTCAAGAAGTGCTGGCTAAAGACCGGGCAACTAGGTATTATGATATGCTACAGCTTGCAGAAGGCAAGGTATCGATACTTAAGAATGAAAATAACGCCCTTCGACGACAGAATGCTCGACTACTAAAGATGATGAAGTAGCACAATCCAAAATCACGCGGGCAGTAATCCTATTAGGTACTTGGTGGGGGTGCTTAGGAATAATTCCAGTATTCCCGGTTAATGCCGATGGATATTGGCGGTAAAGGATATTAAGAAGCAATGGTAGATCATGGAATAAAGTAATTTGTTTTTATAGGCGAGGTAGGTAGTCTTGTGATCGTCAGTAGGGGTTCATCAAACGGATATTATGGAAGCCATTTACATGCACGTTCGCGTGGGGCTCCCCATCTAGGTGTACCCTATAGCAATTATTGGATTCGTGACGTTACCTCATATCACCAATAGAGTGTAATACCTTTGGGAGGGGCTATTTATGAAGGCGGTTGCGGGCCGAGATAAGGAGTCCGCATAACGTAAGGGTTACTTGATTTTAGGAGTGAAAACATGTTAACAGACCCAAGAAACGACGGAATAAAACTAACCCAATACGGGCAGTCAAGACCTTATGCAAGTTCTATTTACGTAGGTACGGTATCGGCGGATAGCGAAGAATCTGCAAAAGAAAAACTCGCGGCGATGCGAAGAGTTAACTTGATCCTAAACAAACAGGATAGGGGCCAGGACTGGAGTATGCCTTACTTCGAGAGTCTGAGCAAAACGGCTGACAATAATTGGGAGTTTGTCATCGTCGAGGAGTATACGGGATAGTCCCACCACATCGAGTAGATACTTGGGGTTTACCCTATTTTAAGGAGATGAGAAGTATGGGTGATAGTGAAAATTTAGCTGAACCCCAGGTTATTTGGCGGGTAAAGCTAGCATCCTGCGACGGCGGTCAAATAGGTAGATGCTGGTCTGAGTGGTTTTTTTTAGATGAGGAGGTAGCCCGTAAATTTTATCTCGCAGAGGTGGAATCGAAGAACAAATTAGAGTCAGAAAGGCAGGATACTTTTATTACCCAAGAACGCGAGCGATGCGAACAGGAAGGTAAACGATGGTGGCGGATGTATTCGGAAGACATCGTTGAGGGCATATCGGGGTACTGCTGTTGGGCATACGGAAGCATGTATATTCTGGATAGAGTCTCTGTAGTAAAGTAATTTGGCGATAAATTATGGTAGTAGGTCGAAGATATTGTAATAAGGTAGAGTTAGATGCATAACATTGACGATCACGCAGAGCCGCCCACCCTTGAAGAGGCGTCTGAAATGCTAGATTTCTTTTTCCGCCAACTTCAAATCACTGCACCCGATCTCAACGGCGGTCACAGTTACCGGTTCCGCAACGGCGGCTATCCGATGCAATTTATGGTCGGTAGATCGCGGCTGATGGCGGTTAGAAATGCGATCGATAAACTTAAACGCGACCGTGCGCAGAGGGAAATGGGAACATGCTAAATCTAATGTGTTTAAAGGAATTGAATTAACATGGGTATGTATTTTAGTGTTTACATCGGGCCTTACATTACGGTTAAAAGGGACAGCGGTTTTGACTGGTATCCGTGGGAAAAGTTCGTTTGCGACGGGCGATGCGAATTGGGATTTGGCGAAAAAGATTGGATTTTGATTCCCAATTGTCCGCTAGGGGGCATCACTCGGTTAATGCACTTTGACAGTGACCACAAAATGCAATTGGAGCAGATCAACCCTGCAATGATTGTGCAAGAGTCGTCAGCATTTTCACGGCTGGCAATAGACGTTATTAGTTATCTGGACGATCAAGACATCGATTATGTGCAAGCGTGGGGCGTTGTGCCGTGCGAGGAATAAAGTCCGCAAATTGGTATTGGCGGGTTGTTTGCCTACATTTTGCAGAATCCTGATTGACAATTAAAGTGTAACAAGTGAGGTATTAAGGTATTGGCCATGAAAACGAAACTTGAAATCGAAGTTGACATCCCTGAAGGATATGATTTCGTGGTGTACCGGCAAGCATTTACTGGCGAATCTTTTATCGACGGGAAAGGCAACATAGCAACATGGGGCCTTGGTTTTGCGTCCCCTTGTAAGTACCTCATCGTCATCAAGAGCACAGAGTGGGTGCCGATTGATCTAACGAAAATCACGATGTCGATGTTGCCACTGGCGGTAAGGTTTCGCAATAACCTTAAAGAAGTCGTGTGGGTGAAGGGTTGTCTAATGGGCATAAGGCACGTTTTTTGCGCCGACGTGCGATTTGTAGATACAGAAGGTCTCTTATGGGACTCTTGCGAAGTATTGGAGTACGTCGAATGAATGAATGGGTCGAGGATCTGCGAGCCGCGTGGATTGAAACAACAGATGCAATTATTGGAGAGATCAGTGAATAACATACCAGAAAAACGACTGTCCTCGATTGGCAGATACCCTAGCGACCTCGACGGCGATTGTGATAGAGCGTCTTGTGCCGATTGTGGTATTAACCGATTTACTGACGAGATGAAAAATTACGGGAATGGGCCCATTTGCGCCGACTGCGATAGATGGTCTCGCGAAATGGATGGCCTCGGCGAATGACCAAAAAGAATCTGAAGAATTTTCATTGACACATTAAGGAATGTTTAACATGCAAGAACAAGGAGACTTGGGTTTGCAAGGATTTGAGTTACATCAGGGCGATTGCCTTGAAGTGATGAAAAGTATCCCGGATAATTCCGTGGATATGATCCTTGCGGACCCTCCGTAGCTTTATGGAACAACCGCTTGCAAGTGGGATACGATTATCCCGTTTGAACCAATGTGGGCGAACCTGAAGCGGATCGTAAAGCCAAACGGGGCGATTGTTTTGATGGCTTCGCAGCCTTTCACATCGGCGTTGATTATGAGCAATATATCAATGTTCAAGTATTGCTGGGTTTGGGATAAGAAAATACCAAGTGGTATGAGTTATTCTAGGTTTCAGCCAATGCGACGCAGCGAAGATATTCTGATATTTTGCACTGGCAAAACTACCTACAATCCGCAAATGGTTTTGCGTGATAAAGCAATAAAAGGGGGCGGGATGAGCAAGGGCGAAACGACAGGAAACCAAAACCTAAAGGCGCTTAAAAAAACATACACACACAAAAACCCGACAAACATTATCACCTTTGACAAGGTGCGTCGCGGATCAGTCCACCCCACTCAAAAACCCGTCGAGTTGATGCAATATCTAATCAAAACATACACCAACGAAGGCGAGACGGTTTTGGATTTTACGATGGGGTCGGGTACTACAGGAGTTGCAGCGGTAAACACCGGGCGTCGCTTTATCGGGATCGAGTTGGATCAGAAGTATTTCGAGATCGCGGTTAACCGGATGTCTAAAATCTTACCGCTTTAGGATCCCGAAGCAAATTTCGGGAACCTGTATGTTAACGAAATATGTTTCGTGAGCATATCCAGATGAAAAAAGGCAGTTACAGGTTTGTAATAGGTGCGGTACTTAGTGATGGGTAAATAAAGTTCATCCGACACAGGAATTATTCCAAATACTCTATGAGTAAATAGCCGATGCCCTGCGTTTGAATACAACTTAGAGATATTTACACCCCTACAGGCATACTAATACAAGAGGACAAGATATATGAGTGGCGGACATTTTGACTATATCCAATACCGGATATCGCAAGCGGCAGATGAAGTTCAAAATTACATTCAGAGGTGTAATTCTGAGGAGCTTGATGAGTATGGATGGAAGCCAGAATAATCCCAGGAGACCCTTGATAAGTTTAAGCAGTGTGAGCTAGCCCTTCGCCAAGCATATATTATGCTTAACAGAGTAGATTGGTTAGTATCAGATGATGACGGGGAGGATACCTTCCACCAGCGATGGAACGAAGAACTTGGAATTATTCCAAACGCCAAGGAAGAGGGGCAATGAGTAGGTATCCCGGAAATGGCACCGTAGACAATCAAAAGGAAAACACTAGATGAGTACATCAGCATTATATGGGGTTATAGTACCCCTCACCATATTAGCATTTGCCTTAACCGCCTGGGTTTTACAGTTCCTCTGGAACTTTGCCGTAGTGTCTGCGGTAACTTGGGCAAATCCCATTAGTTACTCGGTATCTGTTGGGCTACTCATTCTATTCGTTATACTCAAAGGCATGGGGCAAGGCAGCACATTAGCAAAGAAAGACAAATAATGAGTACAGATAGCAATATGAGTCAGGAGCAGTATTGGATGATCCACCTTCCTGAAAAGGAGGGATATTATACAACTGGAATGTACACTTCGAAAGATAAGGCGGTAGCTGAGGCTAAGCGGAGGGCCCGTATTCGAGTCGGGGTGATCTACACGGTCCTGGTTGTTGATTCCGCGTTTTGCTGCCAGCCGCCAGATTCACCACAATTTGTGGCAATTCAAACAGTCCTTTTAAGTCACGAGTCAGAAAATACTTAATGAAATCTGGGAGTCGAGGAACCCAGGAGCCTTGGCGTGGCTTGAAGCGTTGCCGAAAGGCAACGAAATATCCTCACGTTTGAATTGAGAATTTGACTACCTAACAAAGGATTAAGATAAGTGACAAAAGCCCCAATTTACCAAGAACATGGTTTCAATTCTGCTATCCATTTGATATCTGAGATAAGGATCGCAGCAACAGACCTGAAAGATCAATGTCCGCCAGAACTTTATAACAGACTCTTAACAAAAATCCACATGCTTGAGGATGCCTGTAAAGCCACTAAGAATCTCACTCGTGGCGGGGCCTGCTCCGGATTTGGCGTCGATAAAGCCAGAAAAGAAATTGCTTGCGATGGCGTTGTTGCAATTATCAAGCAGATCAAAAATATCAAAGCCTGGTAGCTCTAAGATTTACAGGCCCGAAACGGAACCGAACAACCATTTAGCGAAATCAAACACACAAAGGGTGAAAGATGATTATAAAATTTAGACGGCTGATTTGTTCTATTCTCGGCTGCAAGATTGGCGTGTGGTCTAAGTTCGAGAACGAAGGCTATACACAGTACGGATACTGGCAGTGTACACGCTGCGGGGAATGTCATTCATGGCAACACGACTCCTAACATTAGGCAGGTGCAAGACGATGAGTAAATTTGAAAAATTACTGGCGGATATGAGAGCACAACGTGAGATTTTTAGGAAACAAAGCAAGAAAGCGAAGGAAGCGTTTAACGCGATGGAAGCATCGATACTGCTTCAAAAGACAAGCCTATTGACCGTGTGGATTGACGAACTGGAATCAGCAATCGTGCGATCAACGTCGGTTGTCGGGCAGGACTTGTGTGCGGTGGATCAGCGAGACGACGCAGATGGAGTTGAATCTGTTGTTATGCCGAAGTGCAATGGCGGCATGCTAATCTTAGATTGTTCGAATGCGACAGAGTACCGTGATTTAATCAAACATTGTTGGATCGGGTTTGACTCAATCACAATCGGAGGATTGATGCACGTCAATCGCAACACAGGAGGAGATACGCTAGATGTGCTTCTCGGACTGATTGATGCCGGAATTGAATTAACAGAGCACCTAGACTGGAAAGTAAAAGCAAGAATCGTCAACAGTTCAAACCCGCCAACATTGGAAAAAGACGGGGACAATTGGAAAGCGATATTCATTGAAGATCTCAGATGTGTGGCGTTGATTTTACGTGTCGAAAAAGCCGACGGAGGATTGGTGACGTACCTGACGCCACGAGACGTAGACGGGTTTACTCAAGCAACTTGGGTCCCATCGTGGAAGTGCATGTCGGCATAACGCCCAGATTGACCATACCGAAAGTAAACGAAAAGAAGAAAATATGGATATCAAAGACATTATAAAGACAGCAAAAGAACTTCACGAAAAAAACATTCCAGCATGTTGCTGGGACGAACACGAATTTGGGCCAAACACTGAGTCAGGTCACCACACGGGAACCCGCGACGACATGCAAGCCGCACTTGGGAGGAAGCTGAATCTTCGCGAAAAGTCCTGCCTTGGCCTCAGTAGGGCATACGGGTGGAATGGATTGCCGGAAGACGTTAGCGAGGAGCTGACGAACTATCTATGGCCCGAGGGAAACCAAGGTGGAAGGTTTTTGCCGTGGGCAGAACTGTCACGCTTGATGATTGATTTT
>Ga0209284_10004116_pt1 | contig 16789 bp, 12 predicted proteins | sample FRY03_FD_187211 | JGI IMG/M metagenome (GOLD analysis project Ga0209284, IMG submission 187211) | Freshwater microbial communities from Lake Fryxell liftoff mats and glacier meltwater in Antarctica - FRY-03 (SPAdes) (version 2) | ecosystem: Environmental > Aquatic > Freshwater > Ice > Glacier... | reverse complement strand
TTATTTTGCAATGCGGTTGTGGGACAGCAGCGATCTCGTCAAAGCGATCTACAAGAATTACGATGCGCTTTCGGCTGAGATTCGCGCCGATCTCCCACTTGAGAGCGCCTGGATGCTCGTACCCGAGGACCCCGACGAGTGATCGCTGATCTTAAGCCCTACCCAGCGCTGAAGCCTTCGGGTGTGCCGTGGCTTGGGGAGGTGCCGGAGCATTGGGAAACCCGTCGTCTGCGGAATCTGACGAACCGTCCGATCCGCAATGGTGTCGGCGAGGGAGCTCAGCCATTCCGTGAGGATTGGCCCCGCTACATCCGAATCACCGATATAGCCAGTGCCCGCAAGCTAAAAGAAAAGGGCAAGGCATCGCTCCCGCCGGTGAAGGCGTCGCCCTCTTTACTCGAAGATGGCGATCTGCTTCTCGCTGCTGTTGGTGCTACCTACGGGAAATCCTTCCTGTATTCAGCCAAGTTTGGTAAATCCTGTTTTGCTGGCTATCTAGTTCGCCTCGCTCCGGACAGCTCAGTGGTCCCAAGCTTCCTCAGTTACTGGACTGAGAGTTCTGCGTATTGGGACCAAGTCAACGCCTCGGTGATCCAGGCCACTATCCAGAATTTCAGCGCTAGCCGCTACAAGGCATTGCGCGTGTTGCTTCTTCCCCTCGACGAGCAGGAAGCGATTGTTCGGTTTCTTGATTGGGTGGATGGGCGGATTGGGCGAGCCGCTGGCTTGAAGGAGAGGGAGATCGCGCTGCTGGAGGAGCAGAAGCAGGCGATCATCACCGAAGCAGTCACCCGCGGCCTCGACAAGTCAGTTGCGCTGAAGCCTTCGGGTGTGCCGTGGCTTGGGGAGGCGCCAGAGCATTGGGAGCTAGAGCGACTATCCGCTTCAATAGCCCGCTGCGTCGGTGGGATCTGGGGTTCCGAGCCGACGGGGAGCGGTGACCTGATCTGCGTTCGCGTCGCTGACTTCGATCGGAGCCGTCGTGCCGTGGATCTTTCTCAGCAGACTTTGCGTTCGATTCCGCAATCGGCGCGCACTCGCCGCCTGCTTTGCCCTGGCGATCTACTACTTGAGAAGTCGGGTGGGGGTGACCAGCAACCAGTTGGAATGGTCGTCTGTTACGACCACGATGAGCCTGCCGTGTGCTCTAACTTCATCGCACGAATCCAGCTAGCCGACGGCTACGACGGCCATTTCATGAATTATTTGCATCGTACGCTTTATGCATTGCGATTGAACACGCGGTCGATCAAGCAGACAACAGGCATTCAGAACCTCGACTCACGGTCCTATCTATCCGAACAGGTCGCCTTCCCGCCCACTCACGAGCAGGAAGCGATTGTTCGGTTTCTTGATGCGGAGACGGCTCGGATTGATCGGGCTGGGGATCGGCTTCGGCGGGAGATTGACTTGCTTGGGGAGTACCGGACCCGTCTGATCTCTGATCTTGTGACCGGGAAGCTTGATGTTCGCGAAGCGGCGAAGGGTTTGCCGGAACAGCCGGAGGATCTTGAACACAGCGAAGCTGACGCGGGTGGGCAGGAGCCTCTAGAGCAGGCGGAGGCAGCGTGAAGACCGACACCAGTGAACAAGGCCTCGAAGCACTGATCGTCGCCGCGATGACCGGCCGGACCGATGTGCTGTCGCCGGAACATGAGGCGACTGAGACCTCGGTCCCCGTCGCCGGCGGCAAGGGATGGCTGCTCGGTGACGCCAAGCATTACGACCGGGAGTTCTGTGTCGACCTGACTCAGCTTCGCGGCTTCATTCTGGCCACGCAGCCGGCGCTGGACGAAAAACTCTCGCTGTCGGTAGACGGCCCAACACGCCGCAAGTTCCTCTTGCGCCTAGAAGGCGAGATCGCTAAGCGGGGAGTGATCGACGTTCTGCGCAAGGGCGTCAAGCACGGGCCAGATCACATTGAGCTTTTCTATGGCACCCCGAACCCTGACAACGCGGAAGCGGTTGAGCACTATGCCTGCAATCGCTTCTCAGTGACCCGCCAGCTGCGCTATAGCCCCGACGGAACCAAGCTCGCGCTCGACATCGCGATCTTCATCAACGGGCTGCCGATAGCCACCTTCGAACTGAAGAACAGCCTCACCAAGCAGACCGTCGCGGACGCAGTTGAGCAGTACAAGCGGGATCGCTCCCCGCGCGAGAAGCTCTTCGCCTTCAAGCGCTGCGTGGCGCACTTTGCCATCGATGACGCGTCGATCAAGTTCTGTACGCAGCTGAAAGGAAAGGACTCCTACTTTCTTCCTTTCGACAAGGGTTGGAACGACGGCGCTGGCAACCCGCCCAACCCGGACGGAATCCGGACCTCGTACCTCTGGGAGGAGGTCCTGACCCCGGCGGGACTGACCGACATCATCGAAAACTACGCGCAGGTCGTCGAGACGAAAGACCAGAAGAGCGGCAAGAAGAGCGCCACGCAGATCTGGCCGCGCTATCACCAACTCGACGTGGTGCGCAAGGTGCTTGCCGACGTTCAGCAGAAGGGGGCTGGTGAGAAATACCTGATCCAGCACTCGGCCGGCAGCGGCAAGTCGAACTCGATCGCATGGCTGGGTCACCAGCTGATCGGCACCAAGCGTGATGGGAGCCGGGTCTTCGACTCGGTAATCGTTGTTACCGACCGGACGATCCTTGACAGCCAGATCCGCCAGACGATCAAGCAATTCGCACAGATCAGCTCAATGGTCGGCGCCGTCACCGGCGCCGGTGGCAGCAAGAGCGAGGAGCTGGCCGCCTATCTCGCCGAAGGAAAGCAGCTGATCATCACGACAGTCCAAACCTTCCCGTTCGTCCTAGACCTGATCAGCGGCGCACAGAAGGACAAGAGCTTCGCGGTAATTGTCGACGAGGCGCACTCCAGTCAGAGTGGCCGCACCGCGTCAGCGATGGCTGAGGTGCTCGGCGCTGACGAGGAAGAAGAGGACGAGGAGGTAAGCCCCGAGGATTTGGTGCTTGCCGCGATCGAGAAGCGGAAGCTCGCTACCAACGCAAGCTACTTCGCCTTCACGGCGACCCCCAAGAACAAGACGCTCGAACTGTTCGGCACGGCCGACCGGCAGGCTGACGGCACGGTTAAGCACCGCGCTTTCCACACGTACACGATGAAGCAGGCCATCCAAGAGGGCTTCATCCTCGATGTGCTGCAGAACTACACCACCGTCGAGAGCTACTACAAGCTGGCGAAGAAGATTGAGGACGACCCGGAGTTCGACTCACGCAAGGCGCGGGCAAAGCTGCGTCGCTACGTCGAGAGCAACGACCACGCCATCTCGGTGAAGGCCGGGATCATGACCGACCACTTCTACGACAGCGTGATCACGCCACGCAAGATTGGCGGGCAGGCGCGGGCGATGGTCGTATGCGAGGGGATCGAACGGGCGATCCAGTACTACCACGCGGTTAGCGACGCATTGCGTGAGCGGGGCGGCGAGTACCAAGCGATTGTCGCATTCTCCGGCGAGCATCAGTACGGCGGGGCGCAGGTCAGCGAATCATCACTTAACGGGTTTTCTTCGTCGCAGATACCGGCGCGGATTCGCGAGGATCCGTACCGCATCTTGGTCTGCGCCGACAAGTTCCAGACCGGCTTTGACGAGCCCCTCCTGCACTCGATGTACGTGGACAAGCGGCTCTCAGGGATTCAGGCGGTGCAGACGCTTTCACGGCTCAACCGGGCGCACCCCGCCAAGCGCGACACGGCGGTGCTGGACTTCATGAACGAGCCGGATGACATCGAGGAGGCGTTCTCGGCCTACTACAAGGCGACGATTCTCAGTGACAAGACCGACCCGAACAAGCTGCACGACCTGCAGAGCGACCTCGACGCTTCTGAGGTCTACACACAGGAGCAGGTCGATAGGCTCGCCGACTTGTTCTTCGCTGGCGCTGAGCTGCCGAAGCTGCATGCGATCCTCGACGCCTGCGTGGCCAACTACGTCGAAGAGCTTGACGAAGACGAGCAGGTCGACTTCAAGTCAAAGACGAAGGCGTTCGTCCGCTCGTACGACTTTCTGGCGACGATTCTGCCGTTCTCTAATGTGGAGTGGGAAAAGCGGGCTGTGTTCCTGCGGTTGCTCAATCCGAAGCTTCCGGCGCCGAAGGAGGACGATCTGGCGGCGGGGATCCTTGAGGCGATCGACATGGACAGCTACCGGGCCGAGCCGCGGGCGGCGCAGTCGATCAAACTTCAGGATGAAGACGGTGAGATCGACCCGGCTTCGGTAGCTGGAGGTGCACACATGGCGGAACCGGAGCTGGACCGCTTGTCCGTCATTCTGGAGCAGTTCAACGGACTTTTTGGCGGCATCGACTGGGCAGACGCAGACCGGGTTCGGCTGATGATTACCGAGGAGATCCCTGCACGGGTCGCTGAGGATCCGGCCTACCAGAACGCAGTCAAGAACTCTGATGAGGCAAACGCGAGGATCGAGCACGAAAAGGCTTACAGCAGAGCTATGAACGAGGTGATGGCCGATGACATCCAGGTGTACAAGCAGTACGCCGACAATGTCGAATTCAGGCGGTTTGCCACTGAGGCCAGTTTCGACCGCACCTACCTCGCCACTGATGAGGCTTCGGCGAAGCAACTCAAGAAGCTTGACGCGGGCATCGAACGCATCGAGCTTCGCCTGCGAGAGGTGATCGCCGGCGGGTTGGACGGCTCACTTGACGGAGTTCCCGAGCACGTGAAGCAGAATGTTGAGCCGCGCCTAGTTGGAGCGCTGACGAAGAACCCGGGTACGAGCGAGGCGGAACTCCGGGAGCTCCCTCGAGTCTTGGACTACTTCGACCTTCGAGAACTCCAGGACACGATCACGGCTAAGTCGCTGTGGCCTCGGTTCAATGAGATATTCGGGAAGAAGGAACTGTTGATGACGCGGTTCGGGCAGTTGGCTGAGCTGAGGAACGCGCTGCGTCACGCGCGGCCGGTGGAGCCGGTTACAAGGCTCGAGGGCGAGGCCGCGGTCCACTGGTTCGTGGTCGCTCTGGCGGCAGATCGCCACCAGAGTGACGAGCCCGAGAACTAGTTCGCAGCGTCGTTGAGCGTTTTCTCGTAGCTCTTCTTGGACGCGGACTTGTAGGCGGTCTTGTAGGCACTCTTGCCCTGACGTTCACCTACTTTTCGGCCCCTGCGCTCGCCGGCGATGGCCCCATCGCGTGTGCCTTCTTCGCGGGCTGCGCTGACGGCGGCGCTCACATCCTCTCCTGATGAGGAGCCTATGTAGTACCCGCCTGCGCCGACTGCGACGGCAACCAGTAACAGCGACACGGCGCCGACAGTGATTCGCGATTGTTCACGGGCAGGCCCTGAGTCCATCCGCTCACCCTAAAGGTTGCGGCTGCTGGGCGGTAGTGGAAGACTCTGAGCTGATGACCGAGGAGGACTCCAATTCGAAGTACCTACCGATACTGCTGGCTATCGGGGCGGTAGGGGTGATGGTGCTGGGCGGCGTTGGCTACGCGATCGGTGCATCAGGCGCCGCTGATGGCAACGACGTAGCGGCGGAGTCAGGCCTTGCCTATAAGGACGCTTACGGGTCTTCGGTTCAGAGTGCTGAGGCCGAAGCTAAGGCCGACGCCTCGAAGGAGGCACGAGCCGATGGACGCCGCCGCGGTGCCGTGGCTGGGGCAAAGGCGGGTACTTCCAAGGCCGAGGAGGAGCTCGCCGCCAAGCAGGCCGAGGAGGAGCTCGCCGCCAAGCCGCCTTTCATTCCTCACAGTCCGTACCAACTGGAGCCCGGCCTGGTGACGCTTCCAAACGGCAAGATGGGTTGGCTGCTCCCACCCGAAGGACGGACACTTGGTTGTGTCGGCATGGAGCAGGAACCGCCGCACCAGTGCGTTGGTGATTAGCCGGTGCCTACAAACGCACCAAGTGCCTTGTCACCCGCCCGAGCAATGCTGGAGGAACTGGTCAACCGAGAAGATCGGTTTCTCGTAAGCACGCGCTTTCGCCGCTTTACCCGAAGCACTGTTTGGGTCGCTGGCGACAAGCGCGTCGCACTTCTTCTTCGTCACCGCTGGAACGGTAGAGAGGCCGGATGCCACCGCGATCTCTTCGAGCGTTGAGCGATCGATCCGGTTCCCAACCGAGTCGACCGCGTCGCCCGTGAAGCAGATCGCCATCCCGGGGCGGAGGCTTCCATTGCCCGGCGCTTTGGTGACTTCGGGGAGTGAGGCGCCCGTCAGCCTGAGGCCGTTGGCGACCAGACGCATAAGTTCGTGCTCCTCCTCTGTCACCACTCCGTCCCGCTCTACTGCCTCGGTCAGGCTGTTTAGGTAGTCGCGGTGCAAGCGGGTGACATCATGAGACGACAGGCCGAAGTCACTTGCGAGAGCAGCAAGCTCAGCCGCCTCCAGCTCGGACACGTAACCATCGAGAATCGCGTGGTCGAGTGCTTCGCAATAGGCCAGCTCGCCGCCCTCGACGGCCGAAAGGTGAGCGCTTCGCGAGCAGGCGACCATCCTGTCCTCATGCCTCCGGGCACCGGTAAGCGTTCTTGTTAGCGATCGAACGATCTTGGCGTCGGGAGGATTCTCGACATGCACAGGCTCCTCTCCGCCGGCCTGCAATCCACCGACCGCTATCAGCAGCTTGGCCGCTGCCATTGCGTCGCTGCCCGCCGAGTGGTCAAGCGATCGGGCGATTCCCATGCGGTCGCACGCTACGGCGAGCCGTTCGCCCGTCGCGCGCAACGTGCAGATTCCCTGCCCGGGCAAGAGAGTGGCATCGAGCCGAGCGTACTCCTGGCAAAGCATCCGACTGTCAAAGGAAAGGTTGTGGGCGGCAAGGACGCAACCTTCGAGCCTGCCGCTTATGTGCCCAGCAATGTCGTCGAAGGTCGGCGCAGCCGAAACCATAGAAGCTGTCACCCCGTGGATTGAGGTCGGGCCGATATCTCGGAGAGGGTTGATGAGCGTCTCAAAGCTGTCGACGATCTCACCACTTTCAGACAGCCAGACGACTCCGATCTCGACGATACGGTCGCTCTTACCCAAGCCGGTTGTCTCCAAGTCAATGACGGCCAGCATCACGAACGAAAATCTAGCGGAAACCAGCACTTAAGATGCGAGCACGAGCTCGCGAGGCAGTCAGATCAGTACCGCCAAGGGTGACGAGAGACTCTCGTCGTCGTTCACTTCACCGCGCTGGCGAAGACGGTGTTGTCGGCGCCGACGTGCAGGACGCGGTCTCGATATCGGGTGTCCGTAACACCGCCATCTTTGCCCTTATACACGCCGTTCGGCATTGCGTCACCAAAGGGATTGTCTGACGGGACAACCGCAATCACTCAATGTTGCAAATACGCTTCCTCCAAAGCGGGCTGACAGATTCGTGGTAGCGTTTGGCCGCCGGCTTGGGCTGTGTCAGCTTTGAGTCCCGTAAAGCGACCGGAAGGGAGAGATGGCTACTCGCAAGGACACGCGACTCCGCTTCGAGCAGTGGGTCAAGAACCCGACCTGTGAAGCGAACGTCATCTCGGCTGTCGCGGGAGTGAGGATGGACAAGGTCGCGATCAGCGAGGGGATTAAGCCAACCTTCGGTCAGTCGCCGTTCGCGATAACACGAGGCAACAGCTTCGAGCGGGCGCTGCTCGACAAGCAGGCCGACAGCCTGATCGAGGCCCTTTGCCGCAAAGATGCCTTGCCGTCGGGCGCGAGCGGTCTCGCCGACTATCGGATCCGGATGAACGGCGGGTCGCTGAAGTCGCTGGAGGTTGCCTTAGTTAAAACACGCGAGCTCTTAGAGGCAGCCGCGGCCACCGGCGCCGAGGGCCTTTATGGCGAACTGCCAGCGGTCGTGGCGTCGGCGACGATGGAGATTCCAGGCCAGCCGGTGATGCTCCCCGACGGCCTTCTCGTGATCGATGCGCTGCTGCTGCGGCCTGCTGAAGATGGCAAGCTGGTCGAGCTGGTTATCGGCGAGATCAAGACTTACCCCTACCGGGGCGGTTACACCGATTCAGCGCAGCTCGCCACGGCGCGCGGGCAGGCTGGCGTGTATCGCCATGCGCTCAAGCTCTTCATCTCCGAGCTCGGGTTATCGGACCGTCTTGTGATCAGCCCGTTCGGGGTGATCGTGCTGTCGCTCTCTGGACAGAACCAGCCGGTCATCCTCCCGAACGAGGACCTCAGATTTCAGGACAAGCGGGCTGAACGCGGGTTCGTGCGCCTTCGAGACGCCGCTGCTGGCGTCACGCCCTTTGATCCGGCAGACGAAGAGAAGGGGATTGAGAAGGTTCTCGCTGCTGATACGGAATACAAGCCAGCATGCATCTCCTTCTGCGACCGGGCTGCCGGCTGCCGGCTAGCTGCGTTCAAGGCCGGTGACGCTGTCGTGCTCGGCGAGGACGTAAAGAGGCTGCTTGGCGACGTGACTATCGACCGTGCCGTCGAACTGCTCGGCGGAGCCGCGCCGAGCGGCCCAAGGGAGACAGAGCTGGCCGCTCGTCTTACCGAGGGAGCTGCGGCGTGAAGTCGCGCGACGTAGCTGAGCGCCTGAGGGCCTACGCGGAAGGCCGTCCGCTCCCCTCCGGCGCGACGATCACCGTCCCAATTGCCGAGCCGGAGGATCGGATCGTGCTCTCTTTCGTGCGGATGGGCGGAGAGTCGCTTCCTTGGGGGATCGGCTATCAGCTCGGCGAAGACCCGCCGGTTCTTCTGAGCGCTCCAGATGGTCGTCAGCGAGATCCCGTTGGCGACATGTGCGCGGAGCTCTCCAAGGTTCTGTGTGGTTTCCTTGGAAGCCCGCTGCTGACTGGCGAGGCGGTTGATCCTGACAATCCGCCGCCGCTTCCACTTCGCCAGATCTGGGTCCCGAATCGGTCCCACATAGAGATGATCCACCTGCTCAACCTTCGCTATTCGCGGACCCAGTACGGAGATCCGGCCCGGTCGCTGATACTGCGGGCCTTGGGACGCGCGAGTGGGTTCCTATTTCGGGAATCAGAGCGCGAGGGGCAGGCGACGGTCATCGACGCGAGCGCCGTGTTACGCGATCACTTTGTCTTCCCCGCGGATGACATGCGTCAGCAGCATCTCGGTTTTCTGTTGGCGATGATGAACACCGACGGCTCATTCGACGAAAGGATGCAAGCGGCGGAAGCGGCGGAAGAGTTCAGCGTCTCGCACACTCTCACGCCGGAATTAGAACGTGACGAGCTGAGTCCCTTGGTTGAGGCTTTCAACAAAGCCGAAGGGGACGGCGGCGCGGAGGTTCAAGCTGCGGCTTCCGCTGCTGTCGGCGAGATTATCGACGCTGAGAACCGCCGCCGGATCGACCTGGTGAATGAATCGATTGCGCTTCTCATGAAGGACGCCCGCCAAGAGAACAAAGGCGCGGCAGAGCTGGCCGAGGATTCCATCAGAGAGAGGGATTGCTACTACAGGTGGCAGGAGACCACCGGGGCCCTTGATGGTGATGTATTGCCTCACTTGACTACATCCGCGCTGACTGACGGGGTTCCGGCGTCTGCCTCAAAGCGCTATTACCGAATGCTCGCTGCGAGTGACAAGGCATCAGTGTGCTTGCTCCACGACGATCCTGAACTGCAAAAGGTTGCCGTGGCCGAGGGCGATGCAATCAAGGGAACGCTCGCCGCTGTCTCGCGTGCGCCATCCCTGAAATCTGATAGTGACACTGAGGTTGAGGTGTGGAGAGTCGAAGCGAGCGCTTCACTTCCAAGCCGCATCCGCGAGGGGGCAAAGCTGTGTCTGGCTGGTAGTCCTGACCACGACTGCATTGTCACCGAGGTCGCGGTTGACGGCGAAACTCGGGTGCTCTCGATCGAACCGGACAAGAAGCTTGCGGGGAGCCTGCAGGTCGAGGCAGATGTGCTGCTGCTGCCTGCAAGCGTGGCCTTTTTTGGCATCAAGAAGGGCAAGGAAGCTAAGAACAGTGATGGCCCGGGCGCATGGCTCACGCACGCGCAGCCGGGTAGACCACGGCGTCGGGGTCTGAATGGCCCCGATGTTTTGGAGCGTGTAGAGGAGCTTCGTGGCTCGTGACATGAAGAGCGATGTCGAGTTGCGTATCGATGAGGTTCGTCGCGCTCTTCTTGAGGCGGTGTTGTCGAACGAGCCACTCACGATCGTCAAGGCGCCGCCCGGGTCGGGGAAGACCCGGCTCACGTTGGACGCCGCCGCGCTCCTGCTCGATGAAAAGGCTCGCGTAGCGATAGTCGCACAGACAAACAGCCAAGCCGACGACATCTGCAGGAGGTTTGTCGAGGACTTTGGTGCCAACGTGGTTCGCTTCCACTCGGGAACAGGATTGCGTCCTTCTGGCTTGCCGGACGGAGTTCAATTGGTGAGTAAATCCGCCTGGCTGCCCACCGGGCCGATTGTTGCGGTTGGGACATCAGCCAAGTGGGGGCTCACCGGCATCCCTGCCGCACGTTTCGATTGGCTCTTGGTTGATGAGGCTTGGCAGCTCAGTTACGCCGACTTCATGCTTATGCAGAAAGTGGCGCCGAGATTCGTCATGGTGGGGGATCCCGGACAGATCCTGCCCGTGGTCTCGATTGACGCAAGCCGGTGGGAGGTAGCCGATACACCTCCACACCGACCTGCGCCACAGATCCTGATTGAGCAGCACGAGCAGACACAGCCACGCGTACTTGAGCTGCCGGCGACTTGGCGACTGCCGCCGGATTCAGCCCTAGTGGTCAATGAGTTCTATGACTTCAAATTTGAATCGGCCGTCGGGCCTGGTGAAAGATCGTTTTCGATCGGCCAGCGTGAAGGGAAGAGCGAATATGACCCGGTGATTGAGATGCTCGAGAGCGGCTCGATGGTCGGCGTCACGCTGCCAACCCCCGAGGGAGGGCCTCCGCTTGAGGAAGACCGCGAGGTCGCTGTCGCTGCCGCGGAGCTTGTCAGGCGAATTCTTTCCAGCGACGTCACTCTGCGGATTGACGGCGAAGATCGGGCGCTGGAAGCCGCGGATATCGGCATGGTGGCCACCCACCGGGTCATGAACACCCGCATGCGGGAGGCGCTGCCGCCGCCGGTCGCATCAGAGATTATGGTCGACACGACCGAGCGCTGGCAGGGGTTGCAGCGCCCGATAATGATCGCGATTCATCCAGTCTCAGGAGTTACCGATCCGGGCGTATTCGACCTCGAGACGCAGAGGCTCTGCGTGATGGCCTCGCGCCACCAGATTGGGTTGATCATCGTTACCCGCGACCATCTTCCACGGACGCTCCATGAGCTAACCCCTTCGGCAACGCAGCATCCGGGCCGTCCGGATGCGTCAGGGGATGGCCGCGAGAAGCACGAGCAGTTTTGGGGTGACCTGGAGCGTGCTGGACGGGTGGTCGCTCTTTGATGTTCAGCGCCGGCCACCGCCCCCGCCCGCGCTTAAACCATTCCTGCCTTCTTGAGTGCGCGCGCACCCGCCGCCACCTTCAGCTTCTCGAGTTGGGCCTGGGTCTCGACTAGCTGTTCCTGAAGACGCTCTTTTTCGGCTCGGGCTTCGTCGAGTTGCTTCGTGAGCTTCTCTCGCGACTCCACCTTGTCTTCGATCGCTTGGACGATCACCTTGAGCTCCTTGAGGTCGGTCCCGTCGGCTACGGACCTCATTGCCTTAAACGCAGAGTCAGCTGACTCCTGTGCAGCGCGAAGAGACTCCACCGTGGCGGCCATCGCAGACGTCAACTCGGTGAGCTGACGTGCCGCCTCGTCCATTGAGTCGGTCGACGCTGCGCGGATCTGCTGCTGTGTTGCAAGCTCACGGATCTGAATATCGAGAGCGCCAAGCGATTCGGCGGATGCTTCGAACCGCTCGCGCACATCACTCAGTGTGAGGCTTTCATCAGGGTTGCTCATTGGTCTTGCTCCTATCGGTCAGATTCTGCGAGTAATTTCAATAGCTCTTTGGCGCGTTCCGCCGCCGCCTCAAGACCGCGGGACATGACGATAACGTCGATCCCCGCCTCCGTGTGATCGTCGATCGATGCTGGTATCTCGATCGTTTCGCCCAGGCCGAGAGCGATAGCGGTCCGCGCGCCATTCCGCCCGGCTAGGGCAGCCTTCTCGTAGAGCCAGCCCGCGAGGCGCTCGAAGTCTTCATATGAAATGTCGTAACGCTCCTCGCCGCTGTGTCTTGCCGCTCGCAGGCTCGATACGAGCTCCTCGAGGTCGCCGTCAGTAATGAACATCTCGCTGATGCCGCGGGCAATAAGAAGGCCCGGGTGCTCTGGGTAGGAGGAGAGAAGTCGGGCTGCACCTCCGCGCAGCTCAGACGCCGCCTCGGCGTCGCCAGTTTGGGCGGCGGCCCACACCGAATCAAGCAGATCGGTCCACTCGCCGAGCGCCACTCTGGCCTTGTCGACGAGCTTCTCAAGCGCCGGTGCGACAGAGCCCTGGCTCAGATACTCGAGAATTCGTTCCCGGAACTTCCCGTTTGGGTCGGCCACTCCCTCCTTCGCCGCCAGCCACATCTCTCTCAGTGAGCGGCGACGGCTGCCGGCGACCGTCTCGTAAACGAAGCTTATGAGCGCTGCTGCGCAGGTCGTGATCGCTTCACGAAGCGGAAGCCCGTCGCTAACATCGAGACGGCGGGCCATCACGTCGGCCTGAGCAGGCTGGCTCCGCCGAACGAATGACAGCAGGCTCTCGACCACCGCTGTCGACGTGCAGTTACTCAGCTTTGCCGTGTACTTCTTCGCTCCCCATTCGACCGTATAGTCGGTCAGTACGCCAAGGACTACAAGCCGGTGTAGAGCCCGCTCCACGCTGCGGTCATTCGAATCGCTCGGCATCGGGATGTCGATGGAGGCCTTCCTGCCGAGGTCGTCGGCGAGTAGGTCAAGGACTCTCTCGATCTCCGTGCGCTCGCTGGCTTCACCAGGAAACGAGCTGAACAGGAAGTAGAGCATCCTTGAGAGGTCGTCGCTTGACTTCTGTGTGATTGCCTCGTACTCGGCTCGGACGATCTCGATGTCGCGGTCGTCGTCCAGCAGCTGCCTTGAGCGCTGCTCGTCGAAGTCCGAGGCGATCAGCACGCACTTCGATGTGTTTCTGTCGCGGCCCGCTCGGCCGACCTCTTGGTAATAGGACTCAATCGAGCCGGGAATTCCAAGGTGGACGATGTACCTGACGTTGGGCTTGTCAATTCCCATCCCGAAGGCCTTAGTTGAGACCAGCAGAGGGGCGTGATTCGACTTGAACTCCTCAGCGAACTTGCGTTTCGCTTCCTCCCAGCCGCTGCCGCTCCATCCTTTTGGTGCGCGGCCGGAGTAGATCGGAACCTCCATGTGGAGGGCTTTGGAGAGTTCCTCTGCCACTTTAAAGACGCCGAAAGACCCGTTCACGTGAGGGCAGAAGACAATGCCCGAAGAGGTCTGATCGCCCCGCGGTGAGAAGAAGCTCGCCTCTGGCAGGCCGAAGGTCTGGGCCATTCCCTTGACCACGCCGATCGCCGTTGCCACTTGCGCCTGAGGATCGACGGTCTTGATCTCGTACTCCAGTTCCGCGCGGTCGAACGTGGTTGGTTGGATCACCGCGCGGTCGCTTCCCCGTTCGATCTCGAGCTCGATCAAGACGTCTCGTAGGACGGCCCGAGATGCCGTACCCGTCAGCGCTAGGACCGTCGGTCCCGGGTCGTCAGGGCCGGACGAGAGGTTCTCGCGAATAATCCGGCCAAGGTTCAGGTACGCGGTCCGGAAGTCGTGGCCCCACTCGGAGACGCAGTGAGCCTCGTCGACGACCGCCATGTTCACCGGTGCCTGCTGTGCGAGAGTCTGGAGAGACAAGCGGAAGTCCTCCTGCTGGAAGCGCTCGGGGGAGACAAATACAAAGAGGGCATCACCTGAAGCGACGATCTCAAGCATCCGATCCCGACCAAACTGTTGCGCGGAATGCGCGGAGACGGCGACCACCCTGTCGATACCGTGCTCGGCTAGCCCGCGGACCTGATCCTCCATCAAAGCGATGATTGGGTCCACAACAATCGTGCGTCCGGGGAGAACGAGTGCCCCGAGCTGGTAGATGATCGACTTTCCGGCGCCCGTTGGCAGCAGGACCGCGCAGTTGCGCCCGGCCACGATTTCGATCAGTGCGTCGATCTGTCCGTCGAGGAACTTCTTCTTGGCAAAAATGGCTCGAAGCAGGACGGTCAGGGCGGCCTCGGCAACTTCCGGTTCGGTTGGCACCGCCGCCCGTTTGCTCACCTGAAGGAAGGGGTCTGCTACTTGGACGGGGAGGAACGCACTGCGGACGACGATTTCCGGAACTCGACCCGTGAGTGCCGGCAGCGATTCGAACGGCGCGCGCTCTGGCTCGAGTGAGATCAGCAGATCTGGATCGTCGTCTATCGAGTCTGTGGGTCCACGCTCGTAGGAGGTCAGTGATGCAGTCCGGACAAACCCCCACGCCTTGCCGCCGCTGTGGATCGTCAACTGCCGCGGCATGACGTTCGTGTCCCAGAGGGCGTCGACAGCCGCAAGGAGATCGAGGTAAGGCGCCATCAATTCGACGACGACGCCCAGCGGGTCATCAATCTCGACCGTCCAGTCGTCCCCGCCGACAATCCCTGCGACAATCGCATCGACCAACGCGAGGACCGCGCGGTGCACGAGCGCTGGCGCCTGCGTCAGGAGTGTGGCTTCGCGGCTGGCAGGCTCCGGTTCAGAGGGCTCTCCGATGAGTTCAGTTACTTGGGTAAGCCCGGGGCCTTCTCCGGCTCGGATCTCGTCGGCCGGGATGCGGACGACTGCGAGGCCAAGCTTCGCGAGGAGTTCATCGCGGTCTTGGTCGACGGCCACTGCTTCAGAATGTTGCTGACCATCAATTTCAACGACGAAGCTGGGCGTTGAAGGCGGCTGAATCAGGAAATCGACGCGACGGGAAGTCACATTGCCAGTGTTGATTCCGGCCGCCGCGGCAAGACCATCGAGAGAAGCCTGCGGCACGATCGAGCGCACCGTCGCAGCGCTGAGGTTCCGCGGCGCCCACTCTCTGAAGAACAGAACCTCTTCCTCTGAATCCAGTTCAATTAGAGGGTCGAGATCAAGCGACTCGGCCCGCCAGAGGTCGAGAAGCGCGTTGGCGTCAAGGGTGGGTGCTTGGGCTAGGCGGGGTTGAAGGTCCCCGGTGGGGGCGTCGATGAGGCCACTTTCCAGTCCGGCGAGTTCAAGAAGCCGACGTTCCGCGACGGGGTGGAGAGGAGGACAGGTGCCGCGTTGAAGGATCTTGTGGATCACACTTGAGTACAGCGCGATTGCCGGCGACGGCTTGCGCTCGCTGGTGTCGGGGCGTGCGATCCAGCAGGTCGCGAGTGGCTCAAGGACAGTGCGTGAGGAAGGGATTGAACGCAGCGAACCCCCGGCGATCGCGTAGCGAGCGATCCATCCGCTCCTGACCAGAGAGGAGTCGCGCCAGACGACGGCGCTGCGAAGCTTCCGTGTCGACGAGAACGACTTATCTGCAGTACCCACAGCGCGCAGAGAGCTCGACGGTTCAGCCTCATGAACCTTCTCTGAGGCGGAGTTTTCACCAGGGCCCTCAAGGTTGACTATGCCCCGGCACTTTGGATAATTCAGGCACCCCCAAAACTGGTTTCCAGCATGCTTCCCGTGGCGCGCGCGCCGGAGCTGCATCTGCCCCCCGCAGGTGGGACAAGCCGGTGCGTCTTCGGCCAAGGTCGGGTCGATCGCTGGGGCCGCTGGGTTGGTTTCGCCCACCGCTTGCGAGTCCGGCGCAGGATTTGCCGCCGACTGATTACCACCCACGCGTGGGTGGTCTTCGGCGACCACCCATCGGTAGTCTGGAAGTTTCTCGACCTGGCCAGCGAGCGGTCCGCTGAGAGCACCGTTGACCGACTTACGGTCAACGGTCTGGCCTTGCGCCTTCAACTCATCGACAAGCTCCCGCGGGTACAGGGGAACAGTCGACTCTCTGAGCGTCGTCAGAACGAGTTCGGCTATTTCAGATGGCCTGTCCATATTCACTTGCGTTAAGTAGGAGGCCACCCAGCCCGCAGAGTGCTCTCGCGGTCACACTACCTACTGAGTGCTGCCGCTACACAAGCCGCCATATTTACCCTCAACCCCCATCCAACCCCACCGGCAGCTCCGCCGCGTCGGTCTCCTCAGCGTCCTCACCATCAGCCACTTCAATCTCACAGGCGCGCTCGTAGGCAGCGCGCGCTTCGCCGGTCTCACCGATCGCCTCGGCTGCTTTGCCGAGCCAGCACCAGTTCCAGGCGCTGGCGGGGGCGATTTGGGCGTAGTAGCGCAGGTGGCGGTAGGCCTCGTGGTAGCGGCCAAGTTCGTAGAGCGTGTAGCCGAGCGCGAAGTGGGCCATGCTGTCGCCGGCCTCGAGGCAGCAGCGCCAGTCGGTTAGTGCCAGCTCGACGCTGCGCTGGGTGGCGAGGTTGAAGAACTCGCGGTTGATCGACTGTTCGCCGGCGAACAGTGTGCGGCGCATGGAAGTGGGGGCCGTGCCAGTCCCGGTAGGCCGTCTCGGCTTGCTCGTCGAACTTTGAGGCGGCCTTGAGCTTAAAACCGACCGGGCTGCCGCCGGGCTGGCCTGAGCAGCAGGCCGATGTTGTCGCTCAGGCCAACCCAGCACCCGCCCTCAGTAGTTCCCATTGCCCCAACTCCAGTGGCGAGACAAGCCGTGTCTGGACCGTGCGCCCTCTCAGCAGCTCGAGCACTTTGCCCCCTATGTACGTGTGCTGATCGCTCGCAACGCGTCCTAGCGTTCGCGGCACGTATCAAGTATTACTTTGCGGTATGGCTCCCTCAAAAGCTGTTGTCTGGAA